>Ga0308169_10003183_pt1 | contig 16273 bp, 17 predicted proteins | sample PhyBR1_2_FD_202139 | JGI IMG/M metagenome (GOLD analysis project Ga0308169, IMG submission 202139) | Phyllosphere microbial communities from UC Gill Tract Community Farm, Albany, California, United States - DLSLSB.R1 | ecosystem: Host-associated > Plants > Phyllosphere > Unclassified | place... | reverse complement strand
GGCCCCGACGCGATCCGCAACGACCCGAAAGTGATTGCCGCCTACCTGGGCGCGGACGAAGAGGAGTTGGTATGAGCGCACCTATCCTCGAAATGAAGGACCTGGACGTGTTCTACGGCCCGATCCAGGCGTTGAAGAAAGTCTCGCTGCACATCAACGAAGGCGAAACCGTCAGCCTGATCGGCTCCAACGGCGCGGGAAAGTCCACGCTGCTGATGTCGATCTTCGGCCAGCCTCGGGCCGAGTCGGGGCAGATTCTGTACAACGGTGTCGACATTACCCACAAGTCGTCCCACTACATCGCCTCCAACGGCATTGCGCAGTCGCCGGAAGGGCGGCGGGTGTTCCCTGACATGACCGTCGAGGAAAACCTGCTGATGGGCACCATCCCCATTGGCGACAAGTTTGCCAGCGAGGATATGCAACGCATGTTCGAGCTGTTCCCCAGGCTCAAGGAGCGGCGTAACCAGCGGGCCATGACCATGTCCGGCGGCGAGCAGCAAATGCTCGCCATCGCTCGTGCGCTGATGAGCCGGCCCAAACTGTTGCTGCTCGACGAGCCAAGCCTGGGACTGGCGCCGATTGTGGTGAAGCAGATCTTTTCTACCCTGCGCGAGCTGGCATCCACCGGGATGACCATCTTCCTGGTGGAGCAGAACGCCAACCATGCGCTGCGCCTGTCGGATCGGGCGTATGTGATGGTCAATGGCGAGATTCGCCTGACGGGCACCGGTAAAGAGCTGCTGGTGAACGAGGAAGTGCGCAACGCCTACCTGGGCGGTCACTAAAACCCTGTAGGAGCGAGCTTGCTCGCGAAAAGCGTCAACGATAACGTGCACATCCTGGATGGACGCGGTGTCCTTGAGTTCTTCGCGAGCAAGCTCGCTCCTACAGTTGTTCTGGGATGTCCACAAGCCTTTCTCCAAATTGTGGAAAACAAATCCAGCCCACCTCCAAAGCGCGACATATAGCCGCCGCAAATCCCTGTTTTGTCACAGTTTTGACTTGTCCCCATCCACTGTGGAACCGGCTGTGGGTAACGTGGGTGTACTTGGCTGAAAGCCTTTGAATACATGGCCTGTAGCGTTGTGGTTGTTTTTTGATCGGCGGTTTTTTCTCGACCTTCCACCGGCTTTGTCAACCTGTTTAAAGACACAGGTATATGACCGGAATATGTCCATCGAGCCTGTGGATAAGTCTGTGACTAAACTCTGGAAAGACGCCCGCAGGGGCCGGAATGACTGGCCTGAAGCCATCGTTGTGTCTTTCCGAATTTTTCAGTGGCTACATACGCCCCGGCCAAGGTCAAGCAAAAAACTTTCTAAAGCCGCCTGCAAGCCTTGTACACAGTGGCTCCGAGCGATTTGCACTTGCCCCCAAAGACTGTGGGCGCAGTTGTGGATAACCTGCGCGCATATGGCTGCAGGCCACGTTTTATAAGGCTTTGCTCGGAGTGGTTAAAAAACGAACAGTTGAATGTGAAGTTACGTGCGTAGCGGTTGCCGCAACGGCGGCGGAAGGGCATTCTGCTGGCAACTTTTTCCCCGATGCACTCAAGGAGAACACCATGTCCGACACGCTATTCATTACTGGCGCTACTTCAGGTTTCGGCGAAGCCTGTGCCCGTCGTTTTGCCGAAGCCGGCTGGAAACTGGTGCTCACCGGTCGTCGTGCCGAGCGCTTGAATGCCCTGGTTGAAGAGCTTTCCAGGCAGACCGAAGTGCATGGCCTGGTGGTGGATGTGCGCGATCGCAAAGGCATGGAGGAGGCCATCGCCAACTTGCCGCCGTCGTTCGCCAAACTACGTGGCCTGATCAACAACGCTGGCCTGGCCGTGGGTACTGATCCGGCCCCCAAGTGCGACCTCGACGACTGGGAAACCATGGTCGACACCAATATCAAGGGCCTGCTGACCACTACCAACCTGCTGCTGCCGCGCCTGATTGCTCATGGCCGTGGTGCGGGGATCATCAACCTGGGTTCCATCGCCGGTAACTACCCGTACCCCGGCAGCCATGTGTATGGCGGCTCCAAGGCGTTCGTGAAGCAGTTCTCGTTGAACCTGCGCTGCGACCTGCAAGGCACTGGCGTGCGTGTGACCAACATCGAGCCGGGCCTGTGCGAGAGCGAGTTCTCGCTGGTGCGCTTTGGCGGTGACCAGGCGCGTTATGACGCCACCTACGCAGGTGCCGAGCCGATCCAGCCGCAGGATATTGCCGATACGATTTTCTGGGTGATGAATACGCCGGCGCACGTGAATATCAACCGCTTGGAGCTGATGCCGGTGAGCCAGACCTGGGCTGGGTTTGCGATTGAGCGTGGGGCCAAGGCTTAAGTACCTGCGCAATACAGTGTAGGAGCGAGCTTGCTCGCGAAAAACGTTAACGATGACGCCAGCATCCTGGATGCACGCGGCGCGCTTGGGTTTTTCGCGAGCAAGCTCGCTCCTACAGTAAATGGCGGCAAATCGGCCAAAACAGGACATAAGGTACACTGCGCTCCTGAAAACCCTCCGCACTGTGCGGTTTAAAGGTTTTGACAGGAGGAAATGTGAGTAACCGAGGTGAGCAGGCACTGCTCAAACAATCGACCATCCTGATGTTCGCCGTGGCGATCGCCGGGATTGTCACGGGTGTCATATCCGGCGCCCAATCCATTTTATTCGACGGCTTTTTCTCGCTGATCGCCACCGCCATCAAGGTGCTGATGCTGATCACGGCCAAGCTGATCGCCAAGAAAAGCAATGAGCGCTTCCAGTTCGGCTATTGGCACCTGGAACCGATGGTGCTGCTGATCGAAGGCAGTTTCCTGCTGCTGATCGCCATCTACGCGTTCCTCAATGGTGTGTTCGGCATCATTAACGGCGGGCGCGAGATCGAGTTGGGGCTGGTGATCATTTATGCGGCGGTGTTTACCGTCGTGGAGTTCGCCTACTTCTTTTATGTGCGCTACCGCAACCGCACGCTTAAATCGTCGCTGATCCAGTTCGACAACATCAGTTGGCTGGTGGACGCAATGCTGTCGGTGGGCTTGCTGATCAGCTTCCTTGCCGCACTGCTGCTCAAGTCCCAGGGCTATGGCGAATGGGCGGTGTACGTCGACCCGCTGATTTTGATCCTGTTGGCCCTGAGTATGCTGGCGCCAGCGTTCAAGATCCTGCGCCCGGCGTTGCGCGAAGTGCTGGGGATCGCGCCGGATCATTTGGACGATAAAGTACGCGAAGTGATGGATGCGGCGCAGGCCAGGCATGGTTTCGATGACTACGTGTCCTATGTGCAGAAGCACGGGCGGGCGCGGTTTATCGAGATTCATGTCGTGCTGCCGGCTAATTACCCGGTGGATAAGGTCGCGACCCTCGACAGGTTGCGCGAAGAGATATCCACAGGGCTGGGCACGCCGGATGCGGCGCGTTGGTTGACGATCAGTTTTACGGGCGATCGCAAGTGGATTGCATAACGTCTGTTAGACCGAGGTGAGGCTATCGCAGGCAAGCCAGCTCCCACATTGATTGGGTTCGCACATTAAGGTGTGGGAGCTGGCTTGCCTGCGATGGGGCCTTGCAGGTCAGCCCAGATGCTGGACCAGACCCTGATAGCAAGTCGCCAAATGATAAGGGGTGGTAGAAGGCATATCCCGCCGGCTCACCTTACCGTCGGCATCCAGGCATTCATTCCACCCCTTTGCATGCAGGAAACGCTGTTGCAGCGCCAGCAATTGACGTTGCAGCACCGCCTCGCTGCCGGGACGCAAAGTCAGTGCCCGCAGGTATTCGGCCTGGGCCCAGATGCGCTGAGTGCCGTCGCGCACCGTGCCATCCAGCGCCAGCATGCCACTGACCGCACCGCTTAACTTATCCACACCCGTTTGTTCGGCATAGGCAAACGCCCGTGTCAGCGACGCATGCAGCGGCGTGCCGCGCAGTACGTCTGACGATTCCAGCAAAAAGAACCATTCGAACTGGTGCCCCGGCTCAAACCAGTTATCCACAGCGCCCAGCGGTTTCTCCAGCATCACGCCGTGCTCGCGGTCGATGAAGCGTTGCTGCATGGCCGTCGCCAGTGCCAGCAGGGCCGCTTGTACCTGCGCGTCCTCGCGTACCGCGAGGGTGGCGAGGAAACCCTCGGCCAAGTGCATCAGCGGGTTTTGCAACGGGCCGGATTTGAGCGAGGCCCAGTTGCGCTCCAGTACCGCCTCACACAAGCCATCGCCCGTGGCAAAGCGTTGAGCGACAACTTCCAGTGCGGCGTTGAGCACCGACTCCACCAAGGGTTCACGCACCTTGGCCCAGTAATGGGCACAGGCAAAGATGATGAATGCGTGGGTGTAGAGGTCCTTGCGCTTGTCCAGGGGTTGGCCGGCCGGGTCGATGCTGTAGAACCAGCCGCCGTGCTCGGCATCATGGAAGTGCCGTTGCAGGGAGCGGAACAGCGCCGCCGCCCGTTCTTCGGCGAAAGCCGCGCCGGGTTCGCCGATCAGGCTGGCGAACAGGTACAACTGCCGGGCGCAAGCCATGGCGCGGTAGCGTTGTGGGGGCAGCGGCTGGTGATCGGCGTCCAGTGCCTCAAAGGGTAATGCCAGGTCGGCATTCCAGCCCGGGCCTTGCCAGAGGGGCACGATCAGGTCATGGAAGTGCGTGAGCACAGGCGTCAGGGAAGAGGAGGAAGCGATGGGCATTGGCTGGCGTCGTCACGGCAGGGGTGTTTGCCGCGCATGGTAGCAGGCTTGGGATCGGTGGTGTTTGTACTGGCACTATCGCGGGCAAGCCCGCTCCCACATTTTTGAAGTGTGAACCCTCTCAAATGTGGGAGCTGGCTTGCCTGCGATGAGGTCCTTGCAGTCGCTGACGATCAGCCCGCCAACAACCACACCCCAGTCGCTGCCGAAGCCGCCCCGGCCACTCGCACCAGCGGCGCTGCAGCCGCTGGCAAAAAGCGCACGACTGCATAACCGGCGGCATGCAACGCCGCGGTCGCACCCACAAACCCAATGGCATACGCCCAAGGGCTGGTCATGTCCGGCAGTTCAAGGCCATGGGCCACGCCGTGAAACAATGCAAACAATGCCGTGGCGCCCACCGCCATGAACAGAGGCGGCCGCACCGCCAGCGCCACGGCCAGGCCCAGGGCAAGCACCGAAGCGGCAATCCCGCTTTCCAGCGCCGGCAATTGCAGCCCTTCAAAACCCAACACCCCGCCGATCAGCATGGTGCCGACGAAGGTGCATGGGAGTGCCCAGCGCGCGACGCCTTTCTGTTGGGCCGCCCACAGGCCGACCGCAACCATGGCCAGCAAGTGATCGAGGCCGCCCAAGGGATGGCTGATGCCGGCCACCAGGCCATTGTCGCCGTGGCCAGGGTGCGCGAAGGCCAGGGCAGGGGCCAGCAGCAGCGCGGCAGTGGCGAAGAGTTTGTTGAGGCTCATGGACAGGTTCCTTATGGGTTGATCAGGCGGCGGTCAGCAAGCCCTGGCGTTCGATGAAGGCGATGATGTCGTCCAGGCCGACTCCGGTTTTCTGGTTACTGAACACAAAGGGTTTGCCGTTGCGCATCCGCTGGGTGTCGCTGTTCATCAACTCCAGCGAGGCGCCCACCAGCGGGGCCAGGTCGATCTTGTTGATCACCAGCAAGTCTGATTTGCAAATACCGGGCCCGCCTTTGCGTGGCAGCTTGTCACCAGCGGACACGTCGATCACGTAAATGGTCAGGTCCGAGAGTTCCGGGCTGAAGGTGGCCGACAGGTTGTCGCCGCCGGACTCCACCAGGATCAGGTCCAGGCCGGGAAAGCGGCGGTTGAGCTGGTCCACGGCCTCAAGGTTGATCGAAGCGTCTTCGCGAATCGCCGTGTGCGGGCAGCCGCCGGTCTCCACGCCGATGATGCGTTCCGGCGCCAGTGCCTTGTTACGTACCAGAAAGTCGGCGTCTTCGCGGGTATAGATGTCGTTGGTGACCACCGCCAGGTTATAGCGATCACGCAGCGCCAGGCACAGGGCCAGGGTCAGGGCGGTCTTGCCGGAGCCCACCGGGCCGCCGATTCCGACGCGCAGGGGTTGTGTGTTCATGTGCTTCTCCACAATAAAAAACGTTCAGGAACGAAACAGGCGGCTGTACTGGCGTTCGTGGGCCATGCACGCCAGGGACAGGCCAAAGGCGGCGCTGCCCAACTGCGCAGGGTCAATGCGCTCGGCGTCCTGCTGGGCTTGCTGTAGCAAGGGCAGCAGTTCGCTGGTCAGGCGTTGCGCGGCTTGCTGGCCCAGTGGCAGGGTTTTCATCAGCACGGCCAATTGGTTCTCCAGCCAGCTCCACAGCCACGCGGCGAGGGCATCGCCGGGGCTGATGTGCCAGGCGCGGGCGGCCAGGGCCCAGCCAAGAGCCAGGTGCGGTTCACCGCGTTGTGCAAGAAACTCACGGGCGGCGCTGTCCAGTTCCGGTAAGCCATTGAGCAGTTGCTGCAAGGAATAGCCCATTTGCCGGCTCTCCTGATACAGCTCGCGGGTCTCACGGCTGGCGCGGTGTTCTTCGCACAATTTCGCCAGCCCAGGCCAGTCCTGTTCAGCGCCAGCGCGGCAATGGGCGAGCAACAGCGGCGCTTCGAAGCGCGCAAGGTTGAGCAGCAACTGATCGCTGATCCAGCGCCCTGCGCTTGCGGCATCCTGTACGCGGCCGTTGTCCACAGCCATTTCCAGGCCCTGGGAATAGCTGTAGCCGCCAATCGGCAATTGCGGACTGGCCAGGCGCAGCAGCGCCCAGGCTGGGTTCATAGACGTACGCCGAACTGGTGCAGCTTGGGCGCGTAGTTGAAGTCTTCGTCGCCATGGCGCGAATGATGATGGCCGCCGCCGTAGGCGCCATGTTCCGGCTGGAACGGCGCCTCGATGGTTTGCGCGTCGGCGCCCAACTGTTCCAGCATCGCCTTGAGCACGTAGTCGTCGAGCAGGCGCAGCCAGCCGTCGCCGACTTGCAGGGCCACATGGCGATTACCCAGGTGATAGGCAGCGCGGGTCAGTTCAAAGGCGTTGCGGCAAGTGACGTGCAGCAGCTGTTCAGGGCGGGCGCAAACGCGTACGACACGTCCGTCTTCAGCTTGCAGGAACTCGCCATCGTGCAAGGGCGGCTGCCCACGCTCCAAAAACAGGCCGACGTCTTCACCGTCGGCACTGAAACAGCGCAGGCGGCTTTTGCTGCGGGCTTCGAAGTTCAGCAGCAACTCAGCGGCCCAGAGGGCCTGGGGGGCGATTCGGCGGTGGATCACCAGCATCGGTAGGCTTCCAGCTATGAGCGATAGCAGTGCTAGAGCAAGGGGCTTGCCAACCTGCTATTGGCGTAGGAGTTTCCTGTCAGTGCAGGTCGTTGTGCATGGATGGGGCATCCACGGGTTGTACAGAACGTTCAAATTTGGTGCGCATGAGCGGTTATAGCACTGGAAAAGGGCGTTTTTCCTGAAAGTAGCCTTGTGCTGCATGAAACTTCTTTCATCCATTTAGTCATTGCGATTTTAAGGATTTATCCTACGGCGACTCAGGAATCGGCCTTCGTGGGCTTACGTGATGGTTCTTTAAGATTCGCGCCGTGTTTAATTCACCGCGATGTTCATCATGTTCAAGTCATTTATTTGTTCAGTCATTGTCGGCCTGTCGTGTGTTATCTCGTCAGCCTCGGCCAATCTTCAACAGCCGCCGACTTTCGCTTCAAGCCATGCGGCGTCTTCGGTCGACGATGTGATCGACCGCGCCCATCAACTGCTCGGCACTCCCTACAAGTGGGGCGGTACGTCTGCCGAGCAAGGGTTTGATTGCAGCAGTTTCCTGGTCTATCTGTTCAAGACCGAAGCCAACATTCAGCTGCCGCGCACCACTGCGGCGATGCACCGTTCAACCGCCGCAACCATCAAACGCACAGCGTTAAAACCGGGCGATGCCGTATTTTTCAAGGGCAACGGGCGAGGGCAGGTGAGTCACGTCGGGCTGTATATCGGCGAAGGCAAGTTCATCCACTCACCGCGTACCGGCAAGCATGTGCGTATCGATTCGTTGAGCAATAAGTACTGGAGCAAGAACTACACAACGGCCAAGCGTTTTCACAAGGCCGGCTGAGGGATTACTCGGTACTGCCCAGCCCTTGCCAGTGCTTGAGGCCGATAAAGATAAAGCGCAGTTGCTGGGTGATTTTCGCCTGGGGCGTGAGGTGGGCCGGCAGGGCATGGGCCGGTGGGTCGATGATATCGGGCAGGGTGGCAAACACGCTTTTGACGATCAGGTCGGCCATCACATGTAAACCTTCTGCATCCAGATGCTGCAATTTGGGCATCAGCGTCAGGTCGGCGGCCAGGTCGCGGGTGATGTCCTCGCGCAGGGCGCCGATGGCTTGGCGCACGGCCAGGCAGCCGCCGTACTGTTCGCGGGCCAAAAACAGGAATTGCGAACGGTTGGCCGAAACTACGTCGAGAAAGATCCGCACAGAGGCATCGATAATGCCGCCCATCACGAATTCGTTGTGGCGCACCAGGCGGATCGTGGCGCGGAAGGTCTGGCCGACTTCGCTGACCAATACCAGCCCAAGCTGGTCCATGTCGGCAAAATGGCGATAGAAACCTGTGGGCACAATACCGGCGGTCTTGGCCACTTCGCGCAGGCTCAGGCTGCCAAACCCACGGCCACACTCCATCAGATGGCGGGCTGCGTCCATCAAGGCAAGGCGTGTCTGTTGCTTCTGTTCGGCGCGGGGCAGCATGAGCGGATGGGCTTTGTCGGCAAGTACAGCGACGCACTCTAGCAAAAGCGCTTTGCCGGCGTCGAACTTGGCGGGGGCGAGGCGTGACGCGGTCTATATAAAAGCAAAAGCCCGATCGGCTGATCGGGCTTTTTTCCGGGCCACCACGGGCTTAGCTCTGTGCTTGATGCAGTTCTTGCAGACGGTCGGCACCACCTTCAGCAACGCCTTCGGTGTAGGCGCGTTTGTTGGCTTGTTCAGCACCGCCTTCTACCAGACCTTTCTCTTGCAGGCGATTGTAGCCATTTTCAGCTACGGCACCTTTGGCGTAGTCACGGTTTTCGTCTTCTTGCGAACCGCTGCGCGCCACGGTTTGGCTAGTCTGCATGGCTTGAGCTTTGTTCTGTGGGGTGGCCTGTTCGGCAGCTGGCAGGGCGAAAGCGCTGGAAGCCAGGACAGATAACAGGACGGTAGCGAGTAATTGGCGTTTCATGATGGTTGCTCCTTGGGAGGGCGATAAAGTGGGTACAGGGCTAATGCTACTCTTGATAAGTCGATATAAAAGTTCATAAACACAATGGTAATAATCAACAGAATTGATTGTTCCCTGCAAAGGCTCTAGATCGAGCCTCTCAAGCACGCGGTTTTGCACCGGGGTGGGTATTTTCGACACGAACCTGGGTAACAATGGTGCGCTGTCGATGATGAAATCTGTCTGCTTGATCAGGAAAATCGTTTTTTTCGGCTAAATCCGCCGTTGGGTTAAACCCTCCGGCACTTTGCCAGTCGTAGTTCTATAAGCTGTGTCAAAGGCTGTTGCCCAGCCAGTCGTATTCAGGAGCCCTGTGCAATGACGCGCACTCGTAAAATCGTCGCTTGGAGCTGCGCCAGCTTCGTTCTGTTAATTGCCATTGCGGTACTTGTGCTGGTGTTCTTCGACTGGAACCGCATCAAGCCGCCGCTCAACGCCAAGGTTTCCGAAGAACTGCATCGCCCGTTCGCCATCAACGGCAACCTCGCGGTGGTGTGGCAGCGCGAGCCCGATGAGGGCGGCTGGCGTGCCTGGGTGCCGTGGCCCCATGTGATCGCCGAAGACCTGACCCTGGGCAACCCGGATTGGTCGAAACAACCGCAGATGGTCACGCTCAAGAAGGTGGAGCTGCGTATTTCACCCCTGGCCTTGCTGGTGCAGCGCGTGGTGATCCCGCGCATTGACCTCACCGAGCCCAGTGCCCAGTTGCAGCGCCTGGCCGACGGCCGCGCCAACTGGACGTTCAAGTTCGATCCCAAGGACCCCGACGCCGAGCCCTCCAACTGGGTGGTGGACATCGGCGCCATCGGCTTTGACAAGGGCCATGTGACTCTCGACGATCAAACCCTCAAGACTCAGTTGGATGTGATCATCGACCCCCTGGGCAAACCTATCCCATTTGGTGAAATCGTCGGAGACGCCGATGCCAAGAAGGCGCTGGAAAAAGGCTCGGCGCCTCAGGACTACGCGTTCGGCCTCAAGGTCAAAGGCCAATATCACGGCCAGAAGCTCGCCGGCACCGGCAAGATCGGCGGCCTGCTGGCCTTGCAGGACGCGGCCAAGCCGTTCCCGCTGCAAGCCCAGGTGAAAGTCGCCGACACCAGCATCGCCCTGGCCGGCACCTTGACCGACCCGCTTAACCTCGGTGCCCTTGACCTGCGCCTCAAACTCTCGGGCAGCAGCCTGGGCAACCTCTACCCGTTGACCGGTGTGACATTGCCGGATTCGCCGGCCTATTCCACCGACGGCCATTTGATCGCCAAGCTGCATGAAGCCAGCGGCGCCTCATTCCGCTACGAGAACTTCAACGGCAAGATCGGCAACAGCGACATCCATGGCGACCTGGCCTATGTCGCCAGCCAGCCACGGCCCAAGCTCAGCGGCGCGCTGGTGTCCAACCAATTGCTGATGGATGACCTGGCGCCGCTGATTGGCGCAGATTCCAACGCCGAGCAAAAAGCCCGTGGCGGTGAAAGCAAACAACCGGCGACCAAAGTGCTGCCGGTTGAAGAGTTCCGCACCGAACGCTGGCGCGAGATGGATGCCGACGTGGAATTCACGGGCAAGCGTATCGTGCACAGTGCCGACTTGCCCTTCACCGACCTGTATACGCACCTGGTGCTCAACGACGGCCAACTGAGCCTCGAACCCCTGCGCTTCGGCGTGGCCGGCGGCAAGCTTGATGCGCAGATTCGCTTGAATGGTCGCACTACGCCGATGGAAGGCAGCGCCAGGCTGACGGCCCGCAACTTCAAGCTCAAGCAACTGTTCCCGACCTTTGAGCCGATGAAAACCAGCTTCGGCGAACTCAACGGCGATGCCGATATCTCCGGGCGTGGTAACTCGGTGGCGGCACTGCTGGGCACCTCCAACGGCGACCTGAAGATGCTGATCAACGACGGCGCCATCAGCCGCAGCCTGATGGAAATCGCCGGGCTCAACGTGGGCAACTATGTAGTGGGGCGCCTGTTCGGCGACGAGGAAGTGAAGATCAACTGCGCGGCGGCAGACTTCGGCATCAAGACGGGCCTGGCGACCACGCGTTTGTTTGTATTCGATACCGAGAACGCCATCATCTACATCGACGGCACGGCCAATATGGCTACCGAGCAACTGGACCTGACCATTACGCCGGAGTCCAAGGGCTTTCGTCTGTTCTCGCTGCGTTCGCCGCTGTACGTCAATGGACCGTTCATCAAGCCCAATGCTGGCGTGAAAGCCATTCCGCTGGCGCTACGTGGTGCAGGCATGGTCGCTCTGGGCGTTATCGCCGGGCCGGCCGCCGGCTTGCTCGCGTTGGTCGCACCCAGCGGTGGAGAGCCGAATGAGTGTGCACCATTGCTGCAGCAGATGAAGGAAGGCAAGGCGCCTAAGACTGTGAAGTAACTGCCGGCAACTCAAACCAAATATGGGAGAGGCTGCCTGTTGTAGGAGCGAGCTTGCTCGCGAAAAACGTCAACGATGACGCGCGTTTCCTGAATAAACGCGGCGCCTGTGCGTCCTTCGCGAGCAAGCTCGCTCCTACAGTAGTTGATTACAGGTCTTGCAGAATATCCGCCATATCATCGGCGTGCTCTTCTTCCTGGGCCAGGATGTCTTCGAAGATGCGACGGGTAGTCGGATCCTTATCACCGATGTACTGGATGATTTCACGGTAGCTGTCCACCGCGATGCGCTCGGCTACCAGGTCTTCGTAGACCATTTCCTTGAGCGAGTTGCCCGCCACATATTGAGCGTGGGAGTTCTTCGACAGCAGGTCGGGGTTGAACTCCGGCTCACCGCCCAGTTGCACGATGCGCTCGGCCAGTTTGTCGGCGTGCTCGGCTTCCTGCGTGGCGTGTTCAAGGAACTCATCGGCGGCGACGCTGGCTTTCAGGCCGCTCGCCATGAAGTAGTGACGCTTGTAGCGCAACACGCAAACCAGCTCGGTGGCCAGCGACTCGTTGAGCAGGCGGATGATTTCCTGACGGTCGGCGTCGTAGCCTTCGGTCACGGCACCGTTTTCGACATTCTGGCGGGCGCGGCTGCGCAGGGTCGCAATGTCAGTCAAGTGTGCTTCAGTCATTTCAATCTCCTGGGGCTAATCCGGTTGTACGCCACGCTCTGCCGGCGTGATCGCTATAGGTTGTGAGTCCCGGGCCAGGCGAAAAGTTTTATCGGATTTAACAGGATGTGTCATGGGCACGTCTGACCGGTGTGGTCCAGCGCTCCGACAGGATCACTCCACCCAGGGTCAGCAAGCCACCCACCAGGTGATACAGCGCCAACTGTTCCTTCAGCACCACCGCTGCGATGAGCGCGGTAATCAACGGCAGCAGGTTGAAAAACAGCGTGGTACGGCTTGGCCCCAGGGTCTTCACCGAGTGCATCCACGCCAACGGCGCCAGCATTGAGGCCAGCAGGCAGGCGTACAGCACCAGCGGAATATTCGTCCAGCCCAAACCGGCCTTGGCCGAGAACAGGTACAGCGGCAGCAGCACCACCACCGCGACCAGCACCTGCAAATACAGGAGCACCAACGGCGGCAGGCGCAGTTGCCATTTTTTCAGCAGGGTGCTGTAGACCGCATAAGCCAGCGTCGCCACCAGCATCATGCCGTCACCCAGGTTGACCCCGTGTTGCAACAGCGCGCCCAGGCTGCCGGACGATACCACCACCACAACACCGGCGAACGACAGCACTGCACCGGTCAGCGCGCCGAAGGTCAGGCGTTGCCCCAGGCTGATAATCGCGGCGGTCAACGCCATCAGCGGCATCAGCGAGAGAATGATGCCCATGTTGGTGGCGCTAGTCAGTGTGGCGGCGTAATAGGCCAGGCTTTGATACACCGCCATGCCCAGCACGCCGAGGATGAAGATCTTGCCCAGGTTGGGGCGGATAAGCGCCCAGTTGGCAACGACCGGCTTGAGCATGAACGGGGTGAACAGCAGTGCTGCGAACAGCCAGCGGTAAAAGCCGATTTCAGCCGGGAAAATCGAGCCCACGGCCAATTTGTTGACCACGGTGTTGCCAGCCCAGATAAAAATGGCCAGCAGCGGATACGCGTATTGCATTGAAAGAAACCCACTGTGTTGACGAGGCGCGATTATCCCCTGTCTGGATCGAAGCCTATACTGCGATCCAGACAACCGACCTCTGAATCCAGACAACATGCCCCGACATACCGTACGCCTGGCGGATTTCCCCCGCCTGCCGAGCCCTGTGTACTTTCGCTACTCCAATTTTGCCCCCGATACCGAGTGCACCCCGCACCGGCACAGCTGGGGCTCGTTGGACTATTCAGCCAACGGCGTGATGCGCATGGAGGTGGCTGGCAGCCGTTTTATGTCGCCGCCGCAGTACGCGGTGTGGATCCCGCCCAATACCGAACACAGCTCCTACAACGCCCAGGCGATTGTCTATCGTTCGGTGGGCTTGGCGCCGACGCTCTGCGAGCAGTTGCCGCAAGCGCCGTGCACGCTGGCGATCAGCGATATTCTCAAGGCCATCCTCAGCGATTTCGCCCAGCGCGACGTGAATATCCCGCAATCGGACGCGGATATCCGTCTGGCCCAGGTGCTGGTGGACCAACTCAAGCAGGCGCCGATCCACGATGGCTTCCTGCCCTACGCCCGCCACCCCGGGCTGCTGGGGGTGCTGGAAGGTATGCAGGCGCAGCCCGCCGACAATCGCCCGCTCGGGCAATGGGCTGAGCAGGTGCATGTGAGCGAACGCACCCTGGCGCGTCAGTTTGTGCGCGAGCTGGGTATGAGTTTTGGCGAATGGCGCCAGCGCCTGCGCTACCTGGCGGCCATCGAAGCCCTCGACAGTGACCGCAGCGTGCAGCACGTGGCGTTTGATTTGGGCTACAGCACCGCCTCGGCATTTATCGCCATGTTCCAACGCCATGCTGGCTGCACCCCGGAGCACTACCGACGTACGAATATTCGTGGCCGGTGAAGTTGTAACAGCTTTTGACTACACTGCGCTGTAGGCCGTGCCCGTCGGCACGGTAACAGGGAGAAAACTCCATGAAGATGCTGCGTATTCCGTTGTTGATGATGGGCCTGCTGTTGTGTTCCCAAGGTTTTGCCGCCACTGCCCAGCAGAACAAAATGACCACCTGCAATGCCGAAGCCACCACCAAGACCCTCAAGGGCGATGACCGCAAGGCCTTCATGAAGACCTGCCTGTCGGCGCCTGCCGCCAACGATGCCAAGACCCTGACGCCGCAGCAGCAGAAGATGAAGGATTGCAATGCGACGGCTAAAACCCAGGCATTGGCGGGTGATGCTCGCAAGGAATTCATGAGCACCTGCCTGAAGAAATAATAGCCCCGGGCCATAGAAGACTGCGACACTCGCACACAGCCCCTTTGTAGGAGCGAGCTTGCTCGCGAAAAACGTGAACGATAACACGGGCACCCTGACTAAACGCGGTGTCCCTGCGTTTTTCGCGAGCAAGCTCGCTCCTACAACATCCTTCAATGCCGTTCGTTTTGAGGCTGTATGCCAACGTTTTCTCAGCGTCATGTGTTGTTGCTGGCCAGCTACATCATCATTTTCGGCGGGTTGCTGCTGGTGCTGCCGCTGAAGTTGCTGCCCAGCCTGCTGGCCGGCCTGTTGGTCTATGAACTGGTCAACATGCTCACCCCCCAACTGCAACGACTGATCGAAGGCCGGCGCGCCCGTTGGCTGGCGGTGGCCTTGCTCGGCACTCTGATCGTCAGCGTGCTTGCCTTGATCTTCGCCGGCGCCATCAGCTTCCTGCTCCACGAAGCTGAGAACCCCGGGGCCTCCCTCGACAAATTCATGGGCGTGGTTGACCGCGCACGCGGCCAGCTACCGCCGTTCATCGACGCCTACCTGCCCGCCAGCGCCGCCGAATTTCGCGTGGCCATCGGCGACTGGATGAGCAAACACCTGAGCGAACTGCAACTGGTCGGCAAAGACGCCGCCCATATGTTCGTCACCTTGCTGATCGGCATGGTGCTCGGCGCCATCATCGCCCTGCAACGGGTGCCCGACCTGACCAAACGCAAACCCCTGGCCGCCGCGCTGTTCGATCGTTTGCACCTGCTGGTCCAGGCGTTTCGCAACATCGTCTTCGCCCAGATCAAAATCGCCGCGCTCAACACGGCTTTCACCGCCGTGTTCCTCGCCGTGGTGCTGCCGCTGTGCGGCATTCACCTGCCGCTGACCAAAACCCTGATCGTGCTGACCTTCCTGCTCGGCTTGCTGCCGGTGATCGGCAACCTGATGTCCAACACCCTGATCACCATCGTCGCGCTGTCGCTGTCGATCTGGGTGGCGGTGGCGGCGCTGGGGTATTTGATCGTGATCCACAAGGTCGAGTACTTCCTCAACGCGCGCATCGTCGGCGGGCAGATCAGTGCCAAGTCGTGGGAGTTACTGCTGGCGATGCTGGTGTTTGAAGCCGCGTTCGGTTTGCCGGGGGTGGTGGCGGGGCCGATTTATTATGCGTATCTGAAGAGTGAGCTGAAGTTGGGTGGGATGGTTTAGGCGCAGATGCGAGTTACAAGCTGCAAGCTGCAAGTGGAAGCAGCTTGGCTTTTTACTTGCCGCTTGCAGCTGAAAACTTACCGCTTAAGACCCATAACGCTTGCTGGCCTCAATCGCCAACCCGCTGCCGATACTGCCGAAGATATTGCCTTCCACATGCCGCGCATTCGGCAGCATCGCCGAGATGCTGTGGCGCAGTGCCGGAATACCGCTGGAACCACCAGTGAAGAACACCGTGTCCACCTGGGCCACGCTCACCGAGGCGTCATTGAGCAGTTGCGTGACACTGCCGCGCACGCGTTCGAGCAGGTTGTCGATGGAGGACTCGAACAGCGCCCGGCTCAGGTCCACGCTCAGGCCGGCTTCGATACGGTCCAGTGGCACATGGCGGCTGTCTGCCTGGGTCAGCTGGATCTTGGTCTCTTCCACTTCCATCGCCAGCCAGTGCCCGGCGCGCTGTTCGATCAGCTTGAACAGGCGGTCGATGCCGCCGGTGTCTTCGATGTCGTAGCGCATGCTGCCCAGGGCCAGCTGGGA
>Ga0308169_10003181_pt1 | contig 16282 bp, 27 predicted proteins | sample PhyBR1_2_FD_202139 | JGI IMG/M metagenome (GOLD analysis project Ga0308169, IMG submission 202139) | Phyllosphere microbial communities from UC Gill Tract Community Farm, Albany, California, United States - DLSLSB.R1 | ecosystem: Host-associated > Plants > Phyllosphere > Unclassified | place... | reverse complement strand
CGTCGAGCTTGCCAAGTCCTTCATCAATGCCGATTTCAAAGCCGTCTTGCAGTCACCAGAAGCGGCTTCGGTATTCGCCTCCACCCCCGACCTTTTCGATGGTCTGCCAGCCCACCCTTTATCAAGCGCGTCGTCGTCGACCTCGTCCAGTGCAGCACCCGAAGAGACACTCATTGTCGGTTTGTCGCTGCTGCACGCGTTCGTGCAAGCTAACTGGACCGGTCCCGACCTCAACTTTGCCGTCACAGAAATTATCGACACCCCCTCTGTGGATGATCTCAACGCTGCGGCAACTCCACTCTTGACACTGCAAGGAGAACCGGCGTATCACCTGGCCGCCAATGTCGTGCTCTTCCTCCTCTCGCTGCGCATACTTCACTCGTTGCCGGATGAGCTCGTCACGAAACCGTGGATCCTGCTCAGAGTGCACTTGGTGCACCTGTCGCTGCTGGACGAGCCGGTGGACACAATGGAGATGGAGCGACTGAAGCAGCTGGAGACGATGCTACCAGAGGATCAGGATCTTCGAGCGCGATATCACCTCGAAATGGGACTGCTGCAATATCGGCTGGATAACGACAAGCTGGCGAACCAGTACTTTTTGAACGCGGCGAGGAACAGCGGACTCGAGTTCGAATTGTCCGGAGCATTGGGGAAGAAGACAAAGTATCAGGTCAATGCCTTGTCACAGCTGGTGCTGTTGGCCGAGTCGAGACAGCGCGAAGACGAAGAGGAGGACGTACCGCCGGCAACGAAGAAGGAGGACGCCACGGCGGAGACAGACGCGAAGACGAACATGCCGGAGACGCTCGCGCTCAACGATGACACATTGTTGGAGGCCACAGAGTTTACAAAGCTCACCAAGACCACCGACTCGGCAGACGCAGCATCGACATCCAGGTTGGCTCACCTGGACCCCTCGGACCAGCCGGCCTTGTACCCGCTGGACCAGTCTTTGCTTCTCTCCTTCTGCCTTGCACAGCACAACAACGCGCCGGAGAATGGATTGACGGCGTCACAGATGATGCCCTTCGTCCAACGAGTCGCCTCGCACCCGCGCAACTGGTCAGTCCACACGGTCGCGCTCCTTCTCCGATCTAGACTGGAATCGAACCGGTCGCGAACGGTCGAGCGCTCGGCGTTGCAGCTCGCTGCGTTGATTGAACAGATGCCGACGAGCGATTCCACCACCTCGGAGCGACTGCGATGGTTCCACCAGCTCCCGCTGCCGAGCAAGTGGGAGATGGAAAAGGAGCTGGCGAAGCGGTACATGTCTCTCGGAGTTATTCGCTCTGCACTGGACATCTTCACCCGCCTCGAGATGTGGGAGGACGCGGTTTCGTGTCTGCAGCGGATGGAGCGAGAGGAAGAGGCTGAAAAGATTGTGAGGGATCTACTGGAGGGGCGAAAGGTGGAATCGGACCTGGTGACCGTACTGGCCAAGTCGAATTTGAGCGAGGGAAGGCGGGAGAAGATGTCGTCAGCGCGAGCGGCCAAGTTGTGGTGCTTGCTGGGCGACATTGCTCTGACGAACACGGCGGCGGCGCACGACCCGGCCACTGCGAAGGCAAAGGCGATCGAGTGCTATGACAAGGCGTGGGAAGTGTCCGGTCACACCTCGGCCCGAAGCAGGCGGTCGCTCGGGTCGCTTCACTTCTCTGGAAGGGAGTACGAACCTGCCGTCGAGTGCCTGAGGGCTTCGGTGAAGATCAACCCGCTATTCGGTCGGGCGTGGTTCACGCTCGGCGTTTGCCTGGTCCGGCTGGAGCGATGGAGCGAAGCGAGGGATGCTTTCCGACGACAGGTTGGAGTGGACGAGGATGATGGCGAGGGTTGGAACAATCTCGCAGCGGTGTACCTTCGTTTGGAAGAGGAAGGCAGGGACAAGGACGCGGTGAGTCGCGCAACACGTCTACCGCCACCTGCGCACAACTGACAGCAGGCCCCGACACCAGTATCTTACGAGAACAAGATGCTCGCGTGGCGGGCACTCAAGCAGGGGCTGCGCTATGCCCAGTCCAACTGGCGCATGTGGGCCAACTACATGATTGTCTCCATCGACGTCGGCGAGCTGTCGGAAGCCGCTCGAGCGTTGGACCGAATCGTCAAGGACCGGTCGGGTGCGGATGGCGCGGCTTCCGTGGATGTGGACGTGCTGGACAAGCTGGTGGACAGTGTCATGCTGGACGACTACTCGCTCGTGAAAGAGGGCAAGGTCGTGCCGAGGTCTTCGAACGAGGGGTTTTGCCGGTCGTGGAGCGGCTGTTCGACGCCACCATCCTGGCGCGAATCAACGATTCGCCTCGTGTCTGGCGTGCACATGCGAGGTTGCTGCGATGGAAGGAGGACTGGGCGGGGGCTCTCGAAGATTACGTCCGGGCGTATCGATGCGGCCCCGCTTCGATACAGAAGGTGGAGACGGATCTGGAAAGCTTCAGGGCTGGTGTGCAAGAGGTGAAGGATTTGGTGGACGTGATGCAGGCCCTGGGCCCGAGGATCATCAGAGAAGAGGGCAGCAAGAAGGGAGACTGGCGGTTCCAGGCCAAGGGTGTCGTGCGGACGTATATGGGTAGAACGCGAGAGTCGTGAGTGCTGGTCTTGTCCTTTTGGTCCCATATTGACCAGCAGGTTTGCGGACGAGAAGGAGATGGACGACTTGAAAGAGTTGATGGAGGATCTTAAGAATGCCGACTGAACGGCCGAGGCGACCTCACCGGCGTTGATGAGGAGGTCAGGGGGAGTCAACATACGTACATACGCACGATAACGAATATACCCTGCATCAGGATATGAACATGATAGGTCATGTACAACATGGCGTAAAAAGCGATCCAGAAAGCGTCCCTCCGCATCTAAGTCGTGTCCTACCCTCCCCGCCATCAAAACACTGTGACTGACGAGCGTCTCTCCGCCTATCTCCTCCTCTTGGTCTTCCCAGCCTTGACCTTTCCCTGCAGCTGGCCTCGACTGTTGGTCTTCCTCTTGCCGTTCGTGAATCCCTTGGCCTCCTTCCACTTGGCACGGCCGCTGTCCTTCGGTCCCGACGTCGAGATCTTCTTTGGCTCCTCCTCTGCCTGTCAGCTAGTGATCACCGAAGATCATAGTCCCCGATGCATGTACGCACTCATCTCAGCGTCGTCCTCGACGACCTCCTCCTCGGCATCTTCTCCCTCCATCACCTCCTCGTCCTCCTCGCCCTCGGCCTTGGGCTGCTTGCCGAGAAGTTTTGCGCTGATCCGGGCCACTCGGGCTGCGTCCGCGGCGTGGTAGTTGCCCTGCTCCCTCTTCTTCCTCCTCCCCGCCATCTTCGCCTTTGCTCGTAGTGATTTGGCCATGCTTGTGGGTGGCTCCGGTGATGTACTGTAGTACAACGTCAAAAGTGATCTCAAACCGACCGGACGGCGAACTGATCTGCCGGGATCCACTCGAACTTTCCGGGATGAATATGCGAAAATATATGGCAAAAAGAAATCGATGGATGCGGAGTCCCCATCGGTCGTCGTCGATGCGTTGACGCTCGCGCGTCCATACACTTGCATGCTCATCAATATCCATTCAGCATACAACTCGACCTTGACAGCTCATCATCACTCGGCGTCAACAGTAGTCAGATCGGAGCGCCATGTCGAGATCATCTTATGACCGGTCAGCTGTCCAGTATGATGATTGGTACGAGGGCTGACGTGTCAGATACCTGACAATCTTCTCGCCTGAAGGACGGGTGAGTCCTCGTGATTGTGTGGACTTGTGAACGCTGCTGATCCATCTACAGCTGTACCAAGTTGGCGAGTAGCTCGCGGGGTGATACGGCCTCAGGGATCTGACCACCAGAGTATGCGTTCAAAGCCATCACGGGAGCTGGAATCACCGCTGTTGCCGTGCGGGGTAAGGACACGGCCGTCGTCATCACCCAACGCAAAGTGCCCGTAAGTCTGAGCGGTCTTGCAACAAGCGCGCGCATCTACCGACTGTAATGGTACTCAGGACGAATCTGACCCTTAGGACAAGCTGCTCGACCCAGAGACCATCACCCACCTCTTCCAAATTACCCCCACAATCGGTTGCGTCATGACCGGTCTGATCGGTTTGTTCAGCTTACAAGGTGAACACAACTCGTGGGGCTGACGCGCAGCGGATGCTCGTGCACAGGTGCAGAGGACACGGTCAGAGGCCGCTCAGTTCCGATACAAGTACGGCTATGAGATCACCCCGGAAGCCTGTAAGTCGCGACCTGCATTTCCTCTCCCGCTAGGCAGTGGTCTGACCGCAGTGGCCAAGCGAATGGCGAACATCAACCAGGTGTACACACAACGAGCCGGCATGCGTCCGCTCGGCATATGTGACTTGTTTGAAGCCCCTGTGAGACGTCAGCTGACACGAAGCCATGATCCTCATCGGCCCAGACGACGAGCGAGGCCCGCAGATCTTCAAGCTGGACCCGGCGGGATATTACACGGGGTACAAAGCAACGGCCTCGGGGCAAAAGCAGACGGAAGCGACGAATTTCGTGAGTCTCATCACCGCTCATCAGTCTGTCGCCCGACCCACACCTTACTCTCGCATCTGTCCTGGTGTCAGGTGACTGACATATAGCTGGAGAAGCGGTGGAAGACAATGGAGGCCGACAAGACCGTCCTCGACCGCGCAGGCGTCATTGAGGTGGGATGACATCTTTCCTTTCCCGTATGAATATCTGACGCCAGGCCGCGATCGAGTGCCTGTCTTCCGTCTGCGCTACCGACTTCAAAGCTTCGGAGATCGAGATTGGTATCTCCTCGACGAGTCCAGATGAGCCGAACACGGATGGTAAAGGTCTCGGCGTTGCAGGCAGGTTCAGGCAGATGGGTGAGGAGGAGCGGGGCGAATGGCTGGTGCGGGTCGGCGAGAAGGATTAGGAGTAGCCCGAGGGGAATAGAAGCGTACACGTATTCATGGCATGTATTATGACTACAAATGATAATGGCTGTCGGGGGTGTATATGAGGCGTCTGGGTCATGCGCAAACGCGGTCGCGCTGGCGTGAAGACAGTCTACGGAAGATCACGGCAAACTATCCGTCTCGGTGTCACTGACCGTCTGCGCGGTCTCCTCTCGTAACCGACGGAACAGCTTGGGATACTGCTTGTACAAGTATGAGGCTTGAGGTATCTCGTCCAGGAACCGAACCTTCTGCTCGGTCGTCATGCTATTTTCCGGCAGCATAGAAAGCGCGCTCGCAACGTAGGAACTGGTGTCAGCTCGATCACCGATATGGGGAAAGTCCACGCACTGTACCGTCGTCTCTTTGATGCTGAGCTCGGCCGCAGCTTCACGCAGGGTCAGACCGCTCTTGAAGATGTTGAGCGCATTCCACTCTCGCGGCGCCACACCCGGAGGTGCTCTGCCGAAGGCACTGGGAGAGCCTTCTCCGCCCGCAGCGCCAACTCGACCGGCTAGCATCGAGGAACCGCCCGCGGTGAAATCCGCGAGGTCGATGTTGATGTTGTTCGAACGAGCCACTTTTAGCAGGGCCTTGTAGATCTCGATCGAGCTGGCTACGTCGTTGGCGGCGTCTGGGGTCAGCACATGTTCTCCGACCGTGACGACCCAGCCGACGCCCAAAGAGTCAGGATGGAGGTGCGTAGAGGGAGGGAGCGAAGACGAGTGCTGTACAGAGAAGGGCGGAAGCGAGGTGAGGTGGGAGATGTGATATGGAGGCACGACCTCTATAAAATCCCACTCAAGAGGCCCGACAACTTGATTGAGAGTCTGACTCACACTCAATCTGCTCGGTGTCCAGCTTCTTTGACCAATCTCCCCGCCGGACATCGCCCTTGTCCAGCTCTTTACCCAAATACGTCCTCGCGAGCGTGTTGAGCGCGATGAGTGTGTTGCCCGGGCCGGTCGCAATGGGATCTGCTCTGCGAGCGATGTGCGACAGATCGACCGTGGACTCGATACCGTTCTGGAAGATGTCCGGGTAGTCGCGCCCTAACTTCGCTTCGTCACCTTCGCAAAGTCAGCCCTGCTCACGTAAATACTCCATGGCGGACTCACCTCGAATCTGCACGCCAAGCTTGTAAATGCTCTTGTCCATCAGCATCTCGATTGCTTTGATCGGTAGTCCTGCGATCAGTTTTGCCTCGTATGGATTCCTCATTATGCCTCACTCACGTGGCATATGCCAGACGTGCATGAGCACGACCAAGCGTTCATCCCCGATCTGCATCAAGGCCGTCTTCCCCGGCGTCCAATCGTATCTCCTCGTCTTAGAGTTATACGCCTTGGTCGGCCACTCGAGATCGAATCCGATGACATTACCGGTCACACACTCCAAGAGGTCGTTGGCTTCGTTGACGTCCCGCGTGTATACGACCTTGGGCGGCGAGGCGAGGTGTCTGTAGCTGAAAATCGGCAGATCGGGCAGTGATTCATTCGCTTTCGCCAAAGCCGGAAGGGCAATGGATCGAATCTTCCGGGCCGTCGCCAACGTGGAGGACGCGGCATTTGCCTTGGGCTCGTTCGCGGTCTGAAAGGTTGACTTGCCGGCAGTGATGGTTTTGTTCGTGGTGGTCTTGGCAGTCGGGCGAAGCACGCGCTTCGCGTCCTTGGTGCTCTTGTCCCCGGAGGTAATAGCCGACGACGGCGTGAGTGGCTTTCGTGTTGAGGCAGTCGACTTCGGCTTCGAGTTGCCGCCTGCCCATACCGCGGCCGGATTCAGTTCGAGATCCCGTAGCATAGCATTGATTTCTTCCATTTGACGACCTGCCGCCCTGTGTTCGGCCGCCCCCTGCTCATCATCCCGGCGCGAGCTACTCGAACTGCTCGAATACCGCCGATTGTCGATCTGTTGACTGACGAGCTCGACCTCCGTCCGGCGATCGACCTTCCAGCTACCCTGGCTCGACTGCGAAGATTCCGTCACTGATGTGCTGCTATAATGGGCGACCATCCTGGGTCTATGGACAGCAGGTGGAGGTGGAGTCGAGCGAGATCGGCGAAAGTCTCGTTGAAAGAAGGGGTGAACGGGTTTGGGCTGTTCAATGGGCCGGGGAGGAGTATAGGCGGTAGATGAAAGAGGCGTGTATTTGGCTCGTACACGCGGCCGAGGCAAGTCCTGCTCCGGTGAGCTGGTGGAGGAGATCGATATCGGCGAAGAGGAAGATCCATGTACATCGGTCCATGTTGCCTGCTTTTGCGGCGTCCGGCTCGGGGACCCTACCGCTGGGCCAGGAGTCCTCGATGGTGTTGGACCCGTCGACCAAGGCGTGTTTCCGCTGAAGACAACTCGGCCCTCCCATTCTTTGACCTGGAGCCTTGTATCTCTGGGTAATCCCGTCACTTCTCGAGTGGCATCGGTCGCGGGGCAAGAGCCCGACGAGCTCGCCTTCGAATAACTGAGGAAGTCAAATGTCGAGACCAGCCGATCCGGCGGCGTTCTGGACCCGTTTCTGTCCATTTGACCAATGGTGACGCCCCGTGGCGCCGCCATGCGGCGAACGAGAGGCCGAATGGTTGCGGATCGAGTTGACTGACGAGGGGCCTCGGTCGATCGCTGCTCTGATGCGGGCGAGAAGGTGACCGTCGCGTACTGACCGCGGTTGACGGTATTTATCCTGCCGAACCCTCCACCTCTTCCGCCGGAAAGTGCGATCGCTCTCATCATGGCGATGCAATATCGATCTCAAGATAAGGAGAGACACCGTCTCGTTGCGCTCTTAGATCTACGCTCGCCCTCTGCCATTGAAACAAGAAGACCGGCCGCTCGGACCTCGTGTGTTCGGGTTGATTGATCATTGAACCCTGACCGCGGCCTTCACTATCTCGTCGAAGCCAGAAACGCGTGGAAGGGATACAGCGATCATGCATTACGCGTTGATGACCATCTCGTCGTCACTGTCCTCATCCGAGCCCGTCTCCTCGTCGGCGCTGTCCATGTCCACGTCATCCCCCCCTTCGTCCTCGGACTCGCTATCCGAGTCGACGATCTCCTCGTAACCCGCCAAAGTCCCCAATCCAGCCCAGCCAATCTTCCTCAACTCCCTAGCGAGCTTGGCCTCCTTGTCTTCCCCTCCTGTCGAGCGCGACAGGAGACCACCTTGCTCCTCCGCCTCATCACAGATTTGCTTCCATTTTCGCTCAACTTCGGCCGGATCCTCCCTCCGCACGCTATCGACAATCCGCGTTGCCTCCGCGCCTTTCCGCTGGGACAGGAGCCATTCCGCCCACGTCAGAGCTGCAGCTCTTCGACCGGCCGCATCTCGAGCAGCGCTCCTCCAGCGCTGATACAGAGCCGTCAGGTCGACGTATGGCTGTGTCGAGTATACCGAGATCGCCACGAATGCGATAGCGTACGTTTCCTCGGCTGGCCGGTACTTGGCGAACGAATCGAGCGTCCGCAAAGCGGGCAGAGGCGTGGGTCTTTGCAGGGTCGAGATCAAGTAGCGGCCAAGAAGTGCCGTGTGCGTTGTTGGCCGATTCAGGCGTGAGGAGAGGGTAAGAATAGCCGTCCAGGCCAAGTCCAATTGTGACGGTGTCTCAGCATGGGTCTCTTCGTATGCGGTCCAGGTGAACCATAGTCGTCGAATTTCCTCTTCCTGATTACCAGCCTCAATCGGAGAGACAGCTTTGACAGCGGTCTCGAATGCCACCCGCAAGTCTGACGAGCCCGCCGAAATGTCCTGTTCGAGTCGTGCCCGTTGCAAGCCCGCACTGGATGGGTGCAAGGCGGCATGACTTCGAGAGGCCGAGGCGTAGTCCTCGGTCGTGCCGTATTGCTGCACGAGTCGGAGGTGCAAGAACAGGAGCGACGCCGACGGCCTGTATTTTGCCGTGGTCAAGATTGTGAGAATCGATAGGAGATATGTGCGCTGCCATCAGCATCACCATTCCACCGCACCAAAGTCACCTCACCAGTTCTTCGTCGTCCTGATGCAGCTGAACTTGATCCGCCAACCATCTGCCGCCGACGTCGCAGAATGCCGCGTCTCCCTTTGCGGCTTTGCGTATCTCCTTGCCAACCTTGCCAAGCTCCTCCACCAGCTCGACCCCCTCCAAACCTCGGTACTCTTCGCCCGCCACGTACTTCGTCTCATACAACCGCCTTGTCGTGATCGCCAGTCGTGCCTCTGCCCTGATCTCGGCGTCCAGCTCCGCGTTGTTCTCCGATTGATGCAAATCGTCAAACACCGCGTCCAGGCATTTCCCTCTCAATGCGCTCGGATACCGTCGCAACATCTCCACCAGACCCAGTCCGAACTCCAAGCCTTGTTCCGATACCGAGATTGCCTCGAGTGCCGAGCTAATCGCCTGTAAGACCAGCTTTCCCGCCAAGATCGCCTTGCGTGCATCTTCTCCATCCGGTCCAAACGACCCCTCTCCGCCGGTGAGGCGTTCCGCTTCGACTCCGTCGTTTGCCTGCACGTCCAGCTCGTCGTGGATTCCCAGCACGTTCCAGCGCCGACGCAGCGCCTCCACCCAGCCGAGCTCCAACTTGATGTACTCTGTCCAGAGCTCAGTCGAGTCGGGTATCATACGCAGACCGAGGAGAAGCTGAGTCCGCGCAGCCGATGTGCCCTCGAGCGAGAACCCGGCATCACGCGATTCCCGCTCGGCGCGTGTTGATGAAGTCGCCGTGTCGGGGAGGATGTCGCGCGGGAAAGGCGAAGCAGGGTGGAGGTGGTGGTACGACAACAGGAGGTATAGCGTCGGGGACAGCGGGTGGTGTTGCAAAGCGCTGACCGTAAGCGTGGTACCGTAGACGTGCATGACTAGACTCACGAAGTCAGACCCTTAATGACCACCTTGCGCATGCCCTCGCGACTGGCAAACTCGACGTATGCCAGCCATACCGCCAAGTCGCCTGGAAACTTCGCCGTTGCCCGCTTCAAGATATAGCTTGCCCGTCGGGTCAGCGAATGTGTCGATGCGGATGGAGGAGGTGGGTTAATGTGGTAGCCTACTGTCAGCGGTGCAAATTATCACGCGGCTCGATCAACGCACCCAACCGCTTCCATCGAACCCTGCGCAGCCGCTCCAAGTTGATCTCGTACTCGGCATACTTGAAGAAGTCGTCCTTCCTCGTCTTCTGCCTAATGAGGGATGTCTCAAAGTTTGTCCTCCGGCGGGTGATCTGATCAATCTCATGCTGGGCATCAGCTCCCATCCCACAAATCGGCATTTCGCACCGCTCAAGCTTGGGCGACCAGACTGACCTTGGTGAAAAGCCCCTTCTCGTGCAGGTCCCGGAGCTCCGGGAGGGTTGCCTCGAGCTGGAATTGAACTTTCTCCATCGGTGTCGGCTAGCTGCTCGATTTCTTTTATCGCTGGCGATGGTTTCGGTGATGATACCGATGTCAAGGCGAAGATGCAGGTCAAAACATACCCGGGTGGACAGAGACGACCGACTTTTGAACCGTGACGTGGTATTTTTCCCGCCCAACATCAGAATCCTCTGGCGGGATTTCCAGCTACTCTTCTCGCTCAAAGGGTCCTACTCGAACTACCACCCTCATTCACCATGGCAACATCACAATCGTCCCGCCTGTGCTCAGCAACCCAACAAACCACGCGCTGCTTTTCATCGTCTTCGCGCGCAAATGGGCGCATTACCGCCAAGCCGGCTTACCGATACATCCCTACCACCTCCCCCGCCAACGTCAAATTGCGCCAAAAACCAACCACACCGCCCGCTTCACACGACGTGCTGCGCAAGCTTGTCGCATTACACCACGCGTCCGCATCCTTCATGCACGATCCCGCTACGGCCGGTATCGGCTTTCAAAACGCTTTCCAGTACTCGCATCACGAACCGCATTTCTTGACATACGAATCGTGGGCACGGTCCGTGTTGAAGGGACATCACTCGTCCAACAAGTTTGTGCCTCGCGAGAGAGGTTTCGACTCGGACGAGGTGAAGGGCGATGCGCGCCCGGCGCAAAACTACTGGGCAACGTTCAAGCAAAACGACAGGATAGGCGGGAGGAGGTTTGACAACTCGCAACCGTTGACGGAGCGGGATCGACACGTCCGGGAAACGATCTTCGGCACGTGGGAGAGGGGTGGATTGGGCATGGAGGGAAGCAGGCCGAGCTATGATGGGCTTAAGGAGTGGATGAGGAAGAAGAAAGTGGGCTCGGCCGAGGCTCGGAGGGAATGGATCGGTCTGCAGAGGGATCTGGCGGAACAGGAGAGGTTGGAGGCCGAGGCTGAGGCGGAGAGGAGACGGGTGTCACGAGCAGAGGCTGCTGAGAGGGAAGCTCAGGCTGCGGACGGCGGGGCAGGTGCCATCGGACAGTAACTGCGCGGGCATGACATTTGGCATTTATGCATTTTCATCACGACCACTTTGCGTTGTGGACGTACTACCGCCGCTGGACTTGCTGTATTCGCTTGTCTCCTTTCTCCATGCGAGCGCGCAACTTGGCCTGCTTTCGCGACTCTGCCGGCTCTTTCGGCTCCTCGGCTGTCGCTGCGGCGGTGGCTTGTTGTTCTTTGGGCACCTTTGGACCAAACAGGCCAGGCAAGAACATTGCCAGCAATGGCCTGACCGTGGAGAACGCTTTCCATGCTCCGAACCCGGGCACCTGGAATCAGCCAGGATCGACACAAAGGCATGTTCGAAGCACCAAGAGCAGGAGCCACCACAGCCAGTCGCCGAGGATGGCTGAGCCGAGCGTGCAGATCCAAATCATGTAAATGCTATCATGAGCGAGGGCTCAGCCTTTCGCCGTGCGGGACCCACACGTCCCAAGCAAGCTCCACAATGCCTTTACCTCCCAAGTCCTCCCCAGCCCGAAGGCCCCTGTCCACAAATCGGGGAGTCGATATGATCTTGAACCATCGGTAGATGAAAAGCGAGGCGGCTAAAGCGAGGATATGCAAGAGCAGAATGCCTCGCGATGGTCGGAAGGAGCGAGACGTGATTAGAGAGAACAATAATCGTAAAGCGGGTGCTAAAAGCTACTCATAAGCGACCGTCTGACGGCTGAGATTGTGCGCACATTGACGATGAGGAGGCCCAATTGGAGGTTGTGCAATGCCTTGTCGTTCGCTTGCGCAATTCGCTTGTCCGACGCTTTTGCCTGCGGATAAGCTCGGCAATCTGCGAGGGTGGGGGAGGAGCCTTCAAGGTTTAAGGTGAGGCACGAACCATGATGTTAGGGCAGTGGGTCGCCTTGACGGCTATACGTGAACAACAGGTAGCACAAGTCAATTCAAACACGATCATGCACGCGGTGGTGAGACCGGCGAACGCCGTCGCACTCACTGCGGCATCTCGGGAGGTTGTTTCGGGCGGCGTTACGGCAGCGGGATGCCTTCCCTCGGACTTCATACCTATGCATGGCTAGTGATGTGTACATAAGAAATCGGGCACAAAAGCTGCGACATGATAAAGTACGATGTGAAGGTAGGACCACAACTCGTAGTGATGTTACAAGCCCCCAAGATTGATCTTTCCTACCAAGCACAGCGCCTTGGTGTCCTCACCAAAATTTGTCAGACGGCGCATGCTCTTCATCGTGGATACCGACTAGTAGTAGATGTGTGTATGGCACGGTGGTAATAGATGAGACTTCATTCAGCCACTACACAGCGATTGACTCTGAGTGTTATGACCCAAACTCGGAGGGGTTCGTCATACTCTTTTGGGCTTGGGTTGAGGGTGAAAAGGCCTCAACCTCCAGACCGGTGTTGATTGGTAACTTGTTTGAGCAAGGTGAGCAAAGTGGCGAGCAAAACAACCGAAGTGGCAAAAACAGGTAGCTTGGAAGAATCCACCGGCGGTGGCAAGCTAAGGCAGGATATGCAAAGACAAGACTAGCCAAGAAAGCTACTGGGGAACTACTGGTGTTATACAGATAGTTGGTTTCTTGAGGGAATGTATCTAAAGCTCCCTCCTTATATACCTTCCAGAGACCCCTCAGGGTAAACCTGCTCATTGGGCTCAATGAGCTGAATGAGCGCTCAATGAGCGGGATGAGTGCTCGTTGAGTAAAACTGTCAGAATCAAGCCTCTGACCGGCTACTTTTGCCTTGGTCAGCCATCGCCGCCCTAACTTTGACCAAGTTAGAGAACTACGGCATCGCCGTGTCTAACCAAGGGTCTGAACAAGGATCTTATTGTTCTCGTCGCTGCTTATCCAGCAAATCACACTTTCGCCTATTGTCCGATGCTTGGGCAGGCCGTATGGGGCAAGATGAATGTCAGGGAGCAGCAGGACAGACCAATGGTCCTGCATGAGCTTGAGGAATGGCTCAAAGGTATAAGAAGGACGCTTTGGACAGCAAGAAGAACCTTGTCTTTTATCCAATAGCAGTCACACTGTACTACCTTTGCATTGCCTTGGTGATCTAGTCCTCTACTTGTCCGGCATAGCTCTATCACGGCAAGTCTTGCATATGACCAACCAACTTAGAGCCAACCTTGACGCTGTATTGCAACCGCCGTCTAACTTCGCTACATTTGGCACGATTTTCCGGAACAGGACAATACTGATACTGTCTCTGTCTATAACCAGCTAAGTAGGGATCACCTTGAGCAATCCCTCAACATCAAAGCCTCCAAGAGCGTGTCTCCCTTGTTGCCTTGAGTGTCTGATCACCAGTGTGTCCTAAGCACTGGCCACAAGAGGGTCGGATCACTCCCACGCTTCTGACATGTTTGGTATGGTGTTGGCTGTTACAAACCGGAGTTTAGGCCATGTCCATTTGTGTGCAGTGGCGAACCGGACGGTAACAGTGAGAATCACCTGGGATGCTAAGATTGTGCTGTGCGAACTGAACCAAAGTCAATTCCAAATTACTTTCTTAGTTGAGGCATTGCGAAGTTTGCGCAAGGGAAGCGAGTTTGGCCAGGTTGGCCCGGCGACTGCCAAGCCAGGGTCCATTATCCGTGGTCAGAGGCTTGACTCTGACAAGAACCTCGCCTTTTGGCGATTAGCAATACACAGTAGGGGGTGGCGAGGGGGAGGAAAGTCCCTGGAGAGCTCCAAGTCATAGATGAGTATATATAAAGAAGTTGTCGATGTCGGCTTGATGGCGTCGATGTCCGAGTTGGTCCAAGGAGCCGGCCTTAAGCGGCGGGCTTTTTAAGTCCCTGTTGAGATCCGGTGGTTTATAACCGCGTGGGTTCGAACCCCACTCGACGCAGTATGGTTGTCCTCCTCATGGAGGTGCCTTCAACACTTTTAGCCCTCCGCTATCAGTATCGTATCCTCCCTGTCTCTATTTTATCGCCCTTCAGGTCCTCTATTATCTTGATAGAGAGTCCCATCAGCGTTGCACCCCGACCTTGCTTGCGTTTTGAAGGACGCCTCTTGGGATGATCGTCGAGAAGGACTGTCGCCACTTGGACATGACGGCCGGTGACCTGAAGCTTCGCGCAAACAGTCCTCGTTCCGCAAATGGCCCGAATTGGAGGCAGTCCTTTCCGACAGGACCGAGCCGTGAGCTGTAGAACAATGGACTTTCGGAAAATATGAGCCCGCTAGGCTAAAAAATCGCGGTTCTACGGGAGTTCGGGTGGACGAGGCGTGATCCCCAGAGATGCGTATCAACTCGCTTCTTGCCTACGATTCCCTCTCAACAGCAGAGAGGCACACATGTAGTTGAACACCCTGTCATTCTACCGACGACCTGCACCGGTACCTCGCAGCTCGGGAACCGCTCCGAGCCGACTGACCTTCCGCGCCTCCCGAGCTACTCTGAATCGCTGGTTGACTTGGGAAAGTAGCGGGCGTCACGAGCATATTCTCGCTGCGCATTTACCCCCTCCCCCCCCTCCCCGGGCACTCTGCCGCATCCACACATACACCACACAGTTAGGGGAAACCCAGTCCACGGGCGCCGTTACGCCGACACTCACACGCATCAGACTGAACGCGGTGGTAAAAACCGGAGTCACTTTCTGGGTGAGGCCCTTGGCCGGGTGGACATCAAGCGCTGGGAAGGGGCGACGCGTATAGAAGCATTGGAGGTGTGCTAAGGCTGCCAACAAAGAGGGATCCTTTCTCTCCTGATGGGACGCTGTTCGGTACATCACGCCTGACCGATCAAACAGATTGCTTTCTTGGGCGGCACGCCAACGTACGGCCATGCTTTGATGGCATCCTACACACACACGCACAGCTCGTGTACCCCGCTAGCTTACGAAGACGGAGCGAGTCTGAGCTGATTCGAGCAGACACCGATGGATTAATGACGGACGGGACTGCTCACAATGACATCCAGTCGCTGGACCCGCCGTGATCAGAGAGAGGTATAAATGATTTCTGTTGTGCACAACGGCACTCCGCACTGTGCGCATACTGCTAGCCCCCCACAACAGCTCGGTTCGTCCTACAGGCAAGCTGATCGAGCATGGCTCTTGCAAACGCTGAATACCTCGACCCATCATCGTCGCCTTCGTCTTGGCTATGTATATTGTGCCATGGCATCTACGTACGCGGAACATCGCTCAAGTATGTAGTGCGCTTGGTGGCTGGATGATAGGCTCGCAAAGGCCTGGTTTCCGTTCGAGTGCGTGTTCGAAATGGAGCTTAAGGAGTATGACATCCGCTACGGTCTCGCGTTCGACGATGTTAGGAGATGGGATGTGCTTCATTATGCTACTTTTGGCAGGTGCAAAGGGTGACAGGCCTGTCGTTCGGCAAGTCGTGATTGACGCAAGCTTTGCTTATGCCATGTGGGCCCACTCGGCTGCAGATCCAAAGCCGGATCATTCGCGGAATCAGTTCGGCCCGACACAACACACAACACGATACTGGACGCAGCCGACAGGGTACTCACGCTCCTCGACTTCCCTCCACCGGTGAATATAGCTCGCCATCGCATGTGCTAGAAAGCCCATTCCCTCCTGTCATTCTTTCACCCGCCGCCTTTTTACACTTGTTCATACGTGGCTCACACACATAGAATACTTGCAGAATGTCTCTTGGACGGATCCTCACTCTGTAAGCTCGCTGGACAGCCGAGGCGCATGCCAGACATTGCTGACATGCAGTAACAACGGCGTCAAGGTTCCCCAGATTGGATTCGGGACATGGCAGGCTGCGCCGGGAGAGGTCGAGAAGGCGTGAGTGGGGCGCGGTCTTTGAGACCTGGAGAAGGCAGCGCTGACTGACAGCGTGGCCGAGGCTATCAAGGTCGGCTACCGACACATTGACTGTGCCCTCATCTACCGTGAGTAGCGGTCTGTTCCTGTTCCTCCCCGTACTTTTACTTCTCGCTCCCGTTTCGGGCCCCGGAGGCACACCCTGGTGTACCACCTTCCCTCGCTCCGGGCTCCGTGTACCGTCTCGTGT
>Ga0308169_10003180_pt1 | contig 16282 bp, 11 predicted proteins | sample PhyBR1_2_FD_202139 | JGI IMG/M metagenome (GOLD analysis project Ga0308169, IMG submission 202139) | Phyllosphere microbial communities from UC Gill Tract Community Farm, Albany, California, United States - DLSLSB.R1 | ecosystem: Host-associated > Plants > Phyllosphere > Unclassified | place... | reverse complement strand
TTGGCCGCTGCGAGCTACAAAGGCGTGTCCGCCTGCCCAGATAGTGCATTCCGGGTGAACACATCCGCGGGCGGGACTGTGCAACGGCCGCAGGCGGTACCAGCGCCGCGCCCGTGATGTGGTTACACCGTAACGGCAGGCAACGCTTTCGTTTCGACCACTGTGTAGAGCGCATGGGCGGCGCTGGCGATATACGGACGGCGAATGGGTTCCACTCGCTCGTAAGATCGCAGCGGCCGCTCGCATGTTCAAAACCTCTGCACATGCCGGCAATGCTGGCCAACAGGTCAATGAAGTCGCAATCGTACTGCGAACCTCGGGGCGGGGCCTGCGGCAAAAACCGTTGCAGGTGACTGTATTCCGCCTCAGTGAGCTTCCATAGTCCCATTCCTACGGCACAGTGCTGTACCCGTTCCTGCGTCCACGTGCCGGGCGAAATCTGTTGAAGCTGTCCGGCAATTGTCTCGACTCAATAAATCTCGAGCACTTTTGCCAGTCGTGCGGAACTGTTTTTATCTGTCATATATCTTTGTGACGGGCTGCACCGCGACGCCGGTTGCGGAGCCAGGGATGGGAACCAGCATCTGGATACTTATGCTCCAGAAACCGGGCAGTGGTAATTGTGTGCGGTCAATATCTTCGTGGCAAGAAAAGTTATGTCATAAGGGAAATGTGACGTAGAATCAGTGAACGACTTTCTTCTTCACATCCCTGTTATGGCGAACGACATCACCGAATCGAAACTCATGCAGGTCCTTGACTGGACCTATGACAAGGCCATCAACGGTATTCCCGGTCTGGACTCCGCCGGGGAGATGGCGGCCGAGTACATGAAGGGCGACGGGACATTGCGCGACCGGGCGAACTCGCTGATCCGCTGGCAGAACACGAAGGCCGGCACATCCGGCTTCATCAACGGGCTCGGCGGTATTGCGCTGATGCCGGTAACGATCCCGGCAAACATTTCAAGCGTTATGTATGTCCAGGTACGCATGATTGCAGCGATCGCGCACATGGGTGGGCATGACCTGAAAAGCGACAGGGTCAGGGCACTTGTGTACACCTGCCTTTGTGGCAACGCGGCGAAGGACATCGCCAAGGAGGCCGGCATCAAGATCGGCACCAAGCTTACGGAGCAGGCGATAAAAAACATCTCTGCCGAAGTCATCAAGCGCATTAACCAGGCTGTCGGCTTCCGGCTGCTGACCAAGTTCGGGCAGACCGGTGTCGTCAATATTGGCAAGGCGATTCCGCTGGTCGGCGGAATCGTCGGCGCGACATTCGATTCGGTCGCTACGAATACGATCGGCAACATCGCCAGGGACGCGTTCATCACGGACTGACGCGCGCGTTCATCCATACGCGGGGATAGGTGAAGCGGCATCACCGGCACACGGACACTGCCGGGCTGACCGCGGCTCCTCCACAGGCATGCCCGCCGGATCTGGAGACATCCTGGTTGCCGAAGAGCTGACACGATGCTGGCTGAAAAGAACATCGCGGTACGGGCTACCCGTGCATGCGGCTCAGTCCCCGTTCCGGACGGCGGTTCCAAACCCCTGCGGGCGGTCATCTCGTTCCCTACCGACGGCCAGCACAGCCACAACCGGCCACCGTAACCCCGCCAAACGCCCGGCTCCTTTCATCGTGGCGACACTGTTTGTCGCTTCCATCCCCAGAATGTCGCCTGTATGACACAGCCGTCCGGCTGGCACGCTGCAGCTTGCTGGGTTGCCGACAACCGTTCTGCATAAATTTCAAAGCTGAAATATTTGGAGAGATTTCCGTAATGCATTTGAAATTACAATCTGACAAAGCAGCCATGCATATTTGCGTACCGGATTCCATGCGCCCTTGGATCTGCTGCAGTCAGAAACGCCGTTGCGGGTTCCGGCGGGGACGCGGTTGACGCGCTTCCGCATGCCCCGGTGACGGCAACGCGTGTGTGCCGTGACATCTCCCATAACTTCCATCCAAGGAAACCGGATTGAAACGTGATATCGATTTCATCAACCCCGTACGGCAGCCCGACCTGACGGACGAAGCCCTGCGCCGCCGGCGCCTGCGTACGATGCAGGGTGTGGCGCTCGGCCTGCTGGTCGCGGCCGCCCTTCTGTTCGCGCTGGCCCGCTCGCGGCACGGCCAGCACCCGGCGTGGGGGTATCTCGAGGCCTTCGCCGAGGCGGCGATGGTCGGCGCGCTGGCCGACTGGTTCGCGGTGGTCGCACTGTTCCGCCATCCGCTCGGCATTCCCCTGTGGCACACGGCCATCATCCCGAACAGCAAGGAGCAGATCGGCAGCAACCTAGGCACCTTCGTCGAGAGTCACTTCATCACCGAGGAAGGCATCGCGGGCCGCATCCGCGAGGCAGATATCGCGGCCCGGGCCGGTGCGTGGCTGCTGGTCCCCGCGAATGCGCGCCAGGCTGGCAGCGCCGCGGCGGACGCGCTCGGAAAGGTGCTGCGGATGACGGATGGCGGCCAGCTGCGCGCCATCATCCGTGATTTCGCCACCGCCGAACTGGCACGTGTGGATCTGTCCGCGCTTGCCGGCGGCTGTATCGATGCGCTGGTTCAGGAAGGCACGCCGCAGCAGCTTCTGGATGCGGTGCTCGAACAGGCCGCGGTCTGGCTTGGCGATCCGGACAATCACGGGACGCTGGAAAATTTCATCGTGCGCAGCCTCGCCATCGAGAACGCGATGCTGAAGTCGGCGATGAAGATGTACGCGCCGAAGGCCATCGGCTCGCTGCGCGAACAGGTGGTTGAAATCCGGATGGATCCCGCCCACCCGCTGCGCGAACGCGTGGGCGGGTGGGTGGCGGAGGCCGCCCTCAGACTGAAGGCCGATCCGTCCTGGCACGCCACGGTCGCCCGCTACCAGGCGCAGGCGCTTGGCAGCGAAAAGGCGCAGGCCATGCTTGGCGGTATCTGGGACACGTTCCGCGAACGCCTGCTGGCCGACCTGAACAGCGGCCAGCCGGCCCTCGCGACCGCGCTCCAGGGCCTGCTCGAAAAAACCGGACGGCTGCTGGTCGACGACGCCGGCGTGCGCGACCTGGTGAACGGCGTCGCCGAAACCGGCAGCGTGACGCTGGTGCGCCGCTACCGTGGCGAAGCCGGGAAATTCATCGAGCAGCAGCTAGCGCAGTGGACACGGGAAGAGATGAGCACCCGCATCGAATTGGCCATCGGGCGCGACCTGCAGTTCATCCGCATCAACGGCACCCTCGTCGGCGGGCTCGCCGGCGTGCTCATCCACGCCATTACCGCATTCATGTGAGAACGCCACCGGCCGGTTCACGCGGCCGGTACGCACCACACTCCCGTAACAGAAAAGGAAAACCATTGACCCAGCTGATTCCCTGCACGCCGCGCTACCGGCTTGACCGCGACGTGATCCTGTCGGAGACCACGTCGCTGCAGGTGACCGAGTGCCTCGCCCGGCTCCGGTTTCACCGGACCATCTATGTCGACTGGAACTTCGCCGCGGCCGACCCGATGGGGCTGTGCACCGTCATCAATTTTTACGGGCCGCCGGGCACCGGCAAGACCCTCGCCGCCGAAGCCATCGCCGGGCAGCTTGGGCTGAAATTCCTGCCGCTGGGGATCGCCGAAATCGAAAGCAAGTTTCTCGGCGAGACCGCGAAGAACATCCATGCGGCGTTCGAAACGGCGCGCGACGAACAGGCGCTGCTGTTTTTCGACGAGTCCGACACGCTGCTGGGCAAACGCCTGTCCTCGGTCACGCAGGGTGTCGACAACGAGGTCAACGCGATGCGCTCGACCCTGCTGATCGAGCTGGAACGCTTCGACGGCGTCGTCGTGTTCGCCACCAATTTCGAGCGCAACTACGACCCCGCGTTCCGCAGCCGGATCGGCTACCACATCCGGTTCGACCTGCCGGACTTCGCGGCGCGGCGGCGCCTGTGGGAGCGCCTGATGGTCGAAGGCATTCCGGTGGACGCCGGCCGCGACGGGCTGCTGACCCACTGCGCGGAAATGACCGAAGGCTTCTCGGGGCGTGAACTGCGCACCTGCATGCGGCTGGCGCTGCCGAAGGCGCTGCTGGCGGCCGAAGCCGCCGGCACGGCCCCTGCCCTGGGACGCCAGCATCTGGACGACGCCGTCACCGAGGTACGGCGGGCAATGAACGAAGTCGCGGCCCCGGTTTCTCCGGTGCGGTCCGGCGGCGATACGACTGCGGCACGGCGGATGCTTGGCGTCGCCTGACACTGACAATAACTGAAAGGGAAACAACAATGGGATGGCTGGACAGGGCATGGTCGGGGCTAAAAAGTGTAGCTGGAAGCGTCGTTAGCAAGGTGCGCGAGGTCGTGCACGAAGTGGTGTCGCTGCTTGCGAACAAAGGCGAAGCGTTCATAGGCACGGTCAAGGATACCTACGCGAAGGTGAAGCCGCATCTTGAGAAAACCAGACCGTTTTTTAAACACGTAGCAGACCTTGCCGAAAAATACGTGCCCTACCCGTGGGTGAAGACAGCCATTCTCGCGATCGACAAACTGGTTGCCGGCCTGCTAGCTCTGGAAAACAGTCCGGTCATGAAGCGGGTCGAACGCGCCGCGCTGTGGGTCATCGAGGTGGCCAAACGGCTGGACCGCCAGCTGACGGCCACGGAAGAAGCCGAGGCGCGCGAGCACCAGCAGGCCTTCCAGGAGGCGAAGGCCGGCACGCGGACGGCGGAGCAGGCCCGTGCCATCGATCTCGCAGCGATGCTGAACGAGCTGGCGCTGGTGAAAACCGGGATCACCAACCTGATCGATGAAGGCGGCTTTGCCGGGTACGAACACTACCTTCGCCTGCGCGCGACGCAGAAGCTGATGCGCACGGTCGAGGATGCGCTGACGGCCGCGTCGTCGGTCGACCAGATCTCGGCCGACGACATTTTCTTGGTCCAGGTGGGTGCCGCGCTACTGTCGGAGCGGCCGGAGCTGGGCGAAGAGGAAGCCACCCGCCTCGACGGCATCGTGATGGCGCGCTACGGCAAACGCCTGATGCCGTTCGTGTTCGAGGAGATGAGCAAGCTGTGGCAGCTGGCCCTGACCGATGACGAGCGTCTGTGGAAGCGCACCGCCCAGACGCTGGCGGCCGCCAAAGCGAAGATGAACCGCCTCAAGCTGGAAGCACTGGTGGCGCCGCTGCCGGCCGAAGACCAGACGGCGCTCGACGCGCTGGCCGCCACCCTGCCAGCACAGATCGCCGCCAACGACGACCTGATGAGGCGTAACGTCGAACGCGAGCATTACGTGTCGGCCACTGAAGGCTTCCTGCAGCTGCTGGAAAAAGATCCCGAAGAACTGAAGGCCGGCGGGCAGGAGTACCTGCTCGACCAGGGGCAGGAAGTCGGGCTGCTGCTGACCGAGTGCGCGCAGAAAGACCTTCGCTGGGCCGACCTTAAGGAAGAGCAGCAGGCGCTGATCGCCGACTTCGCCAACATCTTCCGCGCCGACAGCGTGAAACGCGGTGAAGCGCTGGAGGTCGAGTGCAATGGATAACATTCTCCTAAAATTCTTTTTTCCCGCACTCGACGGCTCGGTGCACGCGGCGCTGCAGCTGACGTTCGCGACGGTGTTCATCTGCGCCGTGATTGTGATGCCGTGGCTGGTCAGATACGCCGCCCGCAGCGGGCGCTGGGAACAGAATCTGGCCCGTCTTGAAACGAACGACGGGCAGGCCACCCACTACGGCACGGCGGAGGGACTCGCGGCCGCCGTGGCGACGCCGGCTGAACGCTGGGCCGACGCGCTGCCCGGCATGCTGCTCGTGTTCGGGCTGCTGGGTACCTTCATCGGTCTGGGTCTGGCCCTGACCGAAGCGGCCGGCGCCCTCGGCCCGGGCAACGATGCCCTCAGCAGCCTCACGCCGATCATGGATTCGCTCGGATCGAAGTTCAAGACGTCGACCTGGGGCATCCTGGCATACCTCAGCCTGAAGGTATGCTTCATGCTGCGTCCGTATGAAGAGGCGCGGCTCTCATGGGCCGCGCAGAAGACCAGAGCGCGCGTGGCCGAGGCTAATCTGCAACGCCGCAAACAGCACGATGAAGACCGCCAGCAGCTGGTGAATGCGATCGTCCAGGCCGGAGGCGCCATCGTAGGCGCACAGCAGCGCACGCACGAGCTCGCCGCCACCAGTCACGCCCAGTCGCTGAAGGTCATGGAGCAGCTGGTCGCCGGACAGGACAAGACCACTGCCCTGCAGCAGCAGGCCGCAAAGCACGGGCTGGCTGCGCTCGCACAGATGGGCGAGCGGCTGGCGGCCATCGACCGGCATCATGAAGCGCTCGCCGCGCGCATGCAGACCCTCGCGGAACAGGGTGAACGCCAGACCGGACAGAACACGGAGCAGCTCGAACGGCTGGCTGTCATGGCGGAGCACGCCGCTGCCAGCCGTCTGGCCATGGACGGTTTCGTACACAGCGTGTCGGACAACATCGCGACGATGGCGAAAGCCGCGGACGGCATGGCGGTCGCGGCCGAGGCCGCCGGTACGGCCAGCGCCGGACTGGGCGCCGCGATCGACGGGTTCCGCGGCCAGATGACTGACGTGCTGGGTCAGGTCAGGGACGACCTGAACAACACGATCGGGCGCATGGGTGAGACCTTCGGCACCAATATGGAGACGATGTCGGCCGACCTGTCGAAGGCCACTGCCGGCATCGGCGACGCGATCGGGCAGCTGTCAGGGGGCGTGGCGGACACGCTCAGAATGCTCAACGAGGCCAACGAACAGTCGATCGTCCGGCAGACCAAAGCCCAGGCAACCTTCGCCGCTTCCGGGGAGCAGCTCATGGAGTCGATGGGCACCATGCAGGCCTTCGTCGGGGAAATGCAGCAGAAAATCGAAAAGGGTCTCAGCTCGGTCGCGACCGCCAGCCAGCAGATGCGCGGGTTCGAAGTCCACCTTGCAAGAAACCATGAGCAGGCCGCGGCACTGCTTGCCAGCGTCGAAAGGCTGGCCCCGGAAATCGTTAAGTCGACGGCCAGCCTGCAGGCCGTCGGCACGCTCGGTGGCGAGGTGCGTGAGCTGGTGGCCGGTATCGCGCAGCAGGTCCACGCACAGGACGAAGCGGCCCGGCGTCAGCAGCAGCATATCGAGGTTTCGGAGCGCGTCGTGAGGACACTGCTGCCGCTCACGGATGCCGTCACCGGACTGGCAGTCGCCCTGAAGACCGGCCAGGAGCGGAACAGCGGGGAGGAGCTGCTTGCGGTACTGGGCCGGATCGATGAACGGCTGGATGGCCTGACGCATCGCGCCACCGGCGAAACGCCCGCATAAGGACATCCGATGAAAGAAAAGCCAAGCGAGTGGATCGTGATCGCCGACCTCATGTCGGGCGTGGTCGCCGTCGTGATGCTGATGCTCGTGGTCTCGGTGGTACAGAAACAGGTGGCGGAAAAGCGGCACCGCGCCGAGATGATGCAGGGCGCCGAGGCGCAGCGCCAGCAGATCTCCTCCGTGCTCGGGCGGATGAAGGCCGCCTTCGCGCAGGAGGGCGCGGCGGGTTACGTCGCGATCGATGCCGCGGCCGGCAAGGTGACGCTGCAGGAACGCGCCTTCCGCAGCGGCAGCGCCTGCGTTGAACCAGAAGCGAAGGCCGCCTTCGCGCGGGTCGAGGACAGCATTGCGGCCTATCTCGCACGGTTCCCGGAAGGGCAGATCTACGTCGAGGGCCACACCGACGACCAGCCGGTCAAGGCGCCCGTGACCGACTACCGGACGTTCTGCACCGTGTATGACGACAACTTCACGCTGTCGGCCGCCCGGGCGCGGGAAGCGCGCCGGCTGCTGGTCGGGCACAGCGCCGCCGGCGCAGCGCGGCGGATCGTCGTCGCGGGTTACGGAGACTCGCATCCGCTCGCCGGACTGGCCGCCAGCGACGCACGCAACCGGCGGGTCGAACTGCGATTCGCCGGCGGCACGGAGCACTGAAAACAGTCGTGCCGGCGGCTGCCCATGGTGGACACGCAGGTCACGAACTTCGGTGTATACGGTGCGACACCGCCTGTCGCACTGGCTACCAGAATGGATGGACGCGCCGGCCTTCTGCATCGGGTCGGACCCGGATGCCGGTGATGTCGGGCAGCCACAGCAGCCTCTGTTGTCTTGCAATGAAATTAAGAACGTTTTATTATCGAACAGAAACTTTCAGGCACAAATCCGGCCGGTTCGGAACCTGTCTGCCCTTCTGTTCCCTTTCGCGGGCAACGCCCGTAACGGTCACACCATGTCCCGCGCAGTCGATCTTCATCAGTACCCTCCGGCACGCGTTTCCACGCGCCCGGCCGGACTGCCTGTCCGCCGCGCCTTTTTTTTCCCCGTATCCGAGGACACCCGCTTTGCCTGAACTTCTGGAAGTGCTTCCCGATCCGGTCAGCCTGATCGAATCCATGCGCGCGCTCGGCTACACCCCCGAGACTGCGCTCGCAGACCTCATCGACAACAGTATCTCCGCCGGCGCCTCGGTGATCGGCGTCGAGTACGACGCGACCGGCGAACCGTTTGTCGCGCTTCTGGACAACGGACATGGCATGGATGCTGCGGAACTGACCGACGCCATGCGTCACGGCAGCCGCAACCCTGCGGACGCGCGCTCCGCGCATGATCTCGGCCGCTTCGGCCTCGGTCTCAAAACGGCCTCCCTGTCGCAGTGCCGGCGCCTGACCGTGGTCAGCAAACGGGGCGGCCATGTGCACGCGCGCTGCTGGGACCTTGACATCGTGCAGCACGAGAACCGCTGGGTGGTCGTGGTACCACCGGCGAAGGAACTCAAAAGGTTGCCCCTGTACGCGGAACTGGTGGCGCAGGACAGCGGTACGCTGGTGGTCTGGCAGTCGCTCGACCGGCTCATGTCGGACTCGCCGCGCCCGGCCGACGAGATGACGGCGCGGATGGCCCTCCTCCACGAGCACCTGTCGCTCGTGTTTCACCGCTATACCCGGCGCGAAGGCACCAGCCCCGCGCTCGACATCCGCGTCAACGGGATAAGGCTGAAGCCGCTGGACCCGTTTTTGAAGGACAACAGCTTCACCCAGCCGCTCGAGGGCCAGGAAATCCGCGTCGAAGGCGAGCGCATCAGCGTGCAGCCGTATGTGCTGCCTCACATGAACCACCTCAGCCTGGACGAGGCGGAGACTGCCGGCGGGCGTGAAGGCCTGCGCAGCAGCCAGGGATTCTATGTGTACCGCAACCGCAGGCTGGTGATCCGGGGAACCTGGTTCCGGCTGGTGCCAAAGGCGGAGGCATTCAAGCTGACACGCGTCCAGGTGGACATCCCGAACACCCTAGACCACCTGTGGTCGCTCGACATCAAGAAGTCGGCCGCCCATCCCCCAGCCGTGATCCGCGACCGCCTGCGCGACCTGGTCGAGCATTTCCACAATACCGGCCGCAAAACGGTCACCTGGCAGGGCCGCAGGCAGAAGCAGAAAGCGGGCTTTGTGCCGCTGTGGGACCGGATTGAGCCGGGCCACGGGCGGTTCCGCTACCAGCTCAATCCGGACCATCCGGCGATCCGGCACCTCTCGGATGGCCTCGACGACGACGCCCGGCGCGCGCTGCAGCAGGTGCTCGACCTCGCCGCGGCGGCGCTGCCGCTCGAGTCGATCTACGCGGACATGTGCGGAGACAGCCGCGACACCGGCCAGGCCGGTGAATACGCCGAAACTGCGGCGCTGGCCAGACGGATGATGGAAGTGACCGGCCTGCCGCTCGACACCGTGTTGTCGCTCGACCCGGTGGCACGTTACCCCCAGTACCACGAACAGATCCGGAAGGAGCTTGGCTGATGAACGGTTTCGCATTCGATCACGTCGGCATCGCCATGGGCATCATCAACGGCCGTGCGCTGACCGACACCCTGCTGGAGGACGTGCTGGGCCGGCTGGCGGCGCTCGATCCGGGCCTCGGCCAGGAAGGGTTGCAGCGCGTGCGCAAAAAGCTCGAATCGACGGTTGGCATCCGCATGACGGTCGGCGAGGTGGTCCGTGAAAGCAGCTTTTCGCCGTGGGTCTCGGACGCGAAGGGCAGCATCACCTGGAACTACTGGGACAGCTACCGCCAGATGCTGGCCAGCCAGGGCTGGAGTCCGGACGTGGTGCGGGTGCTCGACGAGGACACCGACAACATCCTGACGGAGTGCGGCAACCCGGCGTGGGACGGTGCGTGGAACCTGCGCGGCCTCGTGATGGGCGACGTCCAGTCGGGCAAGACGGCCAGCTACAGCGGTCTGATCGCCAAGGCCGCCGATGCCGGCTACCGGGTCATCGTGCTGCTGACCGGCATGATCGAGGACCTGCGGCGCCAGACCCAGGAGCGGCTCGACCTGGGCTTCGTCGGCCGCGACAGCCGCGACGTGTTCGGCAACAGCCGCAGCACCGATGTGATCGGCGCCGGCAAATACAGGAAGTGCTCGGCCAACGTGCTCACCTCGGTCGACTTCGACTTCCTGACCAACAACGCCAAGATTCTCGGCGGGATCCCGCTGGCCAACATCAGGGAACCGTTGCTGTTCGTGATGAAGAAGAACAAGGCGCCGCTGGAGAACCTGACGGCGTGGCTGGACACCCAGCTGAAGCAGACCGGCCTTGAGGCCCACCAGCTGCCGCTGCTGATCGTCGACGACGAAGCCGACAACGCCTCCGTCAACGTGCGCAAGGAAGGCGTGGAGCCGGCCACGATCAACCGCCTGATCCGCGGCATCATCGCGAAGTTCGCGCGCTCGTCGTACGTGGCGTACACGGCCACTCCGTTCGCCAACGTGTTCATCAATCCGGACAATGAAACGGACCTGTTTCCGTCGAATTTCATCTACAGCCTGAACTCGCCGTCGCACTACATTGGCGCCGGCAGCATCTTCCCCGAGGACGGGAAACACCATCACCAGGTGCGCGACATTGGCGATGCCGAGACCGGCTTCCCGTACGTGCACAAAAAGGACTATCCCGTCCCCGCGCTGCCGGACAGCCTGAAGGAGGCGGTCCGGGTCTTCCTGCTGGGCTGCGCGGTGCGCGACCTGCGCGGCGAGGAGCTGCGGCACCGCTCGATGCTGGTCAACGTCAGCCGGTTTACCGACGTGCAGGCGCGCGTCTCGGAAAAGATCCGCAGCTTCCTGTACGGCCTGCAGCAGGAAATCCACCAGTACCTCGCCGGCAGCGCATGGCGCGGGCATCCGGAACTCGTGCACCTCGAACAGGTCTGGAACGACGAATTCGCGGACACCGGCATCGCATGGGACGAGATCCGGCAGGCCCTGCACGAGTCGGTCGCCTCGATCAAGGTGGTAACGGTCAACCAGAAAACCGAGCGGGACGAAAAGCTCGACTACTCGCGCTACCAGAACACGCGGATGGGACGCCGCGTCATCGCGGTAGGCGGCCTGACGCTGTCGCGCGGCCTGACTCTCGAGGGTCTGGCGGTCAGCTACTTCTACCGCAATTCGAAGGCCTATGACACCCTGCTGCAGATGGGCCGCTGGTTCGGCTACCGGCCCGGGTACGACGACCTGTTCCGCATCTGGATGGATGCCGACGCGCGCAGCTGGTACGCGCACATTGCCAGCGCGGTAGCCGAGCTGCGCAGCGATTTCCGGAGAATGGCCGCGAACCGGCTGCCGCCGTCGCAGTTCGGCATCCGGGTCCGGGCGCATCCCGACACGCTGATCGTCACCGCCCAGAACAAGATGAGAAGCGGAAAAGATGTCGCGCATTCGGTCTCGTTCAGCGCCTTCGGCGCCGAGACCCCGTTCCTGCCGCGCGCCGCGGCGCAGAACGCCGCGAACGTGCAGCGTGTCGCCGCCTTCCTGCGCGACGGAGGTCCCGCCACGATGGCCGGCAGCCGGTTCGTCTGGACCGGCATTCCGAAAGCGCGGATTGCCGAACTGCTGTCGGGACTCGAGATCAGCAACATGAACATGCAGTTTGTGCCGGACGGCCAGGATGGGGTGCGGCCGCTGGTCCGCTTCATCGCCAACAACGGCTATGCGGCGCTGGATTCGTGGGACCTGTGCGTGCCACAGGGTCTCGGTAAAACCGTGCCCGGCGTAGAGCTGGCGGTCAGCGGTGGCGAACCGGCGGCCATCCGCTGCCGCCAGCGCCAGTTTGAAAAGACCGCGAAACACGTGCCCTATCTGAAGCTGAACAAACAGCGCGTCGGCGAGACCAGCGACGAGCGGGTGCAGATGACGGCAGACCAGATCCGTGCGGCCGAGACCGACTGGCTGCGGCAGAACGAGAAGGACCAGAAAACCCGGGCCGTGCCCGGGTATCAGTACCGCCGGTTCCGCGCCAGGCCCGTGCTGACAGTCTCGTTCATCGAGGCCACGGATCCTGGCGAAAAAAACGCGGAAAAGATGATGAGTGCCGCGGAAGCGGGTACCCAGCCGATGGTCGCGCTCAGCCTCAGTTTCCCCGACTTCGACCCGCTGGCCAATGGCGAGAAGGTCGTGTACCGGCTGAACCGCGTCGCGCTGCGCGACCTGTTCGGCGACGAGGAGGGCGAGGACGATGACACGGATTGAAGAGCTCTGGGAATCGCTGCGGTCGGGCCTGAACGGCACCGCCGACGACGCCGCCGGTGGCTGGCAGCTGGTCCGGATCGACATGGAGCATCCGTTCGACATCGCCGGGGTCGATGCCGGTGGCGCCGCCATGTTCGCCATCAGTGTCGGTGTGCGTCCGCCGGCCATCAACGCGGATACCCAGGCGCTTACCTGTTTCACGGTACCGCGCCCCGGAGGCCGCTTTCTGCTGGGCCTGCGTCTGGCGGCGACCATGCTGGAAAGCGTGTTCGGACGCCTGTGCCAGGACCTTGCGGACGCCGCGGCGGATGTCGGCGGCGAGGCGGCGCTGGTGGGCCTGTTCCGTGCACGCCTGCAGCTGTGGAAGCGGCTTTTCAAAGATGGCGGCTTGGGGCTGCTGAAGAAAAAGGAGATCCGCGAGCTGGTCGCCGAGCTGCTCGCCCTCGCCGGCTACATCGGCGCCGGCCGCGAGGACCCGCTGCAGCCGGTCACCTGCTGGAAGAACCCCGGCGGCGCCCAGGATTTTGTCTTTCCCGGCCACGCGCTCGAGGTCACCACGGTTGCACCCGGTGCAGACGCCGTCGCCATCGGATCGGCGCTGCAGCTCGATGCCACGGTGCCGCTGACGCTGCGCGTGTGTGTGCTGCGCGAAAGCGCCGCCAGCGATCCGGGCGCGCTCACCCTGCCGCTGCTGGTGGCGCGCACCGGGCAGATGCTCGACGGGGTGCCGGGCGGACGGGGCGCGCTGTGCGACCGGCTGCTGGCGGCAGGCTATGTCGAACACGAGCACTACCACACGATCGCGTTTGTGCCGCTCGAGACGCGGCATTACGCTGTAGGCGACGGATTCCCCAGGCTCGTGCCTGCCACCCTGCCGGCCGAAATACCGGACGCCAGCTACACCATCCTTCTCGCCCCGATCGGGGCATTCCAGATTTCGGAGACTTTTGATGCAGCCTGAAGACTTCCTCAATGAGCTGCGCCAGCTGGTGGCGCGCCGCAGCCAGGCCGACCGCCTGGTCGATACCCTCGCCTTCGTCCGGGAAGTCGCCGACCGGCTCGAGGACGATCCGGTGTTTGGCGAGTTCGAGCCGGTCGAGTACCAGGGAGCCAGTCCGAGAAACAAAACCAGATCCCTGAAACTGCACGGTTTTACGAAGCTGGACGAGGCGGACGGCAGCATCGGCATCGTGCTCGGGCGCTGGGATGAACTGGAAGCCCCGGCCACGCTGACCAGCGCGACAGTCGACCAGCTGACGGGGTGGATGCAGAACTTCGTCCGCGAATCCGTCGAGAACGCCCTGTACGAGCACGTGGCGGAGGTCAATCCCGCCTACGAACTGGCGCTGCAGCTTGACAGCGAGGCGGCAAAAATCAGCCGCATCCGGCTGCACATCTTCACGAACCTGACCCTCAGCAGCAGGTTTAAGGAAGAACTGCTGGACGACATTGCCGGCATCCCGGTGGAACGCCACATCTGGGACCTGCAGCGCCTCGCCGCGCTGTATGAATCTAGCCGCGAGCGCGAGGCCGTGCACATCGACCTGGAAGAGCTCGGGGGCATGGCGATTCCCTGCCTCGAGGCGGCCCGTTCGGATGACCTGCGTTCCTATCTCTGCGTGGTGCAGGGCGACCAGCTGGCCAACCTGTTCGACCGCTACGGGAGCCGTCTGCTCGAGGGCAACGTGCGCTCCTTCCTTGGCATGAAGGGCGGCGTCAACAAGGGCATCCGCGCCACCATCCAGGACGTGCCGGACCTGTTCTTCGCCTATAACAACGGCATCGCGGCGACCGCGTCCGACGTCACGGTTGATTCGCGCGGCGGCCAGCTGGTGATCACCGGGCTGACCGACCTGCAGATCGTCAACGGGGGCCAGACCACCGCCAGCATCCTGAACGCGCGCAAGAAGGACAGGCTGAGCCTGAAGGGCGTGTCGGTTCCGATGAAGCTGACGTGCGTACTGCCGGACCAGGCGCAGAACCTGATTCCACGCATCGCGGAATTCGCCAACACGCAGAACAAGGTGGCGGCCGCGGACTTTTTTGCGAACCACCCGTTCCACCGCAGGATGGAAGAAATCTCGCGGCGCCTGCTCACCCCCGCACGGGCCGGCGAGCGCATCCAGAGCAAGTGGTTTTATGAACGCTCGCGCGGCCAGTACCAGAACGAACGCCTGTATCTCACCAGATCCGCGCAGAACGCGTTCGAGAGCGAATACCCCGCCAGCCAGCTGGTCAGCAAGACCGACCTGGCCAAGTACGCCCATACCTGGGATGAAAAGCCGTACTGGGTCAGCCTTGGCGCGCAAAAGAATTTCTCCCGGTTCGCGGGCCGGTTCTCGAGCAAAAGCGCCGAGGTCACCGAGGCCGAATACTGGGAGCGGATCAGCCCCGAGTACGGCGACGGCTATTTCAGAACCATGGTCGCGGTCGCCCTTGTCTGGAAGAAGATGGAAGACATCGTCGATGCCGGGCGTGGCTCGTGGTACGAGGGCGGATACCGCGCGCAGATCGTCACCTACACGGTGGCCAAGCTGTTCCATGATGTCAGAAAGGCGGGCGGCGAAATCGACCTCGAACGTATCTGGACCCGCCAGGATGCCGGGCCCGAGCTGACCAGCCGGCTCGAGCAGCTTGCGCCGCGCGTGCAGGACGCCCTGCTGCTGACACCGCCGGGCGTAAAAAACGTTGGCGAATGGTGCAAGAAGGAAGAGTGCTGGAAGAGCGTCGCAGGCATGCACCTGCCGTGGGACGGCAGCGTGCGCCAGATTGCGGTGTCGAGGAGCCGCTTCGAGGAGAAAAAGACCGAGAACCGTAAACAGGGCCAGGTCGACGACGGTATCGAACTGCAGAGCAGGCTGCTCGGGCTGACCATGTCGGGCTACTGGAGCGCCCTGCACGCGTGGTCACGCAAAACCACGCACCTGTCGCCGCCCGACATGGCACTGGTGCTACGGGCCAGCACCACGCAGGGCTTCCTGAAAATCACACAACCGAAAGACCACAAAAAGCTGGCGCTTCTGCAGAGGGCGGCCGAGGACGAAGGCTTCCGTCACCCGGCGAAATAACCGTGCACAACATTGGGGTGACGTCATCCGGCAGATGCGTTTTCCGCCGGCGCTGGTGCGGGGCTGGTGACAGGCCCGCGCACTTCGATGGTATGCACGTCCGCTTTCAGCCAGGCTTCCAGCGCATCGATGACTGCAGGAATGTCCCTACCGCGGCCGCGCAGCGCGCATTCCCATACGGTACCGATGCGCCAGCCGGCGTCCAGCAGGGCCTGTTTTACCTTGGCGTCGTTTGCGCGGTTGCCGGCGATTTTCGCGGCCCAGAATTCGGTACGCGTTCCAGGCAGCCGGAAGAGCGGGCAGTCGTGCCCATGCCAGAAGCAGCCGTGCACCAGAATCACCGCGCGCCGTCCGGGAAACACGATGTCGGGCCGGCCCGGCAGGTCGCGGCGGTCGACGCGAAACCGGAATCCCCGGCGGTGCAGCAGACTCCGGATCAGTTTTTCGGGCTTGGTGTCGCGGCTACGAATGCCGGACATCATGCGGCTGCGTGTGGCACTGTCTACGATATCGGCCATTGGTTGCTTTGAAAAAGTTTGCGGCAATCATACGCTGTCAGCCATACAAGCGGCGCGAGGCACCAGCTCCTAAACCGGTGTATTTCGGGTGTAGAACATGGCATCGCATGTGGCGTGACCGTTGTTGTGATGTCGTCCGGCGTCCTGGCCGGCGGGAC
>Ga0308169_10003179_pt1 | contig 16284 bp, 15 predicted proteins | sample PhyBR1_2_FD_202139 | JGI IMG/M metagenome (GOLD analysis project Ga0308169, IMG submission 202139) | Phyllosphere microbial communities from UC Gill Tract Community Farm, Albany, California, United States - DLSLSB.R1 | ecosystem: Host-associated > Plants > Phyllosphere > Unclassified | place... | reverse complement strand
GCCTGGAACAGCACAAGCTCGACGCCATGCTGTCGCTGTGCGAGGAAACCCGCTGCCGTCGCCAGACCTTGCTGGCCTATTTCGACGAAGACATGCCCCAGCCCTGCGGCCATTGCGACAATTGCGTCGATGGCGTGGAAACCTGGGACGCCACGGAGCCGGCCCGCCAGGCGTTGTCGGCGATTTATCGCACGGGCCAGCGCTACGGTGTCGGGCATCTGGTGGACGTGTTGCTGGGCAAGGACAACGAGAAAGTCCGCAGCTTCGGCCACCAGCACCTGTCTGTTTTCGGCGTGGGCAAGGCCCGCAGCGAGAGCGAATGGCGCTCGTTGTTCCGGCAGTTGGTCGCGCGCGGCCTGGCGGACATCGACCTGGAAGGCTACGGCGGCCTTCGCCTGAGTGCGACCTGCCGGCCCTTGCTCAAGGGCGAAGTGACCCTGGAGCTGCGCCGCGACCTCAAGCCGGCGACCGCGGTCAAGAGCAGCAAGAGCCAGGCCAGCCAACTGGTGCGCGGCGAAGAGCGCGATCAGTGGGAAGCGTTGCGCGCCCTGCGCCGCAAGCTGGCCGAGGAACATGGCGTGCCTCCTTACGTCATCTTTCCCGACTCCACGTTGCTGGAAATGCTCCGCAGCCAACCGACTTCCCTGGCGGAAATGGCCCGGGTCAGTGGCGTCGGCGCGCGCAAGCTGGAGCGTTATGGCGAGGCCTTCCTCCAGGTGCTGGGTGGCGAAGCCGAGACGCCGCCAGCGGTGGCCGACGTTCGCCATGAACTCATCACCCTGGCGCGGGCCGGCATGACCCCGCTGCAGATCGCCAGTCAATTGCAATGCTCGGAAAAGAACGTCTACACGATGCTGGCCGAGGCCATTGGTCAACAACAGCTCTCCTTGGAACAAGCGCTGGATCTGCCCGAAGAGTTGATGGGCGAGGTCCAGGATGCGTTTCTCGATGGGGAAGGCGAGCTGCCTCCCGTATCGGAAGTCGCCGCGTTGTTCGCAGGGCGGGTTCCGGAAGGGGTGCTGTATTGCGTCAGGGCTGCGCTGCAATCGGAATTCGAAGTCTGATCAAACAGTTACGCACCTTTAACGATTCACTACAGTGCGAGCCTTGCTTGAATCCGAAGGTCATGCTTAGCTGACTAATAATTAGTTTTTCTCTATTTCAGATCTGATGAGTTTTTTATGCCTTTGACCGATCAACACCGTTTTGGCATGCAACTGGCGCAGATGTCCCGTGGCTGGCGCGCTGAGCTGGACCGTCGCCTCGCCGGGCTGGGCCTGTCCCAGGCGCGTTGGCTGGTGCTGCTGCACCTGGCCCGTTTCGAACAGGCCCCGACCCAACGGGAGCTGGCCCAGAGCGTTGCCGTCGAAGGCCCGACCCTGGCCCGTTTGCTCGACAGCCTGGAAACCCAGGGCCTGGTTCAACGCCAGGCCGTGGCCGAGGACCGCCGCGCCAAGAAGATCGTACTGTGCGCGCCGGCGTTGCCGCTGATCGAGCAAATCGAAACCATTGCCACGCAGTTGCGCCGGGAGTTGTTCGAAGGCGTCGACGAAGCGGACATGCGCGTTTGCATGCGGGTCCACGGCACGATCCTGGCCAACCTGGAAAGATCCTGAGGCATATCCCTGGCGCCAGACCTTTGAGATTCGGTGGTTAGCGAACTATAACCAGTACTAGGCGATCGTATTGGAAGCGTTTCGCACAGGTCGTTGATCAAAGGGATACCCATGCTTGAAAGTTTGCAGTCCACGTTGCGCAGTTGGATCAACGTGTCGGTCGTCGTGGGGGCCCTGGGGTTTCCCGCCTTGGCGTCGGCGCTGGGGCTTGGGGAAATCACGCTTCATTCCGCCTTGAACCAACCGTTGCGCGCCGATATCGCCCTGGTTGATGCGGCGGGACTCAGCGAGGGTGATCTTTCCGCCAGCCTGGCGAGTCCGGACGACTTCAGCCGTGCCGGAGTGGAGCGGATCTTCTTTCTCAATAACCTGCGCTTCACCCCCGTGCTGCGGGGCGGACGCAGTTTCATCCGGGTGACCTCCAGCAAACCGGTGGAGGAACCGTTCCTCAACTTCCTTGTTCAGCTCAATCAGCCCAACGGGCGCCTGCTGCGCGAATACACCGTGCTGATCGATCCGCCCGGTACGCCAGGCCTGGTGCCGACCGTTGACGAACCCTCCAATTCGGCCGAGGCGACACCCGCCATCAAGCCGCCCCCGGCGACACAGGGCAAGCGCTATACCGTCGTGCAGGGCGACAATCCCTGGGTGATCGCCAAGCGCCTGCATGATGCGGGCAGCAATGCGTCGGTCAATGAACTGATGCAGGGGATCCAGGCGCTGAACCCTGGCAGCGAGCGACTCTCCATCGGCCAGCGCTTGTTGCTGCCCGATTCGGCCATCTTGCCAGCCCCCGCCCAAAAGCCTGCCGCTCCGGCCCCCGCCGCGACCGACAACAGTACCGAGCAATTGGCTGCCAGCGTCCTGCAGGCCCAGCAGCAACAGCAGACCATTGAACAACTGCAGGCCCGGATTCAAGCCCAGGACCAGGAAATCGCCGGGCAACGCCAGCAGATCCGCGAACTTCAAGCGCAACTGACCCAGGCCTCGCCACCTGCGATGACCTCGGAGCTTGCACCCGAGACTGCCGAACCCGCCGAATCCGCAACGGCAGTCGAGGCGGCGCCAGTCGCGGAAACCGAAGGCATCGACTGGCTGTGGGTGGGTGGATTGGGGGGAATGCTCGGGTTGCTGGCGCTTTTGCTGTTCCTGCGTCATCGGCAACAGCAGGAGGCGGCGGACCCGGTGCCATTGGCCGCCCGTCCCGACCTGGCCCTGGACGACAACACCGACACCTATATGGAGAGCGCTGACATAAAGCCCTCCGAAGTCGCCGCGTCGTTCAACAACGGTGATGCGCCTCTGGGAGACGTGCTGGAAGGCGTGGGAATCTACCTGACCTATGGCCGCTTCACCGAAGCCGCCGGGCTGCTGCGCGCGGCACTGTTGGCCGAGCCGGAGCGTACCGACCTGGGGCTCAAGCTGTTGGATGTGCTGGGCAAGCAGGGCGATGTCATCGGCTTCCAGGCTCAGGAGAACCACCTCATGTCCCAAGGCGTCGACCACCAGACGCTGGAAGAGGCCCGCAAGCGCTACCCCAAGATCGCCATGGTGAACGCTCCGATGGAGACGCCCCCGGAGCCGCCGGTTCCAATGCTCGCCCCCGAACCTGTTGCCGCGCCCAGTGATGAATTCGAATTGAACCTGGATGGGCTCTCCCTGGAGAACAGTTGGGACCTGGCCGATGATCCGTCGGCGGCTCCTGCACCAAGCACGCCGGCCGCCCGTGCCGACACGCTGGCGCTATCGGGCTTCGACGAACCGGACCTGCAATGGGGCGCACCGTTGGAAACCGAGTCGCTGGATGATGATTTCCTCGATGGGTTTGCCGACGAAGAGCAGGCGCTGGAGCTGGAACCGCTGTCCGTTGAGCCTGAGTTCGAGTCACTGTCCCTGGAACCTGTGTCCTTCGAGCTGCAGGCGTCGGAGCATTCGGAAAAGCTGGAAGAAGCGCAGAATTGCATCGATGAAGGCGACCTGAAGAGCGCCATCACCCTGCTGGAAGAGTTGCTGCAAGAGGGCGATGAACCACTCAAGGAAACCGCCCGAGTCTTGTTGGCCGGGATTCGTTGAAGGATTGCGAGGCTGACGAGATCCTTTTGTGGGAGCGAGCCTGCTCGCGAAGACTGAACCATGGCCAACATCATCACCGACTGGGGCACCGCTTTCGCGAGCAGGCTCGCTCCCACAAGGTAGGAATATATGCTTTAGAACGTCTGCCCCAGGTTCAGATACACCGCCTGCTCATCGTCATCGTTGAAGCCATAGCTGAAGTTCAATGGCCCCAGTGGCGTGTCAAAGCCGAGGAAGACACTGGCGGCATTGATGTAGCCGCTGTCGAATTCGTTGTCGTTGTTCCACGCCCGGCCACGCTCCAGCGAGCCGCCGATGTACAAGGGGAAATCCAAGGGCAGGTACGCCCGAGGCGTGAGCCGGCGGTAATACACGGCGCGCATCAGGCTCATGTTCTGGCCGGATATCCCATCCTCGCGAAAGCCTGATAGTTGCCGCGCGCCGCCGAGGACGAAACTGGAGGTCACGACTTCGGCCGTGTCCAGCGTTCTACCGTAGCGCCCGCCCAGGATGAAGGTGTCCGGGCCGCTGCTCAGGGCCTTGTCCAGCTTGAATTCCCACTGGCGGTAACGTTGATCGGACCCCAGGCCAGCTTCGTATTGGCGCCATGACAGGCCGATGTCTTCACCTTCATGGGGGAAGTAGACGCTATCCAGGGAGTCGAACGAATACTTGAGCTCGTAGAAGCCTTCGTTGAAGTTTTCGCTGGGCTGGTCGTGATCGCCAATACGCACGTCCGCCTTGCCCCAGGCCTGGCCAACCCCGAAGCGGATCTCTCCATTGTTGCCGATCTGGCGACCCAGGTTCAGACCGAAGCCATAGCGCTCGACTCGATATTGGGCCACCGGATCGTTGTCAAGGATCGACTCGACGTTGCGCGATTCGAACTGCCCATAAGGCGCGATGAAGTAGCGTGAGCCGACGTCCAGCGGCTGATAGAACTCGCTGTACAGCTCCTGTTTGTCGCCGATCTGCGCCCGGGTCAGCCATTCGGCGCCCAGGCGATTGATGCCGTTGACCCGGTAACTGGCGCCGAGGTTGAAAGCGCTGTCACCGCGCATGTCGTCCGACAGGCTCAGGCCCACGCGCAAGTAATCGGTGCCGGTGCGTCTGCCCCGGGCGTTGATCACCAGTGTGTTGTCCGCGCCCTTGTGCACCACGCGGTATTGCACCTGCTCGAAGTAATCCAGGCCGTACAGCGTGCCCATGTCGGTCTGCAGGCGGCCCAGGTCCAGCGGTTCGCCGATCTGCTGGCGAACGTAATAGCGGATCACGTCGTCGCCGACTTTAGAATCGTTTTCTACCCGGATCGCGGTGATGATCGGAGTGCGTTCGCTGGGGGTACGCGCCGCCATCAGCACGGCGTCGGTCGGCTCGGCGGGCCGCAAGTGCGCCAGCCGCGCTTCGAGTATCCGTGTGGCGCGGTAACCGGCGTCGACTATTTCCTGCGCCCGCCCGAAGTCGGTGGAACCGAAGCTTGCCAGGGCCGGCTGGATCAACACGTCTTCTTTTCCCAACGTGGCCAACTGCTCTTCGGAGTTGCGTCGGGTCATCAGTGTCGTCGACTGGTTCAGCACATCCACCACGGTGACCAGTTGCTTGCGGGTGCGCAGCGGTGTGCCGATGTCGACCACGATGGCCACGTCCACGCCCATTTCCCGAGCCACGTCCAAGGGGATGTTGTCGGCCATGCCTCCATCCACCAGCAGGCGGCCGTCCAGTTCCACCGGGGCGAATACGGCGGGGATCGACATGCTGGCGCGGATGACCTTGGGAAGATGCCCCTTGCGAAACACGACTTTTTCGCCGGTGGCGATGTCGGTTGCCACGGCCCGGAAGGGGATCGGCAGTTTGTCGAAATCCCGGGTATCACTGGCATGGGCCAGCAGGCTTTCCAGAAGCAGGGCGAGGTTCTGGCCCTGGATCACCCCCAGCGGCAGGCCGAGGCTGCCGTCGTCGCGAAAGCTCAGTTTCTGTTTTACCAGGAAATCCCGATCGTCCTGCTTGCGCCGAAAGGGCACGTCCTTGCGCGGCGGGGCATCGGACAGGGCTTGCTGCCAATCGATGCCCAGGGCGAGCTTCTCCAGTTCATCGATCTTGTAGCCCGAGGCATAGAGCCCGCCGATGACTGCGCCCATGCTGGTGCCGGCAATGGCATCGATCTTGATGCCTTGTTCTTCCAGGGCCTTGAGCACGCCGATGTGGGCCAGGCCACGGGCCGCGCCACCGGACAGTACCAGGCCAATCTTTGGGCGCGATGTCTCAATGGCGGGCTCGTTGGCATGGCCGAGCAAGGGCAATAGCAGAAGAAGCAGGCAAGGCAGCAGGCGGCGCATGGTCGATCTCGGAGCGGGCGATCAAAGGCGAGTAGTATAACGACGCCTTTGGAACCAGGAGTTCAGCCGCAATGAGCGCGCACAAACCGGAAATCATCATCACTTACTGCACCCAGTGCCAATGGCTGCTGCGGGCCGCCTGGCTGGCCCAGGAACTGCTCAGCACATTCGGCGACGACCTCGGCAAGGTATCCCTGGTGCCGGGCACCGGTGGGGTTTTTCATATTGGCTGCGATGGCACGCAGATCTGGGAGCGCAAGGCCGACGGTGGATTCCCCGAGGCCAAGGTGCTCAAGCAGCGGGTCCGCGACCAGATCGACCCGGCGCGCGACCTGGGGCACAACGACAGAATTCAATGAACGGGATCAGTGAGACGGCGCCTGGGCACCGGCGCTGGATTGCTTCGTGCCGTCCAGTTGGCTCGACACCACGATCGCAACGATGATCAGCACGCCACCGAGCAACATGCGCAGCGTCGGGTTTTCATCGAACAGCACCCAGGCGATGGTAATGCCGTAGACCGGCTCCATGGCGAATACCACGGCGGCGGTGCGGGCCTTGATTACCGCCAGGCTGGCGACGAACAGGCTGTGGGCCAGGCCGGTGCAGAACACGCCGAGCAGGCCGATCCACAGCCAGTCGAGGGGGCGAACGTCGCTCAGTTGCGGCGCAGCCATCGGCAACAGGCAGAGGCCGACCACGACGTTCTGGCATAGCGCGGCCTGCACCGGCGGCACATGGGCGGAGCCGGCGCGATTGGTCAGCGACAACAGTGAGAACAACAGCCCCGAGGCCACCGCCCAGAGCAGGCCTGTGGTGGCGCCGCTGGCCAGGTCGAAGTCCGGCGTCACGAGCACCAGGCCGATGCTCACCTGGACCACCAGGAGGATTTCGTTGGCGCGGATTCGTTCGCGGAAAACCAGCCCTTCGAGCAGCACGGTGAAGGCCGGGAAACTGGTGAATCCCAACGTGGCGATCGCGACGCCGGCGACTTTCACTGAAATGAAGAAACTCACCCAGTGCCCGGTCAGCAAGAGGCCGCCCAGCAGCAACCGGCGCAGGTCCCGGCCCTGAAGTTTTTGCCAGCGGGTAGGGCTGGCGAATCGGGCAAACGCCGCCAGGGCCAGCACGGCGAATACCGCGCGGCCAAACACGATCACTGCGGGCGAGGCCGCGGCGAGTTTGCCGAAGACGCCGGTCAGGCCGAACATGAGTGCGCCGATGTGCAGGGCGCCGAGGGCGGTACGGGGTGTCATTGCAATCCTTGTTCAACGGTTGGACGTCTGGCTATTAAGCCCGTCGCCAGCCGTTTTTGTCTGTCGCGATCCTAGCGATTTTTAGCGCGAGACTAGCGTGGCCGCCGAAGCTTGCCCGGCGAGACGCCGAATTCGCGCAACACGGCGGCCGCAAAGGCGCTTTGCGAACTGTAGCCAACCCGTTGGGCGATTTCGCCGATCGGCAGGTGCGAGTCACGCAGCAACGCCACGGCCTTGTGCAAGCGGCGGCTGCGGATGTATTCCATTGGCGTCTGCCCGCATTCGGCGACGAAACGGGCATGCAGGCGCGCACTGGAAAGCCCGGCGACCTGCGCCAGGTCCGCGACTTGCAGCGGGTAGGCGGCATATTGGTCGATGTGGGCGTTGAGTGCGGCATAGGGCAGGCGTCGGCCACCGGTGGTTTCCTGGCGCCCGCCGTTGAGGCTGGCGAGCAACAATACCGCGCCTTGCTGGGCGATCACCGGGTCGTGCACCGGGCTGCCGGCCAGCCAACTGACCAACTGGCTTTGCCCTGCATCCAGGGCCAGGCGAGTATTGCTGTCGAGCAAGCGACGGCTCGCGTCGGCATGATCGCCCAGGCATTGCCCGACCCACTCATCGTCCGGCACGTCTAGCACCAGGCAGCGGCTGCCCTGTGGGCTGTCGCACGCATGATGGGCGCCCGCCGGCACGACCACAAAACTCTGCTGCACCACCTGGCTGCCACGCCCTTCGACTTCGAAATCCAGCGCGCCGGACAAGCCAAACACCAGTTGCGCGTGGTCGTGGCTGTGGACGATCAGATCGTGGCTGTAGTGGCGTAGCGTGAGGATCGGTCTCATCGCAGTCTCCTATGGCTGGCGGTCAGTCTACACCGAGGGCGCGGCGCCTCGCGCTGTCATGTAATCGACTTATTGCTGTCATGGGCCATTAACCGCTGGGGTGCACTGTGGTGAAAACGATCAGAGGGTTGCCCAATGACCAGCGCCGAGCTCGCCAGACCCAGCCGCAAGCAGCGTGTTCGCACCCTGTGGATTTCCGATGTGCACCTGGGCACCCGGGATTGCCAGGCCGAGCACCTGTCGCACTTCCTCAAGGGCTACCACGCCGACAAGATCTACCTGGTGGGCGATATCATCGACGGCTGGAAGCTGCGTGGCGGCATGTATTGGCCCCAGGCCCATACCAACGTCATTCGTCGCTTGCTGACCATGAGCAAGCGTGGCACCGAGGTGATCTATGTCACCGGCAACCATGACGAATTCCTGCGGCGTTATTCGAAGCTGATCCTCGGTAATATCCAATTGGTGGACGAGGCGGTGCACGTGACTGCCGACGGTCGGCATCTGCTGGTGATCCATGGCGATCAATTCGACGTGATTACCCGTTATCACCGTTGGCTGGCGTTCCTCGGGGATTCGGCCTACGAATTCACGCTGACACTGAACCGCTGGCTCAATCACTGGCGGGCCCGTTACGGCTACGGTTACTGGTCGCTGTCGGCGTACCTCAAGCACAAGGTCAAGACCGCCGTCAGTTTCATCAGCGATTTTGAAGAAGCCATCGCCCATGAATGTGTAAAGCGTGAATTGCACGGCGTGGTGTGTGGGCATATCCACCATGCCGAGATCCGTCAGGTCGGCGAGGTGGAATACCTCAACTGCGGCGACTGGGTCGAATCCTGCACCGCGCTGATCGAGCACTGGGACGGAACGATCGAGTTGTATCGCCTGGCGGACGCCCAGGCGCGGGAGGCGCAGCTCAAGGCTGAATTGAAAGTGGCTGAGCCTGCTTGAAGTCCACATAAGGCCCGTGGCGAGGGAGCTTGCTCCCGCTGAGGTGCGCAGCAGCCCCTTTTTGTGAGCGCTTCGCACTCAAGCGGGAGCAAGCTCCCTCGCCACGGGATCTGCTGCGTCTGCAATAAATCAGGGCTGCTCTGCCATCGCCGCCTTGTAGATTGATTGCTTTGGCGCGGCGAACACCCTTTCCAGCATCGGCTCGAAGAAACTCAGCGGCAGCGTGTCGTACTCGGGATCGAACGCCGCAGCATCGTATTTTGCGCAGAAATCAATGGTCGCCTGGTATTGCGGATGTTCGAGAAACTGCTCGCGCAGGTGTCGATCCATGCCCAGGTGATGGAAAAAATAATAGCCCTGGAAAATCCCGTGTTTCTCCACCATCCACAGGTTTTTGGCGCTGACGAACGGCTTGAGGATCGCCGCGGCGATGTCCGGGTGGTTGTAGCTGCCCAGCGTGTCACCGATGTCGTGGAGCAGGGCGCAGACCACGTACTCTTCGTCCCGCCCGTCACGGTAGGCGCGGGTGGCGGTTTGCAGGGAGTGGGTCAGGCGATCGACCGGAAAACCGCCAAAATCGCCGTCGAGCAATTTCAGATGGGCCAGGACTCGCCCGGGCAATTGCCGCGCATAGGCGCTGAAATCAGCGGCGATGATCGCCCAGTCCTCCTGGGTTCCGTCCTGCATGTGGGTGAAGCGCGCATGAGCATCCACCGGCTATCCTCCTAGAACGCCACCTTGCCCAGCAGCATGTCGCGGTACATGACGAAGTCACCGAGCAGGCTGTAGAACGGATGTTGGAAAGTGGCAGGACGGTTTTTCTCGAAGAAAAAATGCCCGACCCAGGCGAAACCATAGCCGGCCACTGGCAAGGCGATCCACAGCCACCAGGCGCCGACGACCAGGGCCATGGCGAAAACCAGCAAGACCAGGGAGGTGCCGATGAAGTGCAAGCGTCGGCAGGTGCTGTTGCGGTGTTCGCTGAGGTAGTACGGGTAGAACTCGGCGAAGGTGTTGAATCGTCTAGCGTTTTCCACGACTGCGCTCTCTGTGGCTATTGTTTTGGCTGCCGATGTTTTCCAGCTTGTTAACAAGTCTAGAGTGCTGATTTGTAACGGCCAGTGACAATCAGCGCCACTTTAGTATCCTTCGCAAATCCAGCCGTACCCTGCGGCTCGTCATGCAAGTAAACGTCATGAGCGAACGAACCACTTCTTCAAGCTGGGCGATGGGGATTGTCAAGGCGTTGGAAATGGACGGCCTGGACTGTCGGGCGCTGTTCAAGCGACTGGGCCTGGATTTCGAGGCGCTGGACGACCCTGACGCGCGTTTTCCCCAGGACTCGATGACGCGGCTCTGGCAATTGGCGGTGGAGATATCGGGCAACCCGGCCATCGGCTTGAACATGGGCAAGGTGGTGCGCCCGGCATCGTTCCATGTGGTCGGTTACGCGTTGATGTCCAGCCGCACGCTGGCCGAAGGGTTCCAGCGGCTGGTGCGCTATCAGCGGATCATTGCCGAAAGCGCTGACTTGAGCTTCCGTCATCTGGAAGAAGGCTATGGGTTGATCCTGACGGTCCATGGCGATCACCTGCCACCGACCCGGCAAAGCGCCGAAGCGTCCCTGGCTTGCGCGCTGGCCCTGTGCAACTGGCTGACCGGACGCGCCCTGCGTCCAGTGAAAGTGCTGTTCCAAGGCGCCGAGCCCGATGACGTTGCACCTTATCAGCAGGCCTTTGGCGCGCCGTTGGTGTTCGATGCTCCTTGCGACGCGCTGATTTTCCAGCAGGACGACATGGAGGCGCCGCTGCCCACGGCCAACGAGGCCATGGCGCTGCTCCATGACCGGTTTGCGGGGGAGTACCTGGCGCGGTTCTCCGGCAGTCGCGTGACTCACCAGGCGCGCCAAGTGCTGTGTCGGCTGCTGCCCCAGGGCGAGCCCAAGCGTGACGTGGTGGCGCAGACGCTGCACCTGTCGCAACGCACCTTGCAGCGGCGCTTGCAGGAAGAGGGCACCAGTTTCCAGAGTCTGCTGGACGACACCCGACGTGAGCTGGCCGAGCAATACCTGGCGCAGCCGAGCATGACCCTGCTGGAAATTGCTTATCTGTTGGGGTTTGCCGACCCGAGCAATTTTTTCCGGGCCTTCCGCCGTTGGTTCGGTACCACGCCCGGCGACTATCGGACGCGGGGCGTGGCCAAGCCGGTCAGTGACGCCAGAACGCCGGAATACACAGCACGAACACCGTAATGATCTCCAATCGGCCCAGCAGCATGCCAGCCGAGAGAATCCATTTGGCCGCGTCCGGCAGCGGGGCAAAGTTGCCGGCCGGGCCGATGGTCTCGCCGAGCCCCGGGCCGACGCCGGACACCGTGCTCGCGGCGCCGGTCAACGCCGTCATCCACTCCACGCCTAACAGGGACAGCAGCAGGGCGATCACGCAGATGGTGATGGCGAAGAAGAACGAAAAGGTCAGGATCGAGCGCACGATTTCTTCGTCGAGGCGATGGCCGTTGTACTTCTGCTTGATCACCGCGCGCGGGTGAATCAGCTGATTAAGGTTGGCCCGGAGCAGGATATAGGCAACCTGGAAACGGAAAATCTTGATCCCGCCGGCGGTCGAGCCGGAGCAGCCGCCGACGAATCCCAGGTAGAAGAACAGCATCAGCGAGAAATTGCCCCACAGGCTGTAGTCCCCCAGGGCGAAACCGGTGGTGGTGACGATGGAGGTGACGTTCAGCGCCACGTGTCGCAGCGCGTCGAGCCAATGCAGGTCGGTGGTCGCCCAATACCAGGTGCCAAGCACCAGCCAGGTAATCAGCAGCACGCCGATCAGCCCTTGGACTTGCTGGTCCTTGATCAGCGCCCGGCGATTGCCTCGCAGCATCGAAACGTACAAGGCGAACGGCAGGCTGCCGAGGATCATGATGACGATCGCGACCCAATGCACCGCTGGCTGGGTCCATTTGGCCAGGGACAGGTCCGAGGTCGAGAAACCACCGGTGGAAATCGCCGACATCGAATGGTTGATCGCATCGAACAGGCTCATCCCCGCCCACCAGAGCGCCAGCGTGCCGAGAATGGTGATGCCCACGTAGGACGCCACGATCAGCCGCGCCACCATGTGCGAGCGCGGCATGACCTTTTCCGAGCGGTCGGACGATTCAGTCTGGAACAGCCGCATGCCACCGATGCGCAACAGCGGCAGGATCGCCACGGCCATGCCGATAAAGCCGATACCGCCGAGCCAGTGCAGCAACGAGCGCCACATCAGGATGCCCGGCGACATCGTGTCCAGGCCGCTCAACACTGTCGCCCCGGTGGCGGTGATCCCCGACATACTTTCGAAGAATGAATCCGTGTAACTGATGTGTTGGGTCAGCAAAAAGGGCAGCGCGGCAAAGACACACACCACCAGCCAACTGCTGACCGTCAGCAGGTACATGTCCCGGGGACGCAGGTGCACGTGTTCCGGACGTCCGGGAAGGATCAGGGCCAGGCCGGCGACAAAGGTGATCATGCTGGACCAGAGGAACGAAGGCAGGTCGCTGGTGCGTTCGAAGACCAGCAGCGTCGCCATCGGTACGACCATGAAGATCGCCAGGGTGATCAGGAAGATGCCGATGATGAAACCAATGATCCGTAGGGTCGGCAACGCCATGAAGTCCGCTCGGGCTGAAGGGGAAAGGGCGCCATTCTACCTGCGACAGGTGGCATGTAAACCGGCGCCCGGTGCTGCTTGTAACTGAATTTGAGCTAACGAACTGGTCGCACAAGCCTCTAGAATAGCCGAACAATTTTTCCAGGAGGTCGCCATGCAGGCTTTAGATGCTTTGCTCAACCGTGTTTCCGTCCCGCGCCTGGTGGACCCGGCGCCCACGCCGGAGCAGTGCGAAGTGATGTTCGCCGCCGCGATGCGCGCGCCCGACCATGGTCAGTTGCGGCCATGGCGTTTCCTGACGGTCGAAGGGCAGGCACGCCACCGCATGGGGGAACTGCTGGCCGAAGCTGCACGCTTCAATGATCCGCTGGTGGCCGAAGCCGTGGTGGAAAAGGCGCTTAACGGCCCACTGCGCGCGCCTCTGGTCGTGGTAGTGATCGCCCGGTTGCAGGACCATTTCAAGATCCCGAAATCCGAGCAGCTGCTGGCGGCCGGCTGCGCCGCCCATGGCATCCTCCTGGCTGCTTATGCCCAGGGAATCGGCGGGGTCTGGCGCACGGGCGAACTGGCTTACTCGCCGCATGTGGCCAGGGGGCTGGGGCTTGAAGAGGGCGAAGAAGTGATTGGTTTCCTCTACCTCGGCACCCCGCAGAAAGAAGCGCGCACAGCGCCGCAGGAAGATATCGGGCTGTTTGTCCGGGAGTGGACGGGGCAATAACTTCTCAAGGGCGGCGGATGACTTGAGGCTGTTTGGATCCACCGTGGCGACAGAAAGCTACCTGCAAACATCCGCAATCGCCACCGCCAGCGCATCCAGGCGCGTGGCATCGATACCCGCCACGTTGGCCCGGCCGGTGCCGACCATATAGACGCTGTGGCGCTCGCGCAGCTGCTTGACCTGCCCCGGTGTCAGGCCGGTGTAGGAAAACATCCCGCGTTGCACGCCGATATGGGCAAAGCGCTCACGCAAGCCATGGGGTTCCAGCGCTTCCAGCAGGCCGCTGCGCAGTTGCGCGATGCGCAGGCGCATCGCTTCCACTTCGTCGGCCCATAAACCCTTGAGTGCCGGGTCGCCGAGGATCGTCGCCACCACCGCCGCGCCATGATCCGGCGGCGTCGACCACAGGTTGCGGGCGATGTTAGCCAGTTGGCTGCGAATGTCGACCAGTTTCTCGGCATCGCGAGCACACACGATCAGCGCCCCGGTGCGGTCACGGTACAGGCCGAAGTTTTTCGAGCATGAGCTGGTGACCAGCACTTCGGGCAACGCTTCGGCAAACAACCGCACGGCCCAGGCGTCCTGCTCCAGCCCATCGCCAAAGCCTTGGTAGGCGAAGTCGATCAATGGCAGCAGGTCGCGGTTGCGCACCACGTCCAGCACTTGGCGCCATTGGTCGTGGGACAGGTCGAAGCCGGTCGGGTTGTGGCAGCACGCATGCAACAGCACCACGTCGCCCTTCGGCACCTGGTCCAGCGTTGCCAGCATGGCCTCGAAATCCAGGCGATTGTCAGGGCCCACATAAGGGTAATGACGGGTCTTGACCCCCGCGGTGGCGAAGATGGTTTCGTGGATCGGCCAGGTCGGGTTGCTCAACCACACGCCACGGCCCGGCAGGCACTGGGCAATGAAATCGGCACTCAAGCGCAGGGCGCCGGTGCCGCCCGGGGTCTGGGTAGCGCCCGCGCGCTTGTCGGCGATCAGCGGTGAGCCCGCTCCAAGGACCAGTGCATTGATCAGCTGGCCGAACGCGGCGTCGCCATGACCACCGATGTAAGTCTTGGTGACCTGGCGATCCACCAGCCGCTGCTCGGCCTGTTTCACCGATTGCAGAATTGGCGTCAGGCCCTGGGCATCCTTATAGACGCCCACGCCCAGGTCGAACTTGCCAGGATTGCTGTCCGCCCCGTAGGCCTCCATCAGGCCGAGGATCGGGTCGCCGGGCACCCGGCCGATGGCATCGAAATGCATTACTTACGGCCCTCGGCGGTCTTGGCCACTTCGTCGGTGCGGGCAGCCATGATGAAGTCGTTGCGGTGCAGGCCCTTGATGGAGTGGCTCCACCAGGTGACGGTGACTTTGCCCCACTCGGTGAGCAGGCCTGGGTGATGCCCCTCAGCCTCGGAGATCTCACCGACCGCGTTGGTAAACGCCAGGGCGTGCTTGAAATTCTTGAACAGGAAAACTTTCTCCAGTTGCATCACGCCGTCGCGCACTTCGATGTTCCAGTCCGGGATCTGCTTGATCAATACCGGCAGTTCTTCGTCGCTGACTTGCGGGGCGTCGGCGCGGCAGGCTTCGCAATGGGCTTGGTTCAGAGTGTTCATGGTGTGTTCCCGGATCGAATATTTAAAAACGTCGATGCACCCACGCTAAAGCAAAGCAGCGCTGTGCAACAGACTCAATTGAGATCAAAAATCGCGGTTCAGGCGGCTTTCGGTGGAAATTTCGGCGTGTGCAAGCCCAGTTCCCGACCGCGCTTGACCATGCCCATGATGTCTTCGTGGGCCAGATCGAACAGGCGCTTGAGCTCGGGCAGCACGAAATACACAGGTTGCAGGATGTCGATGCGATACGGCGTGCGCATGGCTTCCAGCGGGTCGAACGCTTGATGCTCCGGCTCGTCGGACAGGCAATACACGGTTTCCTTGGGCGACGACAGGATGCCGCCTCCGTAGATGCGCCGGCCCTGGGGTGTTTGCACCAGGCCGAACTCGATGGTCATCCAGTACAGGCGCGCCAGGTAGACGCGTTCCTCCTTGGAAGCTTGTAGGCCGAGTTTGCCGTAGGTGTGGGTGAATTCGGCGAACCAGGGGTTGGTGAGCAACGGACAGTGGCCGAATATCTCGTGGAAAATGTCCGGCTCTTGCAGGTAGTCCAGTTCTTCACGGGTACGAATGAAGGTCGCCACTGGAAACTGCTTGCTGGCGAGCAGTTCGAAAAAGGTCTGGAAAGGGATCAGCGCCGGTACGCGGGCGACCTGCCAGCCCGTGGTCTCGCCGAGCACTTTGTTGATCTCGCCCAGCTGCGGGATACGGTCGTGGGGCAGGCCAAGCTTGTCGATGCCGTCCAGGTATTCCTGGCACGCGCGGCCTTCGATGACTTTCAACTGGCGGGTGATCAGCGTGTTCCACACCGCGTGCTCTTCGGCGGGGTAGTGGATAAAACCTTGCGCATCGGGCTCGCGGGCCACGTACTGCGTCTGCTTCATGCTGCTCTCCTGCTGATTTCCCTCTGGGGGAAGACGTGTTTGTTGTTATGTCCAGCGATGCATTAGAGATAACCCGAAGCAGGCGCTGGTGCAGCAGAGGGGCGCGGGCCTGCGAAGTCGAGAACTTATGATTTTGTAAAGTTTTCGTTACGTCTTGAGGCGCATGTCGGCAGAGGCGGGATTTTCGAGTGGGAAATGGCCTGCAACTGTCACATAATCTTGACGACTATTTGTGCGCCCAGACAAAAAATCCGACACAAAACACCGTGGCGAGGGAGCCTGCTCCCGCTGGACTGCGCAGCAGTCCTAAAAATGGGGTCGCTTCGCAGCCCAGCG
>Ga0308169_10003176_pt1 | contig 16291 bp, 13 predicted proteins | sample PhyBR1_2_FD_202139 | JGI IMG/M metagenome (GOLD analysis project Ga0308169, IMG submission 202139) | Phyllosphere microbial communities from UC Gill Tract Community Farm, Albany, California, United States - DLSLSB.R1 | ecosystem: Host-associated > Plants > Phyllosphere > Unclassified | place... | reverse complement strand
CGGCGAGGTCAATCCCCTGCACGGTCCGCAGCAAACGGGACTGCCTGTCCCCGAGCCGCAGCAGGCGCATGCCGTGGCAGCTGGGGTGGTAGGTGACCCGGTGCGGGAAGTAGGAGCCCAACTGGGCGCCGGCATCGGTCACGCCCAGCACGTCCACCAGCAGTTCGGACAGTTCATAGGTTTTGGCTCCGACGGCGGTGGCGCGGGCTTCGAGCGCGGCATCGCCGCAGGAGCGGGCCACCATGGGGTGCTGGTGCTTGACCGAGGCAACGCAGGAACCGGACGGGGCAACGGCGACGTCGTAATCCGCGGAGTCGAAGGCGGCCACGTGGTTGGCCACCACGGGCACGGCTTCCTTAAGGTAGCCGCTGTTGACGTGCATCTGGCCGCAGCAGGCCTGGCCCTCGGGGAACACCACTTCGTGTCCCAGGCGCTCCAAAATCCTGACGGTGGCCTTCGCCGTGGCCGGGTACATCGCATCCACGATGCAGGTGGCGAACAAGGCAATTCTCATGGCGGCCTTCCGGGAATGGGGGGATGAGTACCGTATGGTCTGACCACAGTAGACCACGTGACGCCAGCCACTTACAACCCCGGCCTGGATGGTGAAGCGGCTCACAGGTCGGAGAAATTGTGGGCTACACTTCCGTGGTCGGACCATTGTGGTCTGACCAAACACAACCCCAACACCCTCAATGTGGAGGAACTCTGTGGACCACTTCACCCCCAGCACTGACCCGGTGCTGAACAGCGTTGCATGGTCGGCCATCGTCGGCCTGCTGCCCCTGCTGACCTTCTTTGTCCTTCTCGCCGTAGCCAAGACCAAAGCCCACGTGGCAGGGGCGTTTGCCCTGCTGGTGGCCCTGGTCGTGGGCATCCTGGCGTTCAAGATGCCGGCCGGCCTGGCACTCCTCTCTGCAACCCAGGGCGGGGTCTTCGGTGCCTTCCCAGTGCTGTGGATCGTGGTCATGGCCGTCTGGCTCTACCAGGTGACGGTGCTCAGCGGCCGCTTCGAAGACCTCCGCCGGGTCTTCGATGTCATCGGTGGCGGTGACGTCCGCCTGCAAGGCGTGCTGATTGCGTTCTGCTTTGGCGGCCTGCTCGAGGCCCTTGCCGGGTTCGGCGCCCCGGTGGCCATCACGGCCACCATGCTGCTGGCCCTCGGCCTTCCTCCCCTGCGGGCCGCTGCGGCCGTGCTGGTGGCCAACACCGCTCCGGTCGCATTCGGCGCCATGGCCATCCCGATCACTACCGCTGCCGGGCTCACCGGCCTGCACGCGACGGACATTGGCGCGATGGTGGGCCGGCAGGCGCCGCTGCTGGCCACCTTCGTCCCGCTGATCCTGCTCTTCATCCTGGACGGACGCAAAGGCCTGAAGGACTGCTGGCCCGCCGCTTTGGTCATCGGGTTCTCCTTCGCCGCCGCGCAGTTCCTCTGCTCCAACTTCTTCTCCTACGAACTCACCGACATCATGGCCTCGCTGGTCGGCCTGGGCGCGGCCGTCGTGTTCTTCCGGCTCTGGAAGCCCAGGGGAACCGCTGCAGCACGTGACCGGCTGGGCGTGGCCGCGGAAGCCGTAGCCGCCGGCGCCACCCCGGGTCACCGCGGCCCGCGCAGCGCCGGCGCAGGCAGCGTCGCCACCGCAGAGGCGGCCGACGGCGAAGGCCTCACCCCCGCGCGCACCTGGCTCGCCCTGTTCCCCTACTTCCTGGTCATCCTGGTGTTCGGTATCGCCAAACTCTGGAAAATCGGCGTCGACCTTCCCGCCGCCCTGGCCGCCACGGATGTCAAGATCCCGTGGCCGATCCTCCACGACGCCCTGGTCAGCCCCGAGGGCAAACCGTTGTCCTCCACCATCTATGTCTTCCAGTGGCTGTCCAGCCCAGGCACGCTCCTGCTGATCACGGGCCTGATCGTGGCGGTTGTCTACGCACGGTTCGATGACCGCGGCCGCTTCCCCATGACGGTGGGCGACGCCATGGCCGAAATCGGACGGACCATCTTCAAGATGCGCTGGGCCGGCCTCACCATCATCACGGTGCTTGCCCTTGCCTACGTGATGAACAACTCCGGCCAGACAGTCTCGATCGGCGTATGGCTGGCCGGCACCGGCAGCTTCTTCGCATTCCTCTCCCCCGTGCTCGGCTGGCTGGGCACGGCCGTGACCGGTTCGGACACCTCCGCGAACGCCCTCTTTGCCAAGCTGCAGCAGACCGCCGGCGTGAATGCCGGCATCGACCCGAACCTGCTGGTGGCCGGCAACACGGCCGGCGGCGTGGTGGGCAAGCTCATCAGCCCGCAGAACCTCGCCATCGCCGCCACCGCCGTCAACCTTGACGGCCAGGAGTCGGTCCTCCTGCGTAAGGTAGTCGGATGGAGCGTGGGGTTGCTTCTGGTGCTGTGCACCATTGTCTTCCTGCAGTCCACCCCGGTCCTGGGCTGGATGCTCCCCTAGCCCACTAACCGCGCAAAACCGGAGTGCGGGTCCCCCGGCCCGCACTCCCCCACCCCAGAGGATCGCCCGTGACAACCGCCGCAGCCGGAGCAGCCCCCCGCCGTCGAACCCATGACGCGCTGCTGAAAGACATCGAAGCGGACCTGCGGGCCGGCAAGATCAAGGTCGGCGACCGGCTCCCCGGCGAACGGACCCTTGCGGAAAACTACGGCATTTCCAGGGCGTCCGTCCGCGAAGCCATCCGTATCCTCGACGCCATGGGCGTGGTCCGCAGCTCGGTGGGCTCCGGCCCCACCTCCGGTGCCATCGTCGTCTCCGATCCGTCCGCCGGGCTCTCCTCCGCCCTCCGGCTGCACGTTGCCAGTAACCGCCTGCCGGTCCAGGACATCGTGCAAACCCGTATCCTCCTGGAAACGTGGACTGCCCGTGCCGGTGCGGAGCGCGAAGGCGGCGACGTGGAGCGGGAGCAGGCGGCCCAACTGTTGGAGGCCATGGACCACCCGGACGTGGACCGCGCAGCCTTCCACGAACTGGACGCCAGGTTCCACGTGGCGCTGAGCTCGCTCGCGGGCAACGAAGTGATGGCAACCGTCATGGAGTCCCTCAGCGGATCGATCGTCGACTATGTCAAGGGGTCCATGGACGCCATGGAGGACTGGCCGGACGTTCTGGAGGTCCTGCGCACCCAGCACCACGGAATCTTCGATGCCGTGCAATCCCGCGACGGCGAGCTCGCCGCGCGCCTGCTGCGCGAGCACATCGAATGGTTCTACCAGCGGGCCGGGGACGCCACTGCGCCCCCGCCCGGCACCTGAAATTTTGGAGTTTACGCATGCGAACCGCACCGGCAGGAGCCGAATCACCCATCGAACAGCTGGACCTGGACACCGTCAGCACGCGGGACCTGGACCGTCATGCAATGGCCCACGACGCCTCGCACTACCTTCTGGTTCCGCAGGGAGTAGCCACCCCACGCAACGCCGCCGACGTTGGCGCCCTCCTGCGGCGCAGCCGGGAGCTCGGGGTTCCCGCGACCTTTCGTTCCGGCGGCACGAGCCTGTCCGGCCAGGCCCTGAGTGACAGCCTCCTGATCAACACCCGCCAGCACTTCCGCGGCATCGAGGTGCTCGACGGCGGCGCCCGGGTCCGCGTCCAGCCCGGCGCCACGGTGCGCAGCGTCAACGCCCGGCTGGCTGCCTTTGGCCGAAAACTCGGCCCGGATCCGGCCAGCGAGATCGCCTGCACCGTGGGCGGGGTCATCGCGAACAACTCCTCCGGGATGGCGTGCGGTACCGAGTTCAACACCTACCGGACGCTGGAATCGATGGTGCTGGTGCTGCCCTCGGGTACGGTCATCGACACTGCCGACGCCGACGCCGACCGGCGGCTGCATGAGCTGGAACCGGAACTTCACGCGGGGCTGTTGAAGCTGCGCCGCCGGGTGGCGGGGAACGCCGAGTCCGTCCGCATCATCCGTTCACTCTTCTCGATGAAGAACACCATGGGCTACGGCCTGAACTCCTTCCTGGACTACGAACGTGCCGTGGACATCCTGATGCACCTCATGATCGGCAGCGAAGGAACCCTGGGCTTCGTGGCCGAGGCGGTCTTCCGGACCGTTGAGGTCAAACCTGCGGTCGCCACCGGGCTGCTGGTGTTCAACACGCTCGACGCGGCGATGGCGGCCCTGCCGGACCTGGTTTCCACCGGCCTCGCCACCATCGAGCTGATGGACGCCGCAGCGTTGAAGGTGGCCCAAGCCGCCTCCGATGCGCCGGCGGCGATCCGGACCCTGCCGGTCCAGGGACATGCCGCACTGCTGGTGGAACACCAGGGCTCGGACGCCGGGGAGCTGACCGGCAGGCGGGAAGGCTCGCAGCCGCTGTTCGATGCACTGGACCTGGCCACCCCCTTCGCACTGACTTCGGACCCGAAAGACCGCGCCGCACTGTGGCACGTGCGCAAAGGCCTGTACACGGCCGTGGCCGGTGCCCGCCCGTCGGGAACGAATGCACTGCTGGAGGACATCGTGGTCCCGATTCCCGCCCTCGCCGGCACCTGCGGCGAGCTGACGCGGCTCTTCCGCGAGCACCGCTACCAGGAATCCGTGATTTTCGGGCACGCCAAGGACGGGAACGTCCACTTCATGCTCAATGAGCGTTTCGACGACCCGGACCAACTGCTGCGCTACCAGGCCTTCACCGACGAGATGGTGGACCTGGTCCTCGGCGCGGGCGGTTCCCTCAAGGCCGAGCACGGCACCGGCCGGATCATGGCGCCCTTTGTCCGCCGCCAGTACGGCGACGAACTCTATGCGGTAATGCAGGAGATCAAGCGGCTGATCGACCCGCTCCACCTTCTGAACCCGGGCGTGCTCCTCGCCGACGAGCCGCTCTCCTACATGGAAAACCTGAAAGTGGCTCCCACGGTCGAGGAGGAGGTGGACCGCTGCGTCGAGTGCGGGTACTGCGAACCGGTCTGCCCCAGCAAGGACATCACGCTCACGCCCCGCCAACGCATTGTGCTGCGCCGCGACATCGCTGCCGCTGAGCAGCGCGGTGACCATGCCCTGGCCGCCAGCCTGCGCAAAGACTATGACTACGACGGCGTGCAGACCTGCGCCGCCGACGGCATGTGTGTCACCGCCTGCCCGGTGTTGATTAACACCGGAGACCTGGTGCGGCGGCTCCGCAAGGAAAACGCCAACGCCGTCGCGGGCGCCGGCTGGAACAAGGCCGCCGAGAACTGGGGCGCCGTGACCGCTGCCGGCGGGCTGGCCCTGACGGTAGCCAAAGCCCTGCCGGCTCCGCTGCCCAAGGCCGCGACCGCCGTCGGCCGCGCGCTCCTGGGACCCGAAGCGGTGCCCGCCTACGCCACGGTGCTGCCTGGCGGCGGTTCCAAGCGGCGCGCACGCGCGGAGGCAGGCAGCGTCGCACTGTTCTTCCCTGCCTGCATCGGCACCATGTTCGGCCCGGCCGATGCTGAGGGAGGCCCCGCGAAAGGTTCGGCCCAGGCCTTCCTGGACCTGTGCGAACGCGCCGGCGTGCCGGTCACCGTCCCGGACGGCATCGACAGCCTGTGCTGCGGCACGCCGTGGAAGTCCAAGGGCTTTTCCCAGGGCTACGAAGCGATGACCGCCAAGGTCCTGGACCGGCTGTACGAGGCCAGCGGCCGGGGCGAGCTGCCCGTGGTATGCGATGCCGCCTCCTGCACCGAAGGCCTGGACACCATGAAGCGCCTTGCGGCTGCAGGCGGAAAACAGTACGCCGGGCTGCGTTTTGTTGACTCGGTGGAGTTCGTGCACCAGCACGTTCTGGGCCGGATCACGGTGACTGCCCCGCTGGGTTCCCTCGCACTGCACCCCACATGCTCATCCACCCAGCTGGGGACCAACTCCGCCCTGCACGAGATTGCCCGGGCAGTCACGGATGACGTGTTCGTGCCGCTCAGCTGGGGGTGCTGCGCATTCGCCGGCGACCGCGGCTTGCTCCATCCGGAACTGACGGACTCCGCCAACGACCGGCAGGCCCGTGAGATCAACGAGCGGGAGTTCGACGCCTACGCTTCCACCAACCGCACCTGCGAGCTGGGAATGTCCAAAGCAACCGGACACTCCTACCGCCACCTGCTGGAAATCCTCGAGGAGGCCACCAGGCCCTGACGCATCCCGCTAGACTGGCCGCGCAAGGACGGATTGGGGGATCCAGGACGGCGCAGCCGCTTGTTCCGCTGGTCGGTCGCCGCCAGCGGACCCAAGGACCATCATGACCTTCTTCCAGGACTTTCCCGTCCCTCCCCTGCCGCCTCGGCCGCGGTCAACCAGGCACGTCCCGCCCCCTTGGGTGGCTGCACCCGCCTACGAACTGCCTGCCGTTGTCCATTTGGGCAAGTTCGTGAGCCGGACGCCGGGAATGGTTGTGGCGGTCAAGGGCGCCGAAGTCTTCTCTACCGGGTGCCTGTTCAGTCTGTCCTGGCTCTTCCGCCGGACTGATCAATCCGATGGGGACTGGGACGATTTGCAGCCGCTGTTCTTCCAGCCCGGCAGGGGCTTTCGCGGGCGCAGCGAACGGCAGACCGGGCTGATGTTCGGCGTCGAATTCCCTGACGGTTCAAAAGCGAGCACCGGCAGCCAAATTCCCTACGGGCTGATGGAACCGGGCACCAGCCCGGAGCCTCCGGTCCTCGCCTTGAACGGCGGCGGTGGCGGCGGGGGCGATGAGGAGTTCTCCGGCAGCGGCACGCTCTGGCTCTGGCCGCTGCCCCCAGCCGGGGATCTCCGGCTGGTGTGCCAGTGGACCGACTTCGGCCTGGAGGAAACGTCATTGATGCTCGACGGCGGTGCCTTGCGTCAGGCGGCGGCGTCCGTTCAGCCGTACTGGCCGGAGGGGAGCTGAATCAGGCCTCCACTGCGGTGACGATGCTTCCGTAGCCCTGCAGGAACATGCGCCGGCCCTGGCCTTCGTCCGTCCACACCCAGATGACGGAGTAGTCCGAGGTCACGGCATCCACCACGCCGGTGCCGGACAGGGTTCCCTCGGCGAAGCGGACCCGGTCCCCGACGGCCAGCCGTGGATGCCTGGTCCGTTTCCTCCTGGGCTTGAGGGTGGCGGTTTGCCCTGCCGTTGCAGGGTCTGACGTGCTGGTGCTGACGTGCTGGCGCATTGGCTTCCTTTGGGCTCGCGGGCGGACGGTCAGCTCATTACGACCCTGCCTGCTGCTCCCAGGTCACGCACTGGGCGTGGTGGAAAAAGACTAACGCGGCGGCGCCCACTTGGGCACCGCCGCGTCCGTTTAAACCGAGTGTGACTGGTTCATCCCGTCACCTGCTGGATGGTCAGTCCAGTGCCGCCACCGATCCCAGCGCGTCCCACGCGAAGCTGGCCAGCCAGTGGGTGGACATGAAGTCACCGCTCTCCAACCCGCGAAGCCCGGCCTTCAGCAGCGGATCCAACGCCTCACCGAGTACGGCAGCGGCAGCGGCAGCCTCCGCACTGCCGGACTGGCGAAGCGTGGCGATGATGCGGGCCACCTGCCCCGCGCGGGTCAGGTTCAGTCCGTGCAGGTGCACCAGGTAACCGTCGGTCTCATCCGTAACGCTCACCGGCTGCAGGATCCGCGACTCCACGGAAAGCTCCGGGAGGAACGCTGCGAACCATGCTGCAAACTCGTCGGCCGACAGCACGCGGCGCATTAGGTCCGCCTCGCTCAGCCCGGCCGAGAGGAAGTCCTGGCCGCTGAGCTCCCAGTCGCCCGGCCAGCCCCGGTCGTTCCCGAACCAGGTGCGTGCCGCTTCCTCGCAGGCCTGCGCCGCATCGGTGCGGCCCAGCGAGCGGAACGCATCGAGCATGTAGCCCACGCCGAACGCGGCATTCGTGTGCAGCCCGTGCCGGACCGGGTACTGTGCCTTCTGCATCCAGGCGGCGCTGAGGTCCGCCACGGCATCGACCAGGGGCTCCAGGGCCGCGCCCCACTCCCGCAGCTGCGCGTCGGAGGACGCGGAACACGTGGCGGCCAGCCGCATGAGCCAGGCCCAGCCGTACGGCCGCTCCCAGGAGGGGTTGGCCACCAGGTAGTCCCGCTCCACTGCCAGTTTGGCCGGCGTCAGGTTGGCGCCCAACGCTTCCCGGAGCGACGCCTCGGTGGGGCCGTCCACCCAGGCCGCCGAGCCGCCGTCGGACGCTCCTTCGGGAGCAGTCCCGCCGAGGGGCGACCCGGCTGTGCCGCCCAGCAGGCTGGCCCCCAGCCAGTGCATGTGTACGCAGGAGTGCCAGTCAAAGGAGGTGTAGAAGGCGGGGTGGATCTGCTCGGGGGTGGGCCGGTCGTCGGCGGACACCTGGGTGTGGTGCGCCGAGTGCGGGAAGGGCTCGGCGAGGTTTCCCAGCACCACGGCCGCGTAGTCCGGGGCCGCCTGTACGCGAAGATCGTTGTCCATCATGCTCCTTTGGAATCCGGGGTCGGCTGACGGTCGGGGTCAGCGGAAGGGTTAGTGGAAGGCCAGGAAGTACATCAGCGCGATGTTGACCGCCAGCAGCGGGATGGCGGTGCCCACCTGCGCGGTGATGACGCCGTACTTGTTCTTCATCTCCAGCAGTGCCGAGGGCACCAGGTTGAAGTTGGCGGCCATCGGGGTGCAGAGCGTGCCGCAGAAGCCGGCGAGCATGCCGATGGCGAAGACGATGGCCGGGTCGCCGTGGAAGGTCTCCACCAGCACGGGCCAGCCGATGGCGGCGGTCATGATGGGGAAGGCGGCAAAGCCGTTGCCCATGAGCACCGTGAACAGGAACATGCCGATGCAGTAGACCAGCACCCCGGCGATCAGGGAGCCCTTGGGCAGCAGCCCGGAGGCCAGGTTGCCCACCGCGGTGCCCACGCCGGCCTTGGTGAAGAGGATGCCCAGGGTGGTGAGCATCTGCGGCAGCAGCGCGGCCCAGCCGATGGACTCAAGGATGCGGCGGCTTTCGAAGATGGGCGTCGCCGGGTTCTTGGGCTTGAGGATCAGGAGGGCGACGATGACGGCGGCCACGGCGCCGATGGCCAGGGCCACCAGCGTGGTGTTCTTGGGGTCGAGCAGCGGGGTGCCGCCGATGTTCAGCACGGGCGCGGCAAGCACCAGGATCACGGTGACCAGCGGGAGGGTCAGGGCCGGGATGAAGAGCTTGTTGCCGAACCGCTTGGCGTAGGACTCCCGCTCGGGACCGGTGGAGGACCGGTGCTTCCCGTGGCCCAGCAGTCCGGTGGAGGCCAGCACTACCAGGACCAGGACGGCGACGCCCAGGATCCAGCCCGGCGCGGTCCCTGCCTGGACCCAGGTGCTGTAGAAGAAGCACAGGCCCAGCAGGCCCCAGAAGGCGGAGCTGCCCCAGCGGCGGGGGTGGTTGGTGTCGGCGGCAATCAGTGATGCCCACGCGACGAACAGAATGCCGATCAGCCAGTAGACGGCTTCAACATTGATCATTTGGCTTCTCCTGCAGCTTCCTTCGGGGCGGTGAGCTCGTACTCGCGGTATTCCTTGTCCAGCTGCTTGTCCAGGCGCAGGAGCCGGAAGCCGTGGATGAGGAAGGCTGCGATGGCGGTGGGGATGGCCCAGAGGGCCAGCTGGAGCGGTTCCAGGTGCAGGTGGTATGTGGTGTCCACGAACGTGGTGATCAGCAGGATGGAACCCACGGCCACGAACACGTCCTCGCCGAAGAACACACCCACGTTGTCCGCACCCGCGGAGTGGCCCTTGATCTTCTCGCTGATCTTTTCCGGCACATGGCCGTAGCGGCGCAGCGCTGCGCCTTCAGCCATGGGGAACACCAGCGGGCGGACGGTCTGGGCGTGGCCGCCGATGCTGTTCAGGCCAACGGCGGCGGTGATCTGGCGGACGGCCAGGTAACCGATCAGGACGCGGCCTGCGGTCAGCTTGGCGAGTCGGCCGATGAGGATCTTGGCCTGCTCCTGCAGCCCGAAGAACTCGATGATGCCCACTACCGGCAGCACCGCCACGAAGATGGTGACCGAGCGGCTGCTGGCGAAGCCGGTGCCGAAGGCGTCAAGGATCTGCGCGGGGTTCATGCCGCCCAGCAGCGCGGTGACGATGCCGGCGACGGTGACGACAATCAGGGGGTTCAGGCGGATGGCGAAACCAACGATCACCAGCAGCACCCCGATGAGTACAAGCATGATTATCCCTTCCCAGGGGACCCGTGACGGGTCTGCGAAAGTGGGGGCCGGCGCGTCCGTGAGGTTGGTATTGGGGGGTGACGGCGCCGAGGGGCGGAAGCCCCGGTTGCGTTGGGACTGCAGGAATTAGCGAGCTGCAGAACAACGGTGTGATCTAAAGCATAGCTTTTTGTTCAACAATCCTGCAACCCCTTTTTGGGAAGGGACTGGTTTCAGCGTTCGACGGCGGCCAGCAGCTGCGCTTCGGCGCGGTCCAGATAGGCGGCCAGGAAGTCCGCTGCCGCGGCCAGTTCCCCGGCCTCCAGGAGTTCCACGATGTGCGCGTTGTCCTCCACATACGGCTCGTGGAAGGCAGGGTTGGCGGCCATGGAGTGGAACACCAGGCGCATTTCGGCCAGGACCTGGTCCATGAGGCTGTTGAGCCGTTCGCTGCCGGCGCGGTCCACGATGGCCCTGTGGAAGTCCTGGTTGGCGCCGGCCATGCCGGGGATGTCGCCCTCGGCCGCAGCGGCCCTGGCAGCCTTGATGATTCCCGCCAGCCGCTCCATCGGGGCGTCGCCGGACCACAGCACGGCGGCCGGCTCCAGGAACCGGCGTACGCGGTAGATTTCGCGGATGTCATCTGCGGAAGGGTGTGCAACGAACACGCCGCGGTTGGGGATGCGGGTGACGATGTGCTCGGCATGGAGCGCGGTGAACGCCTCCCGGAGGGTATTGCGGGACACGCCGAGGGCCTCCCGGAGGGCTTCCTCCGCGAGTTTGGATCCGGGCTTGAGCAGGCCGGCCTCGATGCGGCTGCGCAGCTGGGCAGCCACCCACAGGCCGGTTTCGGCGTGCTTTGTGGTCCTGGCCTGGGCTTGGAGATCGGCCAGCACCTCGTCAAACGTCATGGCACCACGATATCGGGCAGGAGACTGTTGACCCTGTCCGCGCCGGACGTACTCCGCCATGATGGTGTCCATGACGTGGCTTGACGGCCTCCGCTTCGACCCGATTGCCCCGTTGCTGTCGAGTGGACACCCCGCCGTGCGCTTCTGGGCCATCCGCGGGTTCCTCCCCGAATCGGCAGGGCTGCCCGCCGCCACAGCCGGTGCACCCGGCGAGGAACTCTGGGACCTGCCGCCCGGGCGCCGGATCCTGCGGCGCCAGGCGGCCAACGGATCGTGGACTTACCCGGGAAGACGGCCCCGCGCCAGCACGGAATACGACCTGCTGGAGACCTACCGGCAACTTGGGTTTCTCGTGGAGATGTTTGGGCTCGCGCACCCACATCCGGCTCTCGCCGCAGCCGCTGAATACGTGCTGGCACACCAAACCGGACAGGGTGATCTTCGAGGGATCTATGGCAACCAGGTGTCTCCCAACTACACGGCCGCCCTGATCGGACTGCTCAGCAAAGCGGGGTACAGCGAGGATCCGCGCGTGGAACGGGCGTTCAGCTGGCTTGAGGCCTCGCGGCAGGACGACGGCGGCTGGGCCCTTCCGCTCCGCACCCGGGGCAGGAAACTCGACGCGCTCGACGACCCGCACACCATTACCGGAGACCCTGCACAGCCGTTTTCGCACCTGATCACCGGGATCGTGCTCAGGGCGTACGCGGCCCACCCCAAGCACCGCGACAGCACCTCCGCCCAAAAGGCTGCGGAATTGCTGGCGGCCCGCTTCTTCGAGCCGGACGTCTATCCGGACAAGGGCCGTGCCGTCGACTGGACCGAGTTCAGCTTTCCCTTTTGGATGACGGACCTCGTTTCCGCCCTGGACGCGATCAGCATCATCCGTCCCGGCTTCAGATCAGAAAAAACCGACCGGGCGCGCGACTGGCTGGCCGCGCACCAGGAACCGTCCGGGCTGTTCACCGGCCACCTGCTCCGTGACAGGTTCCACGACCTCCAGCTCTGGTTCAGCCTCGCAGTGAGCCGCGTGTTCGCGCGTATGCGCTCCTGAGGCGCGTCAGGAAATAGTGGCGAGCACCTGGCCGGGCCCCACGGAGTCCCCGGCGGCGGCGAACTGCTCCCCCAGCGTGCCGGCACGGTGGGCGGCGACGGCGGTCTCCATCTTCATGGCTTCGAGCACTAGCACCGTCTCGCCTTCCTCAACGCTGGACCCGGGCGCAGCCAGCCACTTCACTACGGTGCCGGCCATGGTTGCCAGCAGGTCGCCGTCGTTCTTCTCCGCCTCTTCCGCTGCCTCAAGCTGCGTAGCGTCGTCAGCACGCCGGCCGCCGCCGTCGAGCAGAGAGTCCAGCAGCGCCTTGGGCAGCCCCAGCTCCATCCGCTTGCCGTCCACCTCGATGCCGATGGTCCGGCGGGGCTCCTCCGGGGCGGCGGGGCTGAAAGCAGGATCCGCGTCGAGGGCGGTGGTGAACTCGTTTTCGATCCAGGTGGTGTAGACGCCTAGGGTGTCCGTGCCGGTGAAATCCGGGGCGTCCACCACGGCGCGGTGGAACGGCAGGACGGTGGCCAGGCCGCCGATCCGGAACTCGCGCAGGGCGCGGCGCGCTCGGCGCAGGGCCTGTTGCCGGTCCGCGCCGGTGACCACCAGCTTGGCCAGCAGCGAATCGAACTGCCCCGGGACCACCGAGCCGGCGCGGACCCCGGTGTCCAGGCGGATGCCGGGCCCGGTGGGCACCTCGAACTGCGCAACGGAGCCCGGCGACGGCAGGAAGCCACGGCCCGGATCCTCGGCATTGATGCGGAATTCAAAGGCGTGCCCACGCGGTTCCGGGTCTTCGAGGACGGGCAGCGTCTCCCCCGCCGCGATGGCCAGCTGGGCGGCCACCAGGTCCACGCCGGACGTCTCCTCGGTGATGGGGTGCTCCACCTGCAGGCGGGTGTTGACCTCCAGGAAGCTCAAGAAACCGCTGCCGTCCAGCAGGTACTCCACGGTACCCGCGCCGACGTAGCCGGCTTCCCGGCAGATGGCCTTGGCCGAGGCGTGGATCTCCGCGCGCTGCTCCGGGGTGAGGAACGGTGCGGGAGCCTCCTCCACGAGTTTCTGGTGCCGGCGCTGCAGGGAGCAGTCGCGGGTGCCCACCACCACCACGTTGCCGTGCATGTCCGCGATGACCTGGGCCTCCACGTGGCGGGGGCGGTCCAGGAACTTCTCCACGTAGCATTCGCTGCGGCCGAAGGCGGCCAGGGATTCGCGCACCGCGGAGTCGAAGCTTTCCTCGATGTCAGCATTGTTCCGGACCACCTTCAGGCCGCGTCCGCCGCCGCCGAAGGCAGCCTTGATGGCCACCGGCAGGCCCACCTGTTCGGCGAAGGCGCGGACCTCGGCGGCGCTTGCCACGGGACCGTCGCTGCCGGGGGCAAGCGGCGCGCCGGCGCGGACGGCCACCTCGCGGGCGCTGACCTTGTCGCCGAGCAGCCGGATGGTTTCCGGGGAGGGACCGATCCAGGTCAGGCCGGCGTCAATCACCGCTTGCGCGAAGCCGGCGTTCTCGGACAGGAAGCCGTAGCCGGGGTGGACGGCGTCGGCTCCGCTTTTCGCCGCGACCGCCAGGATCTTTTCGATGTCCAGGTATGTTTCCTGCGGCCTGGTTCCGTTTAACGAGTATGCTTCGGTGGCTGCGGAGACGTGCAGCGCGTCCGCGTCCGGATCGGCGTAGACGGCCACGCTTTCCAGGCCTGCATCGTCGCAGGCGCGGGAGATGCGGACGGCGATCTCGCCTCGGTTGGCTATGAGGACTTTACGCATTGGGGTTTTCCTTAGGTGTTTCGGGCAGTTCTGCCAAGGGTCCTGCGGGGGCGAACCGCACGGTGGTGCCCGGGGGAAGTTGGGCGGCCTTGTCCAGGTCCGCGTGGACGACGACGGCAATCACCGGATACCCGCCGGTCACCGGGTGGTCGGAGAGGAAGAGTACGGGTTGGCCTTCCGGCGGCACCTGCACGGCACCGCGGACGGTTCCTTCACTGGCCAGTTCACCGTCCCGGCTGCGGGTGAGTGCCTGGCCGTTCAGGCGCAGGCCGATCCGGTTGGACTGCGGCGTGACGGTCCACTCCTGGGCCAGGAAGTCCTGCAGGGTCTCGGCACTGAACCAGTCCTGCCGCGGACCGGGAACCACGCGCAGGACGGTTGCCTGATTATGGTCCGGAAGGGGTGAGACCTCGGGGTGCCCCACGATGCTGCCCGGTTTCGGAGCCTGCACGGGCAGGACGGTGCCGGCCTGGAGCGGCTCGGGACCCACCCCTGACATGGTGTCCGTGGAGCGGCTGCCGAGTGCTTCGGGGCCGCCGATTCCGCCGCGGACCCCGATGTAGGAGCGGAGCCCGGCGGTGGGATTTCCTACCGTGAGCTTCTCCCCTGCCAGCAGCGCGAAGGGGACGTCGCACTCCTGGTGCCGTGCCGCCGTCGTGCCCTGTACTGATTCGGCGGAGGGCATGATCACCAGCGGAACGTGTGCTCCGGTGACGGCAAGGACCTGATCGGTGAGGGCCTCGAGTTCGAGTCCGCCGAAAAGGGCCTCGATCCCGGCAGCGCTTTCGGGGTTGCCTGCCAGCCGGTTGGCACGGCGCAGGGCGCCGCGGTCCATGGCGCCGGCGCTGCTGACACCGAGCGATGCGAACCCGGGGCGGCCCAGGTCCTGCACGGTGGCCTGAAGTCCGGGTTTGCGGACGGCGAGTCCGGCGTCCGGTTCAGCTGCTTCGGTCTGGGTAGCGGCTTCTTCCGGTGCCAGGGCCCCGATAGCCGGGGTCGCTTCGGTCACGGTCGCCTGTGCCCGGACGGCGTTGAACCGCACGGTGTCCCCGGGGCGGATCAGGGCCGGGTTCTCCCGCCCCAGGTCCCACATCACTGCATCGGTGCGGCCGATCAGCTGCCATCCGCCCGGCGACTGCCGAGGGTAGACAGCCGAGTAGGCGCCGCCCAGGGCCACAGCTCCTGCCGGCACAGCCGTCCGAGGCGAGCGGCGCCGTGGAACGTCCAGGCTGGAATTCTCACCCGTCAGGTAAGCGAAGCCCGGGGCGAACCCGGCAAAGGCTGCGGTCCACAGCTGCCCGGTGTGGGCGGCCACCACGGCCTCGCGGCCCAGTCCGGTGAGCGAAGCCACCTCGTCCAGGTCCTCGCCGTCGTACACCACCTCGATGGTGACCAGCGCACTCTCAACTTCTGCGGGTGCGTCCAGGTCCAGGGTGCGGACATGCGCTGCCAGTGCCTGGATGGCCTGGGCGGAATCCGCGATGATCAGGACGGTGGCGGCGGCGGCGATCACGTCGGTCTGGCCCGGCTGCGGATGAGCGATGAGCTGGGCCTGGAGGCTGAGCACGGCATCCAGGGACGAGAGCTCCACCAGGATGGCCCGGTCACCGGCGGCCCGGATGCCGGTCACCTCGGCGTGTGCGGCCTTCACTGACTGTTGCTGCGTGGCGGTCATGGCTAGGCGAAGCTTTGGATCTGGATGCCGGCGTCCACCAGTGCGGCGCGGACGGCAGCGGCCATCGCCACGGCGCCCGGGGTGTCCCCGTGCAGGCAGATGCTTTCAGCCTTTACGGGCACAAGGGATCCGTCGGTGGCGCGGACAACGCCGTCGCCGGCCAGGCGCAGGACGTGTTCGACGACGTCCTCCACCTCATGCAGCACGGCGCCCGGTTCACGGCGGGAGACCAGGGTGCCGTCCGGGTTGTAGGCGCGGTCAGCAAAAGCCTCGGCGACGGTCCGCAGTCCTGCGGCCTCGGCCTGCCGCTGGATCTCGGAGTTGGGCAGGACCATGAGGGGCAGGGTGGGGTCAACGGCGAGGATGGCGGCCACAACGGCGCCTGCCTGCTGGGGGTGGTTCACGATGGTGTTGTAGAGGGCGCCGTGGGGCTTGACGTAGCGGACGGCGGTTCCGGCCGCGACAGCCACCGCCTGGACGGCGCCGATCTGGTAGACGACGTCCGCCGTCAGTTCCGCCGGGGTCATATCCACGAAGCGGCGACCGAATCCGGCCAGGTCCCGGTAGCCGGGGTGGGCGCCAACGGTAACGCCGGCTTTCACAGCGGCCTGGCAGGTGGCCAGGATGCCTACGGGGTCGCCGGCGTGGAAGCCGCAGGCAACGTTGGCACTGGATACGCTCTCGAAAATGGCGGCGTCATCGCCGAAGGACCAGTTCCCAAAGGACTCGCCGACGTCGCTGTTCAGGTCGATGCTGGGCATTGTGATCTCCGTCTCGGATTGGTGTCCTTCAAGAA
>Ga0308169_10003175_pt1 | contig 16292 bp, 12 predicted proteins | sample PhyBR1_2_FD_202139 | JGI IMG/M metagenome (GOLD analysis project Ga0308169, IMG submission 202139) | Phyllosphere microbial communities from UC Gill Tract Community Farm, Albany, California, United States - DLSLSB.R1 | ecosystem: Host-associated > Plants > Phyllosphere > Unclassified | place... | reverse complement strand
GTCGTCGGCAGTATCATGGGCGGCCTGCTGCTCGGCATCCTGTTGGCACGGCCGGTGTCCAGCCTGGTAGCCGACCACTTCGGCTGGCGTGCGATGTTCATGGCGGCCGCGGCGCTGATGGCGTTTATCAGCGTGGTGCTGATGCTGACCATCCCCAAGCGCCAACCCGATCACAGTGCCAGCTACGGCCAGTTGCTGCATTCGCTGGGCACTCTGCTGCGAGAGCAACCGCTGTTGCGCCAGCGGGCGTTCTACCAGGGTTGCATGTTCGCCGCCTTCAGCCTGTTCTGGACTGCCGCACCACTGGAACTGGCACGTAACCACGGCCTGAGCCAAAGCGAAATCGCACTGTTTGCCCTGGTCGGTGCCCTTGGCGCCATTGCCGCACCCATGGCCGGTCGCCTGGCCGATGCCGGCCATACCCACCGCGCCTCGCTGCTGGCGATGCTGTTTGGTGCGCTGAGCTTCCTGCCGGCGTTGGTGCACCCGCTCTACAGCGTGATCGGCCTGGCAGTCACCGGGGTGGTCCTGGATTTCTGCGTGCAGATGAACATGGTCCTCGGCCAACGCGCCATCTACGCCCTCGACGCCCACAGCCGCAGCCGTCTGAACGCGCTGTACATGACCAGCATCTTCATCGGCGGAGCATTCGGCTCGGCGATTGCCAGCAGCGTGTATGAACACGGCGGCTGGTTGGCTGTAATGCTGGTGGGCAGTGCATTTGCCCTGGTCGCCTTGTTGCGCTTCTTGAGTGCGTCACGTAAAGCCGCGTTGGGCACCGCGCAAGCGTCCTGACGGGTCATTGGCCCAACAAAAATTTTTCACAACGCACAAAGGGGCGGGACTTGATCAATCATTGATTAAGTCCCGCCCCGCCTTGCTTCAAGCAATGGCGACCGTCAAAGGTGCGCGATCACGTCGTTAGAGATAACCGCCATCTTTGATGTTGAGCCCGATGACATCTTCCGGGCTGATCATTCGGGTGCTTTTGATCAGGAAGTCGGTCTTGCCATCGCCATCCAGGTCGATCGCCAACAGGTAACGTCCCGACAGCGGATTGAACTTGATGATGGTGTCACCCGCCGCCCCGGTGTAGTTGTCGACGAAGTTCAACGTGACCTTGCCGTCGAGCGCCATTTGCGACAGATCGATCTTGTCTTGCCCCGTTTTGAAGTCCAGTAACAAGTCGGCATTGGCACGGGTTGAATCGCTGAAGGCATTGAACTTGAAGGTGTTCCAACCCTCGCCGCCCACCAGCGTATCGGCCCCTGCACCACCGGTCAGTACGTTATCGGCGCTGTTACCAATGATGCGATCGTTACCGTGGCCCCCCACGGCATTTTCGATCACGGTCTTCTCGCCGATCCTGACGTTTTCCCTCATCCCGCCTACGCTGGACAGCGCACCACCACGCAAGTCGATGATTTGATCCTGCTTGAAGCCAGAGAAATCAAAGGTATCGTTCCCGCGCTGATCCCAGATATTGAATTTGGGTTTATCGGACGCTGACGTCAGGGTAGTTTCCAACCTGCCGGTATTCGAGTTGAACCCGTAGGTGGTGTCGTCAGTCCTGGTGTCGCCGCCTGCCTTGGGCTGTTCAACCGCTGGCTCCTTGGTGCCGCTTGCCTTGGGCTGTTCAACCACCGGCTCCTTGGTGCCGCTTGCCTTGGGCTGCTCAACCACTGGCTCCTTGGTGCCGCTTGCCTTGGGCTGCTCAACCACTGGCTCCTTGGTGCCGCTTGCCTTGGGCTGTTCAACCACTGGTTCCTTGGTGCCGCTTGCCTTGGGCTGTTCAACCACTGGTTCCTTGGTGCCGCTTGCCTTGGGCTGTTCAGCCACTGGCTCCTTGGTGCCGCTTGCCTTGGGCTGTTCAACCACTGGTTCCTTGGTGCCGCCGCGTGGCTTTAGCCGATCAGTTAATGGCGTTTTGTAGCCGCTCGGCTTGGGCTTAGTCGTTACTGGCTTGGTACCGCCGTCCGAGATGGGCTGATCCGCTGCCGGTTTGGTTTCGCCGTTTGACTTGGGCTCAGCAGTGGGTTCGGTATCTGCCTGTGGCTTCGAATAGCACTGAGCCATTACCGCTTTGCCGGAATTAACGTCTCCCAGTTGAAGCAGTCCGGAGTTCAGGCTCAATCCATACATTCGCTGCTGGCCAGTGCGTTCACCTACCAGCGGAGCGGAAAGACTAAGTAACTTGGAGCTTGTCGAGACGTGGTTGTCTGCTGCGGAGTTCGCATTGCCGTGAGAAGACTTAGCGGCTTCACTGCCTCCCTGGTTTCCAGGATGTGCCAGCGATGACGGCTGAGGAGTCACGCTCGGCGTGGGCATATAGTGGTTTGCAGCGGATGGATTGACATTAATCATAATTACGTTTTCTCAGTTAGTTAAAAACAACAACACGACACTTCACAAGTAAGGCACCCATGAATTCTTAAATAGCCGGTCTCAAACATGACCACTTAAACTTTTCAGCGAGCGTCATAAAACAGCCAAGTTATTACGTGTAGTCAGCACTTACGCTTGGCCTGATGTTTCACTCATAACAGCGATGGACTTGAATAGACTCAGCGCGCGTCTGACATTGAATGGTTCCACCTTCAACCCCGCGCGGAAAACGCCGACTGATCAAAAGCCGACGCGTGCATCGCGCGGGACTGACCTGAATGGGTATTGAAGCCATAGGCCGGTCTTGAATTTCGAATGAAAGCTTTCGGCTCACACGGATCTGTACGAGGGATGGGTCTGGGCTCACACGGAACCGGGCGTGGCTTCGGCTCACACAGATCCGGACGTGGCTGTGGCTCACACGGATCTGGACGTGGCTGCGGCTCACGCGGGTATGGTCGCGGCTTCGGTTCACACGGATCCGGACGTGGTTGTGGCTCACACGGATCTGGACGTGGCTGCGGCTCACGCGGATATGGACGCGGCTTCGGTTCACACGGATCCGGACGTGGCTGTGGCTCACACGGATCTGGACGTGGCTGCGGCTCACGCGGATATGGACGCGGCTTCGGTTCACACGGATCCGGACGTGGCTGTGGTTCACGCGGGTCTGGACGCGGCTGCGGTTCACGTGGATCCGGACGTGGCTGTGGTTCACGCGGGTCTGGACGCGGCTGCGGTTCACGTGGATCCGGACGTGGCTGTGGTTCACGCGGATCCGGACGTGGCTGTGGTTCACGCGGGTCTGGACGCGGCTGCGGTTCACGTGGATCCGGACGTGGCTGTGGTTCACGCGGGTCTGGACGCGGCTGCGGTTCACGTGGATCCGGACGTGGCTGTGGTTCACGCGGATCCGGACGTGGTTGTGGTTCACGCGGGTCTGGACGCGGCTGCGGTTCACGTGGATCCGGACGTGGCTGTGGTTCACGCGGGTCTGGACGCGGCTGCGGTTCACGTGGATCCGGACGTGGTTGTGGTTCACGCGGGTCTGGACGCGGTTTCGGTTCACGTGAATCCGGACGTGGCTGTGGTTCACGCGGATCCGGACGTGGTTGCGGTTCACGTGGATCCGGACGTGGCTTCGGTTCACATGGATCCGGGCGCGGCTTTGGTTCACATGGATCCGGACGTGGCTTTGGCTCACACGGCTCCGGACGTGGCTTCGGCTCACACGGATCCGGACATGGCTTCGGCTCACACGGATCCGGGCGCGGCTTCGGTTCACACGGATCCGGACGTGGTTTCGGTTTTGACTCCTCCGGTTTTGGTTCCGGCTTGGGTTTGGGCTCCTCGGGTTTAGGACGCGGCGCAGGCTTGGGGTCTTTCGGTTCAGCGTTTACCGTTGGAGTGTCGCCCTGCGCCAGGACATCGCCTGCTTTTATCTGGCCAAGGCTTTTGATTAATAGGTCTGCCTTACCGTTACCCGTGAGATCCAGGGCCAGACTCCCCTCGTTGCTACCCTGGTTGTAACTTATCACCGCCTGACCGGGTTGACCGGTTAAGCGTTCGACGAATTTAAGCGCACTGAGATCCGCCTGTTTCAGGACGGCGCGAACATCAATCTTGTCTGAGCCACTCTGAAAATCCAGAATGACGTCGGGATTATCCGGGGTGGAGTCACTGGCGTGATCATAAACGAAGGTATCTGCACCGCCCCCCCCAGACAACCGGTCTGCTCCCCCGCCTCCTTTGAGACGATTGGCAACAGCATTACCTATCAGGGCATCATTCCCTTTACCGCCCACTGCGTTCTCCAGTATGACGCCCTTGGCAACGGAGACATTACCCTTCAACGCGCCCACATCCGAAAAGGACTCGGCGTTGAGGTTGATTTTCTGATGCTGTGAATACCCGGAGAAATCCAGAGTGTCGTTGCCTCCCCCATCCCACACACAGAAAATAGAATTGTCATTCGCCGACTTCAAACTAAGCGCTTCACGGTTCGTATTGGAATTAAACCCATAGGTCGTGTCGGTATTGCGTGTTTTAGTATTCGCCCCATAAAGTTTCTGGGCAGCCGCTATGTCATCCATCATCGGCGCAGAGGGGTACAGCGATTTAAAGTCATGCCCGGGCTGATTTTTCTCCGAAAAGTAACTCATGACAGAACGCGCTTGAGTATCCCCGGCATACGTTGCATGACGTCCATAGTTACCGTTACCGTCATAGTTTCCCGGATGCTCCAACCCAAGGGCGTGGCCTAGTTCATGAACTAAAACCATACGAAAGAAATGCCCCGGTGACGGGTTCGCCCCCACATTCTGCGTTCCAATGTTTGCGGAAGTCTGGGTCATAGAGCGATGGGGAAGTGAAGCCACCCCTCCCGAGGAGTCAGGCATGTCATTGATATCAACATGGCCGTCACGATGCGGCGCTTTTTCGGTAAATGTCACGTTAGCGACATCCTGCCAGGACTGCATTGCCTGCCTGGCTTGCTCTGCCTGCTGTGGAGTGAAGCCCTTGGCGACGCGATAGGACAACGTGGTTTTGCCGTCACCGTTATTGTCATGAACCTTGTAACCGCCGCGGGTGAGCTGTTTCCCAGCCTGTTGCGAAGTGAACACCGGCTTTTTGCTGTTTAGCGTAGATACCTCAGCAGGGCCCTCAGGGCTGAAACTGCTCCCGGGATCCAGCGCGTGGGGCACACCAACATTAGTTGTGGATGGTCCTGGCATTCTCATAAACCAAAGTCCTCATAAAAATCAGACTCGAACGATAAAATTTAAAACATTCGAGATACCGATTCCGCCCAACAAGAGCAGCAGTAGTTATCGGCACCGCTTTAAATTCGCACACTCCCTAGCCGCAGGCCAGCGACGAATTAATTCAACTCGACACACTCTAAAATTTAAAAACACTTTGACCCAACAACCGAAAAACTCTGAAACCGCAGTAGCGGAACCACCGCCCGGCAAAAACGATAAGCACCTGTTTTATATGAAAATAAAATTCCACAACCACGCTTATGGTCATTTTTATTGCAAAGCATTATTCACAATCAGACAAGACCCTTACCGTACAAAAACATATAGCCGACTTAAACTTTTTAACGCGCCCTACACAACAGTTTGATTAAAGGGCGAATAGCAGAATAGGAAGTGAAGGAAAAAATCCACAGGTTGCATAGAGGGGTTTTATGTCTGGCCCTCAACGGTAATTCAAGGCACTGCAACAGCCGATCAGGCTGATCTCGCCCAAACGCAATCATGAAAAACATACGGATGCTACGGCCAATGAATAGCTGTGCAGAACGCGCAACGCGATTGCCCCATGGAACCACGAAACAGGAAGGCATCACCGAGATAGCCTGGTGAAAAGCGCACCACATCAATATGAGCGTGTCTGGAAGGTAACGATGCTGCACGTGACAGGCAGGCTTGAACGCGATGCCGCGCACGTCCAAACCTGGAGAGAAGGAAACCTGGGTAACGGCTTTTAAAGCAGAAAGGTGTTCACTGATCGAAGCGTGGGCTCAGCTGAATATCGACCACACCCTGTTGAGGAAGCCTTTGAACGACGAAAAAATTTTCTCGAAAAACCCTCCACCGGGCCGAGGGGCCGGTTCAGGTTCGGGCTCAGGCTCGGGTTCAGTCGGCTCTGAAGTAGGCGCCGGGATGGGGTCCGAAACAGGCACGACAGGGGGGGGCGGCGTCGGCGTCACGGTCGGCGCTTGCCCGTTCCAGATCACGTCCGTCTGTTTGATCTGGCTTTGGCTGACCACCAGGAGGTCCGCCGAGCCATTGCCCGTCGTATCCACCGCCAATGTGAAACGACCGGTTTTCGGGTCCTGGCCGAGCACGGCGTCCCCGGCTTTGCCGCTTAATCGTTCAGAGAAATTCAACGCTTTGAGCCCCGCCTCCTGAAGAACGCCGGTCAGGTCGATCTTGTCGATCCCGCTTTGGAAGTCCTGGATGATGTCAGGTTTTTGCGCGGTTGAATCGCTGGCACGGTGGTAGACAAAGGTGTCTGCCCCAGCGCCACCGAACAACGTGTCAGCCCCCCTGCCACCCGTAAGGCGATTATTGCCCTCGTTTCCCGTCAAAGTATCGTTGCCAGCACCACCAATGGCGTTTTCCACCATGACGCCCTTGGCAATCGACACATTCCCGCGCAAGCCACCCACATCCGAAAACGCCTCGGCCTTGAGGTTAATGGTTTGGTTCTGGGTGAACCCGGAAAAATCGAGTGTGTCGTTACCCCCGCCATCCCAAACAGTGAAAATCGGTTTGTCACTCCCACGTTTAAGGCTGTAGACCTCCCGACCAGAATTGGAATTGAAACCGTAGGTAGTGTCGGTATTGCGGGTTTTGGTATTGGCGCCGTAAAGCCGCTGTGCTGCGGCGATATCGTCCATCATCGGTGCCGCTGGGCTGAGCCGGGCAAAATTGTGCCCGGGCTGATGGGTCTCTTCCCAATAACTCATGACACTGCGTGCCTTGGTGTCCTGGGCATATTCGGCATTGCGCTCGTAATTGAAGCCCTGGCCATTGTATTTACCTGGATGGCTCAGCCCCAGGGTATGCCCCAGTTCATGGATCAACAAACCCAGGAAGTGGCTGCCCATTGTCGGGTTCTGCCCGCCCTGGGTGCCGATATTGGCCGGGACTTTCGCATAATGACCGTGAGGCAAGCCTGCCCAGCCTCCCGATCCCCCAGTCCCTTTGATAGTGATCGTGCCATCGGTGTTTGAGCCATTTTCAACAAATTGGATATTGGCAACATCGGCCCAGTATTGAAGGGCCTGCCTGGCTCGTTCTTTCTGAGCCGCATTAAACCCCCCGTCGAACTTGAAACCCACGACAACTTTGCCATCTTTATTACTGTCCCTAAACTTAGCGTCAGTGCGCGTAATATGCTTCGCCGCCTGGTCGGTGGTGAACGATCTTTTATTATTGGCCCAAAGAATAACTTGGTTCTCGTCAGCAGAGAAATGGGAGTGCGCCGTCTCTGGGACAGGCGACTGGAAAGACTGCCTAACTGGGATATGCATGGTGCTTGACTACTCTGAACAGTGAAATGACCCGTCCATGTATAGAAGTTATCGATGCTGACTGATCCGTTGTCGGCCCGATAAAGCTCCCATATAGAAAACACCTTCACCATCATAAATTGCTTGCAAGAAAACACTATAAACACGGCTGCAAAAAATCTGCACAAGTTTTATTCAGCGCCAGCCACCCACCCTTCATTAACCGCCATAAAACCCTGATGCGGCAGGCGTCATAAACTTGCACAACATTAATTTAATCGGGTCAATAATTAACTTTCAAACATCCAGCAACCCACTCAAACACATCAGAAAAAAATAAGCTTGGCGCCAGGGTTTTATCTGAGCGCTGGCATCACCACGCACTACATCAATGAGTTGCCCCAACCTACCGGGATTGGGGTCAGGCGCATACGCTATGCCCATGGTCCAGACAGCACAGCAAACGTTCGACGGTATGCGCCAGCGGGCCGGAATTATCCAGCACGAACAAACCCGCGCCGTGGCCTGCGATCAATTGGGCAGTAAACCGCGCATTGCGCGCCAGGCGCTCCTCGATGTCCGCCAACGACTCGCGCCCACGCGCAATCAGACGTTGGCGCAACACCGCTTGGTCCACCGTCAGCAGCAACACCAGCAAGGTCGGATATCGCTCGCGGGTCTGCGCCAGGTGGGCACGGGAGCCGTTTACCAGGACGTCGTCGCCAGCGGCCAGCCAATCGTCGATGTCCTTGGGGATACCGTAGGACAAGCCATTCGCCTGCCAGCTCAAGGCAAATGCGCCCTCGGCCTCCATCGCCGCGAACTGCTCGGGGCTCACCCCTTGCGCCGCTTCACCCACCGCCTCCGCCGACCGGGTGATCACCCGCCGCACCATGCGGCATCCACGCTCGACCAGGCGTGGGCGCGCGGCGTCCAGCAGGCTGTCCTTGCCCGAACCCGATGGCCCGATGAGATAGATCAACCTGCCCGCCATTCAAAACACCCTCTTCGCTTGTCTTCAGACCTGTAACGGCGCCCCGGTGTCAGTTCCCCGCGCGTCGAGCGTCGTAGGCGCGGGAAAGTATTTCCAGCCAACAGACCCTTGCAGGCCGGCGCCGGCCACATTACCCGAGTGTGACCCACCGCGCACCACGCGCGGTACCTGTACCCAGGCTTTCCGGGCTTGTTCGAGTAAGTATGTGAATTTGTAACAACGATACAACATGAAACAAATGCTCGATGGTCGCCCCTTCTCACAATCTATAAAAAGCTCAGCACGTTCCTACATGGGAATGTTTTTCATCCTACAGCTGACAGTTTAAACAAGGATCTAGAACATGGAGTTCGACGTAATTGTAGTAGGCGCAGGCGCCATTGGCGGTTCTATCGCGTATGAACTGAGTTCACGGGGCTTGAAGGTTTGCCGGGTCGGTGAGACCGCCCGAACCAACGCTGCATCCAAGGCAGCCGGTGCCATGAATGGCTGTTTTGGCGAAGTCACCAGCGGCCTGTTGGCCAGCGAGCATGGCCGCCTCAAACTCAATATGGACCGTCAGGCACAAGACCTCTGGCCCGCCTGGGCCGAACGCCTGGCCGCCGACTCCGGCATCAGCACCCCGCTGTTCAGTGCCAGCGGCACCCATGTGTTGCTCAACAGTGCCGGCATGGACGAAGTCGATACGGTCAACTACGAAGCCATCGAGCACACACTGCAAGCCTATGGGGAACAGTACGAAACCATTGATCCAAGAGCCATGGAATGGCTGGCACCGGATCATCTGGTACGTCCGCTGCGCGGGCTGTTTATCCCCAATGAACACGCCGTTGATTCGCACTTGCTACTGGAAAAGCTCGACGCCGCGCTGCTCGCCAACCATGGCACCTTGATCAATGAGAACGCCCGCCGGGTGATCGCCGAAGGCGCAGTCGCCACAGGGGTGGAGTTGCTCAGCGGTGAGGTGCTGTGGGGGAAAAAGGTGGTAGTGGCTGCCGGTGTTCAGTCTCTGGACCTGCTCAGCGAGTTCGACACGCTCGTCAACAAAATCCCACCGTTGTTCAGCGGATATGGCGTGTCCATTCTGGTCAAGCTGCCTGAGGGCATGGCGTTACCCCAATCGGTGATCCGCACCCCCAATCGCGCGTTTGCCTGTGGCCTGCATTGCGTGCCACGTGGTGACGGCGTGCTGTACCTGGGCGCGACCAATATCCTGTCCGAGCGCCCCAAGCACCATGCGCTGATTTCGGATGTACAGTTTTTGCTCGATTGCGCCGTCGACCAATTGAACCTTGACCTGCACAGTGCCGAAATTATTTCGATCCAGGTGGGCAACCGTCCCATTCCAGCCGACGGCTTCCCTCTGATCGGCGAATGCGGCATGCAAGGGCTGTGGCTGGCAACCGGGACATACCGTGATGGCCTGCACCAATCGCCGCTGCTGGCAGCCTACATCGCCGACTGTTTGACCGGCGTCAAGAGCACCGGCCTGGACTTGAGCACCTTCAACCCTGTGCGCGCCCCACTGACCGGGCTTGCTCGCGAGCTGACGGTTGGCGAAACCGTCAAGCAGATGTTTGCCACCGGTTATGAATATCGCTGGGACGTAAAACCTTACTGGCTGCCCATTCTCGATAAAGGACTGTCGAGCAATTACCAGCAACTGATCGATGAACTGCACCCCTCGTTCACTCCCCCTCCGGAGCTGGTCGCATTCTCCTACCTCTATGAGTCCATGCGCGTGAAGCTGGCGCAGTACTACAAGGAGTGGTCATGAGTCTGGGTAAACAGGAGCAGGAGGCGATCGCCCTGGCCCGCGTGCAGCTGGAAGCGGCCGGCGTGTGGGACCCGGACAATGACCTGGATAGCCTGGTCGATCGCTTTATCGTGCGTGCCGACAAACAGCGCGCACTGGATGAGTTCAGGCTGGCGGTCAGCGAGCGCTGCAATCGGATTCCGTTGGGGCATATTGTCGGCACGGTCGCGTTCGACGACCTGCCCCTGGTTGTGGGCAGCGGCGTATTTATTCCGCGCCCGCACAGCACGGTGATTCATAAGTGGCTGGACGATGCCCGACTGGCGACGGGAACCTGCGTGCTGGACCTATGCGCCGGCAGCGGCGCCATTGGCCTGGCCATCGCCCGGCGCCGGCCAGACCTGCGGGTGACCTGCGTGGAGTTTGAAGACGTGGCTGTCCACTACCTCAAACGCAATATCGCCCGGTTGGCCACCCACGACGTGCATGTCAACGCGATGCAGGCGGATATCCGTGAAACCCCTGCATTCGCTGGCTTCAAGCACCAGGTCGGGCTGATTGTCGCCAACCCGCCGTACGTTCCTAGGCAAACGCAGTTACAGCCCGAATGGGGCAGCCATCATCCCTCGGCGGCCGTCTATTCAGGTGCCGATGGCCTGGACCTGACACGGCACATCATCGCCTTGGCGACCACTTTGCTGACACCTGAGGGATGGCTGGTGATCGAACACGGCGAGGATCAAGCATTCGCCGTTCGTGAGTTGTTCCAACAGCACCACTTGCTTGACGTCAGCACTGTGATTGACCGTGAGTCATCAGACACCACAGGCACGTCCGTCATGACCGTGGGCCGCTTATCGAACGCTGTTCAAGCATAGGAGTTTTTAAGCCATGGATGCACACACCAAACCAGACTGGATGACCATTCGCCGCGACAACACCACCAGCGCCCTGGAGAGTGCCTATGCGGAGGGCCTCACGGGCCTCACCGTCGCGAGCCGTGAAGGCAAGCGCATCACCCTGGCGCAGGGCGGCACGTTCACCGAGTTCGTTTCCTGTTCTTATCTGGGCCTGGAAACCCATCCTGCACTGATCGACGCGGCGCACCAGGCACTGGGCACCTTTGGCCTGCACCTGTCCTCGTCACGCAGTGCCATGCGCCCGGTCTATTTGCCAGAACTGGAGTCGCTGCTCAGCCGCGTCTATAAAGGCTGCGGTGTCAGCGTGTTCACCTCCACCAGCAGCGTGCACCTTGGCGTACTGCCACTGTTGGGCAGCAATTCGCTCAAGGGCTATCCGATCAAAAAGCGCGCCCACTGGTTGATCGATAAAACCGCTCACGCCTCGATGCAGGTGCTGCGCGGCATTCTGCAGCAGTTTGGTGAAGTGTCCCGTGTCGAGGCCACCGATCCGGAGTCGATGAGCGTGGCCTTGAAACACTGCGCTGATCGCCAGGAAACGCCGATTCTGTTGATCGACGGTATCGGCTCGATGAGCGGCCTGGTGCCCATCGCGCACCTCGCGCGCCAACTGGCGGACGCCGCAGGCTACCTGTATGTGGATGATGCCCACGGCATCTCGATCGCAGGGCGTCATGGTGCTGGCTACGCCCTGGCGGCGGTAGATAACCAGTTGCCGCACAACATGATCCTGGCCGGTTCTTTGTCCAAGGCCTTTGGCGGAGCGGGCGGGTTTGTGGTGGTGAGTGACCCGCGGGATATCCCGTCGATACACACACTGGCCAACCCCCTGGTGTTCGGTCACTCGATCATGGTGCCAATGCTGGCCGCCAACGTGGCGGCCGCGAAGATTCACCTGAGCGACGAAATAGACGGCCTGCAAGACCGCCTGTGGAGCAACGTGCGCCTGTTTGATTCGCTGACCCACAATCGCCTGCTCAACGCCGGGGTTCAATCCCCGGTCAGGGGCGCATTTTTCGAAACCGAAGAAGACGGCCTGCAAGCCTGCCGGATCCTGCGCGACCACGGCATCCTCATGTTCCCGGTGTTCTACCCTATCATCGCCAAGGGAAAAGCCATGCTGCGCTTCGCCTTTTCGGCCAGCCACGGCGATCACGATATCCGGCAACTGGCCCAAGCCTTGAACGAGCTCACCCGTGCAGGCTTATGGAACGCCACTGCGCTACCCGAGGCCACCGCCTGACCCTTCACACACCCGCACTACGTCGTACACATCAAAGGAATGAATATGACACGGCACCAGCAAATTTCACGTGCAACTCCGTCCACCATCCTGCAACCCATGCGGGATCAGTTGGACCGGATCAACACCCACTTGGTCGACCTGCTTGGCGAACGCATGAGCGTGTGCATGGAGATCGCCGAACTCAAGGCGGCCCATGACATCCCCATGATGCAGCCCAAACGTATCGTTCAAGTGATGGATCAGCTCGCAAGCCACGCCTCGAAAGTCGGCTTGAGGCCCGATTACGTTCAGTCGGTGTTCAAGCTGATCATCGAGGAAACCTGCAACCAGGAAGAGCGGTTGATTCAGCAGCGCCTGGGCCAGGGGCAGCGCTCATGAAAATATTGCTGATTGATAATTTTGACTCCTTCACTCAGAACATCGCCCAATACCTGTACGAGGTCACAGGTGTGTGCGTCGATATCGTCACCAACAGCGTGGCGTACGAACACCTGCACATTGAACAATACGATGCCGTAGTGCTTTCACCGGGCCCTGGGCACCCGGGCGAGTACCTGGATTTTGGCGTGTGCGGGCAGGTTATCCTGCGCTCCCCGGTACCCTTGCTCGGCATTTGCCTGGGGCACCAGGGTATCGCCCAATTCCTTGGCGGAACCGTCGGCCACGCGCCCAACCCGGTGCACGGCTACCGCAGTAAAATCCAGCACGCCGGCAGTGGTTTGTTCCGCGACCTGCCAGAGCAGTTTGAAGTGGTGCGCTACCACTCCCTGATGTGTACCCATCTGCCTGAGGAGCTGCGCTGCACGGCGTGGACGGAGGAAGGTGTGGTGATGGCGATCGAGCACCAAAGCCGTCCGATCTGGGGCGTCCAGTTCCATCCTGAGTCCATCGACTCGGAGTATGGGCATGCGCTGCTCAGTAACTTCATCCGCATGGCACTCGAGCACAATGGGCGCCAGCGCGTGCCGACGCGACAGAGCCCGGCCAGTGCTCAATCGGCCAAGGAGCACTACGTCGCGGTAGGCGGTTTGCTCAACCTGCAATTGGCCTATCGAGTCCATTCGGCTGCGTGCGATCCATTGGCGCTGTTCACCACGCTTTATGCCAATGATCAGCATGCTTTCTGGCTCGACAGCGAAAAATCCGAACGGCCCAACGCGCGCTATTCAATCATGGGCAGCGGCCAGGCCCAAGGGGCTATTCGCCTAACCTATGACGTCAACAGCGAAACCCTCACACTTGAAGGCCCCAAAGGCAGCAGGCATGTGGCAGGTGATTTCTTCACCCTGCTCGGCCAGCTCATCGAATCGGTCAACGTGGCAGTCCCGCAATACCTTCCGTTTGAATTCAAGGGTGGTTTTGTCGGGTACCTGGGGTATGAACTCAAGGCCCTGACCGGCGGGAACAAGGTCTATCGCTCCGGGCAACCGGATGCCGGCTTTATGTTGGCGCCGCATTTCTTCGTCTTCGACCACCATGACCAAAAGGTCTACGAGTGCCTGTTAAGCGCGACGGGCCAACCCCCGCAGTGGCCGACGTTGCTGACCTCAATGCCAGCACCTCAGAGCACCACGAACACACGGCGTTTTGTCCCCGGTGCAGTGAATGAACTTGAGCTATCACTCGAAGACAGCCCCGACAGTTACATCCGTAAGGTCAAGCAGTCGCTGCAATACATCACCGATGGTGAATCCTATGAAATATGCCTGACCAACCGCGCGCGAATGAGCTACGACGGCGCGCCCCTCGCAGCCTATCGGAGAATGCGCGAAGCAAGCCCAGTACCTTATGGGGCTTACCTTTGCTTCGACAGCTTCAGCGTGCTGAGCGCATCACCCGAGACCTTTTTGAGAATCGATGAAGGCGGCCTGATCGAGTCCCGCCCCATCAAGGGCACCCGTGCACGCAGCAAAGACGCTGAGCAAGATCAGCGCCTGCGAGATGACTTGCACGCCTCGACCAAAGATCGCGCCGAGAACCTGATGATTGTCGATCTGGTACGCCATGATCTGAACCGCGTGTGCCGTTCAGGGAGTGTGCATGTGCCGAATATTTTCGCCGTGGAGAGTTTTTCCTCGGTACACCAGCTCGTCTCTACGGTACGTGGACATCTACGCAGCGACATCTCGTCAATGGAGGCCATCAGAGCGTGCTTTCCGGGAGGCTCAATGACCGGTGCGCCGAAAAAGCGCACGATGGAAATCATCGATGGGCTGGAGACCTGTGCACGGGGTGTTTATTCCGGAGCGCTGGGCTGGATCTCCTTCAATGGCAGCGCGGAACTGAGCATCGTCATCCGCACAGCGGTATTGCATAAACAACAGGCTGAGTTCGGCATTGGTGGCGCCATCGTCGCCCACTCCGACCCGAAAGAAGAACTTGAAGAGACGCTAGTCAAGGCCAGCGTGCCGTACTACAGCTTTTGCGCAGGGAGCGACACATGAATACCCAAGCAGTAGTCGTATTAGGAGGCGCTGGCCTCATCGGCTCACTGATCAGCCGTATTCTCAAGCAATACGGATACATCGTGCGCGTCGTGGATCGCCGTCCGCCGGATTTCGACTGTGAGTTTCACGAAATGGACGTGACTCAACCGTTCAATCATTCAGGGGCTGTTTTTCGCGACGCCATCGCCGTGGTGTTCGCTCTGCCTGAAAGCGTCGCGGTCAGCGCGATTGCCTGGGTGACCCGGTGCTTGCCTTCAGACGCGGTAATGATCCCCACCTGCTCGGTGCAGGGCCCCTTTTTCAAAGCACTGAAAGCAGCGGCGCCGCAGCAAAGGTTTGTGGGCGTCAACCCCATGTTTTCGCCCAAGTTGTCCGTCCAGGGGCGCACGGTGGCGGTCTGCGTGGAAGACGTGCAAACCCCGCAATCCTTCATCGAACGGCATTTGATGGAGGCCGGGATGAAGGTCCGTCGAATGACGCCCGCCGCGCATGATGAGCTGATGGCCCTGTGTCAGGCCTTGCCCCATGCAGCCATTCTCGGATTCGGCATGGCCCTGGCCCAATCTTCGGTCGACCTGGACATCGTGGCAGAGGTCATGCCGCCGCCCATGCGTACCATGATGGCGCTGCTGTCGCGCATCCTGGTCAACCCGCCCGAGGTGTATTGGGACATACAACTGGAAAACGACCAGGCGACCGCTCAGCGTGAAGCGCTGGTGCAGGGCCTGGAGCGCCTGCAGGAAAACATCGTGGAGCAGGACTATGAGCGCTTCAGAAGCGATTTACAGAGTGTTTCAAAGGTCTTGGGCAAACGCTTGAATGCAGGCGCCGTAGACTGCCAGCATCTGTTTTCATTGCTGAACTGAACGATGACCTCGCCAGGGAATGGCGAGGTGTTTTTTCACAACTCGCCACTTTTCCAAGAAGGAGCCGGTGATGTCTTTAGCGGCTGATGAAGTAACACAACAACCACGCTCACGCCGGTGGTTGGCGCTCGCAATATTGATGCTGCCAGTCTTGCTGGTGACCGTGGATAACACCGTGCTGGGTTTTGCCCTGCCCAAAATCGCCGAGGCCCTGCACCCCAGTGCCAGCCAGCAATTGTGGATGATCGATGCCTACTCACTGGTGCTGGCAGGGTTGCTCATTTCCATGGGTAGCCTGGGTGATCGCAAAGGCCATCGCAAACTCCTGCTGATCGGCTCACTGGGGTTTACCCTGGTGTCGGTGATGACCGCTTATTCCAGCACCGCCACGCAGCTGGTCGCGGGACGGGCGTGCATGGGGATCTTCGGGGCAATGTTGATGCCGTCAACGTTGGCGTTGATTCGCTCAGTGTTCGACGACCGGGAAGAGCGTCGCCTGGCCGTGGCGATCTGGGCAACCACCTTGACCGTCGGTTCTGCGCTTGGGCCATTGGTCGGCGGCATACTGCTGGAGTTCTTCAACTGGGGGTCGATTTTTCTCCTGGCCGTGCCGGTGCTGGTGCCTCTGTTGATCCTCGGCCCCTGGCTG
>Ga0308169_10003174_pt1 | contig 16293 bp, 13 predicted proteins | sample PhyBR1_2_FD_202139 | JGI IMG/M metagenome (GOLD analysis project Ga0308169, IMG submission 202139) | Phyllosphere microbial communities from UC Gill Tract Community Farm, Albany, California, United States - DLSLSB.R1 | ecosystem: Host-associated > Plants > Phyllosphere > Unclassified | place... | reverse complement strand
CTCCTGTTCATTCTCGCTCGGATCATCTTGCGCATGTCGTCCGTCTCGTCGTCCATAGCTGCGTCCTCACCTCGCGCACGTGCCTCCTCGTCGTAGTTCGTCCTCTCCTCGCAAGCAGGCGTTCGTACTCGCCATCTCGTGCCTCTCACCTCCGCCCTCGAGAGCTGCGGAGAGACTGTGCGGGAATAAGGAGCCATTGCAGTGCGCGCTCGAAAGCTCTACCGCCTCGTCGCTCTCCGTCCTCGCTCCTCCGCCTCAGCCTCCTCTTCGAGCCAGCGCTCCTCCTCCCTTCTCGCCGGCTCGTCTCCCTCGGCAAGCGCCTCCTCGTCGACCTCGCCGAGCCGGCCGAGCCAGCGCCGCTCGAGATCCTCGTTCGGCGAGAGCGACGGCGCGTGCTCGTGGTGCGTCGGCGGCGAGGGCGGGCGCTTGTCGTGCTTGATCGGGATGGGCGAGGGAGCGGGTGCGGGAGCGCCGTGTACTGCTGCGGGTGCGGTAGGGGCGGGAGGGGGCGGGTTCGGCGTCCACCAACTGCGCACGCGAGGGAGAGAGAGCGAGCGTCAGTCTCAGGGTGACGAAGCGAAAGTGCGAGAGCTGTGAGGAGAGGAGAGGACGCACAAAGTCGGGTATCGCCGTCGGCCGAGGTTGCCTACAACCATCGCCCAGACGGTCATGGCCGTGACCGAGAGGACGACGTCGAGGATGTAGGTCCAGCGGTGCGAGGTCGTGCGGTAGTACGAGACGATCACTGTGAGCGCAAAAAGGGTCAGCGCGTTGCCTGCACGTTCCTGAGCGCGTGAGAGCGACCCACGAGCAGTAGCACCACCTGCGAGCGCGAGAGAAGGTCAGAGCTGCATTTGAGAAGGTCGAGCTCGACGAGTAGAGGGACGCACCCGGCGGATGGACGGTCCCAGTGAGCTGCATCGCAAGCGTCGCGAGTGCGACCGATAGGGCCGCCGAGACGGGCGTCAAGCTCGGCCAGCTGCCCCTCGCCGCGAGCGTGTTGTCGACGACGAACTCGTCCGAGTCGAAGCGGTCCGAGAGCGCAAAGAGCTGCGAGATGATCGCGCCCGTGAGGGCGCTGACAAAGTGGCCGCCGATGACGTTGCGCGGCTGGGAGAGCGGCGCCTCGGGGACCGCGTAGAGGAGGACGGCCGTCGCACCGAACGAGCCGACCGTGAGGGGCGTGGCCGAAAAGGCGCTCGAGTCGATGGTCGACAGGCCGAGCGAGATGGCGCAGGCGATGAGGATCGAGGGGAACGAGCCGAGGAAGCCGAGGAGGTAGCCCTCGGTCTGAGGGGAGAGGTGCCGCAGAGGTCGCACGAGGGGAGCCGGGAAGGACCTGCTCGTCATCAGAGTCAGCGTCGAAGCTGCGCGTATACTGAGTGAGCGAGAGGACGCACCTCTTGTCCCGGATGCCGATGAAGTGCCTCGCGAGCCGCACTGCCCACACGCCCTTGGCCGCCCGCTCGTCGTCGTCCTCGAGCCGCACCTTCTCGTCCGTCACCTCACGAGCCGGCCCGTCGTCCCGCCTCTTCTCGCCCGTCTGCGCCGGCCCTACGCCTCGCAGCATCGGCGCGCGCGACCCGTCCCTGCTCACGCTCCTCTCGCTCCACCCAGTGCCCGCCCGCCCCCCGCCGCTCGAGTCGGCCGTGCCGCGGCTCATGCTGCGCTCGACGCTCGAGCCGCCGAGGGCCCGAGGCCGGCCCCTCGAGTGGGACCAGCGTCGCTGCGAGGTGGTGCGAGGCGGCGAGAGCGACTCGGCGAGGCGCGAGTGCCGTGCTGGCTCGACGGCAGGAGGGAAGGTCGGCGGCGACGGTGGAGCGGCTTGAGCGTCGGCGGCGCCATTGGGCATCGCGTCGTGCGTGCGGTGTCGAGGAGGGGGAGTGGAGGAAGGGAGGGATGCGCGAGGGGAACGGTGACCCCTTGGTCCGACGTCGGACGAGGCAGGAGGCGGGGAAGCGAGTCCGAGGGTTGGGCCTGCACGTGACCGGCAAGAAGCTACTTGCGTCACAGCCCGATCGAGGTCGTCCAGCGGACCGTCGGCGCGCCGCAAGAGCGAAGAAGCAGCTGCTCAGAGTCGAGCTGGCGAGCGCAGGAGCCAGAGACGGCCGCCAGCTCGGCGGCGATGAGCGTGAAGCTGGGAGCGAGCGAGGAGGTGGCTCGGGTAGAAGCGCAGTCTCAGCCGTGCTCGCCTGTGCACCGTAGCATGGCAGTCGAGCTGCGCCCATCCAGCCGGGACGAGGAGCGAGGGTGTGGCCGGAGCCAAGGGAAGGAGGAGCGTCGCGAGGACGAGAGAGGAGCGATGAGGCGGGTCCGCCCCTCCCTCGCCCCCCTCTCAGCGCCCAGAGCCTGTGTGCCACCATGGCCACGATGCCTACAGTCAAGACCCTCAAGCGAGGCACCGTCGTCCACACGGCGTGCGTCCACTGCAAGGCCCAGCTCGAGTTCATCCCGCCCTCGACCTCGCCCGACCAACCGTTCCACCTCGAGTGCGCCCAGTGCGCCCAGACCTGGATCAACAAGCCCGCAAAGCCCCGACCACAGGGCAAGCGCAGGATCGGATCAGGTGCGTCGCTCCTCCCCGCTCTCTCCCCCTCTCACTCCTCCTCGCCGCACAGCCTCACTGAACCTCGCCCTCGACACAGACGACAAGCCGCTCGAGACCGAGTACTACGATGTGCGTCCAGCTCCTCCTCTCCTTGCTGACGAGTCGAGCTGACGCCCTACACCTCGCACCGCAGCTCTTGGGCCTCCCGATCACCTGCACCCCGGACGAGGTCAAGAAGGCCTACCGGCGACTCGTGCGTCCTCCTTTGCCAACTTCTTTCCCATCGTACGACTCGCTGACTTCCGCTCTCCTCCCTCAGGCCATAAAGGTCCGTGCAGCTCTGCCCGGGCCCCTCTTCTCCTGCAACCTCGCTGACCCGCCCTTGTCCTCGTCGCGCAGTTTCACCCCGACAAGAACCCGGACGACCCGACCGCCGCCGACAAGTTCAAGGAGATCGCCGTCGCCTACACGACCCTGTCGGACCCCAAGTTGCGCAAGCAGTACAACGAGTTCGGCAAGAGCCGCAAGGATGGCGGCGAGGCCGACGACATGGTCGACCCCGAGGCCATCTTCTCGACCCTGTTCGGCGGCGAGCGCTTTCAAGACATCATCGGCACCATCTCGCTCGGCAGCGAGATGAAGTCGGCGATGCAGGCCGACGAGGACGACGAGGACGACTCGGCCGCCGCGAGTGGAGGCGCCGCCGCCGGCGCGAGCGGCAGCACGGTCGCGACGACGGTCGACCCGAAGACGGGCAAGCCCGTGACGACCAAGCCGGCGCTGACGCCCGAGCAGGAGGCGCGCAAGAAGGCCAAGGAGGAGCAAGAAGCACGCGCGGTCGCCGAGAAGGCCAAGGTGCGCGAGCAGCGCGTCAAGCACCTCGCCGACAAGCTGCGCGACAAGCTCGCCCTCTTCAGCGAGCAGGCGTCGGGCGAGGAGGATGCGCAGATCGCCGAGGGAGGTGCGTTCGACTCTCGCTCTCTGTCTGCGCGGTCCGAGAGCCCGACGCTGATGCCCAACTCGTGCTCGCAGTGCGCACGATGTGGACGATCGAGGCCGAGGAGCTCAAGAAGGAGTCGTACGGCGTCGAACTACTGCATGCCGTCGGCCTGGTATACACGATGAAGGTGCGCTCGTTCCCTTCATCGTCGCCCTCGCGCTCCGGGCTCGAGCTGACTCTGTGCCTCCCTCCTCCTCCGCCTTCCCTCCTCGTCTACTCGCAGTCCAAGTACGTCGCCCTCTCCCCTCTTCTCGGTCAGTGCGACGTTGCGCGCCTCGTCGAGCGAGTGCTGACCCGCTCCCCCTCCCGCAGGCACTACCTCGCGTCGACCGGCCCGATCCCGTTCGGCGTCGGCGGCTGGTTCCACGCGGCCAAGTCGACGGCGCACATCTTCAACGCGACCGTGTCGACCGTGCGCAGCGCGTACGCGCTCAAGGACGTGTACGAGGCGATCCAGAAGGCCGAGCAGAGCGGCTTGCCCGAGGAGGAGAAGCGCAAGCTCGAGGACAAGGCGGCTCAGATGGCGCGTTTCTCTTTCTCTTCTTGGACGAGCAGTCGCAGAGCAGCTCTCGAGCCATTTGCTGACGCTCGCTCCCCTACTTGCCTGCTCACAGGGTCTTCACGCTCTTTTCAAGGTGCGGCTCTCTCTCTCTCCCTGCGCCGTCGACCCTTCCTCAGAGGCTCGACTGCGCTTGACCGATGGAGAGGGCGTGCTGACGCAACCTCTTCTACGCGCGCAGGGCGCCAAGCTCGAGGTCGAGTCGGTCGTGCGCGAGGTGTGCGACCGCCTCCTGCTCACGCTCGCCCCCGAGGAGGCCAACGTCCCGCTCGCCACGCTGCGGAAACGCGCCGTCGCGCTCGGCATCCTCGGCGAGACGTACTGCGCCGTGCAGAAGGACCCGAACGCGCCGGATGGCCCGCTCGGCGCGTTCGGCGCGTTCGGCTGCGCGCCGCCGGCATGATACGGGCGCTCGGTGCATGTAGATCGGCTCATAGACGTGCAGTGCCGTATCGCTTTCGAGCTATCGCGTCCTGTCGATGAGAGCGCGAGCGAGGACTGTCGGATCGGACGAGGGAAGCGCGCGCGCTCTTCTCGTCCCCCGCTGGCTTGTAAAGAGCGTTAGCATGTTCAGGCTCGAGCGCTGGTCGCCAGCAAGGCCTTGGACAGCAGCAAAACGCGCTCGGGCCTCGAAAGGCCTGGCGGCAAAAGTCATTTTCCCCGACGGGGAATCGAACCCCGCTCGCGGCTGTGAGAGAGCCGAATCATAACCACTAGACCATCGAGGACTTGCTTGAGCGGATAGCGCATTTTACCGAATCATTACTGCAGCGGTTTAGCTCCTCGGCGACTTAGCCGTTCCATCGCTCGCCCGCTCGCGTCCACACCTCTCTCAGTCCTCTCTCCGCCGCTCGACAACCTCCCGGTGCTGCTGACCAGCACGGTCTAGCCTGTACGTCCCTCCACCGAGCCAGCCCTGCCCTTGCACGGCCCGCTGACCCTCACCCTCCCGCTCGCCCCCACCTCGGACGCTCGCAGCTCCATCGAGATGAGCAAGTACATCAACAAGCTGAGCGACAAGTTTGGCGACCTGGTGAGCACCTTCTTCATTGCCTGCACCGTTTCCTGTGCCCGGCAAGCTGACCCTGCGCTGCCACAGTCGACCAAGGCCGAGCGCTTCAAGGAGACCGTCGCCTGTGCGTTCCCTCCTCCCCTCCCCCTCGTAGACTGCGCGCAGACAGCTGACTCGCGCACGCAGATGCCGTCAACCCGGATCACCGTCACGACGAGGAGCACGAGAAGGCCGAGGACGAGGCCCGCATGGCGCTCAGGCGCGAGCACCGCTTCGAGTCGTTCGCACCAGTGCGCGACGGCAACCTCGCCAAGTGGTGCGTCCCGCTCGCTTTCTGTCAGAGCTCTGTGTGCATGTGCTGATGCTGAACCGTGCGCAGGTACATCGTGAGCTGCCCTCCCTCTCCTGGACACTCTCGAGCCGCAAGCTGACGTCCTCGCCGCCTCCTTGCCCCTATCAGAACGGTCACCACTACTTCTGGGCGCTGTCAGAAATCCTCGAGAACGCCAAGGAGACCATCTTCATCGCCGACTGGTGGCTCACGCCCGAGCTCTACCTGCGTCGTCCGCCCGAGGCGCATCCCGAGTTCCGCCTCGACCGCCTCCTTCTGCGCAAGGCCCAGCAGGGCGTCGACATCTACGTCATGGTCTACAAGGAGGTCGTCCAGTCGATGTCGATGAGCAGCGCGCACACCAAGCACGACCTCGAGGACCTGCACGAGCGCATCCGCTGCGTGCGCCACCCCGACCACCTCGGCGGCGAGGTCACGCTCTTCTACAGCCACCACGAGAAGATCGTCGTCGTCGACAACCTAGTCGCCTGCATCGGCGGCCTCGACATGTGCGTCCCGCTCTCTCTCGCCCTCTCCTCCTCCTCCTCGACGAGTTCTTCAGCTCACTCTCCCCTTGGCGAAACAGCTGCTTCGGCCGGTGGGACTCGGGCGCCTTCCCGCTCGCCGACCTGCACCCGACCGACATGTCGCGCACGATCTTCCCCGGGCAGGACCTCAACAACGCGCGCATCCAGGACTTTATCGAGGTCGACAAGTGGGCCGCCAACAACCCGTCGCGCGCCGAGGCGCCGAGGATGCCATGGCACGACGTCCACTCCATGCTCGTCGGGCCGGCCGTTCTCGACATCGCGCAGCACTTCGTCGAGCGTGCGTCTCTCTCTTTTCCTCTCTTCCTCTCTTCCTTCTCTTCCTCCTTCCCTCTCTCCCTCCTTCCCTCTCGTCCTTCTCCCCCTCAGCACTTTGCCCTTTCGCCTTCATCATACCGCTCGTTGGCCCTTCTCGAGCGGCGTCGGGCCGTCGGCGTCGTCGTATGCTCGCCCTCGTCGTCGCCGCACTGACCCCTTCTGTCCTTTCCTCCTTCCCCCTCCCTCCTCCCTCTCCTCCTCTCCTTCCCACCTCTCCCACCGTTCTCCCCCTCGATCCTCTCCTTCCCTCTTGTCCCTCGTCGCTCTCCTTACCTTTCGCTCGACTCGCCCTCCTCCTTCGTCCCCCCTCCCTCGAGCTCGCGCAGGCTGGAACTTCATCTGCGGCCTCAAGTACCGGCACAAAGCGCGCTACCCGCTCCTCGCCTTCCCGCACGTCGACGGCCTCAACGACGGCATCTCGCGCCACCCGCACTTCGAGCGCCTCAAGGAGGAGGGCCGTCACTACTTCTGTCACCACCGCGAGCCCGGCGAGGAGGGCGCGCACTCGCCGCCCGTCGGCGGCACCGGCCTCAAGGGCTCGGCGCGCGCTCAGGTCCTGCGCAGCGCGAGCGACTGGTCGCACGGCGTCCACCCGACCGAGGCGTCGATCCAGGCCGCCTACTGCCAGATGATCGCCGAGGCCAAGTCGTTCGTCCTCCTCAGCAATCAGTTCTTCATCACGAGCGCGTCCTCGGACCCGAAGAGCCCGGTCAAGAACCTCATCGGCCAGGCCATCGTCCAGCGCGTCCTGAGCGCGCACAAGCGCCGCGAGAAGTTCAAGGTCGTCATCATCATCCCGGCCATCCCGGGCTTCGCAGGCGACCTCTACGGCAACTCGGGCACGCTCGCCATCCTCGGCGCGCAGTACTTCTCGCTCTCGCGCGGCGGCAACTCGATCTTCGAGGTCCTCGAGCGCGAGGGCGTCACGGCGAGCGACTACATCGAGGTCTACAACTTGCGCTCCTTCGACCGCCTCAACTACGACCCCGAGCGCATCAAGCGCATGGAGGAGGCGTCGGGCGTCACGCTTTTCCAGGCCCAGGCTGCTCTCGCGAGGTGCGTCTTGCCAGCCGCACGGACCTCCTCATGCTCGCCGAGCTGACTCTCCTCTTTCTCGCTCGCAGAGTCTACCTCGGCCAGGACGCGCTCGCCTCGGAGCTCGAGAAGAACAAGACGGTCAAGTTCTCGATCCCGCAGGAGGGCGGCGAGGTGCAGATGCTCGACGGCAAGGACAAGAAGGGCAAGGCGGCCAAGCCCAACCCGCTCGTCGAGGTGCCGCTCCCGGCGTCTTACGACGAGGCGTGGGACACGATCCGCCGCTTCGAGCGCTCCGACACGGTGCGTGACAGCATCGCCGACTCGATCGCGCACCTGAGCCAGGCCGGCACGGGCTCGGTCGTCGACGAGCCTTGGAGCGGCGACGAGGCGAGCGAGCGCCGCGCGTTCGTCACCGAGGAGCTCTACATCCACAGCAAGCTCCTCATCGTCGACGACCAGCGCTGCCTCATCGGCTCGGCCAACATCAACGAGCGCAGCATGCTCGGCGACCGCGACTCGGAGATCGCGGTCGTGTACGAGGACTTCGACGACCTGATCCCCTCTCGCCTCGACGGCAAGCCTGTGCGTGCTCTTTCTCCCTCTCGTTCGACGTTCGAGGCGCCGAGCAAGTGCTGACGAACGCCGCTCGCTCCTGCAGGTCATGGTGTCGCGCTTCGCTGCGACGCTCCGCCGCCAGCTCTACAAGGACCACCTCGGTCTCTCGCCGCCCGAGCTCTGCCCGCCCGTCAGCGAAGAGCCCGTCACGGCGGCGATGCGCTCGGTCAGCAGCCCGCACGACGACGCGACCGGGTCGCAGGAGGACGAGCTCGTCATGGTGCGTCCACTTCTTCCTCGCCCGACTCACCTTTTTCCCTGCCGTCTCCCTCTCTCGTACTCTCGAGGACCGTTCTGACTTTCATAATTCGCTCGCAGGACCCGCTCGACCCGCGCACCGAGGCGCTTCTGCGCGACACGGCGGCGAGGAACGCCGAGATCTTCGACGAGATCTTCCACTGCGTGCCGAGCAAGAACGTCGAGACCTGGGCTCAGGTCCGTCTCTCTCTCGCTCGCACTTGTTCGCACACGCGGCGCACGACGCTGAACCCCTCCTCGTCCCGCAGTACAAGGGTGCGTCGCCCGAGAGGCTCGAGCGCTCCTGAGATCCTCGTACTGACCCAGCTCTCCCTTCCTGCGCGCAGCTTTCGTCCCGCAGGCGCCCATCAAGGTGCGCAACGCTCTCTGTCGCACATGTGGGTCCTCGAGCGGTACTCTCACTGACCTTCTCGCCCTCGAAACACTCGCGCGCAGCCCGGCCACGTCGCGAGTCTCGACATGCCCGTCTCGCACATCAAGGAGCAGCTCTCGCAGATCAAAGGCCACATCGTCACGTGCCCGCTCAACTTCCTCAAGGGTGGTGCGTCCTCCTCTTCCTCTGCGTCCTCGAGAATTCGGCCTCGAGATTGAGAAGGCTGACTCGCCGCCGCCGCCTCGCCCATTGCAGAGCGCCTCTACGAGCTCAGCGCCGAGGTGAACAGGGCGACGCTCCCGATCTACCTCTGAGACGTCGTGCTTCGGGCGAGGAGAGCGGGAGCGCCGGCCGCAGCGAGTTGAGTTGGATTTTGGGTCGTAGTCGAGGAGGAAGGAGAGGCATTTCGTACATAGCTGTGCCATCTCGTCTGTTCCATGTCTGCATTGCCTTTCCCTTGATCAGATTTCGAGCATGACGGTGAGCTTGCGACCGTTCGAGGACAGAGAGAAGAGCGGTCCGAGCGCGCCGATGGCTTCGCTCGTCCCGCTGCCAGCCCCACCGACTCGGCTCTCGCAGCAACGCAGGGCCTGGTAAAGCTCGTCTGGACGTGGTATGAGCCCTTGCGATTGGACACGAGGAGACGAGGGCGCAGAGCTATTGACAGGAAGGAGGTGAAGCGCGCACGGCCCGCTTGGCAGGACAACCTTCGCAAACCGGCTCGGAGCGGTTCGTCGCTGTCATCGACTCGTTGCCGGCGACACCTAGCCTCGCGAGCCACCACAGCTACTGACTGACACTCGGCAGGTGGCTATTGAGAAGCTGCGGCTCGTCGTCGCGGTAGCTCGAAGCAACGCCGCCGTCTCGACCCCTTTAGTGCGAGACGATCGGGCTCGCCGACAACTGGAGACGCGCTCGGCTGGAAAGCTGGCCGAAGCCTTGAGAACATGTAATGCTTCCATGAGCGCACACGACCTGGCGGCGTAGGGATGCCTGACCGTTGCACACGCTCTCGACGCAGTCGAGCTCGCCCAGTCTGGATCCAAATGCGGCGAGGACGGCTCTCTTTCTCTTGCACGACTCTCTGTATCAGCAAGGGTACCTCTTGAGCACGTTCTGAGGCCCAATAGAGGTGCGCAGGGAGACGAGAGGTCGAGAAAGTCGGCGACGCTTCGCCTTGCGAGCGCGAAAGTCCGCTCGGGCCGCCGCGCTCGCACGCGCACTTGCTCGACGCGCACGTTCTCGGCGCTCGTGCAGCATGCCGAACAAGCTCAAGGTTGCACTGCGAGAGATTGGCTCATGAAGCTACGGCCGCACACTGAGCCGCTGCAGCACCCACTCGCCCCTCCCCTCGATAGCGAACAGCGCGCCCGTCCCTGCTCCCTCGCCCATGCCAGAGCCCGAGCCCTCGCCGCCGAGCACGCACAAGAACCTCGTCGCCCGCGCAAAGTCGAGCGTAGCTGCATCGGGAGGCGGACCGTCCTCGTCGTCCTCCTCCTCCTCTTGCTCTTCCTGCCTCTGCTCATCCTCGCCCAACTGCTGCTGCTGCTGCCCCGCCGCACCGAGCGGCGCGACGAAGCACGGGCTAGGCGACACGCCCCACTCCTGCACGGCGATGCCGGTCTCGGCGAACGCGCACACGACGAGCGGGAGCGTCTCGCGCCCTCTTCCTGCGCCGCTCGAGCCCGACGCTGCGCGCGGCACGAGCGCGACGACGCGCCTGACGGGCGCGAGCGCGTGGTGGAACGCGTGCCGCACGTCGAGCGCGAGCGGGTCGGGCGGGCCTGCGCCCGAGGGCGAGGAGGAGGGCGAGGAGGGCGAGCGGTCGAGGAGGCCGAGGGGCGGGTCGGGCGCGCCGAGTGGGGCGGGGCAGGGGAGTGAGGGGACGAGGTACGACGTGCTGCCGCGCGTGAGGAGGACTAGGGCGCTGCGGCTGCTGCTGCGGGGCGACGTCGATCGGCGGTCCGAGCGCACGCCGGGTCCGTGCACCGCAACGACGTCGCACCCGCTCCACCTCGCCCTCTCCCGCTCGCCGGCCCTCTCCACCTCCCTCGCGCCGACGTGCGCCTCGTCGACCCGCCGCCCGGCGACCAACCCGCCGAGCTCGCGCTCGTGCATGCCCGCCGGGACCGCGCCCGCTCCAGCTCCGCCTGCGCGCGCACCAGCGCCGCCGACGCCGACGCTGCCGACGAGCGCCGAGAGCGACTTGCGCAGCTCGCCGAGGCCGAGCACCGCGGCGGCGGCGGCGCGCGAGGGCGTCTTGCGGTGGCCGAGCGAGGGTCCGAGCGCGCTCGAGCTCGAGGTCGACGAGCCCGGCGCGGGCTCGCTGCGGCTCGAAGCGGCGCTGCCGGCCCTCCTCCTCGAGCTCGAGATGCTCGGCGACGTCGACGCAGGCGGCGGGAGGTCGACCTCGTGTACGGCCGCCGTCGCGAGCGAGACGAGCACGACGCGGTGCGAGGTCCCGATGACGAGGTGCAGGTCGGGCGGGTAGGCCGGGCCGGTTGTGCTCGGCGTGTACGAGGACGAGGGAGGTGGGCGCGAGGTCGTTGCGCGCAGAGGAGGGAGAGGCGGCGCAGGCGGCGAGGTGGTGCGGACGAGGTTGAGGAAGCGAGGCGTCGAGGGGGCCTGCGCGACGACGACGTAGAGAGGTGTCAGTGACGTGCGACCTTGAGGATGGTGTTACCGATGATCTGGAGAGAGGGAGACGCACGAAAAACTCCCTCGTCAGCTTCCAGCCCCTCCCTCCTCCTCCCTCGTGCCCACCAGCGCCCGCTCCCTCTCCCGCTCCATACGCGCCCACGCCCATCTCGTACACGAACACGCTCCTCGCCGAGCCGACGACGACGAGCAGCACCCGTTGCGCCTCGGCGCGGCGGCGCTCGCGCTCTGCGCGCGCCCGGGCGCTCGGACCGTCGTCGTAGCCGTCGTCGTCGCTGTCGCTGTCGGCGTCGCCGGACGAGGTCGAGTCGGGCCATCGCCCGGCCGAGCGAGGCGGCGGGGACGACGCTGACCGAGCGGAAGCAGAGCCCGATGCCGGCGGCGGCGGCATGCGGAACAGGCGGCACGAGACGACGGTCCCGCCGCCTTTCGGAACGCTGAGCGCGGTGCAGCTCGTCGCCCACTCGAACGGCTGCTCGAGATGCGCTGCGGGGCCCGAAGACGCCGACGCCGACGCCGCTGCGGGCACAGGCGGAAGATGAGGGCCGAGCGCAGGTGCGAGCCCGACGTCGAGCGGGTGCAGCGACTGGCGCGAGGTGGTCGCGCTCGGGGCCGCAGAGGACGACGGCGAGGACGAGGCTTGCGCTTGTGCGGCCTTGTCGGGCGAGGCGTGCGACGACTTGTGCAGGAAGGGGAAGGTCGGGTGGCGCCGAGAGGTCGTCGGCGAGGCAGCCGACGACGAGGCCGCCGAGGACGACGAGTCGTGGTGGCGGTGGTAGCCGTGCGCGTGCTTGCTGTGAGCCGAGCCCGGCGAGAAGTGCGCCGCGTCGAGCTCGAGCGGGACCGAGTGCTGCGCGCGAGCGGGCCGAGCGTCAGTGCGCGCTCAGGATCAACCAGCTGCGTGAGCGGCAGAGAGAAAAGGACGCACCTCGTCCATGGCACGCCACATGGCCAGCTTGACGAGCGCCTCGAGGCTCCACGTGCGCACCTGGCGCTCGTGCGCGGCATCGACAAGCGCGACGACGTACCCGCTCGGTGCGCGCGCGTCGCTCCTCGTGGGTCGGCGGGACGCAGCGTCGGGCCCATCGACGTGCACGTCGAGGTGGTGAACGCCGACGCCGTGCCAGAGGCAGTGAGTGAGGGCGTCGGTGGGCGAGCGCGCAGAGGTCGAGAGGGGTGCCGAGGCCGAGACGGGCGCGAGGTCGACGAGGTAGAGGCCTGTTGCGATACCAAGGGGTCAGAGTTGAGGGCATCGTCGATTTGGAAGAAGAGAGAGGCGCGCACCGTTTGCCGTGCCGACAAGGATGAGGCTGCAGGCAGGAGAGGGTCAGTCTGGGGCTCGAGGAAGCGAGCGAGGGAGGTGAGGGACGCACCGGTCGTCTTGCTCGTAAGAGGTCGGGAGCGGCGCAGCGCACAGCGGCTCGTCGGGGATGCCCTGGTCGAAGCGCGAGCCGATGCGGTCGAGGAGCGAGTTGCGCGAGAGGCGCAGGGTCGAGCGCGGGCCGGGGGCGCTCGAGGACGAGGCGGCGCTGGTGCTGCGCGGGCGGGTCGGGTCGTGGATGGAGGAGGTCGAGAGGTGGTCCTGGTGCGGCTCGGGCGGGGTGCGAGGTGTGAGGGCCGGGTCGGGGTTGAGCGACGAGGGGGTGCGAGGGTCGGGGCGGTGACGCTCGCGGGCGCGCTTGTCGACCCAGTCGCCCCAGCGGGTGAAGCGCTGACTTGAAGGCGACGCTGCCTGGGTCTCTGCGTAGGTCGGGGGCGCGGCGTGGTCGAAGGTGCGAGGCGGTGCAGCCGGACGTGGAGCTGGCGAGAGGAGCGAGGGCGAGTCGGGCGAGGGTGCGTCTAGGCTTGCGGGCTGCATCCTGTGTAGCTGCTGGTCGAGTAGAGCCGGCCCTGGACCAGCCAGGAGGTGGTGGAAGCGAGAAAGAGGGGCGGGATGGCGAGGGCGGTCATCAGCTGCGAGCTTCCTCGTCGCCGTCCTCCACAGCGACACCGCCAAGGACAGCTACAGCCCCGCCCACTCGACCAGGGCAGCCATGAACTTCAACGGCCTCCACTTCCCGCGGCCGGCCGACCCCAACTCGCTCCCTCCCCTCCCCTCGACCTCGTCCTCCTCGTCCCCGCCCACCTCGACCTCGACCTCGAACCCGGCCCTCCAGTCGCGCTCGTACGCCGCACAGCGCCAAGAAGCCCGCACCCTCCGCCAGGACCGCCGCAAGTCGCCCTTTGTCCCGCGCACCTCGCACCAGTCCACCCCGCACTCGCTCGCCCAACTGTCGCCCCACCAGCTCGAGGACCGCCTCGAGCGCACAACCCGCCTCCTCGACACGGGCGGCGCAGCTGCCTTGCCCGGCGGCGATGCCCGCTTGAGGGACCAGCACGACCGCATCCTCGCCCGCCTCGCCCACCTCAAGGACCTCGACCAGATCCGTCACGACCTCGCCGACACCCACCTCGACGCCGCCGCCCTCCCGGCAGACGACGTCATGCTCGACGTCAAGCCCACACCCACACCCGTCGACGACGAGGGCGCGAGCCCGAGCGCCAAACGCCGCATCGCCGCCGCCGCCTTTCTCGTGCGTCCTCCTCTCTCTTTCTCTCTCCTCGTCCCTCCTTTGGTCACGATCGAACTGACTCGAACAACGCACTCGCTCCCTCATGCTCGCAGAAGAACTCGGGCCCGACGCCGGGCTCGTCCTCGTCCACCTCGGGCACGACCGCCCTCTCGCTGCACGACTCGCTCGCCCTGCAGCGCCGCGCCGCCGCGCTCGACCGTGCGCGCGCCGAGCGGCGTGCACTGCGCGCGGCGGCGATCGGGGTGCCGGCGGCGGGCAAGGGCAAGGGCGTCGCGAGAGGGGAGGAGCTCGATCCGGACGACGACGGCGGCATGTTCGGCGGCATCCTGTTCGTCTCGCTCTCACTCTCTTTTCCCTCCTGCGCCTCGCTCCTCCTTCTGTGCTCCTCCCCCGCCCCTGCCGCCGTCCCTTTCCCTCTCTCGCCCTCGCATTCCGCCCCTCGCCTCGCCCTCCTTCTCTCGCGCGCCCTCCTCTCGCGCACGCACTGACCCTGCCCTTCTCTCCCCTCCCTCTCCACCCTCCATCCCCTCTTCCTCTCCCACCCGACTCGACTCGCACACAGCTTCCCGACTGGCAACGACACGGACGACTCGCTCTCCGAGTCCGAGGCCGACGACTGGCTCGCCGCGCTCGCGGCCGCCAAGCGCGGCGTGGCCGCGCACTCGGGCGGCGCTGCGGGAGCAGGAGCTGGCGGCGAGAGCGCGACGGCGCGAGGGGCGCTGTCGAGCGACGAAGCGGGAGCAGGACAACGAGGAGGAGGAGGAGCGCCTTCGACGGGCCCGCACTCGGCGTCGGCCTCGGGGCTCTCGACGCCCTCCCGCGCCGCGCTCCTCGGCCCCGGCGACGACGACGACGACGACGACGAGCTCCCACCGGGGCTCGACGGCGGCGCCGAGCTCGAGCTCGAGACGGGCGACGTCGTCAACGGCGCGCTCGACGACGACGAGGACGCGCAGCTCAACCCGCTCCGGACGGCGTACATGCGCGGGTGGGAGCGCGCGGTCAAGGAGGAGCAGGAGGGCTAGGGCGGGCGGGGACGTAGAGCGTGCGCGAGCGGTGCAACGGCGAGCAGGAGAACTGTCTGTGCGGCTCGCGACGAGAGGAGGTGCGAGAGCTGCTGTTCGAAGCTGATCTCGCGCAGAGCTCATGACGTGCGACGAGTCTCTTTCATACTTTCGCTCTCGCTCTCTCGCTCGAACGGTCTCAAAGACGAGAGAGAGAAGCGTCGGGGTCGGAAAGGAACCTCCTGGCATGGCACGCAAGACCGGCTCCCTCCTCCCCTGCGGCCGTCCCGCCAGCCGTTTCTCTTCGTCCGTCAGTCCCGTCTCGGTCAACCGAGGGTGCTGAAAGCGCGCGCGAGGGGGCGCACGCTCTAGTCCTTGCGGCCGAGGAGGATGCCGTCGAAGCGCTGCTTGAACCAAGCCTGCGAGCGAGGGTGCGCAAGAGCGTCAGCGAGCTGCTCCCTCGAGCGCGAGAGGAGAGCGAGGAGAGAGGGGACGCACCATGGTCTCCTCGCGCTTGACGCGGTGCGAGAAGCCGACGCGCGCGGTGCAGTGCTTGCGGCGCGCGACGCGGCCACCTGGCCGGCCCATGACGACGTCTGCGGGCGCGCAAGAAGAGGGGCAGGGTCAGCTCGACTGCTCGAGGTACATGGAGGGGTTGATGTGCGGGACGGCGGGCGACGACCGGCGGGCCGAAACGAGGCTCCAGCGCGAGGATCCAGCTCGAGCCTGCTCGGTGGCGCGCGAGGCGCACGGCCCTCGTATCACCGTACGTCGTCGTGCACGCTCGGAACGACGCCTCGACGGCGCAGCGCCCGCTCGGACACTGCGCTCGCACAGCCGCGCACTCGCCGACCCGCTCGTGCTCGTCTCGTCCTCGATCCGCTCCTCGTCGCCGTCCTGCTGCCCCGCGCCACCGCCGCACGTCTCGCGCCGCACACCTGCGCTTGCCGAGCGCCGAGAGGCGAAGGTCGAGTCGAGGGAGGGAAGGACCGGGTCGAAGGAGGGCGAGGTCGAGTCGCAGGAGGGGAGGACGCACAGAAGTCCATGCCGAAGATACTGCGGGGCGGTACGAGGAGCACGTCAGCTCACGCTCACTGAGGGGCTTCCCCGAGAGCAAGAGCACGAGAGGGAGAGAGAGAGAGAGGAGGACGCACCCGATACCCGGGTCGTACTTGATGCCCAAGTCGATGTGCTCCTGGATGCCGAACCCGAAGTTGCCCGTCGCCGAGAAGTTGCGCTTCTTGAGCTCGTACTCCTTGACCTTGAGGCCGCGCTCGAGGATCTCCTCGGCCTTGGGGCCGCGGATGGTAACGTGCACCGCGATCTTCTCGTTGCGGCGGATACCGAAGTGGCGGACCGTGTAGCGCGCCTTCGACGTGACGGGCGTCTGACCCGTCAGCTGCTCAAGGACTTTGGCGGCCCTGGTAAGCCTGTCGCCCGACTCGCCAACACTGATGT
>Ga0308169_10003172_pt1 | contig 16302 bp, 15 predicted proteins | sample PhyBR1_2_FD_202139 | JGI IMG/M metagenome (GOLD analysis project Ga0308169, IMG submission 202139) | Phyllosphere microbial communities from UC Gill Tract Community Farm, Albany, California, United States - DLSLSB.R1 | ecosystem: Host-associated > Plants > Phyllosphere > Unclassified | place... | reverse complement strand
CGAGTACAAGCGGCTCTACAAAGAATCCATTGAACACCCCAGCACTTTCTGGGCCGAGCAGGCCACGCGCTTTCTCGACTGGATGACACCATGGCAGACCGTCCAACGCTATGACCTCAAGAGCGGCGAGGCCAGTTGGTTTGCCGGCGGCACGCTGAACGTCAGCGCCAATTGCATCGACCGACACCTGGCGACGCGCGGCGACCAGATCGCGATCATCTGGGAAGGCGACAACCCCGCCGAATCGGCAGAAATCAGCTACAGAAAACTTCACCACCACGTGTGCCGACTGGCCAACGTGCTGAAAAACCGTGGCGTTAAGAAAGGCGACCGGGTCTGCATCTACATGCCAATGATTCCGGAAGCGGCCTACGCCATGCTCGCCTGCACCCGCATCGGTGCGGTGCATTCGGTGGTGTTCGGCGGCTTTTCGCCGGATTCACTGCGCGACCGGATCCTCGATGCGGATTGCCGCACGGTGATCACCGCCGACGAAGGCGTGCGCGGCGGGCGTTTCATACCGCTCAAGCGCAACGTCGACAAGGCGCTGGAGAACTGCCCGAACGTCAGCACTGTGCTGGTGGTCGAGCGCACCCAGGGCGAGGTGGATTGGACCGAAGGCCGCGATCTCTGGTATCACCAGGCCACACACGAAGTGAGCGACAACTGCCCGCCTGAGCCAATGGACGCCGAAGACCCGTTGTTCATCCTCTATACCTCGGGCAGCACCGGCAAGCCCAAGGGCGTGCTCCACACCACCGGCGGCTATCTGCTGCAAGCAGCGATGACCTTCAAGTACGTGCTGGACTACCGCGACAATGAAGTCTTCTGGTGCACCGCCGACGTCGGCTGGGTCACTGGCCATAGCTACATCGTCTACGGCCCGCTGGCTAACGGAGCCACCACACTGATTTTCGAGGGCGTGCCGAGCTATCCGAGCAGTTCGCGGTTCTGGCAGGTGATCGACAAGCATCAGGTCAACATTTTCTATACCGCGCCGACGGCCCTGCGTGCCCTGATGCGCGAAGGCGCAGCGCCCTTGCAGGAAACCTCTCGCAAGAGCCTGCGATTGCTCGGCAGTGTCGGTGAGCCGATCAACCCGGAGGCGTGGGAATGGTATTTCAACGTTGTAGGCGAACAGCGTTGCCCGATTGTCGATACCTGGTGGCAGACCGAGACCGGCGGCATCATGCTCAGCCCCCTGGTGAGCGCGCCACGGCTCAAGCCAGGCTGCGCCACGCGACCGATGTTCGGCGTGCAACCGGTCCTGCTGGATGAGGTTGGCAAGGAAATCAGCGGCGCGGGCAGCGGCGTGCTGGCGATCAAGTCGAGCTGGCCGGCACAAATTCGCAGCGTCTATGGCGATCACCAGCGCATGGTCGATACGTACTTCAAACCCTACCCTGGCTATTACTTCACTGGTGATGGCGCCCGTCGCGACGAAGATGGCGACTTTTGGATCACCGGACGCATCGACGACGTCATCAATGTCTCGGGCCACCGTATCGGCACCGCCGAGGTGGAAAGCGCCCTGGTGCTGCACGACAGCATTGCCGAAGCGGCGGTCGTCGGTTATCCCCACGATCTCAAGGGCCAGGGTATCTATGCCTTCGTCACGCCGATGGACGGTGTCGAGGCCAACGATGAGCTGAAGAAGGAGTTGCTGGCCCATGTCAGCAAGGAAATCGGAAGTTTTGCCAAACCGGAGCTGATCCAGTGGGCGCCGGCCCTGCCCAAGACTCGTTCGGGCAAGATCATGCGACGGATCCTGCGCAAGATCGCCTGCAACGAACTCGACAGCCTCGGCGACACCTCGACCCTGGCCGACCCGAGCGTGGTGGAGGGCCTGATCGACAAGCGCCTGAACCGTTAAGCCAAACCCAAGCCCCTGTGGCGAGGGAGCTTGCTCCCTCGCCACAGGACGGTGTCTGACTCGTAACCTTGTGCAACCTCAAACCCGTTCCTTCATAACTGCTAAACTCCCGCGCCTCATTTCTCTAAGGCGCGCCCGGCATGTCTTCCTTGAATCTGGCGCTGCGCGCCGCCCTCGACCAGCGCCAGGCCCTGCTCGACCAACTGCACCGGCAAGGCACCGACTGCTATCGCCTGTTTCATGGCAGCCAGGAAGGCGCGCCCGGCCTGACCGTCGACCGCTACGGCCCACAACTGCTGGTGCAAAGTTTCCACCAGTCCCTGGAGCGAGATGCGCTGCTGCAATTGCACGGCATCGTCAACGAGCGCCTGGGCCTGGACACGCTGCTGGTCTACAACGACCGCTCCCGCGGCAACTCCCGTATCGACCGGCAAGACTGCGTCTACCAGGCTGACGAGGCGGCGCTGCAAGACCTGATCGGGCATGAATGGGGCTTGAATTACCGGGTTCGGGGGCGTCATGCCGGCCAGGATCCGTTGCTGTTCCTCGACCTGCGCAACGCGCGCGGCTGGGTCAAGGACCACAGCCGGGGCAAAAGCGTCCTGAACCTCTTCGCCTACACCTGCGGCGTAGGCCTCAGCGCCGCAGCCGGCGGAGCGCGGGAGGTCTGCAACCTGGACTTCGCCGAAGGCAACCTCGCGGTAGGGCGCGAGAACGGCCAGCTCAACCCCGAGCTGCCAGCGATGGAATTCGTGCAGTCCGATTATTTCCCGGCGATTCGCCAACTGGCCGGCCTGCCCATCAGCCAGCGGCGAGGGCAAAAACTGCCCAGCTATGCTCGCCTGGAACCGCGTCAATACGACCTGGTGCTACTCGACCCGCCCGCCTGGGCCAAGAGTGCCTTTGGCACCGTCGACCTGTTGCGCGATTACCAGAGCCTGCTCAAGCCAGCGTTGCTCACCACCGCCGACGACGGTGTGCTGGTTTGCTGCAACAACCTGGCGAAGGTGTCCATGGACGAATGGCGCGAACAGGTGTTGCGATGCGCGCAGAAGATCGGCCGGCCCGTGCGTGAATGGAGCGTGCTGGCGCCCGGCGACGACTTTCCGTCACAGGATCGGCAACCGCCGCTCAAAACGTTGATCCTCCAGTTCTGAGCAAGCCTCGGCAATCCCACGAAAAAAACGGACAAATCTTATAAAACACAGTGGCTTCGGAACCGTAAACGCATGCCATACTCCAAGGCACTCCGATTCATACCAGACGAAGCCACACATGCCCAAAGGATTGATTCGCGCTCTCGGCGCCCTGTTGACCGCATTGGCCCTCTACAGCCTGTTGGGCTTCCTGATATTGCCGGGCGTTGCCCTGCGTATCGCCAACCAGCAACTGGCCGCCCATGCGACGGTGCCGGCCCAGATCCAGCGCATCGAACTCAATCCTTTCAGCCTTGAAGTGACTGTGTGGGGCTTGATGGTCGGCGAGCCGGGCAAGGAGCAGGTCGGCTTCGAACGCCTCTACGCCAACCTGCAGCTCGACAGCCTGTGGTCCGGCGCCTTGCACCTGGCCGACATCGAGCTCGACAAGCCGAAGACCGAAGTCGTGTTCGCCAAGGATGGTCAACTGAACCTGCTGGGCCTGTTCAAGCTGCCGCCCAGCGAGCCAACGCCGGCCGATCCCGAGGCCAAGCCGTTTCCCTTGCGAGTGGACCGGATCAAGCTCGCCAGCGGCTACGTTCACTTCCAGGACCTGCGGCCCAGCGAACCCATCGAGTTTCTCTACGACACCCTCGATTTCGAGCTGAAGAACCTCAGCACCCTGCCCGATGACAGCGCGGACATGACCCTGGTCGCCGCAGGCCCCGCGGGCGGGCAGATCGACTGGAAAGGTAACTTCAGCCTGGCACCGATTGCCTCCGAAGGGACGCTCAAGGTCACCGATGGCCAGATGAAAGCGTGGTGGCCCTACGTGCGTGACGCGGTGCCCCTGGTGCTGGAAAACGGCGTGCTGAACCTCAGCACCGACTACAAACTCAATCTCTCCAAGGGCACGGAACTGCTCCTGAACAACACCGCTGTCAGCGTCGCCCCTTTCGCCATCAAGGCACCTGATGGGCGTCCCCTGGCAAGGCTTGAGCGTCTCGATGTCAGCGAAACCTCGCTGGACCTGGCCAAGCAACAGGTCATCGTCGGCAAGGTCCGTAGCCAGAAGCTCGAAACCTGGGCCGCGCGGGAAGCGGACGGGCAATTGGACTGGCAGAAGCTCTTCGCCAGCCAGCCAGCCAAGCCAAAGGCCAAGGTAGAGCCGGCGTCGGCTCCAGCAGCGGCCGACTCGCCCAAGCCTGAGCCGACAGCACCGAGCAAGCCGTGGCAGGTGCTGCTCAAAGACGTGCAACTGCGCAATTACCAAGTGCACCTGGCCGACCGCCAGGCACAACCGGCCGTCGCGTTGGAGGTCGGCCCACTTAACCTGGACCTGCAGAACTTCGACACCCTCAATGGCTCGCCTTTCAACCTCAAGCTGGATACCGGGCTGGGCAAGCAGGGCAAGATCCTCGCCGATGGCGTGGTCAACCTGAACCCAGTCACCGCGAAGCTCAACGTCAAGACCCAAGACATTGACCTGCGAGTCGCCCAAGCCTATATCAATCCGTTCATTCGCCTGGAGTTGCGCTCCGGGATGCTCGGCAGTGATCTGGTGGTGGACCTCAAGAGCACCGAACCGCTGGCATTCGCGGTCACCGGTCGCGCCCAGGTCGATCAGTTGCACACCCTCGACACCCTCAAGACCCGTGACTTTCTCAAGTGGCAGCGCCTGGAAGTCCAGGGCCTCAATTACCAGCATGGCGACAGCCTGTCGATCGACAAGGTCAACCTGTTCCAGCCCTACGCGCGCTTCATGATCAACGAAGATCGCACCACCAGCGTCGACGACCTGTTGATTCCACAACCGGTCGACGGCCCGGCGAAGAACACGGCGGCCAAACCGGCCTCGAAGGACAAGCCGCTGGGTATTCATATTGGCGGCATCGCCATCAACGATGGCTCGGCCAACTTCGCCGATTTCAGCCTGACGCCGAACTTCGCCACGGCCATCCAGCAACTCAACGGCGAGATCGGCACCATCGACAGCCGCCAGGCCAAACCGGCCAGCGTGGACGTGAAAGGTAAGGTCGATCGGTATGCGCCCGTCACGATCAAGGGCGCGGTCAATCCCTTCGACCCGATGGCCAGCCTCGACATCGCCACCAGTTTCAAACGGGTCGAACTGACCACCCTGACGCCCTACTCCGGCAAGTTCGCGGGCTATCGCATTCGCAAGGGCCGGCTCAATCTCGATCTGCATTACCGGATCACCAAGGGCCAGCTCCAGGCCGACAACAAGGTTGTGGTCGAGCAGTTGCAACTGGGTGAAAAGGTCGACAGTCCGGACGCCGTCAGCCTGCCGCTCAAGCTCGCCGTCGCCTTGCTCAAGGACTCCGAGGGCAGGATTACCATCGAACTGCCGGTCTCCGGCAACCTCAACGACCCGCAGTTCAGCGTGATGCCGATTGTCTGGCAGACCCTGCGCAACCTGGTGGTACGCGCAGCCCAGGCACCGTTCAAGCTCATCGGCGGCCTGGTGAGTGGCGGTGGCTCGGAAGACCTGGGCAGCGTGGCATTCGCGCCGGGGGCCAGCGACCTGAGCAAAGAAAACGAAAGCGTGCTCCTCAAGCTGTCCGAAGCCTTGGGCAAGCGTCCGGAACTGCGCCTGGAAATCGAAGGCACCGCCGCCGAAAGCAGCGACGGCCCGCTGCTCGCCGCCCAGCGCCTGGAACGCGAATACCAATACACCTACTACAAGATGCTGCAGCGCAGGGGCGACAAAGTCCCGGCCAAGGCTTCGTTGCTGCAGGTACCGGAAGATGAAAAGCCGCCCCTGCTGGAAGGCATCTACCGCACACGCCTGAAAACCCAGCCACCGGCTGAATGGACGCAGTTGGACAAGAAGGCTCGCCTCGAAAAACTCCGGGAAGGAGTTATCCAGTTCTGGAGCGGCAGCGACCTGCTGTTGCGTGAACTCGGCCAGGAGCGCGCCAGCAGCATCAAGGACTTCCTCGTGGATAAAGGCAAGCTGGCCGATGACCGCGTGTACTTCATCGACGCGAGCCTGGGCCAGGCCGAAAAAGACGGTACCGTGATCACCCCCATGCACCTGGATGCCGAATGAAAATGAAGTATCTGCACGGACTCAGCCTGGGCCTGCTGCTCGCAGCCGGCCAGGCCTCAGCCGCCGATACGTTGCGTTGCGGCAGCCAGTTGATCAGCGTCGGGGATCGTTCGAGCGAGGTGCTGCAAAAATGTGGTCAGCCTGTGGCGCGTGATGACCTGGGCTACAAACGCAGCGTCAACCGCCGGGAAGAATATCCGGTGGAGGAATGGACCTACGGGCCCAACAGCGGGATGTACCAGTACTTGCGCTTCGAGGGGAATCGGCTGGTGGAGATTACCAGCAAGCGTGGGCGGTGATGGGCTGGGCTGTCCCAGGGTATCTGCAGCGACAGTGCCGACGCCTTCGCGAGCAGGCTCGCTCCCACAGGGGCCGGGTTGTTTCTGGAAGAATGCGATCAAATGTGGGAGCGAGCCTGCTCGCGAAAGCGACTACCCGGTCTCCCTGACTGGCTCACATTTCCTCCCCCAGAATAGAACAGGCCCCCGGCACGAATGCCGGGGGCCTGTAATGGCCACGTCCATGTGGCCCTTCGCATGAACTCCAAAGCGACGGCAGCGTATAACCCAGCCCGCTTGCCGCGCCTTCTCCCGTCCAGGCGAGAAGTCTTTCCTTATTCGGATTTCAGGCCATCAGCCGATACGGCTTTGACGCCTTTGATTTTCTTGGTGATCGCGACGGCGGTGTCTTTCTGTGCGTCGGTCACAGCAACGGTGGAAGACAGGGACACGACGCCCTTGTTGGTTTCAACCTTGATGTCGGAGCCTGGAATGCCTTTCTCGGTGACCAGGTCAGCTTTGACCTTGGTGGTGATCCAGGTGTCGGAAACCTCTTCCTTGGCTTTTGTCGCTTCGCCCGCAGCCAGCATCATCGGGGCCTGAGTTGCTTGGGTGGTCTCGGCGAAAGCGCTAGCCATGGACAGAGTCAGTGCAGTGGCAGCAGCGGCAGTGATAGCGAACTTCTTCATACGAGTAACTCCTGTTTTTCTCAGAAACTGCCGAAAGTGCATCGCGGCAGGTTGTCAGGAGTAGTGCGAAGGCTGTGCCAGTTTTGAAACAACAGTTTTTCCTATGAAAATCAGCAGGTTAAGCGAAGCGGCAATTCACGGAATCATGCAATTTGCATGATATGGACATTTTAGACATGCAACTTGCGGGTTTCCGAGTTTCGCTAACCCGCTGAATTGATTATGTTTCTCTTTGCACGTCATGAACACACAGCCCTATCCAGTCAAAGCCCCGCTTTAAGCGGGGCTATGTCGGGGGCTGTCGAGGGAACGGCATCAGGTCCCAGTGCAATTCTTCGGCAGATATTCCTGAGCGGCCGTAGACGTGCAAGTCCACACGCCCGTTGCCGAGCGACTGAAGGTGATCGTCTTACCCAGGATTGGCGCAGAAGCGTTCAGGACGGTGCAGACAATGCTGCCCACACCCGTCGATGCAACGCCGGACGCGGTCATCGTACAGTTGGTGGTGGGCGACGTACCGCCGATATTGGCCAACGTCGGATCGGTTCCCTGATTCATGACGTCCTCGAAGGGCACCTGCAACGCGGAGGCCTCCGCCAGCCCCGCCGTCACCTTCGCTCGCGCCTGATACTTCGAATATTGCGGCAACGCAAACGTCGCCAGGATCCCGATGATCGCCACGACGATCAGCAGCTCGATCAGCGTAAAGCCCTTTTGCTTGTTCATAGACATCTCCCATGCATGAGTCGAAATCTCATGACCTGAAACGGCCATTGCAGGGCACATGCCAACCCGCAGAAGCCCAGCCAGCGAAGGCCTTCCCTGCCGAACTGGAGCAACCTCCTACCCCAACAACCGCACTATCTGACGCTTTTTGTCACCTCTGCTCGCTGGTCAGGCGCCTATGCTTGACTAGGCTATAAATCATGAACAGACCGCTTCCGGTATCCCCATGAATGACATCACCCTCAGCGGCTTGGCCAAGCAATTGGTGCTGGCCGAATTGATCACCGAACAAAACGCACAACAGGCTTATCAACAGGCCCAGCGCAATCGCACGCCCCTGGTCAGTTACCTGGTGCAGAACAAACTGATCCAGAGCCGGCAGGTAGCGGAAATCGCCTCGGAGCATTTCGGTATCGCGCTGCTGGACCTCAACAGCCTCGACAAGGACAACCAACCCACTGGCCTGGTCAGCGAAAAACTGGTGCGCCAGCATCATGCCCTGCCGCTGTGGCGGCGTGGCAACAAGCTGTACGTGGGCATTTCCGACCCGACCAATCATCAGGCCATCAATGACATCCAGTTCAGCACCGGCCTGACCACCGAAGCCATCCTGGTGGAAGACGACAAGCTCAGCGACGCCATCGAAAAGTTCTTCGAATCCAGCAGCACGGGCCTGGAAGGCATGGCCGACGTCGACCTCGACGGCCTGGACATCGAGTCGATCGACGACCGCAAGCAGGACAGCATCGTCGGCCAGGACGGCGACGATGCGCCGGTGGTGCGCTTCGTCAACAAGATGCTGCTGGATGCCATCAAGGGCGGCTCCTCCGACTTGCACTTCGAACCGTATGAAAAAACCTACCGGGTCCGGGTGCGCACCGACGGCATGCTGCGGGAAGTCGCCAAGCCTCCCATTCAACTGGCCAACCGCATCGCCGCGCGCCTGAAAGTCATGGCCAGCCTGGACATTTCCGAGCGGCGCAGACCCCAGGACGGTCGCCTGAAGATGCGCCTGTCAAAAACCAAGTCCATCGACTTCCGGGTCAACACCCTGCCCACGCTCTGGGGCGAAAAAGTGGTGATCCGGATTCTCGACCCCTCCAGTGCGCAAATGGGCATCGACGCCCTTGGCTACGAGCCGGAACAGAAAAACCTGTACATGGCCGCCCTCAAGCAGCCGCAGGGGCTGATCCTGGTGACCGGGCCGACCGGTTCGGGCAAGACCGTATCGCTCTACACCGGCTTGAATATCCTCAACACCGTGGACATCAATATCTCCACCGCCGAAGACCCGGTGGAAATCAACATGGAAGGCATCAACCAGGTCAACGTGAACCCGCGCCAGGGCCTGGATTTCGCCCATGCCCTGCGCTCGTTCCTGCGCCAGGACCCGGACGTGATCATGGTCGGCGAGATCCGCGACCTGGAAACCGCCGAAATCGCCATCAAGGCCGCACAGACCGGGCACTTGGTGCTGTCCACCCTGCATACCAACAGCGCCGCCGAAACGCTGGTGCGCCTGCACAACATGGGCATCCCCGGGTTCAACATCGCCACGGCGGTGCACCTGATCATCGCCCAGCGCCTGGCGCGCAAATTGTGCACGCATTGCAAGAGAGCCATCGAGGTTCCCGAGGAAACCCTGCTCAAGGAAGGCTTCCCACGGGAACGCATCGGCGCATTCACGATCTATGAGCCGGTCGGTTGCGAACAGTGCAACAACGGCTACAAAGGTCGCGTGGGGGTATACGAAGTGGTCAAGAACACACCCGAGTTGCAGCGGTTGATCATGGCCGAAGGTAACTCCTTGGAAATCGACCTGCAAATGCGCAAGGACGGCTTCAACGACCTGCGTACGTCGGGGCTGGTCAAAGTGATGCAAGGCATCACCAGCCTCGAAGAAATCAACCGGGTCACCAAGGATTGAACATGGCGGTCAAGGCAGTAAGAACCGACGTCTACGTGTGGGAAGGCAAGGACCGCAAAGGCACGAAAATGTCCGGCGAGCTGACCGGCCAGAGCCCGGCGCTGATCAAGGCGCAACTGCGCAAACAGGGCATCAATCCAGGCAAGGTGCGCAAGAAGTCCACCTCGATATTCAGCAGGGGCAAGCGCATCAAGCCGTTGGACATCGCCCTCTTCACGCGCCAGATGGCGACGATGCTCAAGGCTGGCGTGCCGTTGCTGCAAGCGTTCGACATCATTGGCGAAGGCTTCGACAACGCCAACATGCGCAAGCTGGTGGACGAGGTGAAACAGGAGGTCGCCGCCGGCAACAGCTTTGCCGCGGCGCTGCGCAAGTGCCCGCAGTATTTCGACGAGTTGTATTGCAACCTGGTGGACGCCGGCGAGCAGGCCGGTGCCCTCGATACGCTGCTGGACCGGGTCGCGACCTATAAGGAAAAAAGCGAAGCCCTCAAGGCCAAGATCAAGAAAGCCATGACGTATCCCGCCGCCGTGGTAGCTGTTGCGGCCGTGGTCACAAGCATCCTGCTGATCAAGGTCGTGCCGCAGTTCGAGTCGGTATTCGCAGGTTTTGGCGCAAAATTGCCAGCTTTCACGCTGATGGTCATCGGCCTGTCGGAATTCATGCAGGAGTGGTGGTGGCTGCTGCTTGGCGGTTTGGTCGGTGCGTTTTTCGGCGTCAAACATGCGCTCAAGCGCTCCCAGGCGTTTCGTGACTGGCGGGACAAGTGGCTGCTCAAGCTGCCCCTGGTGGGCACCCTGATGTACAAGTCCGCCGTGGCCCGTTATGCACGTACGCTCTCAACGACCTTTGCGGCTGGCGTGCCGCTGGTCGAAGCCCTCGATTCGGTGTCGGGTGCTACCGGCAATGTGGTATTCAAACGGGCGGTGCTACGCATCCGGCAGGACGTCTCGACCGGCATGCAACTGAATTTTTCCATGCGCGCTTCCGGTATTTTTCCGAACCTGGCGATCCAGATGACGGCCATTGGCGAAGAGTCCGGCGCGCTGGACGACATGCTCGACAAGGTGGCGAGTTTTTATGAAGCCGAGGTGGATAATCTGGTGGACAACCTCACCAGCCTGATGGAACCCTTCATCATGGTGGTCCTGGGGGTCGTCGTCGGTGGCCTGGTGGTTGCCATGTACATGCCCATCTTTCAACTCGGCTCTGCGATCTGACATGCCCTTGAGCGAATTCTTCGTGCTTTACCCCTTGGCGTTCGTGCTGACGGCATTGCTGCTCGGACTGATCATTGGCAGTTTTCTCAATGTCCTGGTATGGCGCCTGCCGAAGATGCTCGACCGTGAATGGCGGCTGCAAGCGCAGGATCTGCTGGGCCTGCCGGCCGAAGCTCCCGGTCCGGTCTACAACCTGGTGCTGCCCCACTCCCAATGCCCGCACTGCGGCCACCGCATCCGCACCTGGGAAAATATTCCCTTGCTCAGCTACCTGGCGTTGCGCGGGCGCTGCTCCCATTGCGCCGCCCCCATCGGCAAGCGCTATCCATTGACCGAATTGGCCTGTGGTGCCCTGTCGGCGTTCGTCGCCTGGCATTTCGGCTTCGGCTGGCATGCGGCGATGGCGATGGTGCTGAGCTGGGGCTTGTTGTCGATGAGCCTGATCGACGCAGAGCATCAATTGTTACCCGACTCCCTCGTACTGCCCCTTTTGTGGCTGGGCTTGATCATCAACAGCTTCGGGCTGTTCGTCTCTCTCAACCAGGCGTTATGGGGCGCGATCGCCGGTTACCTGGTGCTGTGGGTGGTGTTCTGGGTATTCAAGTTGCTGACCGGAAAGGAAGGCATGGGCTATGGCGACTTCAAGCTGTTGGCGATGCTGGGCGCCTGGGGCGGCTGGCAAATCCTGCCGGTGACGCTGCTGCTGTCTTCGCTGGTGGGTGCGGTGGTCGGCGTCGTCGTGCTGCGCATCCGCAACGCACCGACATCGACACAGATCCCCTTCGGACCCTATCTGGCCATTGCCGGCTGGATTGCCTTGCTCTGGGGTGGTCAAATAACCGACTTCTATTGGCAGTCAGTCGGTTTTTAATGAACAGTTCTGCGAAAAAACCCTGGATTCTCGGCCTGACCGGTGGCATCGGCAGCGGCAAGAGCGCGGCGGCCCAACATTTCATCGACCTGGGCGTGCATGTGATCGACGCTGACCATGCGGCGCGCTGGGTCGTCGAACCCGGACGCCCGGCGCTGGGAAAAATAGCCGAACACTTTGGCGCGGGTGTGCTGCAGGCGGACGGCGCACTGGATCGAGCCGCGCTGCGCACGCTCATCTTCGAGAATGCCGAGGAGCGCCGCTGGCTGGAAGCACTGCTGCACCCGCTGATTGCCGAAGAGATCGCCCATCATCTCGCCCAGGCAAAATCGTCCTATGCGATCCTGGTGTCACCGCTATTGATCGAGTCGGGGCAGTACGCCATGACCCAGCGGATCCTGGTGATCGACGCACCGGAACAATTGCAGGTCGAACGCACCTTGCAGCGCGACCAGACCAGCGAGCAGCAGGTCCAGGCGATCCTCAAGGCCCAATCCAGTCGCCAGGATCGCCTCAGCCATGCTGACGACGTGGTGGTCAACGACCGCGACCTCGCCTGGCTGCACAGCGAGGTCGAACGCCTGCATCACTTTTACCTTACCTTGCGTGGAGGCCAACCATGAGCCAACCCCCAATCGTTGATTGCCCAACCTGTGGCGCCCCGGTCGAGTGGACCGCTGAAAGCAAATTCCGGCCGTTCTGTTCGGATCGCTGCAAGCTGATCGACCTCGGCGCCTGGGCGTCGGAAGAACACAAGATTCCGGTCGCCCCGGATGCCGAGGATGAGTTGTTCAGCGAAGACTTCAATCCCCGGTCACATCACTAAGGCCGCATGAACCCGTAATCCTGGCTATCGTCGAGATTTTCCGCGAGGAAACTCAACTCATCGGCCAAATCGTCGACACTGCGTACGCTCTTGCTCTGCTGCACAATCGCGCTGAGCAAGGCCCGCAGGCTCAAGCCCGGGTCAAAACCGATCTCCATGGCCGCGTCGTGACTGCGCCGGATTTCTTGCCTCGCCCACTCATAAACACTCATGGTTGCACTCCTGGAAATTTTCCAAAGCATGCAGCGCGGCAGGCGGTGCAGCCTTGACGTGAATCAAGGCTTGTCTTCATCGTTCCAGGGTGCCGACAGGTAGCGTGTGCGGTTGAATGTCTCCAGCCATTCGGGACTGAACACCACCAGCGCGCTGACCACCATGCCGTTGATGAAAGCCTCCGGGAAAATGATCAGCCAGAGGTAACCGACGAAATCTTCCAGCCAGTACGGCATGACGAAAATACCGTCGTACCAGAGCAGGCCAAGCCCCAGCAGCAGGCACCCCAGCGCCGAAAGCGCGGCGGCGAGAAATCCGGAACAGAAGATATACACAAATAGATTGCGCGGCTGGGCACGCTCCACCAGGACGGCGCAACCTTCAGTGATCAGCACCGGCAGGAGAATCAACAGCGCGCCATTGATGCCGACCGCCATCATGTCCTGACGGCCCAGCAGCACCAGCGCGAGCTGCGCGCAAAGCCCTCCGAGGATCGCCAGGGGCCAATCCAGCAGCAAGGTGACGGCCGTCATGCCAAGGAAGTGATACGAGACGCCCGTATCGAAGTCTCGCCGTACCAGCCATAACAGGAACAACGCCAGCACCGTGCCGAACAGCAAATGCTGGCGACGACTGTCAGTAAACAACTCGACCCACGGCGCCCGCGCCACTGCCCAGGCCAGCACCGGCACATAAATCAACCAGCCGACCGCCAGGGTCTGCGGTGAGAGCAGTTCGGCACCGATCATGGCTACTCCTGCGAAACGTGAACACGGTACAGCGCGGATTCGAGCATCGGTTCAACGCGCAGGTCGTTCGCTATTCAGTCGCGATACTTGCAGGCTGTTGCACCAGTGCCATTGCAAACTTGCCAAAGCCCACCGACCAATCCGAATAGTCATTTTCATGCATGAAAATGAACACGTCTTGCGGACGAACCTGGGCTTGAACGGCGAGATTGTCAGCGATGTTTTTATAGAGGTCGCGCTTCATCGCATCGCTGCGGCCCCTGCGCATCGTAATCTCAACCACGATCAAATTGTCTGAACGAGCCACACCGTTGAAAGTTCGGCTGTAGAAGAACTGTTGCGGATCATAGTCCGTCACCAGGTTGAACAATTCATCCTTGGGCATACCAATGCTGTCGACCAACGCTTGGTGTATGCCATCGACGATGCGTTGGCGCTGTTGCTGGCTGGTGCCTTTGGTGACAGCTGTACGAACAAACGGCATGTGAGTTGCTCTCAATTGGATTCTCGAATAATCCGCCACCTGAACAGTGTGCGGATAAGCGCAAGCCCAACGATTCTGCGCAAACCTCATGCTCGCCGATAACGATTTATGCGGCCGGAGTATTTGAGTTAAAGTCACTTCATGAAACGTCGCCTTCCCCCATTGAATGCGTTGCGTACCTTCGAGGCTGCGGCTCGACTCGGGAAAATGACGTCCGCTGCCGAAGAGCTTTCCGTCACGCCCGGCGCTGTGAGTCGCCAGGTACGCCAGTTGGAACTGAGCCTTGGCGTCGATCTGTTCGAAGGGCCCAAGAACAAGCCGCAGCTCACCACGGCCGGAAAAGAACTCTTGCCTCAATTGACCGCCGCGCTGGACCAGATCGAGGCGGCAGTGGGCCGGGTCCGGGATACCGCGACAGGCACCCTGGACGTCTCCTGCTTCAGCACGTTTACCGTCAAGTGGTTGATACCTCGCCTGTTCGACTTCAACTCGACTTACCCGGATATCAAGATTCGCTTGAGCTCACCGGTCCCTGGAGCCGATCCGGGCCGGGATCGCTATGACGTGATGATCACCGCCGAGCAGGACGTCATTGGCGAACCAGAAAAAACGGTCCTGCTGTTTCCTGAACGGCTGGGCATCGTTTTGTCGCCGGCATTAGCCGCACGCCTGCAGCTCACCGAGCTGAACTCGATCTTCAGTCATCCGCTGTTGCATACCCGAACGCGCCCAGACGCCTGGGCAAACTGGGCCGACGCGGTTGGCTACCGGAACACACCCCCGACTGGACTGGAATACGAGCACTATTACTTTACTTTGGAAGCGGCAATTGCCGGCCTGGGGATTTGCGTCGCCCCTTGGCATCTGGTGGCCGACGATATTCGCCTTGGCCGCCTGGTGGCACCGTTTGGCTTTTATCCGAGCCGTTATGTCTACCTGGCGAAGCGAAGTGCCCAACACAGCAAGAAACTGGAGCTGTTCTGCGCCTGGCTGGCGCGTCAGGCTGGACAGGACGGCCCGCCAGGCCCTGCCTGAGCGAAAATTTGCCCTCAGCGACACGCTTTATTTTTTATGAACACATTTGAACGCTAAGCTTGGGCTCATGGATGATTCCGATTATTTACGCCTGCTGACGATCGCAGCCGAGCAGGCCAACGCCTTTCTCTCCAATGCCCGCAAATGGGAGCGTGAGCGTTGGGTCTGCCAGCGCCTGCTGCAAGGGTTGAACGTGCCCTATCGCGCCGACGAGTTCGCGCCGGCCGGGGAGCCGCCAGACGTCTTGTTCCGTGATGCCAACTTCGAAGTGTTTTTTGTGCTCGACGAGGGCCGTCGCCTCAATGACGAATGGCGCGATGAACTGCAGCGTCGCCGCAGCGCCTTCTCCTTGAGCCAACTGGTGCGTCGCGAGGCCAAGCCCCGAAGAATTCCCGCCAACGAATTCCTGATGCGACTGGCACCGACCCTGCGCAAGAAAGCCCACAACTACACCGAGCGCGGCATGGACCTGGGGGAGCTGGATATCATTGCGTTCGCCAGTCTCAAGCGCGAAGTGCTGGACCTCAACAGCCACTTTCCACCGCCGACCGAATACCTGCGCCAGGGCTGGCGCTCCTTGTCGCTGGTGGGGCCGACCTTCGCCCGCGTACTGTTCGCCCATCCCGATGCGCCGGATTTCCTGCGGGGCAACCTGGGTCGCAGCATCGTCTTCGATGTCGGGATCAGCCTGTGAGCCCCCTGCAGGAACTGATCGCCGCTGTGCCGCAACAGGGCCGCGTGCGCTGGATCGGGGTGCGCCCCCAGGGTCATGCGCCGATGATCGAACTGGACGCCGTGGAGGCGCGCCTGGAGGCCGGTCTCACTGGCGACCATGCGCGCCCCGGCGTGCGCAATGCGCGGCAGGTGACGTTGATCCAGTGGGAGCACCTGGGCGTGATCAGCTCGCTGATGGGCCGTCCCGACGATCAGCCCATACTGCCGCAAGAGCTGCGGCGCAATATCGTAGTCAGCGGGATCAACCTGTTCAGCCTCAAGGGCCGGCGCTTTCGCATCGGCCAGGCCATTTTCGAGACCACCGGCTGGTGCCAGCCCTGCGCACGACTGGAGCGAAATCTTGGCGAAGGCACGTTCCAGGCGGTACGCGGCCATGGCGGAATCACCGCCCGAGTGTTAAAAAGTGGAATCATTCGCCTGGACGACAGCCTGATCGTCGAACCCGTTCCGGCGAGCGGCTACGCGGC
>Ga0308169_10003169_pt1 | contig 16305 bp, 16 predicted proteins | sample PhyBR1_2_FD_202139 | JGI IMG/M metagenome (GOLD analysis project Ga0308169, IMG submission 202139) | Phyllosphere microbial communities from UC Gill Tract Community Farm, Albany, California, United States - DLSLSB.R1 | ecosystem: Host-associated > Plants > Phyllosphere > Unclassified | place... | reverse complement strand
ACAAGCTGCTGGCCGACAACGAAGTGCTGGTCAAGAAGCTCGACATGATCCCGGTCGAATGCGTGGTGCGCAACTACGCCGCCGGCAGCCTGGTCAAGCGCCTGGGCGTCGAAGAGGGCATGAAGCTCAACCCGTACACCTTCGAGCTGTTCCTCAAGGACGACGCCAAGGGTGACCCGTTCATCAACGAATCCCACGTCGTGGCCTTCGGCTGGGGCACCGCCGAGCAACTGGCGAAGATGAAAGAGCTGTCGCTCAAGGTCAACGACGTGCTGACCAAGCTCTTCGACGACGCCGGCCTGCTGCTGGTCGACTTCAAGCTCGAATTCGGCGTGTTCAGCGACGGTTCCATCGTCCTGGGCGACGAATTCAGCCCCGACGGCTGCCGCCTGTGGGACAAGGACACCCGCAAGAAAATGGACAAGGACCGCTTCCGCCAGGGTCTGGGCGACGTCATCGAAGCCTACGAAGAAGTGGCCAACCGCCTGGGCGTGCCGCTGTAACACCGCTGTAGACGCGCAAGCGCCTGAATTCGCAAATTATTTTGCATCAGGGGCTTCGCGTTTGGCGCAGACGCTGGTATGATTCGCGCCGTTGGAGAGATGCCAGAGTGGCCGAATGGGACGGATTCGAAATCCGTTGTACCTTCACCGGTACCTAGGGTTCGAATCCCTATCTCTCCGCCATTATTTGAAAAGCCCTGTAATTCAATGAGTTACGGGGCTTTTTCTTTTCCGATTGTACCCCTTGATTGTACCCCTCAGAAACAGCTCAGCCGGGGTATCTGGCGGAAATCGTCTCAGCCTCTGCAAACGCCTTCCGTAGTATCGCAGCTGCCTGTGCAAACGAAGCAGGGTCATCAGAGCCGCTGTGCAACACGCCGCCCTCTCGAACGTCTATAAGCACGCTCTCGATGTACTGATAGAACCGTACAACGGACGACGCGTCTTTGGGCTTCAGGTAGCCGAGCTTCGTTAGGTTCGCCGTGAACACTCGTGCATAGTCCTGATTCCCTGGTACGACGAATTTATGAAACGGCCTTTTGCCCTCCGGTAGCGCCTCAAGCCCTACAACACATTCGTCCAGCTCGTTTAAGTAATTCCGTTCTATCGCTATCTGATGCAGCGCCCGCACCTCGGCAACAATTGCTACGGTCACGCTCTTACGCTCTTGATGCCAAGGTCATTCGAGATTGATAGCATAACGCCATTACCTCAGGATGCTGACTATGAAACCGCCTTCAGACCTCAAGGTGCTACGAAGCATCTACAAAACGTACTACGGTGAATTCGAAGCGTTCAAGCTTGGCGCCGTGAACAACCGCAAGTCAAAGGTTTACGTCCCCATTGACTGCAAGCTGATCGCTGGCAAGCTCAAAACCGACGGCGACATCGTATTCGGGCGCCTCTACTACCATATGCAACCAAAATATGGGTATACGAATAGCGACGGCAGCAAGATAGCATTCTTCTCTATGGTGGTTGGACCGGACAATAAGTGTGTGAACTTCCCGTTGCTCTCCTCCGTTTTGGCAGGTCTTGAGGAAGAAAACAGCAAATTCAAGTGGGCAACAGTTCTTTCCACGCTAGCTCTCGTCGTATCGGTGGCCGCGCTATGCCTACAGCTCTAGGGGTTGCCGTTGCGGCGGGTTGATGGTTTACATGATGCTCAGCGGTTTCCCCCGCCCCGCCGTGGGGAGGTCGTCAATTCGATACGCGTTCTGCCCTTAGCCTCAGAAAAATAATGAAGGGCATTTCATCTTCATAGCTACTTAACGTATGCCTCCTAGCCTCGATGGAAACCTGACAAATCTGAAAAATAATATCCGTGCCGCTGGTGAGTGCTGGAAGCCCCTACAACACTCTCAGAAGCGCGACTTACCTTGTTCGATATCATGGAGAGACGACAAAGCCCGCACGTGGCGGGCTCTCCTGGGCCTGTCAGGCCCTATGCTTTCATAGCTCGTTGTACGGTGCTCAAGCTCACACCTAGGGCAGCAGCAACCTTACGGAAGCTCGCCTTGGGCTCTGCCATAGCACTACGGATAGCCTCATCGTCTATTGTCTTCGTACGACCCTTGTAGACGCCATTTTCTTTTGCTTTGGCGATACCCTCACGCTGGCGCTCCTTGATCATCGAGCGTTCGAACTGAGCCACGCTGCCCAATAGGGATAGCATCAGCTCTTGCATGGGGTTGGCTTCACCCGTGAAGTGGAGCTGCTCCTTGTGAAACCTGACAGCAATGCCTTTGCTAATGAATTCCTTCACCAGTGCAAGCAGGTCTTCCAGAGATCTTGCGAGGCGGTCGATGCTATGGACATGGACAGTGTCACCCTTACGCACGAATCGAAGCAGATCTTTGAGAGCTGGACGGTCAGTGGTGGCGCCGCTCACCTTGTCTGTGAAGATTTCATCCAGTGCTATGCCGTCAAGCTGACGAGCAACGTTCTGGTCTACTGACGACACTCGCACATAGCCGACTTGAGACATTTGACGCACCTTGTATTCATTAGGATCTAGAGGTGCTCATTGTCACTGTATTCATTTTCCAAAGCAAGCCTATTGAATACAGATCTGGAAGCTTTCGTGTATTCACTGACCAGCGGTCACTAGGGTGTGTTTGTTTGCCGATCAGCTCCATCTCGCGCATCAATTTACGCACCTTGAATCCCCTAGTTTTCATGCCGTCCTCCTTCATCATCTTTATGATGCTTCGACTGCCCGTAGCGTTTCGGCCTGGCGTGAACAGCGCGTTAATGCGGCTGTGTAAACTACACGTTTAGCGTCCGGATATTGACGTTTTCGGTAGTACACGTAATAGCGCGATCGGGTGGCTTCAAATACCGAGCACAGCAGATCAACCGACTAATAGGAGCGAAGCTGATCGACCAACGCGAGCGCTCCTGCTCCTCAACCATCAAGAACGCGATAGCCTGTTTTAAAATTTATTTTTCCCGTACAAGGCGGTTGATCCGGGCTTTATATCCTGGATTTTCTGCTGCTCGGGTGTCAGCGCTTTGCTGTTCGGCATGATGCCACCTCGCTCCTTTTATAGCTGGTTGACCCCCCGTGGTAGGGCTGACTCAACCAGCCCAAGCGACTGCGCTGCCTCGATGTGGCTGTAGCCCTGGTCGAGCACCAGGTTGGTGGCTTCACGTTTGAATTCGGGAGTGAAGGTACGTCGTTGTCTGCTCATCAAACACCACAGCTCGGTCGTTTGCTAGCGGCACGGGGGGCACTCCCTGTAAATCTTGACACAATCTAATCGGCCAAAAAGTTGCGACCCCTTTCATCTGTCAGTAAGTTCGATCTCCCCACACCAAGGAGGGTGTGACAAACAGGCGGTAACCTTAACCCCGGGCACGTTACGCCCAACCTAATTGGCGTAGCCTGCGCCCGAGACTTTGACGTTCAGGGAGAACCGATAAATGCAAAAAACTTCAAGTCCGCTGCTGTCCATTATCACCGACCGCTCCAAACTTGCTGGGCTGTTGACGATTCTTCTGCCCGTGCTGCTCGTCACCCTCGACAATACTATCCTTAACTTCGCTCTACCCAAAATCGCCGGCGCCCTTGGCCCCTCGGCTGCCGAACAGCTATGGGTAATCGATGCCTATTCATTAGTGCTCGCTGGCCTTTTGATCACCATGGGCAGCGCTGGTGATCGCGTAGGCTACCGGCGTCTATTGTGTGTGGGATGCACTGGTTTTGCCGTTGTCTCGGTTGCCATTGTGTTCTCTCAACAGGCCTGGCACCTAATCGCTGGCCGTGCAGTATTAGGATTGTTTGGCGCGATGATCTTACCTGCGACGCTCGCCCTGATCCGCACTGCCTTCGATGACCGAGAAGAAAGGCGCCTTGCCGTCGCGGCATGGGCGACTTGCCTGACATTGGGTGCGGCGGCTGGACCACTGCTCGGTGGTGTGCTGCTCCAATTCTTGAGTTGGCAGTCGGTGTTTCTTGTTGCAGTACCGTTCCTGCTACCGGTGTTGCTGCTTTCACCAATGATTCCAGAGTCCCAAAGGCAGGCTGGGGTGATGATCGATTATCCGAGCATCCTTTTGAGTCTAGGGGCTATGACGGGCGTGATGCTTTCTCTCAAGCATTTGGCCACGGTGGGTGTAGATGCCTACGCAACTGTGGAAATGCTGATGGGTCTTCTCATGGGGATCGCTTTCGTCCAACGGCAGTTGCAGCTGCAAGAGCCCCTACTCGATCTACGCCTGTTTGACTCGAGCACATTCTGCGTGTCTATCACCGTCAATCTCGTCAGCCTGGGGGCGCTGATAGGGTTCCTCTTTTTCGCTACCCAGCTGTTGCAACTGGTCTTGGATCTGCCACCCATTGCCGCAAGCTTGATACTGCTACCTGGTCAAGTCTGTGCAGTGGCCGCAGGTATCGCTATCGTACCGATTGCACAACGGGTGGCGCCGAACATAGTCATTCCAGGTTGCTTGTGTTTGGCAGCGAGTGCGTTTGCGGTAATGGCGTTATTTACAGCGACGGCGATGAGCGTAGCAGCGGCTTTTATACTGCTCAATGCTGCAGTTGCAGCGATTACCAGCGTTTCCAACGACCTTGTACTGAGCGCAGTGCCCGCTGACAAGGCAGGGAGCGCGTCTTCTGTGAGCGAGACGGCGTATGAGGTCGGCGTGGTGTTGGGGACAACTTTAGTGGGAGGGGCCGTGGCGGCTTGGTATCGATTGAGTCTGGTTTTGCCCGAGGAGCTAAAGGACACAACGGCTGCTATTACGGCGACGTTGGGAGGTGCTCATTCACTTGCGCAGGATTTACCTGCCGAAGTTGGACTGGTGTTGACTGAAGCCGCGAACACCGCTTTCAGTGTAGCAGTAGCAATCGCCAGTGGTCTGGTCGCGGGAGTGATCGTTTTGTTTGCCATATATGCCCGTCATGGCTTACGCAAGGTGTGACGGCCTGAATTGATTCTTGGGCTGGGTGTTGTCGACCTCAAGCATCAACCAACTGGGTCCCAGGGAATGAGGGATATTGAAATGCTTTGTTATGGCGGTGGAACTTGGATGGTATCCGCCAGCATGGCTAGCCGCTGAGTTTCTATGAGGCCATGATGTAATAATAAACGGGGATACTGCAAGGTTTAGGCTACTTGGGTAACCTGGGTTTAAGACATACAAACTCGTACTTAATCGTTGCGGCGTAGTTCGTCTATCAGTAAGTTGCGAATTCGCAAGTAAAGGAGGTTGTGAAATGGCGCCGTCTAGACGTGACGCAGAATTTGTTGATTGGTGGCTCGATGTCAACACACGCTTCGGCAACTGCGTAACGTCCGATGATCTTTTTGCGCAAGTGGAACAGGAGATTCGGGCGTTGGATTTCGACTGTTTCGCGTACGGATATCGAAGGCCTGTTCCTTTCAATCAGATCGAAGGATGCGTTAAGGGAAGTTATCCCGCAGAGTGGCTGTCGTACTATGAGGAGAGACGTTACGGGGAGATTGATCCGTCAGTGATTATGGCTCGAGAAATAGGATTTGTGATCTGGGCCGACCACAGGGAAATGATGGGTTCTCCAATTTTTTGTGAGGCAAGGGAGTGGGGTTTGAACATCGGTGCGACCTTCATGATGCGTGGCAGAGATCAGACTGTGCATGCGATAGGTGTTTCACGCCGTAGTGGAGCAGTGTCTGCAAACGAAGCGCTGCTACTACGATTGAAAATTAGCAATATCTTGGCATTATTGGAGGACTACATCCATCCAGTGGATATAATCACCGCGTCGAATATAAAGTTGAGCTGCAGGGAGCTCGAAGTTCTGAGATGGATCGGTGATGGAAAATGCTCACAAGATGTGTCTTGCATTTTAGGTATTTCTGAGAACACTGTGAATTTCCACGTCAAGGGAATTCAACGGAAATTTGGATCAAGTAACAGAGTGCTAGCAGCGGCATATGCTGCCGCATTGGGATTAATCTAAGTGCAGCAAAATAAATCTACGCTATGACTGATTATTGCGACCGGGTCTGCAGCGATAATCCGACCTAGAAGCTGCCCTGTCGACCTAGCAAACCTACTTTTTTTAGTAGTTGTGAGCTCTTTTTGGTTGTTCTAAATTCTACCCTGTTGCACGAGAATAGATAGCCACAGGGGATACTCTCAATGTACCGGTTTGAGTGTAAACAATATATCCAATTGGATGAGGGCGTGATTCAAGATTTAGGAAGATTTAGGGACAGGATATTCATTGGCAGGCTCAAGTGGAGTATCGGCGATACGCAAGAAAATGCAGGTGTGGAATTAGACCAATTTGACGTGCCGAATACTTACTACGTAATTGCTCGGGATGCTAGCGGGAATATCGTTGGATGTACTCGATTATTGCCTACCGTGAAGCCTTTTCTGTTGGGGGATATTTTTCCCGAACTATGTGGCGAGGGCGTGCCTCGAAATCAGCACACATGGGAGATATCCCGCGGCGCAGCATTGAATATCAACAAGGGTCGCTTGGCGGCAGAACTGTTCGATCTTTCCCTTCGATTCGCACTGGCACAGGGTGCTCTAAATGTTGTTGCTGTGGTGACCTGCAGCCTTGAACGCTACTTTAAGCTACGAGGGTTCGACTGTGTTCGATTGGGTACGGCAGTGAATTATGGGCACGATCTGCTAGTCGCCCTGAGCTTCTCCACCGAACAGTTTTAGTTTAAAGCTGGAAGTAGATAATTCTGAAGCAATTTTTGAACATGCTTATTAGTTTAATTAGCATGTGCCTTTGCGTAGGCCGCATGTTTGTAAAGTGATTGCTACTATGATTTGATAGCTTGGAGGCGGGGATGATTTACGATGTAGTAGTTGTTGGAAGTGGAGCTATAGGCGGCTCGATTGCGTTTGAGTTGGCTAGCCGAGGCTTGAAAGTATGCAGAGTGGGAGAAACTGTTCGTACTAATGCTGCTTCAAAGGCTGCCGGCGCTATGAACGGATGCTTTGGTGAGGTCACTGCAGGCCTGATGGCCAGTGAGCATGGCCGCCTTAAGTTACAGATGGATATTCAGGCGAAAGGGATGTGGGATGCGTGGTCGGAACGACTTACTAATGCTTCAGGGGACACGAGACCACTCTTCGCTGCGCATGGAACGCATGTGATCCTTAATTCCGCCGGTATGGCCGACATTGACAGCGTCAACTATGCTGCGATTGTGCAGGCATTGGATGACCATGGTGAGCCCTCGACAGTGGTAGATCCATCTGAGCTTGAATGGATTAAAGCCAATGACTTGGTACGGCCACTACAGGCGCTTCTAATCGCTAACGAACATGCCCTGAATTCTCACGTGCTGCTTGAAAAACTTGATCAGGCGTTGCTTTCGTCGAGCGGAGATGTTGTCGAAGCGAATGTCCGCACGTTAGTGACAGAGCAGCGTGTTATCTCTGGAGTAGAGCTAGAAGGTGGAGAGGTAATATCTGGCAAGCAGGTCGTAGTAGCCGCTGGAGTTCATTCTCTTGGACTGTTTGATAGCTTGCATGATGTAAAAGACCTTATTCCACCTCTGTTCGCCGGCTACGGCGTATCGATATTAGTCAAAGTCAAACGAGGGCACACCGTTCCCTCCACGGTCATTCGCACTCCTAATAGGGCTTTCGCCTGCGGCCTGCATTGTGTGCCGCGCTCACCTGAACTGCTCTATCTAGGAGCAACCAACATTTTGGCTGAAGAGCCCCGTTCTCATGCATCGGTTTCCGACGTACAGTTTCTCCTTGACTGCGCGGTCGATCAGTTAAACTTAGACCTGCACGATGCGGAAATTATGAGTATTCAGGTCGGTAATAGGCCTATACCGGCTGATGGGTTCCCACTGATTGGCCCATGCGGCTATAAGGGGCTGTGGATGGCTACAGGCACTTACCGGGATGGTCTGCACCAGTCTCCGCTGTTAGCTAACTGGATGGCTGATCAGATACTAGGTATTGCTAATGATATAGATCTATCCCGCTTCACCCCTATGCGTAAGCCGTTACAAGGTATTTCACGAAGCATGACTGTTGTGGAAACAGTTAAGCAGATGTTTGCTACAGGTTATGAGTATCGTTGGAATATCAAGCCGTACTGGCTGCCGCTGTTAGATAAGGGCATGACCAATAACTACGAAGATTTAATCAATTCTCTGCATCCAGAATTCACTCCCCCGCCTGAACTTGTCGCGTTCGCTTATCTGTATCCCTCGATGTATGACCGTCTCGCCCGCTATTACGGAGCATGGTCATGAGTACAGAGCTAGAACAGGAGCGTGCATGCGCGCTGGCAGCATTGCTCAAAGCGGGTGTCTGGGATGCTCAGGGTGATCTACAAGCTCTGGTTGAACACAATTTTCCAAGTACTGAGGTGCTAAGCGACCGAGCAGTCAACACATTTCGGCAAGACGTTTCCGAACGCTGCTTGCGGATTCCGCTAGGGCATATTCTCGGTTACGCCGACTTCGCAGGTATCCGCTTCGTAGTGGGTAGTGGGGTATTTGTTCCCCGGCGGCAGAGCATGGCTATTATGCAGTGGGTGGAAAAAAAGCTAAACCTGGATAGGACATCAAAAGTTTACGACCTGTGTGCTGGGGTAGGGGCGATTGGCTTATCTATAAGTTCTCGGTTAGGAGTTGGCGTGGTGTGTGTCGATAAAGATCCCACGGCGCTAACCTATCTACAACGCAATTTTTACCGACTTGGCGCCTCAAAATATGGTGCCATATATAAGTCAGCAGATATTATGAATCTTGCGGACTTTCAAGCCGCCGCCGGTACTGTCGATGTCGTAGTTTCCAATCCGCCATATGTTCCTGAAGGCACGACATTGGAGCCTGAGTGGAGTGAGAACCATCCCCCTGGTTCTATCTTCGCACCTGATGAGGGTAAAGGTCTGATTGAAGCGTCGGCACGTGTAGCCAGCCTGCTACTCAAACCCGGTGGTACGTTTCTACTTGAGCATAGTGAAGTGCAATCTTTTCAAGTAAGTATGATTCTAGATGGTGCTGGATTCAACACGGTGCGCACCTTATTGACCGAAGAGTTTAGCGACGCCACAGGGCCGTCTGTAATCACCGTTGGAGTTAGAGCATGAAAAAAATCACAGGAGATTCAAAGAGTAATACTAATGTGCGTAGAGATACCTGGATGAACATTCGAGAGCGACGTACAAGTGACGTAACGACCACAGCTTCTGGAACAGGCGTTACAGCCTTTGAAGTAGTTTCTCGCAAGGGAAAAGTACTCATGTTGGCAGATGGGACCAGCTGTACCGAGTTCATATCATGTTCGTATCTTGGATTGGAAAGCCACCCGACATTAGTCGGAGCAGCTCAATCGGCTTTAGAGCGCATAGGAGTTCATCTATCTGCCAGTCGGAGCGCGATGAGCCCTTCATATCTGCGAGAGCTTGAGCAATTGCTAAGTGATATCTATGGAGGCTGCAGCATTACTGTCTTCACCTCAACAAGTAATGTGCATCTTGGCGTCCTACCTCTCTTGGGTAGTGGAAGGATGGAAGGCTATCCCACAAAGCGCGCCGTTAAGTGGCTAGTTGATCGCACAGCTCATGCGTCGATGCAGATCCTCCGCGGGGTAATGTCTCAGTTCGGAGACGTCGATCGTGTGGATACTCGAGATCTAACAGGGTTGAAGACAGCGTTGGCAACGTGTGTCAGAGATCACATTACGCCTGTCCTGCTTATTGATGGAGTGGGCTCCATGTCAGGGTTGCTCCCGGTGAATGAGCTCAGCGATCTTCTGGCAACCGCTGGGGGTTACCTTTATGTCGATGACGCACATGGCATCTCCATCACGGGGCGTCATGGTGCAGGTTATGCGTTCGAAGCACTCGGGTACTGCCTACGTCCAAATACGCTGATTGCTGGCTCGCTGAGCAAGGCATTTGGCGGCGCAGGTGGTTTCATAGTTCTAAACGCAGATTATAACTCGGCGCAGCTACGCGCTCTAGCTAATCCGCTAGTATTCGGACACACCGTCTCGGTACCACTTTTGGCTGCCAATGTCGCTTCAGCTCGGCTCCACCTCTCCTCGGATATAGTTGAGTTACAGAATGCGTTGTGGGCAAACGTTCGTCGTTTCGATGGACAAATAGAACACAAATTAATGAACGCTTCTCTACCTGCGCCTATTCGTGGTGCGTTGTTCCACACTGAAAAACAGGGCGTTACCGCAGCTAGCAACTTGCGGGATGCTGGTCTTGTGGTATTTCCGGTCTTCTATCCAATTGTTGAAACCGGTAAGGCAATGCTGAGGTTCGCTTTTTCGTCGCTTCACACCCCAAGTCAGATAGATGCTTTGGCCCATCAAATCACTAGTCAACTTTACCACGCTGAGCTTTGAATAGGGTAAGGAGTTCCCATGTCCACAGATAGCGATACAGATCTATTACGCGCCAGTCTGGTACTTTCACCTTACCGCGAGCAGATTGACCAGCTAAATCATATACTTGTGGATCTTTTGGCGAAGAGGATGGAAATCTGTCGGGGGGTCGCGAGGGTCAAGTGTGCTAATAATATCGCCATGATGCAGCCGCAGCGCGTGACATCAACTTTGGATCAGATGAAATTGCTAGCTCCTTCGCGGCAACTTAGGCCTGAGTATCTAGCGGAAATCTTTAACATCATTATTGAGGAGACTTGTGAAGAAGAACGGCGCTTAATGGACGCGATTTCGAATTCAAAAAAGGAGGGTTGACTGTGAAAATTTTGATCGTGGATAATTTTGATTCCTTCACCAATAATATTTCTCAATACCTTTATGAAGCCTCTGGTGAGCACCCAACGGTCTTGCCCAATACTGTTACGTTTGAGTGCCTAGAACTTGATAAATACGATGCAGTAGTTCTATCTCCGGGGCCAGGGCATCCAGCACGCGAAGCGGATTTCGGCATCTGCCGTCAAGTATTGGCTCGCAGCAAATTACCGATACTAGGCGTATGTCTTGGTCATCAGGGAATCAATTGCTTCTATGGCGGAACGGTTGATCATGCGCCGAAGCCTGTACATGGTTACCGAGCGCGTATTACCCACTCGGGCACAGACCTCTTTGAAGGTGTTCCCCAGTACTTTGAAGCAGTTCGATATCATTCATTGGTCTGCACTGATATACCATCCTGTCTTGAGGTCACGGCAAGTTCAGCATGTGGGTTAGTGATGGGGATTGCCCATCGTGATCTGCCGATCTGGGGAGTGCAGTTTCACCCCGAGTCAATTGAATCAGAATATGGTATTAAGATATTTAGAAACTTTGTTCAGATGGCAAAAACATATGCCATAGACTGTGAGGACTCCGAAGGAAGTACCGTTCAAGCCGCAATTCAGAAGGTTGGCGGCCCTGCGCACTTGTTCGTCACTTTCGAGCGTCTAGCGCAGAGAGTATCTTGTGCGGACCTTTTTACCGCTAATTTTCCTGACAATAAACCGGTGTTTTGGCTTGACTGTGAATTATCTAGTAACTCGCAATCGCACTACTCGTTGATGGGTAACTGTGGTGCTGATTGTGCTTTGATTTTCAGTTATGATGTCAAAAACAGAGTTCTATCCATCCATGGCCCTGCAGGATCCGCGACAGTCACAGGTGATTTCTTCAGCTTGATGGAGAAGTTTACCAATTTGCTTACGGTCGAAACGCCACGCCAACTTCCTTTTCCTTTCAAAGGCGGGCTGGTTGGCTACCTCGGCTATGAACTAAAAGCTTTGGTCGGTACAAGCAACTCACATGAGTCGGAATTGCCAGATGCCATATTCTATCTTCCTCAGAATATTCTTGTGATTGATCATGCTGAAGAAGTTACTTACTCATGCCATCTATGGGGACGAGATCCTGTAGTGCTTGCTTCTAATCCAACGACCCCGTTGAATAAGTTAAAGTACTCACCAGGGCCCGTTGAAGAATCTAAGCTTTCATTGGCAGATAGTTCAGTCGCGTATATGGCAAAGGTTAATGAGTGTCTTCAGCAAATAATCAATGGAGAGTCATATGAGATCTGTCTTACCAATCGAGCCCAGGTTAAGTGTAAAGTGTCTCCCATCAGCTGTTATTTACGAATGCGGCGTATCAGTCCGGTTCCATATGGCGCTTGCATTAATACCGGCGCGTTCTGGATTTTGAGCGCATCACCTGAGACGTTTCTCACCATTCAGCCTTCTGGCCGTATTACCTCAAGACCTATTAAGGGGACTCGGCCTAGAGGTCAAACGCCCGAGACAGACGCCATGCAAAAACAAAGCCTTGCTTCCTCGGCTAAAGATCGCGCAGAAAATCTGATGATCGTTGACCTTGTGCGCCACGATTTAAATAGCGTTTGCGTGCCTGGCTCCGTCAGGGTTCCCCAGGCCTTCGATATCATGAGCTACTCCTCCGTTCATCAACTGGTTTCCACTGTAGAGGGGAGGCTGCGCATGGGGGTTACACCCTTCGCAGCAATCAAAGCATGTTTTCCAGGTGGTTCAATGACGGGCGCGCCAAAGCTCCGTACCATGGAAATTATCGACCAGCTTGAGACGTCCGCGAGAGGTATCTACTCTGGAGCTCTGGGTTGGATAGGACTGGACGGTTATACGGATCTAAGCATTGTCATTCGGACCGCGGTGATTAAGGATGGAATTGCTTGCTTTGGGATTGGTGGTGCTATCGTCGCAGACTCTGTTCCTTGCGACGAAATGGAGGAAACGTTAGTCAAGGCGAGTGTGCCTTTCTATAGCATCACAGGGCAGGAGTAAAAACTTGAATAATGTTTTGATATTGGGCGGCGCGGGAAGGGTGGGGCAATTCATGGCTAAGATTTTAGAGCCTCACACCCGCGCTATAACTATAGTCGATCTTGTAGCGCCACCGCCGCAGTATCGCCACTACCTGCTGAGCGCGCTGGACGTGGTTGAACATAGATCGGATATATTGCAGGAAAACACCACAATTGTTTTTGCATTGGCTGAGGACTTGGCGATCGCAACACTCGAAAGTCTTTCCCGAAAACATTCTCCAGTCGAAGTCATCATAAATACTTGCTCAATTCAAGAGGCATTTCATGCGAAGACCGCGGTGTTATTTCCAAGCGTAGTTTCAGTAGGAGTAAATTTTATGTTCTCCCCAGATCTTGACTGTCGTGGTCGGAGTGTAGCGGTGTGCGAGTACCGTCAGAGCAAGGCAGGAGAGTTGCTTGAGACAATACTTTCGCACAATGAAATGGAGGTTGCCAAGGTGGCGCCTGCTGAGCATGACGCACTAATGGCTGTATGCCAAAGCCTGCCTCATGCTGCGATTCTAGCCTTTGCTTTAGCACTGCAGGGATCAGGATTTGACATAGAAACATTGAACGCTCTGTCCCCTCCGCCTATGAAAGCTATGTTGAGTATGGTTGCTAGGGTTCTCCGCAATTCGCCTGAGACGTATTGGGATATCCAAAAAAATAACCCTGGTGCTCAGCAGCAGCGTGATCGGATGATTTCAAGCCTAGCGCTGCTCACTAATTTAAGTCTAGAAAATAGCAGTGACCATTTTTCCGATGAGTTGTGTGAAGTGCGAAAGTATCTGGGTAAGCATCTCCAGATCTACACTGACGCTAGCGCGCAGTTTTTCGATGTTCTTAGTCGTAATCGGATCACCAGTTGACTTATCAGTAAATATGGCTCTATAAATGCCATAATGTCTTGCTGCTAGCATAAAGGGCAACTTGAGTTAGTAGTCCTTTAATATGATACTTGATAGTAGCTCAGATACTATCAAATAGGTCGCGAAAGTGTCAGTTGCGCTAATGTTCCAGCCGTCCACGGTATTACTTCGTCACCGAAATGCTGCTGTTGACCTAGACGACCGGTGGGGCCGAGGATGGATATTACACACTGATGGAAAAGCACTTCTATCTGGGCTGTATAAAGGGAAAGCCTGTGGCTACAGGAATGCTTGACCTTGCAAAAGGCGGAATAGGCGCGATCTTTGTGCATCTTAGCTTTAGACAAAGAGGCACTGGTGGGAAAATCCTGTATCACCTCGAATGTCTGGCACGGGATTTGGACTTGGAAGAAGTCAAGCTTGATGCTACTTTGAATGCGGCTGACTTTTACCGACGCTACGGCTTTGTTATTCAGAAGCCTGCGATTTACCGTTCTCCTTCGGGGCTTCAGCTGGCGTGTGTTCCTATGGTAAAGCGACTGTGACTGGTTTGCTTAATGTTCAGGAATTGGGGCATCGAATGATGTGATCGTAGTTTTCTGAAGAATCACTTCTTAGTTTTCGGGGTAAGTTTCAGTTATTTGTCAACCGTGGTGCAGGCCATTCCCAACCACACGTTGCCATCCCCTGGAACTTTCCCACCCTAACTCCCTTCAATACCCATGAACCTGTCGCCCGTCCGTTCCATCCGACACCCCGACAGGTTTTTTTTCGAACAATTCTGAAACCGGTTTCAGAGCCCAGTGTCCACAAATCCATCTCATCCCGCAGGAGCCCGGAAAGGATGACCAAAAACCCATTGAAGCAAGCCTCGATCACCGCCCTGGCGGCCGCGATGTTGGCTTTGACAGCGACTGCAGCCCAGGCCGAAACCATTGATCGCAGCCTGGTTCCCATTGGTTCGATCCAGGAGGTGGCAGCGTTCAGCGGCCCAGGGCCGTCGGGCATCGTGGTTACTCCGGAAGGGCGCACCTTTGTCGGCTTTCCGCGTCATGCCGATGATCATGCTGGCATGACGCTGGGCGAGTTGATTGACGGCAAGCTGGTTCCCTATCCCTCCGCCGATGTCAGCCTGCCGTCTGGGCTGTCCGACGCCAAGCGTCTTGTCTCCCTGCATGGCATGACCTTGGACAAGCGTGGGCGCCTCTGGTTGATCGACGATGGCAAGCGCGCCGGCAAGCCGGGCATTCCGGCGGGGGCGGCGAAGGTGGTGGGTATCGACCTGAGCAGCAACAGCATCGTGACGTCCATCGAGCTTAAGGATGCCCTGCGTCAGGACAGCCACATGAATGACCTGCGCATCGATCTGACCCACGGCAGCCAAGGCACCGCTTATGTCGCCGACTCATCCTTCGGCGACGACCCGGCTTTGGTGGTGGTGGATCTGGCCACCGGGAAGCAGCGTCGTGTGCTCGCCGGTCATCCCTCCATCGTGGCGCAGAAGGATTTCGTCACTCAGCTCGACGGTGTGCCCATGCGCTACGACGGCAAGAACACCGCATTCCCTCACGGTGGCGTCGATGGTCTGGCGCTGACGCCCGATAGTTCGCGTCTGTTCTACTCGCCGCTCACCAGTCGACACCTGTGGAGTCTGCCGACCGCGGCACTTTCCGACTTCGGCCTCGATGATCGACAACTGGCTGCTCAGATCAAGGATGAAGGGGAGAAGGTGATGGTCGACGGGATGGACATGGACGCTCAGGGCCGTCTGTACATGACCGATGCCGAGCATCATCAGGTGCTGCGCCGCTGGCCGGATGGCCGCCTCGACGTGGTCGTGCGCGACCCGCGACTGGTGTGGCCGGACGGTGTATTCGTGACCGCCGATTCGGTGTACGTGACATTGGGGCAGTGGAGCCGGATGGGCAAGGGGTTCGACACCCGGCAGCCGCCATATCTGTTGGTCAAGGCGCCTATCGAGGCCACCCCGCAGTTCGACGCCGCGCAATGATCGTAGCGGGGGCGCAGATCGTGTCCCCGCTGATAGGAAACGCTATCTAAAAGTCCTCTTCGCCTACCGAGCCATTCATTCAGCCCACTGTTATTTGCCCACTCCAAGCCTCACCAGCCACCCGAAAAAAGCGCGGCACACTTATTGCTCTGCTAACAATAAATTCATAGATAGCTAGCAAAGTCAGGGCCTCGAATCATGATCGCTACCTCTTCTCATGCTGTGATCTGCACGCCTCACGCCCAAGCCACTGCCGCAGGGATGCAGATCCTCGATGCGGGTGGCACGGCCATTGATGCCATGCTGGCAGCCAGTGCCATGCTGGCCGTGGTCTTCCCGCACATGACCGGCCTTGGTGGGGATGCCCTCTGGATGATCCACGACACCAAAGTCCGCACCATCGTGGGGATCGGGCAGGCCGGGCAGCGGTTGCCCGACGGCGGGGTCATCGGTTTGAGAGGTCCATCCTCGGTCGCCACCACGGCGGGTGCGCTGGCGAGTTGGCAGACGGCGGCGACTATCAGCAGGCAGGAGTGGGGCTCCCGTTTGGCTTGGGCCGACCTGTTGCAGGACGCCGCAAGCGTGGCGGAGGCGGGCACGCCTGTTTCACAGTCCCAGCTGTTTTGGCAGACACTGCGGCAGCCACTCATCGAGCAGTTGCCGGACCTGCACGGTGTC
>Ga0308169_10003168_pt1 | contig 16306 bp, 10 predicted proteins | sample PhyBR1_2_FD_202139 | JGI IMG/M metagenome (GOLD analysis project Ga0308169, IMG submission 202139) | Phyllosphere microbial communities from UC Gill Tract Community Farm, Albany, California, United States - DLSLSB.R1 | ecosystem: Host-associated > Plants > Phyllosphere > Unclassified | place... | reverse complement strand
GCGGTCGTTGCCGATGAAGCCCGCGTACAAAGCCTCCTCGGGATCGCCGTCGAAGGATGGCGGGGTAAACGCCACCTGCAGCAGCCGGGGCAGGTCGACCGCCCGCAGCACGTCCCGCATGTCGGGGACGTTCGCCAGCGCCGCATCGAGATCGATGCCCAGTTCGGCCGCCCGCTCCGGCGACAAGAGGTCCAGTTTCCGGAACACGGCCGGCGACTTGTTGGCGGCGATGCAGTGGATGGGCATCCGGCTGAAGCCCTCGGGCTGGTCTTCCTGCCGGGTGAACAGGCGCCTGCGCAGGGTCTCGGCGTCGATGTCGAGCAGCTGGCGCGGATCCCCGGCCAGGTCCCAGGCGATGACTTCGTTCCTGTTGGTGGGGTGGGCGGCGACCGGCATCATGATCCGGACCCCGGCGGTCGCCGGCGAGCCGCGTCCGATGTGGAGGAAAGGGGCCTGCTGTTCCGGATCCATTTCCTGCAGCGCCAGGGCCTTGTCGCGCATTGAAAAACAATGCGCGTACAGCGCAGGCTGCCGCTGCCTGATCAGCCGTGCAAGCCCGATGGTGGCAACCACGTCGGACAGCGCATCGTGCGCCAGTCCGTGCGGCAGGCCGTTCGCCTTGCTGAGGCGCGCCAGCTTGAACGAGGGGCTGCCCTGGTCGTCGCGCGGCCACGCCAGCGTGTCGGGGCGCAGGGCGTGGACCGCGCGCACCAGCCCGATCAGGTCCCACCTGCCGCAGCCGTCCTTCCATTCGCGGGCATAGGGATCGATGAGGTTCCGCCAGAACATGAAGCGCGTGATCTCGTCGTCGAAGGCGATCGAGTTGTAGCCGAAAGAAATCGTTCCCGGCATCGTCATCTGGCGCCGGACTTCCGCGACGAACTGCCGTTCCGGGAGGCCCGCTTCCTCGCACAGCTGCGGCGTGATGCCGGTGATGACGCAGGCATCGGGGTCGGGCAGGAGGTCCGGATAAGGCTTGCAGTACAGGGTCGTCGGCTTGCCGATGAGGTTCAGCTCCATATCCGTGCGAACGCAGGCGAACTGCATCGGCCGGTCACGGCTCGGATCCAGGCCTGTCGTTTCGTAATCGAAGACCAGCAAACTGTTCATTGGGCCTCTCATGGAAGTCGACGCCATGACAACATGATACGCGCGATGCAAAAAAGTGAGCATCATGACAAATCCGCGCGCATCGGCAGGTGTTCAAGTGTTGCATTTTGTCCCGAACAGCTTCATTGCCGCTTTCCGTCGGGAAATTTTGAGCTAGCATAAAAGCGACAAGCCTCTCTTCTCAAGAAAGACCCTATGCTTTCGAATTTCCGTATCGGTTCGCGCCTGGCGATCGGCTTCAGCATCACGATCGCCATCATGTTGCTGATGTCGCTGATCGGCATTAACCGCATCCGTCACACCAGCGCGCTCACCGACCAGATCGTCAAGCAGCGCTATGTGGCGGTGGAGCAGACCAACGTCATGCGCAGTTACGCGAACCGGGGCGCGCAGGCCCTGCGCAACGCCATGCTGGCGACCGACCCGGCGCAATCAGCCAAATTTTTCGATGCCGTGCTCGATGCCGACCGCATCGGCAGCGAAGCCGCCGGCAAGCTCGGCCAGCTGATGAGTTCGGACGAGGAAAGGACGCTGCTCGGCGACCAGGCCAGTGCCTTCGCGGCCTTCACCGCCAGGCGCGCGCAAGCCATCGAACAGTTCAACAAGGGCGATCGCGCGGCTGCCGTCGACTTCCTGTTCGCCACCGTGATCCCGCTGCAAAACGCCTACTTCGGCCGTCTCGACGCCTTGCTCAAGCACGAAACCGAGCGCGTGGACCGGCTGGGCCAGGAGGCCGCCGAAGCGTCCCGTGACGCCACCGTTCTCCTGCTGGCGCTGCTGGCCCTGGCGACGGTCGTCTCTGCCCTTGCCGGCTACCTGATCACGAAGTCGGTCACCAGGCCGATCGGCGAAGCGGTGGCGCTTGCCGAAACCGTCGCGCAGGGCGATCTGACGATGAGGATCGAGGTCACGCGCGGCGATGAAACCGGACGACTGATGGAGGCGCTCAAGACCATGGTGGCCAGTCTCACCCACACGGTGAGCGCGGTCCGTTCGAGCACCGACACCATCGCCACGGCCTCGGCGCAAATCGCCGCCGGCAACCTGAACCTGTCCTCGCGTACCGAAGCGCAGGCCGGCAGCCTGGAAGAAACCGCCTCGTCGATGGAAGAATTGACCTCGATCGTCAAGACCAATGCCGACAACGCGCGCCAGGCCAGGCAGTTCGTCGTATCGGCCGCCGACCATGCGAGCCGCGGCGGCGAAGTGGTCACCGAGGTCGTCTCGACCATGGGGGCGATCAAGCAAAGCTCGGGCAAGATCGCCGAGATCATCGGCGTGATCGACAGCATCGCCTTCCAGACCAATATCCTCGCGCTCAACGCCGCGGTGGAGGCGGCGCGTGCCGGCGAGCAGGGCCGCGGTTTCGCCGTGGTGGCGGCCGAGGTGCGCAACCTGGCGCAGCGCTCGGCCGGCGCGGCCAAGGAAATCAAGGCGCTGATCGAGGATTCGGTCGCCAAGGTCGACGCCGGCGGCCGCCTGGTCGACCAGGCCGGCAGCACGATGAGCGACATCGTCGGCTCGGTGAACAAGGTCGCGGCGCTGATGAACGAATTCGCCGCCGCCAGCGCCGAGCAGAGCGCGGGCATCGAGCAGGTCAACATTGCCATCGTCGAGATGGATCAATCCACCCAGCAGAACGCCGCGCTGGTCGAGGAGGCCGCCGCCGCCGCGGCCAGCCTGGAAGAGCAGGCGCATCACCTGTCGGATGCCGTCGGCGTGTTCAAGCTGCACGCCGGTCCTGTGGAGCGCCTGCCGCTGCGCCGCCCAGCCTTAACCATGTGAAGCCGGCCACGCCGGATACCAGCGAAGCGACCAGGATCGCCATCTTCGACCCGTTGACGACGCCGGCCTCGCCCGTGAAGGCGAGGTTGGTGATGAAGATCGACATGGTGAAGCCGATCCCGCCGAGCAGGCCGGCGCCGAGCACGTGGCGCCAGGCCAGGCTCGATGGCAGGCGGCACAGGCCGAGCGACGCGGCGGCGAAGGTCGCCAGCACGATCCCGACCGGCTTCCCGGCGCCCAGGCCGAGGACGATGCCCAGGCTGTTGGACGTCAGCAGCGCCTGCGCCCAGTCCGCGCCGATCACCACGCCGGTATTCGCCAGCGCGAAGATGGGCAGGATCAGGAAGGCCACCGGCTTGTGCAGCAGGTGTTCGAGCCGGTGCGATGGCGAAGTCTCGTCGTCGCGCCTGGCGGAATACGGAATCGCGAAGGCCAGCAGGACGCCGGCGATGGTCGCGTGCACGCCGGACTTCAGCATGAAGAACCACATCAGGACGCCGCCCAGCAGATAGGGCGCCAGGACCATCACGCGCCCGACCCGGTTCAGCAGCACCAGCAGGACGAACACCGCCAGCGCCGCGGCCAGATAGCCGATCGAGACTTGCGCCGTATAGAAAAGAGCGATCACGACGATGGCCCCGAGGTCGTCCATGACCGCCAGGGCGGTGAGGAAGATCTTCAGCGAGGCCGGCACCCGGCTGCCCAGCAGGGCCAGCACGCCGAGGGCGAAGGCGATGTCGGTGGCCATCGGGATGCCGAGTCCCGCCTGCGTCGGCGTGCCGTGGTTCAGGCCGAAATGGATGAGCGCCGGGACGACGATCCCGCCGGCCGCCGCCACGATGGGAAGCAGGGCGTTCTTCAGCTCGGACAGTTCGCCGTTGTACAGTTCGCGTTCCAGTTCGAGCCCGATCAGCAGGAAGAACACCGCCATCAAGGCGTCGTTGACCCAGTTTTCCAGCGTCAGGCCGGCAAAGGGCCGGTGCCAGAAATGCAGGTATTGCCCGCCCAGCGGCGAGTTCGCGAGCAGGAGGGAGACGAGGGTGCAGAGGATCAGGACGGTGCCGCCGGCTTTTCCGGATGCGGCAAATTCCTTGAAGGTGTTCGTGAGGAAGCGCGTCATATGGGCGTGATTTAGCCGCGTGGCGGCCCGACCAGCGCGAATCCTGTCGTACCGAGCGGTACGATCACCCGGCAGCGATTATAACTCAATCGGCAAGCCCTGCCGCCGCAGCGCGGGGAAACCGCACGCGTGCCCGTAGCCCGCGCGCGCCGTCGGGCCTCTCCATCAGCGTGATGCGTGCGCCGATCTGGTTCGCGATCGAGGAGGTGATCGCCAGGCCGAGGCCGGAGCCGATCTCGCCGCTGCCCAGGACCCGGTAGAAGGGATCGAACACGCGCTCCCTTTCCTCCGGCGGGATGCCGGGGCCGGTATCGTCGACGTCGAGGATGACGTGGCCGCCATCCTCCGCCACGCCGATGTCGATGCGTCCGCCTTCGGGCGTGTAGCGGATCGCGTTGTCGACCAGGTTCTTGACCAGGATGCCGATATCCACCGGCCGCCCCGTTACCAGCGGGTCCGCCTCGCCGACCACCCCGAGGTCGATCGCCTTCGCTTCCGCCAGCGGCACCAGGTCTTCGAGGCATTCCAGGATCGCCTTCTTCAGCGGCACCTGCGTCGGAAGCTCGAGCGGGGATTCCTGCGTGCGCGCCAAGGTCAGCAGCTGGTCGAGCAGGATGCGGGTGCGCGAGAGGCCGGCCGACAGCGCCCCCAGGCGTTCGCGGGCTTCGTCCGGCATCGCGCTCGCCGCCAGCCTTTCCGCCTGCAGCGACATGGCCGTCATCGGGGAGCGCAGCTCATGCGCGGCGTCGGCAATGAAGCGCCGCTGCAGGGCCAGCGCGCGCATCGTGCGGGCGATCAGCTTGTTGATCTCGGTGACGAAAGGCCAGACCTCGGAAGGGAGGGCAGCCCGGTCGAGGTCGCCGAGGTCGTGCTCGTGCCGCTCGCCCAGCCGTACGGCCAGCCGCTGCAGGGGCTGGAACATCGCGCGTACCAGCAGCGCGGCGAGCAGGACCAGCAGCGGGCCGAGGAAGAGGATGGGCATGATGGTCCACAGGGCGCTGGAGCGCGCCGCCGCATCGCGCACCGCGGTTTGCTGGGCGACCGCGACCCGCACCCCCCTGGTATTGGTGCGCACGAAGACGCGCCAGGCCGCGCCGTCGACGGTGACGGTTTGCAGGCCGTCCGGCAGGGCAGGGGAAAAGTGGGGCGTGGGTTCCGGATGGGGCAGCGGTCCGCCGGGCGCGCCGATGAAGCGCACCACCAGCCGGGCATCGAAATCGACGTCGCCGACCTTCTCGCGCGCCATCGGCGAGGTGGGGACGGCGTCCAGCCTGCTGATCAGGTAACCGACCTGGCGCAACTGCGTGTCCTGGACGCGGTGCGCGTCCTCGGTGGCAGCATGGTAGGAGTACAGGCCCGCAACGGCCGCGCCGAGCAGGATCGCCGTCGAAATCCATAGCGATAGCCGGAAGCGCAGCGATGCCTTTACCGGCCCTTGGCGACCATCCACCCTACGCCCCGCACGTTCTTGATGATGTCGCTGCCCAGTTTCTTGCGCAGCGAGTGGATCAGGAATTCGATCGCATTGCTTTCGACTTCCTCGTTCCAGCCATAGACCCGGTGTTCGAGCTCGGACCGGGACAGGATGGCGCCGGGGCGCACCAGCAGGGCCTGCAGGACGGGAAACTCGCGCGCCGTCAGGCGCACCGCCACCGGCCCGACGCGGGCCTGGTGCGTGACGGGGTCGAGTTCGACGATGCCGTTGCCCAGCATCGTGCTGGTCGTTCCTTCCTTGCGGCGGGTCAGGGCACGCATGCGCGCCAGCAGCTCGCTCATCGCAAACGGCTTCACGAGGTAATCGTCGGCGCCGCCATCGAGGCCGGCAACGCGGTCTTCGGTCGCTTCGCGCGCCGTCAGCACCAGCACCGGCACGTCGTTGCGTGCGCCGCGGATGGCGCGCAGCACCGCCATCCCGTCGAGGCGGGGAAGATTCAGGTCCAGCAGCACCATGCCGTATTCGAGGGTCTGCAGCGAGGTCAGCGCCGCCTCGCCGTCGCGGACCCAGTCGGCGGCGTAGCTGGCATCGCGCAGCGCATGCTGGACGACGCTGCCGATCATGGGGTCGTCTTCGACCAGCAGGACTCTCATCCCGCGGCTCCCGGGCCTGGCCCACCCGGCATGGCGCGCCGGCCGATTTCTGTAAAAGGCGTTCCGCTCATCGTGACTGCTGCTGGAAATAAAGTCCGGCATCGTAGGCAAGGACACTTAGCAGAAACTTAGGGCCCACCATGTGCTGGCCAAGCCAATTAATTGCTTTGCGCTAAGTTTTTACTAAGTCTCCCTGACTAGCATGGCCGGGTTCGTCTGCCAGCCGACTCGACCGACATGAAATTACTTGCTTCTCTTTTCCTGGCGCTGGGCTTCGTGGCCGTCGCCGTCCCGCCGGCCCTTGCGAGCGGAGCGCGCACATCCACTGTAACAAAAACGAAAGCCAAAACAAAAACCAGGGCGAAAGCCCCGCAGCGCCGCCGCCGCGTGACGCAGTCCGCTGCCCCGCTGGCCGCGCTCAGCTCCAGCGCCGTGCTCATCATCGATGCGGGGACGCGCAAGGTCCTGTACGAGAAGAATGCGCGGGCCGTCATGCCCATCGCGTCGCTCACCAAATTGATGACGGCGCTGGTCGTGCTGGAAGGCGGACAGGACCTGAAGGAACAGCTGACCGTCACCGGCGAAGACGTCGACCGGCTCAAGTTCTCCTCGTCCCGGCTGCACGTCGGCACCCGGCTGACGCGCTCGGCCATGCTGCATCTTGCCCTGATGAGTTCGGAGAACCGCGCTGCCTCCGCACTCGGCCGCAATTATCCCGGCGGAACCCGCGCCTTCGTCGCGGCCATGAACGCCAAGGCGCGTGCGCTGGGGATGCAGGACACGCATTACGTGGAGCCGACCGGCCTGTCGAGCGCCAACGTCTCCAGCCCCGCAGACCTGGCGAAGCTGGTCGCCGCGGTCGAACGCCAGGACCTCATACGGCGCTATTCGACGGACCGTAATTTCTCGGTCAGGCAGGGGCGGCGGCAGACCGCCTATCACAACACCAACCGGCTGACGGCGAACCCGCGCTGGAAGATCCGGCTGCAGAAGACCGGCTACATTTCGGAGGCCGGCCGCTGCATGGTGCTGCATGCGCGCGTCAGGGGGCGCCCGACCATCATGGTGTTCCTGGATGCACAGGGAACCGCGTCGCGGGCGGCCGATGCCAACCGCGTCCGCGCATGGCTGGCCGCCTACCGGCCTTCCACGCACGGATGAGCATTTGTACAAATGTAAAAAACTTGTTACAATTCAAGCCTCTCAAGGGAATCCAGGCATTCCCGCCCTGACGCGATGGACGCCGTCCATCCGCGTTTCTCCTGCTGGCCGTCGCCAGCGCGTGTGCGCACCGCGCCACGGTATTCTTCCCGAGTGCGCCGCCAGCGGCGCCGAGGATGTCGCGCAAGCAATTCTGCTGCCCCCATTCCAGGGTTCGGAAGGGAAGGCGTACCGCTTGCCGGCTCAAAACAAAAATAGTGGGGGGTATGATGCAAATGTTCTTTTCCGCAGGCTTCATCCTGCTGGTCGTACTATGGGGCATCCTGGCGCCGGCGAGCATGGCTGCGACGCTCGACGCCATGCTCGCCGCGCTGACCCGCAACTTCGGCTGGCTTTACCTGTGGGTAGTGCTCGGCCTCGTCGTGTTCGCCGCCTTCATCGCCTTCAGCCGCTACGGCAACCTGAAGCTCGGAGGGGAAGACGACGAGCCGGAGTTCACGATCGGCAGCTGGTTCGCCATGCTGTTCGCCGCCGGCATGGGGATCGGCCTGGTCTTCTGGGGCGTTGCCGAACCCATTTCCCATTACGGTACGGCGCCGCCGGGCATCGCCTCGAACACGCCGGAAGCCGCGAACGCGGCGATGCGCTACGTGTTCTTCCATTGGGGTATCCACCCCTGGGCGGTCTACAGCGTCGTGGCCCTGGCGATCGCCTTTTTCCAGTACCGCCGCGCCGGCAAGCCCCTTATCAGCACCGTGACCAGCGCCTTGCCATGGCGCCCGATCCGCGCGATGGCAGGGCTGTTCAACGGCCTGGCCGTGGTGGCCACGGCGTTCGGCGTCGCCGCCTCGCTCGGGGTCGGCGCGCTGCAGATCAACAGCGGCCTGCATACCGTGTTCGGCGTGGCCGTCGACGAGACCGCGCAGGTCGTGATCATCGTGCTGACCGCGTTCGTCTTCATCGCCTCGGCGGTCTCCGGCGTGGACAAGGGCGTCAGGATCCTGTCGAACTTCAATATGTGCGTCGCCGCCTTGCTGGCCCTGGCCGTGTTCCTGCTCGGTCCCACGGTCGCCATCATCGACACCTTCACGAATACGCTCGGCAATTATCTGAGCGACATCGTCAGGATGAGCCTGCGCGCCACGCCCTTCCGCGACAGCACCTGGGTCGGTTCCTGGACCATCTTCTACTGGGCCTGGTGGATTTCGTGGTCGCCCTTTGTCGGCCTGTTCATCGCCCGTGTGTCGCGCGGACGCACCATCCGCGAGTTCATCCTGGGTACCGTGCTGGCGCCCTCGCTGGCCGCCTTTCTCTGGTTTTCGATTTTCGGCGGCAGCGCGCTGACGATGCAGATCTGGCAGCACGTGCCGCTGGCGGAGGCGGTCAAAGCCGACGTCGCGACGGCCCTGTTCGCCATGTTCGATGCGATGCCCTTCGGACTCGCGATGTCGGTGGTGTCCACGCTGCTGGTGCTGGTCTTCTTCGTGACCTCCGGCGACTCGGCGGTGCTGGTGCTGGGCATGATGAGCAGTAACGGCAATCCGAATCCGCCGAACCGCATCAAGATCATCTGGGGTGTCCTGATCGCCGGCATCGCGATCAGCCTGCTGCTCGCGGGCGGCCTGAAGGCGGTGCAGACCGCGACCATCCTGTTCGCCCTGCCTTTCGCGCTGGTGATCGTCCTGATGGTCGTGTCGCTGTGGCGGGCGATCGGCGAGGACTGGCGCGAAGAAGTCCGCCGCGAGCGCGAACTGCGGCGGATCGTGCGCGAAATCGTGAGGAAACAGCCGGCTCCGGACACCGGGCCGGCACAGCAAGGATAATGGATGCATAAATGGATGTATGAGATGAAGGATGTGCGCGCCGCCGCGTTGGCGCTGGTCGCGCTGGCCGCGCTGCTCGCCTGCAGGCCGTCCCGCGCGGCGGACGAAACCAGGCCGCCGCTGACCCTGGGCGGGGCGATCCGCTTCAACTATGTCTACAAGAGCTGGCAGAGCGATTATCCGAACGGCTTCTTCGGACTGGACACGGCGCGCCTCGATCTCAACTACGACGACGGCCGCTGGATCGGCTCGGCCCAGTACCGCTACAACCGCTTCCCGAAGGGGCAGGGCGGCTACTGGCAGCATTTCCTGCACCACGGCTGGGTGGGCATGCGCTTCGCCGACAAGAGCGCGCTGCATGTCGGTGTTGACCAGAACCGCTTCGGCCTGTCGCCCCTGGCGTCGAACAATTTTTACGAATCGATCGCTTTCTATGCCGGCTTCGAAGACAAATACGACCTGGGGCTGACCTATGTCAGCCGCCCCGGGCCGGTCGAGTGGCAACTCGGTTTCTATCCCCGCGACGGCGGTTCCTACGGCGGTGGCGGCAATACCGCCGGCGCATCGAACCGCTACTCGTACAACATCGTCCCGGACGACGCCGTACAGGGTTTCGGCACCGGCCAGGGCGACCGGGAACGCAATACCCTGATCGCACGCATGGCCTGGCATATCGGCCCCGGCGGCCGGCACGAGATCGGCATGTCGGGCCTGGCGGGAACGATCCGCAACGGCGCCGGCGCCGATACCGGGCGGCATGCGGTGGCCGTCCACTTCGCCGGCGTTTCCGGCCCCGTCAAGCTGATGCTGGAGGCGCTGCGCTACGACTACCGCACCAGCCATGCGCCGGACCAGACCTATGGCGGCCTGGATCCGAATAGCTTTGTCATGGTCGGCGGCTTCGGCTATCCCTATCCCGTGGCGTCGAAAGGCGACATCTACATCGCCAATCTCAGCTATGACATTCCGGGCAGGCTCGGTCCCTTCGGCGGCTTCAAGGCCTACAACGACTACAGCGTGCTGCGCAAGCGGGTCGGCCATTACAAGGACTCCGTGCAGAACGTCACCGGCTTGAGCTTCTCGGCGGGAAAGTGGTCCTTCTACATGGACTTCATGCTCGGCAAGCATCATCCCTACCTGTCGCCGGACCTCGGCGGGCTGGCGTCGACGTCGGCAAAGGACGACGGGTTTTCCCGCCGGGTGAATCTGCAGGCGGGCTACTACTTCTGACACCATGAACTCACCGGATACGCCAACCCAGCCGCCCTCGCTCCGCTCGGCCATCGCCCACCGCTTCAGCCTGCTCGACGACAAGGCGGACGACGCCGAGATCGACCGCAGCCTGCGTGCCGGCGTGGAGTTGCGCGGCGCCACGCCGTGGATCCTGATGCTGGCGATCCTGATCGCCTCGGTCGGCCTGAACACCAATTCGAACGCGGTCATCATCGGCGCCATGCTGGTCTCGCCGCTGATGGGGCCGATCGTCGGGCTCGGTTACGGCATCGGCATCCTCGACTTCGCGCTGGTGCGGCGTTCGCTGGCCAACCTGGCAATTGCCGCCGGCATCAGCCTGCTGACCTCGACCATCTATTTTGCGCTGACGCCGCTGGCGGAGGCCCAGTCCGAGCTGCTGGCGCGTACCACGCCTTCGCTGTGGGACGTGCTGATCGCCCTGGCCGGCGGCCTGGCCGGCATCATCGGGCAGACGCGGCGCGAGAAATCGAACGTGATTCCGGGCGTGGCAATCGCGACCGCGCTGATGCCGCCCCTGTGCACCGCCGGCTACGGCCTGGCGAATGCCAACTGGGCGGTGTTCGGGGGCGCCTTCTATCTCTTCTCGATCAATTGCGTCTTCATCGCTTTCGCCTCGGTGATCATCATCGATTTTTTGCGCCTGCCGCATCGCAAGTTCATCGATCCGGTCAAGGAAAGGCGGGTCAAGCGCGCCTTGCTGGCGATCGTGCTGATGACGGCCCTGCCCAGCATCTGGCTGGCCGCCCGCCTGGTCGACAACGAGCTGTTCGGCAGCCGCGCCCGCGACTTCGTGCGCAAGGAGTTCACGGCCGCCCGGGTCCACGTCATCGAAACCCGGGTGACGCCAGGGTCGCGCGACATCGAAGTGACCCTGGTCGGTCCGCGCCTTCCGCCGAGCGCGATCCAGGCGATCGAGCAGCGCCTGGCGCCGGCCGGACTGGACGGGGCGCACCTGGTCGTGCACCAGGCCCAAGGCGAAGACCACAAGCTCGACGTCGGCAGCCTGAAGGCCGACATCCTGGCCGAGATCGTCCGCAACAGCCAGCAGGCGCTGCAGGAAAGGGACGCCACCATTGCCGGCCTGCGCAGCCAGCTGGCGAGCCAGCAGGAATGGCTGGGCCAGGCCGGCGCCATCGCCCGCGAGTTTGCCGCGCAGTATCCGCAATGCAGCAATATCCTGGTCGGACGTGCCGGCCTCGCGGAAGGCGCCGGCGGCGTCGCGGTACCGCTGCTGAGCGCCGATTGCCGCCGCATGCCGGGCGCCGAGGATGCGAAGAGGATCAAGGAATGGCTCAAGATCCGCGCCGGCAGCGCCGAGGTCCGCCTGATCCTGACGCCGGCGCGCGCCCGTACCATCCACTGACTTTCCGGACCCGCGGTGCGTTGCCGAACAGTCGGACGGGTCCTGGCGGAGGGATCATGCGAGCTTGAAAAGGAGTCCGCATGCCCGAAGCGATCCCCGTCTTTCTTGTCATAACTGCGCTGATCGCCTGGCTGAACGCACGCTATCTCAAGCTCCCCTCGACAATCGGCGTGATGGCTGCCGCCCTGATGCTGTCCACCATCGCGATACTGCTCGACCACGCCGGCTACGGGCGCCCGCGCGGCTATGCCGGCGAACTCCTCGCCGCCATCGATTTTTCCGAAGTTCTCATGAACGGCATGCTGAGCGTGCTGCTGTTCGCCGGTGCGCTGCAGGTCGATCTTGCGCGCCTGGCCAGTTACCGCTGGCAGGTCGGGCTGCTGGCCGTCGGCGGGACGCTCGCCGCCGCGCTGCTGGTCGGCACCGGGCTCTACTATCTGCTGCCGCTCGCCGGGCTCCATCTTCCCTTGGCTTTTTGCATGGTGTTCGGCGCACTGATTGCGCCGACCGACCCGATCTCGGTGACCGGCCTGCTGCGCAAGGTCGGTGCGCCGGCCAACCTGGAAACCGTGATTTCCGGCGAATCGCTGTTCAACGACGGCGTCGGCATCGTCATCTTCACCGTCATGGCGGCGATCGCCGCCCGGCACCACGCGCCCAGCGGGAGCGCCACCTTCATCCTGCTGCTGCGCGAAGCCGGGGGCGGCATCGCTTATGGGATCGTGCTGGGCTATGTGACCTACAGGATGCTGAAGAGTATCGACAGCTACCAGGAAGAGGTGTTGCTGACCGTTGCCGCAGTGCTGGGAGGATACAGCCTGGCCCACGTCCTGCATGTATCCGGTCCACTGGCGATGGTCGCTGCCGGCATCCTGATCGGCAACCGGGGCCGCCGCAGGGCGATGTCCGACCAGACCCGCGAACACCTCGACCAGTTCTGGGAACTGCTCGACGCGATGCTGAACGCGGCCTTGTTCGTGCTGATCGGCTTCGAAGCGCTGATGCTGCCGTTTTCCCTGACCCTGCTGGCGGCGGGGCTGGTGGCGGTCTGCGTCACGCTCGCTGCCCGGCTGCTGTCGGCAGGCCTGCCGGTCGCGCTGCTGGGGAAGCGCTCCGGCCTGCCGGAAGGCGCGTGGCAGGTCCTGACCTGGGGTGGGCTGCGCGGCGGGATATCGGTGGCGCTGGCGCTCTCGCTGCCGGCCGGCCCGCAGCGGGATGTGCTGGTGACGATCACCTATCTCGTGGTCGTGTTCTCGGTACTGGTGCAAGGGCTCAGCGTCGAGAAACTGGTGCGCCGGCTGGTACCCTGCGCCGCCTGACGGCAGCGGCAGGCCGCCATCGACCGTAGCCGCTTGCCCGCGCGCGTCAATTGGGCACTACCAGGGTTTGCGGTGCCGCCTGCCGGATCCGTCCATGCAGCCATGCGAGCTGGCGTTTGTTCTGGTGCCGGATCTGTCTGATGGCGGCTTCGAACTCCTTGTCGTGCAGGGAGCGGGCGGCCTGCTCCAGGATGTCGAGCGAGAGCATGCTCTCGTTGACCAGCAGCCACAGGTCGTGCAGGTCGCGCAGCATGTCGAAGCCACCCTGCTTGCGCTGTACCAGCAGCGCATCGTCGAGGCGTTTCGGTTCGCCCTCGCGCCGCTCGCCGTACTGCCGGACGAAAGCATCGAGTGCATCCGCCGAGGCGCCCGACCACTGCGCGAACACATGGCATAGCGGGCCGATGTCGGGTTCGTCGGGGTGGGTCGAGCGGGTCTGCTCGAAGGCCTTCACCAGCCGGCGCTCGCTGGCCTGCAGCAGGCCCAGGTAGTCGGCCACGTGAGCGCGCAGCGGGCGCGCCTTGTCCCAACCCTCGACCAGGACATCCCTGGCTTCCTTGAGCGCGTGGACGATGCCGGACTGCTCCGATGCGGGGTCGGACACGCCCGGCCGTTCCGGATCCATGCGTTCCGGCTGCGCCGTGGTCGGCGCCGCCACTCTTTCGAGACGCACCGCCGCGTACTTGTAATGCGGCTGCTTGCTCACCGGATCCCATTCGTAGATCGTCAACTCATTGGCGGCCCGCGAGCGGCCCGGCTCGTCCCAGTAGCCGAAATGGAAGGGCACGAAGACTTCGCCGGGGCCGATATCGCCCACCGTGGCGCGCGCCTCGGCCGCGCCACGGCGCGAGCTCACGCGGATCCAGTCGCCCTCCTGAATGCCGAGCCGTTCGGCGTCTTCGCGCGCGACCTGCACGAAGTCGTCGGGCGCGGCCGCGGCCAGCTCGGGCGCGCGGCCGGTCTTTGTACGGGTATGGAAGTGGTAGACCAGCCTGCCGGTGGTCAGGAAGAAGGGATAGTCGGCATCCGGTTCCTCGAACGGGGGCATGTATTCGGCGCCCTTGAGGACAGCGCGTCCGGCCGGATCGCTGGCACGGTATTCCTTTTCAGGTACCGGGGCGCCGGTGACGATGTCGTGGCCGAAGCTTTCGCAGTAGTCGGCGCGGGTCGGGAACGCCAGCTCCTTGTAGATATGGTGCTCGCCCTCCGGGTGATCGGCGTTGCAGGGCCAGGGTATGCCCGAACCCTGGCTGAGTTTTGCATAGCTCAAGCCGGTGTAGTCGCAGGGCCGGCCACGTGTGCATTCCTTCCAGCCTTCGAAGGCTTGTTCCGGCCTACTCCACTTGATCAGCGGCGCGCCGTCCTTGTCCCGGAAGTCCATGCGGCGCGCGAAGTCGACGAAGATATCGAAGTCGGAGCGCGCCTCGCCCGGTGGCTCGACCGCCTTGTGGCTGATGTGCACGGTGCGGTCGACGTTGGTGAAGCAGCCGGTCTTCTCGCCCCACAGCGCGGCCGGCAGCACCACGTCGGCCATCTGCGCGGTCTCGGTCAGGAAGGCATCCTGGACCACCACGAACAGGTCGGGCTTCTTGAGGATATTGCGTACACGGTTGAGGTTCGGCAGCGATACCGCCGGATTGGTGGCCTGGATCCAGAGCATGCGGATCGAGCCGGTTTCGCAGTACCGGAAGATCTGCATCGCATGGGTGGGTGGAACCCAGTGCGGGATGATGGCCGGGTCGACGTTCCAGACCCGCGCCAGGTCCTCGATATGCGCCATGTTGTTCCAGTTGCGGAAACCCGGCAGGTCGCCGTCGGCCCCGGTCTCGCGGGTATTCTGCGCGGTCGGCTGGCCGTTCATCTGGAGGATGCCGCAGCCGGGACGGCCGATGCGGCCGAGGACCAGGTTGATGTTATTGACCTGCACCGCCGCGGCAGTGGCCTGGTTCGACTGGTAGACACCCTGCAGGCAGCTCGACAGCAGCTTTTCCGAACTGCCGATCATCTCGGCCGCGCGGCGCAGGTCGGCGGCCGGCACGCCGCAGATGTCCTCGACGCGCTCGGGCGGGTAGGCGGCGACCAGCTTCGCCAGCGCGTCGAAGCCCATGGTATGGCTGTCGACAAAAGCGCGATCGGCGTAGCCGCCCTCGATCAGCAGGTGCAGCAGGCCGTTCAGCAGCGCGACGTTGGTGCCGATCCTGGGCGCCAGGTGCAGGTCGGCTTCGCGCGCGGTCATCGTGGTGCGCGGATCGATCACGATCAGCCTGGGCGGATCAAGGTGGCGCCGGCGGTCCAGCACCCGCATCCAGAGCACGGTGTCGGTATGCGACATATTGTGCCCGACCATCAGGATGCAATCGGTACTGTCGACATCGAAGTAGGACCCGGGCTGGCCGTCGCTGCCGAAGCTTTCCTTCAGCGCCGCGGCGGAGGTCGCCGTGCACAGGCGGGTGTTGCCGTCCATGTGCGGCGTACCCAGGCCCGCCTTGCCGATCATGCCGAGCGTGTAATACTCCTCGAGGAACAGCTGGCCGCTGGTATAGAAGCCGATCGCCCCGGCGGAATATTTTTGCGCCGTCTCCCGCGTACGCTCGACGATCAGCTGCATCGCTTCATCCCAGGTGGCGCGTTGCAGTTTGCCGTTGCGGCGGATCAGCGGGTGAGTCAGGCGATCCGGACTGTTGTTGGCTTCCCAGCCGTGCAAACCCTTCGGCCCGAGGCGGCCACGGTTCACGACGTCCTGTGCGCGCCCGCGTACGCCGACGATCCGGCCATCCTTGACGCCGATGTCGCAGCCGCAGCCGTTGGAGCACAGCATGCAGGCCGACTGCACCCAGCGCTCGGGCTCCTCGAGCGTACGCTGGTCGACCCGGACCGGCCAGTTGTCCTGCCCCGCATAGGGTGTACGTTCTCCCCAGATGTCCGCGACGCTGTTTCTCGATTCCATACCGTTCCTCTAGAAATAAAACATTTGTACAATTGTTATCCTTTAGCTTAGCCTGATCGCCCACGATGCGGCGCATTGGAGCCTGGCGTTAAGTTTTGAACACGGAGCGGGCTGGTATTTACCTTTTTGCATACCAGAATGTTATGATGCTAAAAATCACTATGTTGTTTTAAAGCATCCAACACACCCCGACGATGGAATCACAGCAATTTCTTTTTGGCGAATGGCTGGTCGATCCCTCGACCAACAGCATTCACCAGTCGGGGGAACGCAAGCAGATGGAGCCGCGGGCCATGGAAGTGCTCGTGGTCCTGTGCAAGGCGGCCGGCAAGATCG
>Ga0308169_10003167_pt1 | contig 16308 bp, 14 predicted proteins | sample PhyBR1_2_FD_202139 | JGI IMG/M metagenome (GOLD analysis project Ga0308169, IMG submission 202139) | Phyllosphere microbial communities from UC Gill Tract Community Farm, Albany, California, United States - DLSLSB.R1 | ecosystem: Host-associated > Plants > Phyllosphere > Unclassified | place... | reverse complement strand
CGCCCGGCGGGTGGGGCGGCGCGGCCAAGGTCAAGGCGGCGAGCAAGAAGTACTCGCTCAAGCTGAGCCACCCGGACAAGGTCGAGTCGGGCTTCTCGCGCGACATTGTCGAGCCGCCCGACCCGGACGCGGCGCCGCCGCCGGCCAAGAAGACCAAGCGCAGCGGCGCCGGCAGCGCGCACCGGCCTGCGCCGCCCGTCGAGCTCGAGCCCGTGTGCGCGAGCTGCCTCGAGACGCTCCGGCTCGGCGGCGAGGGCCCGCGCAAGGTGTTTGCGCTGCGCTGCGGCCACGCCGTGTGCGCGCGGTGCCTCGACGAGGCCAAGGCGCGGTGCCGGGCCATCGCCGACGCCGAGACGGGCAGGGCGGGCGCCGAGGCGGCGAGTGCGGCGGCGGCGTCGTCGTCGGCGAGGGGCAAGGGCAAGGGCAAGGGTCGGGCCAAGGCGTCGTCGAGCAAGAAGGGCAAGGCCAAGGTCCGCTTCGACCCCGACGAGCCGCTCGACCTTGCCTCGGACTCGGACTCGACCGCCGACGCCGACTCGGACGACGACTACCCGCCCTCGACGTCGACGCGCGCCAAAGCGGGCGGCAGCAAGAGCACGGCGACGACGGCGGCCAAGAGCAAGGGCAAGGGCAAGGCGCGCAGCCGCGCCGACGAGACGGGCGTCGAGGAGGATTGGACGACGTGCCCGGTCGCGACGTGCGACGGGCGCGGGACCGACCTGCTCGCCGTCGACGGGTGGGCGAGGCCGTTCGAGCTGTTTGCGTGAGCGGACGGGCGGGCGGGCGAGCGGGTGGGCGAGGGGTCGAGGAGCGGTTTCGTGCGGTGCAACGTCGGTGGTGTCGTTCTTCAAGAAGACGTCGGAGGTGCGCGAGAAGGAGCGAGGGAGCGAGCAAGGAGCGCAGCAGCCGAGCCGAGGTGAGCAGGAGCAAAAACAGGTCCGTGCGCCTCGTCAAGCTCTCCTTCTCGCCGGTTCTCACGCAGACGTTCCCGACGCCCGCTTTCGAGCCTCTCGATGCTCGCTCTCGCCGCTCTCGACGGTCGCTCGTGCTCGTCGCAGCGATAAAGTGCAGCCGCCGAGCGAGCCCCAGCGCTACTTCCTCGGGCCGCCGCCGTTGCCCTGCGCGCCCTTGTACCCCTTGCGCTGCCGCTTGCGCCCGCTCATCGTCTTTGCGAGCACCTCTTTTGTCTTTTTGCGCGCATAGGCCTGAGCCTCCTCGCTCTCGACGAGCTCCTCGACGAACCCGCGCTTGTGAACCCTGGGCGCGTTGCTCTGGGTCGTCGCGCGCGTCGAGGGCGCGACCATGTGGCCGACCTGGAAGAACTCGCCGACCTTGTCGCGCTTGGCGCCGCCGCGCAGGAAGCGCTTGGGGTCGAGCGCGGCGCTGAGGCGCAGGGCGTCGAGCTCGCGCTTGAGGGCGGGCGTCATGGGCGTCGCGGGCATGTCGAACCAGGCGGCGCCGGCTGTGTGGGGCTGCTTCTGCGGGCGCGTGAGAGGAGCGCGAGTCAGCTGACGAGCCTCGAGGAGGGTCGAGAGCGCAGGAAGAGAGGGGACGCACCGCCTTGAGCTGCTTCTTGCTCAATTGCGGCAGCGGCGCCTGGCCCCACCGGTCCTCGACCTCGCGCGCCTTGCCCTTGCCGCGCCCCTCGCCATCGACGACGACGGCGGCGCCCTTGCCCCTGGCCTGGCGCCCGACGACGCGCGTCGCGCCCGAGTCGGCGAGGACGCCGCCGACGTCCTGCGCGAGCGAGATGCCGCCCGAGCGCGGCTGGGCGAGAGGGGCGGACGAGGAGGTGGAGGGCGCGGTGCGGCGGGAGGGGAGGGACGAGAGGAGCGGGTGGGAGCGCGAGAGGGGGCGGGCGAGGGAGGGAGGGAGGGAGCGCGAGGTCGAGGCGCGCGGGGTCGAGCTGTGCGTGGGATGCGAGGACTGGGTCAGAGTGCTTTCAGAGGTAGCAGGATCAGGAGAGAGAGCACGACGCACCTGGCGTCCCTGTCCCTGCGCTGCTCACCGTCGTCGCTGGCGCTGTCCTCGTCGGCGTCGTCGCCAAAGAGGACGAGCTCGTCGTTGCCGGCGAGTCCGTCGCCCGCTGTGCCGCGGCGTTTGTCGTGGGCGGCCTGGAGCTGGTGGTCGCGGGTGCGGGCGGCGGCCTTTGCGCGGGCGAGGAGGGCCGAGAGGTGTGCGGTCGGGTCGACGTCCGAGTCGGCCGTGTCGTCGTCGTCGTCGTCGCTGTCGTCGCTCGAGTCGCTCGAGTCGGAGGACGTGTCAGAGGAGGAGGAGGACGCCGAGGCCGAGTCTGGGGTGCGGTCGTCCGAGACGAGGGTGGACGAGATGGACTCGTCGAGGGGAGGAGGGGCGGCGACGGGGAGGGTGTCGGGGGCGGGCGAGGCCGACTGCTCGAGGTGGAGGCGGTGGATGGCCGAGCGAGTGAGTGGCATGGCTCCCTTGTGTGCTCGTAGCTGTAGCTGAGCGAGAGAGGGAGCCGAGCCGTCGCCGTCTCTCCGCCTCGCCTCTCGTAGATCTCGTCCTTCGACCCGAGCTCGACTCTGGCTCGACCTCATCCCGGCACTCGCTCGCCTGGCCTCTCCAGCCACTCAGGGCTACCCGACAGCCCTCGCACGCGCCACCCATGGCCCGCCCGAAGCAGACCGGCGCCCGCAAGGCCACCCAGTACCGCGCCAAAGCCATCCAGCAAGAGCAGGCCTTTGACCCGCGCAAGAGCCGCAACACCGCCCAGTACGACACCTACGACTCGGTCATGGACGGCGACGAGGACCAGTGTGCGTCCCTCCCCTCTCTCCCGCTCTCTCTCGCGACCCCCGACCCCGCCGAGCTCACCCCCTCGCTGCACCGCCACAGTCCACCTCAACCGCGACAAGATGCTCCTCGACGACGGCCTGTCTCGCTCTCGCACCACCAACGGCGACGACGACGACGACGGCCTCGACATCCCCGACACCGTCTACGACCTCGACCTCCCCTCGGCGTCCGACTCGGACCACGACCAGCTCGACCTCGCCGAGCACGACGACGACGACGACGAGCTCCCCGCCAAGCGCGCCCGCAAGGACTACAAGCGGCCCGACCGCGACGACAAGACCAAGGGCCGCTACGGCCACGCCGTCGACCCCAAGCAGGACGTCGTCTTCCCCTCGTCCGACGAGTCCGGCTCGGGCTCCGACAGCGACGACGCCGACGATGCGGCCGACGCGCTCGACACGGCCCAGCTCGAGTCGACCCTGTCCTCGGACGACGAGGCCTCGTCCCGGCGCAAGGACAAGAAGAACGGCGCCGGCTCGGACTCGGACTCGGACGACGAGGACCGCTGGGCGGCGGGCCACTACCACGTGTCGCGGCGTGCGCCGGGCGAGGCCGACTCGGAGGACGACGAGGCGCTCGAGCTCGAGGAGGCCGAGGCGCGCCGGCTGCAGAAGCGCGCGAGGGAGCGCATGAGCGGCGCCGATTTCGGGTTCGACGAGGGCGACGAGGACGAGGGCGCGGCCGGCGGCGCGAGGGACGAGCGGCTCGTGCTCGATGACGAGGAGGATGCGGGCTTGGCGGCGCAGGGCAAGGCGCCCGCGCAGGCGCAGGCGGTCGACGCGTCGCACATGGGCGAGGCCGAGGCGATCGCGCACCTGCTCCAGACGCAGCCCGAGACGCTCGCGCTCGTCGACGACTTTGTCCTCACGGCGTCCAAGGTGCGCCAGGTCGCGAGCGACCTCGAGGTCGTGCGCAAGGGCGACGGCAAGGGCGGCGAGCACCCGGCGCTGGCCATCATGGAGCTCGAGCACCGTGCGTCTCCTCTCTCTTCCCTTCTCCCCTCTCTCTCCCTCTCTCGCTCGTCCACTGACTCTCGTTCCTACGCGAGCAACAGAGGCCCTCACGACCTACCTCCCGACCCTCGCCTTCTACTTCTCGCTCCTCCTCGCGCCGACCCCGGCGCCCTCGGCCCTCGTCGAAAAGGTCCTCGCGCGCCTGTCGAGCCTCCGCGAGCGCCTCGCGACCATGGAGGAGCTCGACCTCACGAGCACGACGTACGGCGCCGACGAGGATGAGGACGACGACGAGGAGGAGCTCGACGACGGCGAGATGGGCGTGCCGACCAAGGGCCGCCGCGACATGCTCGCGAGCGAGGCGATGGACTTCCACGCGTCGCTCGCCGAAGACGACGACGACTCAGACGAGGACGACGACGACGACGACGAGGAGGAGGTGACCGACTCGATGCTCGCCGGGCTCGACGACGACGAGCTCGAGCGCATCATGGGCGAGCTCGGGCCGGGCGACGGCGCCGCCGAGCTCATGCAGCGGGTGCGCGCCAAGCAGGCCGAGAAGGGCGTGCCCGTCGGCGGCGAGGGCGAGGACGACGAGATGCTCGACGACGACGAGGAGGAGCTCGACGAGGACAGCGAGGAGGACGGGGAGCGCGCGCGCATCGAGGCGGCGCGCCAGGCCAAGAAGGAGGCCAAGCGCCTCGGCAAGGCCAAGGGCAGCAGCAGCCGCAACGGCGCCGCCGTCGTCCCCGCGCTCGCGCCCCTCGCGCGCACCAAGCCCTCCCTCTCCTCCTCCTCCTCCGGCGCCCCTCCCCGCCCCTCCTCCTCATCCCGCGCCGCCTCAGCCGCGTCAGACCTCCTCGACCCGCTCGCGCTCTCGGCGTCGGACCGCGCCGACAAGGCCTCGTCGCGGCACACGCTCCGGTTTCACGTGTCGCAGGTGGCGCAGAAGGCGGCGCGGCGCGAGGCGCGCCGCACCGGGCTCGAGGGCGACGACGACGTGCCGCGGCGCTCCAAGGAGCAGGCGCGCCGCGAGGTGCTCAAGCGCCAGGAGCACGGCGCGGCAAAGGACGCCAAGGAGCGCGCGGCGCTCGACGAGGGCGACTTTGACGAGGACGACAGGAGGGCGGCAAAGGCGGTCAGGGGGGACGATGAGGCGGCTGAGGCGGGCGGCGAGGGCGATGTCGACGACGACTACTACGACCTCGTCGCGGCCGAGAAGGACGAGGGGCGCAAGGCCAAGAAGGCCAAGTACGACGACGAGCGCGCGGCCGAGAAGTGCGTCCTCCTCTCTCCCTCTCTCCTTCTTCCCTCGTCGGCTCTCGCTGACTCTCCACCTTCCTCTTCCTCGCGCACAGGGCCGAGATCGAGTCCCTCGCCGCCGCATCCGTCGACGGCCCGCGCGGCGCGTCGCGCATGATCATGGCCAACAAGGGCCTGACGCCCAAGCGCAAGAAGGAGAACCGCAACGCGCGCGTCAAGAAGCGTCGCCAGTATGACGACAAGAAGAAGAAGCTGCGCAGCATGCAGGCTACGTACGGCGGCGGCGAGGCGAGGACGGGCTACGAGGGCGAGAGGAGCGGCATTTCGAGGGCGACCGTCAAGTCGGTCAAGCTCGGCTAGACGGCTCTCTCTCCCTTCCTCTTTCTGTGCAACGACGAGCAGTTCTGCGCACTCTCGGCTCGGTTCTCTCGTTGAACGAGAGCTCGCCCACGATCTTGCTCGCTCGAAGAGAGCGGAGGAAGGGGTCAAAGCGCGCAACCGGGCGGCGCATCTCGTTACCAGAACGCGACGAGGGGGAACTTCAGAGAGGGAGAGGAGACTGGCAAAGGCGTGTCGTGAGGGAGAAAGCGTGCGAGGGTCGTTAAAGCGGGAAGGGAAGGGAGAGGGAGAACCTCGGCCCGAGGAGCGGCATCACTGGCCGGCGAGGATGAGCGCCGCCGCCTTCTCGGCGATGGCGTCTGCGAGCGCGAGTGCGAGCGTCAGCGTCTGATCTGCGAGGAGGCGAGAAGAGAGCGAGAGTGAGAGAGAGAGAGAGAGCGGGACGCACAGGCGACCGACTGGGTGTGCGACGAGACGTGGATCGGGACGACCGAGACGTCGACGACGCGCACGTTGGCCGTGCCGTACACCTTGAGCGACGGCGAGACGACGCCGCCGTACTGGCGGGGCTGCATCGAGCACGTGCCGACCGGGTGGTACCTGCGCGCGAGGACAAGGAGTCAGCGCTCGAGCCCGGCGACGACGACGACGACGACGACGATGAGGGCACGAAGAGCGAGAGAGAAAAGGACGCACTCGGTGCGCACCGTGCTACGAACCCAGGTCATCCAGTCGTCGTGGCTCTGCACGGCGAGGCCGGGCTCCTTCTCGCTCGCGACGACGGCGGCGAGCTTGGCCTGGGCGGCCGTCCTGCGCAGGTACGCGCCCGCCTTGGCGAGCAGGTACGTGTCGAGGGGCGACTGGAGGTACTTGGGGTCGATGACGGGCGGCGAGAGCGGGTTCGACGAGGCGATGTGCTGCGGGCGAGGAGAGAGGGGGTGAGAGGGGCTCGAGCGCGACGACCAGGTCGAGCAAGGGGGAGGGGACGCACGATGCTGCCGCGGCTGAGCAAGTGCTGGAGGCACCCGGCGAGCGAGACGTAGGCCTGACCGGGCTCGGCCGACGAGTCGCCAAACTGCGAGCGCAAGGAGGAGGGCGACGTCAGGTTCCGAGCTTCGAGAAATGCAGGCGAGAGAGGAAGCGGACGCACGTAGACGTTGATCGACAGGAGCTCCATGACGGGCACGTTGGCCGAGTACATCTGCGAGCTCGCCGAGAACTGGCGGCTGTTGAGCTGCGGGTTGTTGGCCTGGCTGCCGAGCGTCGACACGACGGCGCGCTCGGTCGAGTTGAGGAAGTCGCCGAGCCGGAGGAAGGCGAGCGGGAACAGCGCCTCGGTGAGGATGCCCTGGCCCGTCGCGTACTGCGCGAGCGCGTCGCCCATGACGGTCGCGTCCGAGAGCTGGTCGAGCGAGGGGATGCCCGGCTTGAGGCGGTACACGTCGACGATGGCCGGGTGGTCCTGCAGGTTCTCGCCGACGCCGACGAGGTCGACCGTCGTCGAGATGCCGAGCGGGTTGAGGAGCGCCGGGTCGCCGACGCCCGAGAGCTCGAGAAGCTGGGGCGACTGGACGGCGCCGGCCGACAGGATGACCTCGCGCGTTGCCGTCTGCAGGAGGGGGATGGAAGCATCAGAGACCGATCAAGAGGGGCGAGAGCAAGCTGGAGAGGGACGCACCACCGTCAGAGTGTCGCCGCCGCCGGTCGGGACGAGCGAGACGCCGTCGGCGACCACGTCACCAGTCGTGCCCGAGCGCCAGTCGATCTGCGTCACCTGCGCGTTGAGGACGACAACGACGTTCGAGGCGAGAGCGACTGCGAGCGAGAGGACCGAGTCAGCCAAGCGCAAGAAGAGCGAGAAGGAGGGGGAGGAAGAGAGAGGGGACGCACGGTACTCGACCGAGTAGGAGCGCGTGCGCGTCGACGGGTGGACGGTCGACGGCGCGTGGTTGACGCCGGCGTTGGCGCCCGAGTGCAGGTCGGTAGCGGCGGGCTTGCCGCGAGCGCGCAGAGCCTGGAAGAAGGCCGAGAACGACTTGGCCATGTAGGGCGCGAACGACGTCCGGATCGGGCCCGACGTGCCGTGCGAGGCGGCAGCCCAGCTCGGAACTTGCGCCTCCGTGTTGGGGCCGGGCGACGAGCCCTTCTCGGCCTGCGAGCGTGAAGAGAGACGGAGAGCGCGGGGAAGCGTCAGCAGAGGTCCCGCTCGACGCCTCGCTTAACGGCTGACTCGCTCGCACGCCGAGAAGAGGAAGAGTGTCACGCACCGCCTTATAGTAGGGGAGGAGCGAGTTCCAGTTCCACGCCGAGCTGCCGGCGAGGTTGGCCCAGATGTCCTGCTCGGCGGCGTTCGGGCGGGTCGAGACGAGAAAGTTGATGGCCGACGAGCCGCCAAGGACCTTGCCTGCGCGCATGGACGTCAAGTCAGCTCGACGAAGCGCGGGGAAAGAAAACGGACGCACCGCGAGGCCAGTACACCGAGCGACCGTTGGCGTTGCTCTGCGAGGTCGTCGAGAAGCCCCAGTCGTACGACGTGCCGAGGGCTGCACCTGCGAGCGGGTGAGAGACACGTACAGGGTCAGCGAGTGAAGGCGCTCGAGAAAGAGAAGCTGCGAGAGGAAGAGACGCACCGGCGAAGCCCGGGATGTCGATACGAGGGTCGCCCTGGCCGTTGCCGCCCGCCTCGAGGACGAGAATCGTGCTGCTCGAGTTGCCGGCGCCGAGACGAGAAGCGACCGCGAGACCGGCTGCAGGGAGGCGTCGGCGTCAGTTGAGGTTGCCCGGGGAGGGGGAGACGCGTCAGCTCGAGCGGACGCACCGGTTCCTCCTCCGACGACGATGTAGTCGTAGGGCGTGGCGAGGGCGTCCTGGACGGCCGAGACGTCGGTGGCGAGGTCGAGCACGAGGGCGTGGGCGGCGAGCGAGGCGAGGCTGCCGAGGGCGAGCGAGAAAAGGCGCATGTTGGTCGACGGCGGGGAGGGGGAAAGGGAGGGGGAGGAGGGGCAAGGCTGGGTGCTGGAGAGGTCGAGAGAGCGAGTGACGGGGCTGTAGGTGCCGTAGAGGCGACTCGGGTGAGAAAGCGAGGAGGGCGAGTGGTAAGAAGGAGGGAAAGGGAGGGAGCGAAGGCGCGCCAGCCCATGGCTCGGCGCGCTTGAGCGAGGGCCGTGCGCTCGACGCGCCCAACGGCAATAGGCTCGCCGCGCGCTTGAGCCGTCCTTCTTGTCAGTAGGGCGCGCTCTGTTGCGCTGAGCAAGCGCATGTCGGCTTCGCAGCGCCCGTAGCACCTCGCGAGGCGGCGACAGCCGGCGAGAGGAGGAGGAAGAGCGCCCGGTCTCGACACGCCCGCCCGCCCGCTTCGTCTCCTTGGCAGGCTGCGGCATAGCGCGTAGTGCATCTCGGCGAAGCGAGCGCACCTCGACGAGCTGTGTTGGGCCGAAGCTGCAGTGCTCGGGCGAGAGCGAGAGCGAGGAGCGGGTCCACCGTGGACGCTCGCTCGAGCGCTGCGCTGCGGCTCTGAGCCCGTGCGAGAGGAGCTAGAACACGCTCAGGAGCTCTCTTGCGAGTCGCGAGGTAGGATGCCGCCGCAGAGTTGGCTCGGGTCGGCGAGCGAGAGCACCGCCTGCTTGTCCTCACCGCCGCTCGTCTCGCTCGTTCGCCAAGCAGATCCAGCCCAGGTCCAGCTCGCTAGCTCTCCCGCCGAGCTCAGCTACTGTCCACCGCCCACGCCAACTCGCCGGCCGCCTCGATCATCGGTGAGCTCGTCTCCCCGACTTCTTGAGCGAGCTCTCGCTGACTCGCACCCCCTCTTGCGCCCTTGCAGTGTAGCTCGACCGCCGTTACAGTAGCTCACCTGTGCGCACAAGATGGCCGCCTCTGCACCTGACGCCGCCGTCACCGTCGTCGACGACTCGTCGCCCGGGCCTTTCGAAGGTGCGCTGCTTCATCCGCCGTCTCAGTTCCGCGCACAGCAAGGCAGAGCTGACGCTTGTCTTCCCCGCAACAGGTCCGGAGAAGCTCCTCGAGATCTGGTTCGCCCCCTCAGAGGAGGACGTCGTCGCGCGCAACCTCCCGCTCAAGGGCGGCCGCAAGGGCAAGGAGCGCTGGAACGGCCTGCGCCAGGTCGAGAAGAGCGTGTGGGACAGCATGCTCGACGAGGTGTGCTGCAAGGTGCTCAGCGTCATCGAGGGCGACGAGGTCGACGCCTACTTGCTCAGGTGCGTCCCTCTCGCGCTCCTCCCCCTCCTCGCACGAGCCCTCGCTCCCGTCCTCCGAGCTGCCGCTGACGCAGTCGTACCCACAGCGAGTCGTCCATGTTCGTGTGGCCGCACAAGCTCATCCTCAAGACGTGCGGCACGACGACTCTCCTTCTCGGCATCCCCACCCTCCTCCGCATCGCGTCCGAGACGTGCGGCTTCAAGGGCGTGTGGCGGTGCTTCTACTCGCGCAAGACGTTCATGTTCCCCGAGCGGCAGCGCGGCCCGCACAAGGACTGGACGGCCGAGATGAGCTTCCTCGACAAGCTGTTCGAGAACAGCTCGGCCTACACGGTCGGCCGCATGAACGGCGACCACTGGCTTCTGTACATCACGCCGCCGTCGGACGACGTCCTCCTCCCGCACGCCCTCGAGTCGTCGCGCGCCCTCCCTCCCGCCAAGCACGACACGCAGCTCTCGACCCTCTCGGCGTCGCTCGACACGACGCCGTCCGCCTTCCCGCCGCGGCGACACCTCGCGCCTCGCCTCATCCCCTCGCGTCCCGACCAGACGCTCGAGATCCTCATGACGCAGCTGTCGCCCGCCGCGTGCCGCAAGTTCTACCACCCGTCGTCCGACACGGCGCCCTACACGTCGTACCCGGCCGAGCCCGTCGTCGCCGACGGCGGCGACGCGCACGCGCTCGGCGCCAAGCTGTCGGACGACCTCGGCCTGTCGGCCATCCTCGACGGCGCGACGATCGACTCGTTCCTGTTCGCGCCGTGCGGCTTCTCGCAGAACGCCGTGCGCGGCGACCGGTACGCGACCGTGCACGTCACGCCCGAGGAGGCCTACTCGTACGCCTCGTTCGAGTGCAACTTTGACTTTGCCGGGCTCGGCGCCGACGCCGACCGCGGCCTCGAGACGCGCGAGGCCGTCAAGCGCACGAGCGAGTCGCTCCAGGACCTCGTCGAGAAGGTCCTGCACATCTTTGAGCCGGCAAAGATGTGCATCACGCTCTTTGTCAGCGACGAGGACGAGGACGACGCCGGGATCGAGAAGAACGCGCGCGCGCACGAGGGCATGCGCCAGCTCCTCAACCCGCACCTCGAGGCGCGGTACGAGCGCGTCGACCGCATCCTCTACTCGTTCGACGGCTACAGCCTCAGTGCGTCCTTCTCTCTCACCTCCTTGCCGTCGCCGCATCTCGCTGACTAGCTCTCACCCCGCGCGCAGTCTTCGCGGCGTTCCAGAAGAAGGACCAGTCTTCCTGACGGCGCCGTCCGCCCCACCTCTCCCTTTAGTACGCATATCCCGCCCCTAGACGCATCCAATGCCTGTACTGTATCCATTCCAGACCGTCACCGGCTCGCTGAGAGCGGCTGCCGAGGCTCGAGGCCGTCTTGGTCCGCTTCCGAGGAGAGCAGAGAGGCTAGCTCGTCTCACTTTTGCGCTCGCGAGCGGCTCCTTCGGCGCCCAAGCTCGCTTCGAGAGCTACTGCTGTTCCACCAAGCCAAAGCTTGGGGAGACGAAGCGAGGCGGCTCGTCTGCGGGGTCCGCCAGGACGAGCTGCTTCGCTCGACACCGCCTCCTCGCCTCGACCGCCTCAGACGGCCTCGCTACTGCGCACGATGCCGCCAAAGCGCCCTTCTTTGGACACCGCACCGACCGGCGCGCAGCTCAAGCGCCAGCGCATGCGCGACCAGCGCACCATCTCGGTCGAGCAGCACGATGGCAAGAGAGGCGGTTCAGCAGGCAGCGGTGCGTCCCGTTCTCGCCCTCTGAACTCTCGAGCGAGGCTGATGGTGCTCCTGCAGGCAACACCGGCCTGCCCGCAGTGCTCGAGGTCGAGAAGTTCGCCCAGGTCCGTCTCGTTCTCATCAGCTCTAGCTCGTCTCATAGTGCCTGTCCCCGAGCTGACCTGTGCCATGCGCGACAGGCTCGAGTGTTTGAGATCACGGCCATGAAGCGCGCCATGAAGTCGGCCAAGTGCGTCCTCGCCTCGCTCCTCTCCCTCTCGCCCGCCGTCAAGCTGACCCTGGACCTCTCGTCCGCCTGCAGGGAGGCCGGCACGCAGCGCGCCTTCCAGTCGCTCCCACGGCATCTCCGGCGGCGTGCGGCGAGCCACAACATCCGTCGACTGCCGGCCCGACTGCGAGAGCGAGCGCGAGGCGAGGTGCGTCCCTCTCTCCCGGACAGGCTCTCCACGCAGGCCGGAAGCTGAGTCTCTTTGCTCGCCTGCAGGTCCCCAAGGACGCCGCCAAGCCCAAGCGCGTGTCGAGGAAGATGCTCGGGCGGCATAGGACGCGGCCGGGCCTCAAAGCCGAGATGTTCAAGAAGCGGCAGCGTGCGTCCCTTCTCCCTCGCTTTGGTACGGCGCTCGCCCAGCTGACCCTTGCCTCGTGCGCGCAGAGGACAAGCTCTGGCTTGAGACGCACGTCTGGCACGCCAAGCGCATGCACATGACCGACATCTGGGGTCACCGTCTCGTGCGTCCACTTCCCACTCTCCTCCTCGCTCTCGCCAGCTCCTCATCTGACTCTCTCTACCCCTGCAGGCCGAGACGCCGACCGCCAAGGCCTTCCGGGCGTCGTACCGGGCGTCGCAGCACGGCGCCCTCGCCCACGACGCGAGCTACCACCAGTACTTCGAGCTCGTCGGGCCGCTCGAGGACCTCGAGAAGATCCTGCAGGTCGTCTGCGACCCGGCTGCGCCTTTGCCTACGTCCAAGCGGTGCGTCCCACTCTCTCTTGTCGAGCACGGTGTCCTGCCGCTGACGCAGGACCTCTCGCAGCTACTCTACCGGCTCGCGCGAGTACACGACCAACGTCTACGACGCCGCCCAGCTCTACCCGCACGGCCTCCTCGGACCCGCCACCTTCATCTGGCAGCCAAGCTCCTCGCCGAGCGACGCCGCCGCTCCCTCAACCAGCGCCACGCCGCCCTCATCTCCTCCCCGCACTCTCCTTGTCCGCGTCCACCCCGCCGTCGCTCGCTCGGCCGCCCTCTCGGTCGACCACGCCCTGCGCGAGCTGCGCCTCGGCCTGTCGGTCGCGCTCAAGCGGTACGAGGGCGAGTTCCTCACGTTCGAGGTGACGGGCAGGAGGGCGACCGAGGTGGTCAAGGCGGTGCTCAAGCCGGTCAAGGGCACAGACGGCGCGACTAAGGAGGTGCGTCCTCTTCTCTCTCTCCCTACTTCTTCAGCTTGGGAGCGAGGTGCTGATGGTGAACCTCCCGCAGGCATGGCGCAAGCTCGACCCGGCGGCAGGACCCGGCGGCGTGCCTGCAGGCATGGTCCTCGGGCTCGAGGTGTACGACCCTAGGCTCTCGTGCGTCCACCTTCTCCCTCTTCCGTCCTCACGGTGCACGAGCTGATGCCCCTCGTCCACAGGTTCCCGCCCAAGCTCGACAAGCAGTCGCCCTCCCTCGACCCGAGCAACCCGCTCGTCCCTTCCGCCGGCGTCGCCGCCTGCCCCTCGTTCTGGTCCCGCACCCACCGCGCCTCGATCCACCTCCCGCGCTACAAGAAGCGCGACCTCGACGCGCGCCGCTCGCACAACCTCATCCCGGGCACCCGCCTCGACCCGATCGCGCAGGACGACCGCGTCCCGGTCCTCCTCTCGCAGCGCACGCTCGGCCCCGCCGGCGCCGACTCGACCCTGCACGGCTGGACGCTCACGGTCCCGTCCGGGTGGGGCATGCCCTTCTTCGCGTCGCTCGTCTACTCGACGCCGCGGGTCGGCGGCCTGCGCGAGCGGTCGCACCAGTTCTACGAGGCGGGCGCGGCGCGCTACCCCGAGGACTTTGCCGGGACGCCGGGCTTCGTCGAGCACGAGCTGAGAAGGGAGGACGACGAGCGCGGATACTGGGAGAGGAGGCCGCCGGCGAAGAGGCCGAGCTACGACAAGCTCGGCACGAAGTGGCCGTGGAGGATGCAGATGGGCGAGGTGCTCGACCTGGCATGGCGGCGCGGGACGGGCTCTGCGACGATGAGCGAGGGAGAGGGCGAGGACGGCCGCACGGGCGACGAGACAAGCGAGCCGTTCCTCGTCGCGCCGTCGGTCGCCAAGGTCATGCTCGCCCAGGCGCGCGCTCCGACGAGCTCGTCGGCCGACGCGATGGACGAGGACGGCCCGCCCGCACCGCGCGCCAGGGCCAAGCAGCTCGAGCAGCGCCTCGCCGACGACTGGGCCGCCCTCTCCTCCTCGCCCTCCTCTCGACCCGACTCGCTCCTGCGCCGCGCCATGGTGCGCGTCGAGCTCGTCCCCTGCGTGCGAGGCGTGCCGCAAGACCTCGGCATGGTCTACGAGGTCGACGAGGCGGTCGCCGAGGAGGTCAAGGCCAAGATGGACGCGGCCAAGAGGGGGTCCGAGCCCCGCGCGACGGGCGAGTACGACGGCGCCGAGGACGTGCGTCCCTCCCTCTCTCCCTCGTGCTCGCCGCTTCGAGCTCGCTGTACTGACTCCGCATCCCTGTCCGCAGCTGTGCGACCCGCCCTCGCCCGACCAGGTCGTCGGCCGCATCACGACCGGCAGCTTCTCGCTCTCGACGGGACGACGAGGAGGCGTCGCCGTTGTCTCCCTGTACCGGCTCATGGCTCTCGCGCAGCGCAGGTGCGTCCTCTCGTCCTCATTTCCGCCGTCGCGACGAGCGAGCTGGACCTTCCTAACTCCGGGCACCCTCCTGCTCTCACGCCCGCAGGCCGGGCCTCGAGCGCCTCGTCTTGTTCCGCAACCGCGACAGCGAGACGTACCGTGCGGCGACGGTGCAGGTGATGGCGTGAGGGCGGTGGAATGCAGAGCGGTCTGAGCGCGGCGATGTCCCTCCTCGGTGTGATCGAGCCCGCTCCCCCTTTCTCCTCGTCCGGCTCTGGCTTCGCGCCGCTTCTCTCTTTCTCCACCTACTCCTCACTCGTTCCTCGAGCCCGCTCGCGAGCCATGCTGCTCCTGCTTCTGCTCCTCACGCCGCTCCTCCTGTCGGCGCCGCTGGTCGAGGCGCAGAAGGCCAACTCGTGGGAGGTCGTCGGGACGTCTGGTGCGTCCTCTCGCCTGTCCTCCTCTCTTATGCACGCCGAGCAATACTGACTCTTGCCTTGCGCATCTCTCTGTGCTCGCAGGTATTTCGCCTCAGCAGATCTTCGCGGTGCGTCCCGAGTCCACGCGCATGCAGTCACTCCTAGAAGCTGACCCGCTCTCGCACCCTCGCCCGCAGATCAAGGACTTCGTCTACATCGTCGACAAGGTGCGCACCCGCTCCTGCCTGCCGACTCGAGGGCGCGCGAGGAGATCGAGCACTGACGAACCCTCCTCGCCTTCCCTCCCTCTCTCCCTCCCTCCCCCTCTCTCCCTCCCGACTCACTCCTCGACCACGCCTCGTCCCTACAACACTCTCTCGCAGGTCGAGAACAACCCGGCCATCGTCACCTCGGCGGCCGGCGTCGTCCACCCCGCCTGGGCCGGGCGCTACGACCTGCGCTCGAACGCCTTCACGCCCATGGACCTCGTCTCGAACGCCTTCTGCGCGGGCGGCATCGTCCTCGGCAACGGCTCGTGGGTCAACGTCGGCGGCAACGCGCGCGTCACGACGCTCGGCGTCGGCGTCGCCGAGAACGCGCCCAACCCGTACGGCTCGCAGGACGGCGGCAAGGCCGTGCGCATGTTCACGCCCTGCGGCGACGACGACTGCGCGTGGACCGACGACGTCAACGCCATGCCGACGGCGAGCCGCTGGTACCCGACGGTCGAGACGCTCCCGACCGGCGACGCCATCATCATCGGCGGCGGTGCGTCCCCTCCTCGTCGTCGTCCTCCGCGTTCTCGGTCCCGCACTAACTCAAGGTCCTGCAGAGCTCTACGGCAGCTTCGTCAACACGCCTCAAGGCCTGCAGAACGTGCCGTCGGCCGAGTACTGGCCGTCGAGGGGCGCGCCGTTCAACCTGAGCTTCCTCGAGGAGACGATGCCGGTCAACCTCTACCCGCTCACGTGGCTCATGAGCGATGGCCGCCTCTTCATGCAGGTGCGTCATCTTCTACTGGGCTTCGTCGTTGCAGGGACCCTGCGCGTCGTCGTCGTCGTTCAAAATTCCTCGACGTCCCCCAGCAGCGCCCTTGCTGACTCTCCTCGCTCCCTCGCGCGCAGGCCGGCTGGCAGACGACGCTGCTCGACTACGAGAACAACATCGAGACGCGCCTGCCCAACATGACGCACGCTCAGCGGTGCGTCCGCCGCTCGTCTTCTCCTCGCTCGCTCGAGGGCCTTCTTGCTGACGTCGCTCGCTCGCGCGCTCGCACTCCCAACCCGGCCGGCGCCGGCACCGTCATGCTGCCTATGCTTCCTCGAGACGACTACGAGCAGACGATCATCTTTGCCGGCGGCATGACGCCCGAGCGCGACGACGTGCGTGACCGTTTCCCTCCCCCCTCCTTCCTCCTCTTCCCTCCCCTCCTCCCGCCAGCTGTCCTCTTCTCCACTTCACTTTTCACTCTCCTCTCCACGCTCGACACCTCCTTACTTCCTTGGCCTCCTTCGCACCGTCGCTCGCTCGCTCACTCGCTCGCCCGGGCCGAACTCGACTGACGCTCGGACCCCTCCCGCTCGCAGTGGAACCAGAACGAGTGGAACATCGTCGACACGCCTACGTCGACCTCGCTCGTCGCCATCACGCCTCTCTCGGACGCGCCGACCTACGCCGACCTCGACGACCTGCCCGAGCCGAGGTCGATGGGCAACCTCATCCTCCTGCC
>Ga0308169_10003166_pt1 | contig 16310 bp, 16 predicted proteins | sample PhyBR1_2_FD_202139 | JGI IMG/M metagenome (GOLD analysis project Ga0308169, IMG submission 202139) | Phyllosphere microbial communities from UC Gill Tract Community Farm, Albany, California, United States - DLSLSB.R1 | ecosystem: Host-associated > Plants > Phyllosphere > Unclassified | place... | reverse complement strand
GTCCTGCGCCCCATCGGCGATGGTGACGGCGACGCCGCGGATCGCGGCAAGTTGTGACGCGCGATAGTTCGGTTGGGTCCTTTGCATCGTTCGCACCGCCCGGTGCAGCGTTGCGAACCCCTGCGGGTCACGCGAAAGCTCGGCATGATCGGCAGCAAGCCGTGGTCCGACATCTTGCAGTATCGGCGCTTGGTCTGCGTCGTCCCGGACACCCTGCCGGTCCATGTTGGCGCCGAACGCATAAAGCCGATCGACGCGACGACCGTTGCGCATCGCAAGCACCAGCCCGATGATGGCGCCGTCGCTCCAGCCGATTAGCGCGGCGCGTCGCAGCGCGAGCTTGTCCATCACGGCAATTACGTCGCGGGCCATCAGTTCGTAGCTGAGTGGATGGGGTCCCAAACTACTGTGACCGTGCCCGCGGCTGTCGATCAGGACAACGCGGTAGCCTGCATTCACCAGCACGGGAACCTGCGCACCCCACCCGCGGCTGCTCGACAGCCCGCCATGCAGCAGGATGACGGGGGGTCCTTTGCCGACGGTGCCGAACCAGATTTTCGCACCTGCGCTGGTTACCGCGCCCTGGGACGCCAGGGGCGGCAATGCGGGGATGGCCGGAATGGACTGTGCGGGTCGCGGTTCGGCGGCAGACCCTGTCGCGGTTGCTGCGATCAGAATGGCGAACAGCGCTGCGCAAGATCGTTTCATGAAAGCTCCTGGAGTCGAAGATCGTTGCTTGGTCAGCGATCATGCATCGGCGACCGCGTGATCTCGCTGTTGCATCGGGAGCAGATGGTCTCAAATTCATTGCCGCTACGGCTGTGATATATTTGGCCAATACTCGTGATTGTATCACATCTATTTCGATCATACCCTCGCTTCTTCGAGGGGGTGGCCGTCAATATGCCGCTGGAGCACGGCGCTCCAGAACTTTCCTATGCGCGGACAGCGAGGCGTAGCGTGCCGACGGAGGAGAAAGTTCGTGACGACATTGTTATCGCGATAACAACCATTGCTTTACATCGTCAGTTAGCGTCCGTATTATAGATATCGCGATAAACGATATCGCACAAAATTAAGGGGCATAGTCAGCATGATCCGCAAAGCCAGTCTCGCCGTTGCCGCAACTGTCAGCCTTTCCGGCGTGGCACAGGCCCAAACCGTTAAAAACGTCGTGTTGGTGCATGGCGCTTTCGCAGACGGGTCGGGATGGAAAGGCGTCTATGAAGACCTGACGTCGCGTGGCTATCACGTCAGCATCGTGCAGAACCCGCTGACGTCCTTCGACGATGACGTGGCCGCGACAAATCGGGTTTTGGCGCAGCAGGATGGTCCCACGATCCTGGTGGGCCACAGCTATGGTGGCAGCGTGATCACGCAGGCGGGCAGCAACAACAAGGTTGTAGGCCTGGTCTATGTTGCGGCGTTCGCGCCGGAAGTCGGCACGTCCACGTTCGACCAGTATGCCGAAGTTGCACCGCCGCCCAACTTCGTCTCCGAAGAAACGGCTGATGGCTTCGCGTTCCTCAACAAGCAGAAGTTCAAAGCGGGTTTTGCCGCCGATACCAGCGAGGCGGTCGGCGCATTCCTTCGCGACAGCCAGGTTCCGGTTGCGATGGCTGCGCTGAAGGCAAAAGTGACCTTCGCGGCCTTCAAAACCAAGCCCAGTTGGGCGGTGGTCGCAACGGAGGACGGTTCGATCGATCCCAAGCTGCTCCGCAGCACGGCGCGCCGGATCGGCGCAATCACCACGGAGGTGAAGGGCAGTCACGTCGTCTTCCTGACGCAGCCCAAGGCCGTCGCAGATGTCATCGATACAGCCGCGAAGAGCGCCCAAAGCACCCCGGCACCAGCGAGCAAGTAGGCGCAAGGCGGTGCCGCCGCACGTTTCCGTGTGGCGGCACCGCTGCAGACATGCGCCATCCGCCGCTGTGCAGGACCCTTTTGGCGATCCTGCCGCTCGAGCTTCTGAGCCTGCCACCAGAGGGAGCCACGTTCCGCCTCAGGATCACATCAAGACGCACGAGATATTGGACAAGCGTCTGATCGGAGCGGCTTTCGGCCGGGGCGACCGAGCCCAACTAAGACGTACCGCGGCGACCTCGTCTTTTAGGCGGTTGGTATCGTGCCGCCATCGATCACATATTCAGTGCCCGTGATGCTCCCGGCGCGATCGGACGCGAGGAACGCGATCAGGCTTGCAACCTCGTCCGGAAGGGCGGGGCGGCCAATGGGGATGCCACCGAGCGACTCCATGATGCGCTGCTTGCCCGCTTCTACGCCGCCGCCATATTCGCTGCCCAGTCGCTCGGCGAGGTGCACCGAGGCTTCGGTCTCGATCCAGCCGGGCGACACGCGCACGACCCGGACGCCGCGGGGGGCCACCTCCTTCGACAGGCTCTTGCTGTAGGTCGAAAGTGCCGCCTTGGCTGCCGCATAGGCAGTCGTCGCTTCGGGCAGCGGAAGCCGGTTCTGGATCGACGTCACATGCACGACCACGCCGCGGCCCCGCGCGACCATGGCCGGCACGAGCGCGCGGTCGAGACGGACGGCCGGCATCAGGTTCATGTTGAGCTCCCGATCCCAATCCGCCTCGCCGAGCGCTGCGAAGCCGCCGCCGGGCGCCGATGAACCGCCGAGCATGTGGACGATGATGTCGATCGCGCCCAGCCGTTCCTGCGCGGCAGCCGCCAGAGCGGCACAGCCTTCGGCCGCGGTCAGATCCGATGCCACGAACAGCTCGGCGGGCAGGTCGTCGGGCCGGGTCCGTGCGGTCGTCAGCACGCGCGCCCCTAGCTCACGAAAGAGCCCGACCGTCGCCGCGCCGGCTCCGCGGGTGCCCGAGGTGATGAGTGCGCGCTTGCCATTGAGGTCGAGGAACGCGCTCATGGCCGGATTTCCAGTGCCGCGATCTTGTCGCCGGACAGCGTGAAGACGTAGCGCAGATCGACGGGACTGCCGGGAAAATCGCCGGTCAGATGGCTGTTCACGATCGTTTGGTCGCCGTCGCTCACCATCGCGAACGGTTCGACTGCGTAACTGAACGATTGCGCGGCGCCGGTTTTCCAGGCGCGCACGGCATCGCGCCCGTGATGTTCCCTGCCTTCATCCTTGACGACGGCGTCCTCGGTGAACCAGCCGGCGACCGCATCGGCACTGCCGGTTTTGTCCGCATCGAAATAGCTGGCGATCGGCGCTGGAAGGTGAATTGTCATGGCTTGTCCTTGATGGAGGGGTCGAGTTGGCGATCCGGTGGATCAGCGACGTGCGCCTTCGCGCCCGACCGAACTCCTGGTGCGGGATGCAATCGCCGCCTTGGTAACGAAGGTCAGCGCCGCTACGGCGTCGATCAACTCGGGCGACGTGGCATGCTCGCGTCCCTCGAAGGTTGCATCGAGCAGCTGGTGCTGACGCACATTTGCGGCAACGTCGCTGTCTTTGGCATTCCAGAGGAACTTGGCCGTTCCACCAATGGTCGGACCGCCTGACACGAGCTGTCTTGCGATCGGTGCGTCGAGAATAGGTTGCGCTTGAATGGTCTGTTCGGCGCTGATGAAAACCTGATGATACTGCATGTCCGGTCTCCTTGATCCGAGCGTGCCTGCCGATCGCTTGGCTGGCGTAGCGCTATGATCGGAAGATAGGCCCGGATGTCCGTTGCGATAATCGGGACAAAGTGGGACGGCGCATTGCGGAAATCGGGACAATCATTTGCCGTGGCCCGATCACGGCCGGCCTTCGGTATGCGCGCAGCCTCTCGCGTGCGCGAGGTTCAGGAAGCGAGGGAGAGACGAACGTCAACGCCGTTGCGGGCGAGGTGCGAATATGGGCAGACCACATGTGCTTCCTCGACCAGTTCGGCGGCGGTGGCGGGATCGATATCCGGCAGCGAGATCTCGAGCGCGATCTCCAGCCCGAAACCACGACCGTCCTCCCGCGACCCGATGCCGACATCGGCAGAGACGCGTGCCTCATCGGTGATGCGCAGCTTGCGGCCGGCCGCGACATAGCGGATCGCACTCAGGAAGCAGGCGGCATAGCCGGCTGCAAACAGCTGTTCGGGATTGGCGCCGGGTCCGCCCGCGCCGCCGAGTTCCCGTGGCGTTACGATTGCCAGACTCAGCGAGCCGTCCGCCACCGTCGCGATGCCGGTCCGGCCGCCAGTGACGTCGGCACGAGTGCGATAAAGCGTTTTCATCGTCAGCCTCCCTGACTCTCGCAATAACAGTTATTGCGACAAATTATTATATGGCATTAATTTGCTTGTCCAGAAAAACCTTATCACGATATATGTTATTGATATCAGTACCGGAGTTCAAGATGATTGAGGATACGTCAGGCCCCCTGCAGCTGGAAGATCAGCTGTGCTACTCCCTCTACTCTGCAAGCATGGCGATCCAGCGGCTCTATAGGCCAGTGCTCGACTCGCTGAGTCTGACCTATCCACAATATCTGGTCATGAACGTCCTCTGGCGAGAAGGTTCGCAAACCGTTGGCACGATAGCGCAACACCTTGCACTCGAGTCGAGCACGCTGACGCCGCTCCTGAAGCGATTGGAGGTGGCGGGGCTCGTAAAGCGGGCGCGCAATCCCGACAACGAACGCCAGGTCATCATATCGCTGACGTCGCAAGGAACTGCGCTGCGAGCCAAAGCATCGTGCATTAACGCTGCACTGCTAAAGGCCTCAGGCCAAACCCCGTCCGAACTCAGTGCGCTCAATCAGCAAGTCCGGCAGCTGCGCGACTCGCTATACGAGCAGATCGGGAAGTGGGGCGTCACGGTCGAGCCAGTCGACGACCGGTCGGCCGTGGCCTGTCAGCCGGCTGCGCGCTGATCCACCTCGCGCGTCCAGGCCAGTTGGCGCAGGAAGTCGAGCAACGCGGCATTGACGCGTTTAGGCTGTTCAAGTGTCGCGGTATGTCCGCAGTCCGCAACGACCGTCAGTCCGCAATCCAGCAGGCTCGTCATTCTCCTGCTCTCCTGGACAGGATGTAGCCGGTCGTCGGCGCCGGCCAGGACCAGCGTGGGCGCTTCGATCTGCGAAAGGATCGGCAACGCGTCGGGCCGGTCGAAGAGGATCCGTCCCAGCGGGACAATCGAGCGACGCAGCTGGCAAGGTGTGAAGCTCAACAGTCTGCGCCGGAGTTCGCATGGTAGCTCCGGCGCGCGGCGCTCGATGTTGGAACCGAAAAGGAGCGGCACGATCAGGTCGGCGACGTGTTCACTGATCGCGCCCTCTTCGGCCACGCGATCCAGGATCGCCTCATGGACCGTTCGCTGTGCCTTCGGCACCTGGCCAAGGAAACAGTTCATGATGACCAGCCCGGCGACGCGTTGCGGCGCGCGCGCGGCCAGGTGCGCGGCCCACAGCCCACCGATCGACGATCCCGCTATGACGCAGCGCTCAATCTGCAGCGCGTCGAGAAGTTCGATCATGTGGTCGGCAATGTCTGCCACGCTGCGGGTCGAGGGCGGCAGTGCTCCGGATGCGCCATGGCCCCACATCCCGGGCACGAGCACCCGGCAATGTGGGCGCAACGCGCGCAGTTGCGGGGCGCACATCGCCTGGCCCCAGAGGAACCCGTGACCGAGCAGAACCGGGAGTCCACGCCCCTGATCCATCACGCTGATGCGACCGTTGGACAGCTGTATCGCATAGCTGTCCGGATGTACGCCTACGAATCGACCCACGCTTACCTCCTTGTTTCGGGAGAAGCGGGGGTGAGCCGTCAGCGCTGCATTCGTGTTGCCCGGTACGCCGGAGGTGTTACGTCGGTAGCAAGTAAGAGGAGCTCACGTTCGCGCGTGCGTCGTCCGCAACTTTCGATCGAGCGCGCGTAGCCGAACCTCGTCCGACGCCAGCGCCGCCAGCGCCATGATGATACGTTCGCCCCGTTCGTCGATCACCCGCGGACTGCGGTCGATGACGCAAAGCGATCCGACTACGAACCCTTCCTCGTCCAGCACCGGTGCGCCGGCGTAAAAGCGAAAGCCAGCGTCGCCCTTCACCGCAGGGTTATCTGCGAACCGCGGATCCTCTGCGAGGTTGGGCACGCTGAACACCTGCTTCTGCAGGATCGTGTGGTTGCAAAACCCCCAGCTTCGCGGCGTCTCGATCAAATCCAGGCCGATCTTGGACTTGAACCATTGCCGCGTGGGCGTCAGCAGGGTCAGCAGGGCAATCGGAGCGTCCAGGCTCTGTGCTGCCAGCCAAGTCAGTCGATCAAATGCCTCTTCAGGTGGCGTGTCGACCAGTCCCGCCCGCTCGAGCGCGACAAGCCGCTGCCGCTCGTTGAGCGCGATGGGGAAATCGAGTTCGCCATCGTCGAGTGTGAAGCTGTGTTCGTCGCGAAGTGACGCGCGTAACGCCGCCACCGCTGCGGCAACGTCGGGCACGTGGGCCACCCGATCGGGAAGGGACGAGATCCCCTGCGGGGCACCTACCACAACGATCCGGCTGTTCGTCAGCAATGGATTGCTGGCCAGGCTGTGGAGTAACGCGCTGCGCATGACGCCTTCCGACACCGCATCGACGACGACGGTGTGCGGCCGGATCGAACCGACAGCGACCAGCGCCGCGAGTACGTCCTCATACATTTCGCTCGTGCACTCGGGCACCTGCGCAAAGTGTTCGGCGTAGATCGGCAAACGGCTGGCCGGGCCGATGACGACCACGGTCGCCGATCGCGACGGCGGTACGCTGCGCTCGCCGCTTTCGATCAGCGCGATCACGTCCGTACGATAGACCCGCCGGTGCCCGCCCGGCGTCTTCCACGAGGGAACGGTGCCGCCCTCGATCAGCAATTGCGCCGTGCGGACCGAAACGCCCAGAAGCTTTGCCGTGTCGGCGGTGGTCAGAATGTCCTTGTCGATCTTGCTCATCATGAGTCCAGCTAGCGGGCAAACACCGTAGCGCAAGCATCCGAAATTTTCTATAAACGGCAGAATTGATAAATCTGATAGAATTGATACATGGCATTTTCCATGATGGAGGAATGACCATGAACGATATTGATGTTGATGATCCGGTCGCGTTCGACCGGCGGGTTCACGAGAATCAGGCGCGGCTGACCGCGAGCCTGCGCACGGACTATGACTTCATAGTCTGTGGTGGCGGTTCATCCGGCTCGGTCGTGGCTCGACGGCTTGCGGAGAACCCGAATGCCCATGTGCTGCTGATCGAGGCCGGCGGCGACGATGCGGCGGAGAGCGTGCTCGATCCCGCGCAGTGGCCGACCAACCTGGGCAGCGAGCGCGACTGGGGCTTTCAGGCACTGCCGAACCCGCATATCGACGGTCGCACGATGCCGATGTCGATGGGCAAGGGGCTGGGTGGTGGTTCCAGCATCAACGTCATGGTCTGGGCGCGCGGACACCGCAGCGACTGGGATCATTTCGCCGCTGAATCCGGGGATACGGCCTGGGGCTATGAGTCGGTCCTCGACATCTATCGCCGGATCGAAAACTGGCAGGGCGCGCCCGATCCCAAATATCGCGGCACCGGGGGGCCGGTCTGGGTGCAGCCCGCGACCGATCCCAGCCCGATCGCGCTCGCGATGCTCGATGCGGCCGGCGAAATCGGTATCCCCCGCTTCGACAATCCCAACGGCGCAATGATGGAGGGGCCCGGCGGCGCTGCGCTCACCGACATGCTGGTACGCGACGGGCGTCGCCACTCGCTGTTCCGGGCTTATCTCCACCCGTTCATGGATCGGCCCAACCTGACCGTCCTGACCCGCTCGACCGTACGTCGCGTCGTGTTCGAGGGGCGCCGTGCGGTCGGCGTGGAGATCGAACGCGACGGCCGTATCGTCACGATCCGTGCGCGGTCCGAGGTCGTCCTGTCGCTTGGCGCAATTCACACGCCCAAGGTGTTAATGCACTCGGGTATCGGCGACCAGGCCGAACTGGCCCGCTTTGGCCTGCCGGTGGTGCAACATTTGCCGGGCGTGGGCGCCAATCTGCAGGACCACACCGCGTTTTGCTGCATCTGGGAATATCGCGAGCCGATCGCCCCGCGCGCCACTGGCAATGAGGCGAAATTGTATTGGAAGACGCGGCCGGAGCTGGAGTCGCCTGATCTTCTCTTCTGCCAAGTCGAATTTCCGGTGCCAAGCGAGCGGACGGCGGCGCGGGGCGTGCCCGTCAATGGCTGGACGATGTTTGCCGGCCTCGCTCATCCCGAGAGCCGGGGCCGCATAAGGCTGACCGGTGCCGACCCGAGTGCGCCGGTCGAGATCGATGCGAACGCGCTCTCGCATTCTGCCGACATGGACGCGGCGCGGGCGTGCGTCGAGCTGTGCCGCGACCTCGGGAATGCCGAGGCCTTTCGGCCCTATGTCGGCGGCGAGTCGCTTCCGGGACCCCTTAAGGGCGAGGCGATGACGCAGTTTATCCGCGAATCCGCAGTGACCTATTGGCACCAGAGCTGCACGGCCAAGATGGGTCGCGACGCGATGTCGGTCGTCGATGCCGATCTGAAGGTCTACGGGGTGGAAGGGCTGCGGATCGCCGACGCTTCGATCATGCCGCGGGTCGCGACGGGGAACATCCAGGCCCCCTGTGCCATCATCGGTGAACGCGCGGGCGCAGTGATTCGCCGAACGCACGGCCTTTGACGTCAAATGCGCCGGGTCCGTCGCGACGACCGACCCGGCGCCTCACAAGGAGTCTTCCCGTGCTTCATACGAACACCGCGGGCTGGGCGAGCATTGCTCCGCCGATCCAGGCGACCCATCCGTTAGAGGTCCTGATCGTTACCCAGGATCGCGAGCGACGCGAGCGGCTCGCTGGTCACCTTGGCCGTCAGCGGTGCCGTGCCGTAGCGGTGAGCGAGATGCCGCCACCAGCGCTGCTCAAGGCTGACCGCTACAACCTGCTTCTCCTGGACGTGCAACTCGAGCCAATTGACGGCTTTGAGGTGCTTCGTCGCGTCCGCTCCCAGTCGGACATTCCCATCATCATGATGAGCGGCGGGCCCAGAGACGATTATGACTACGTGATGAGCCTGGAGTTGGGAGCGGACGACTTCGTCGGGGAGCCGCTGAATCCGCGCGAGTTGCTTGCGCGTGGTCGGGCCATTCTCCGGCGTCATGGCGCAGCGCACGAATTCGCTGCAGACCAGCGCGGCGGGTATCGCTTCGATGGCTGGGAATTGCGCCGTCGAACGCGGACCGTGATCGATCCGGAAGGGCATACGGTAGCGTTCAGCAAGAATGATTACGCGCTGCTGCTCGCTTTTCTCGGCGCGCCGGGCCGCGCACTTTCGCGCCTGCAATTAATGCGCGCTACCCGGCCTCATGAAGACATTTTTGACCGCAGCATCGACGTCCAGGTCCTGCGACTGAGACGGAAGCTGGAATCCGTGGCGGGTCGACCGCGGCTGATACGCACGGACCGCAATTTCGGCTACATCTTCGATGCCGCTGTCGAGCCGCTATTCTAGCTGCGTCTGCCGCAGCCCGCGGCGACGCATAGGGTTCGCTTGCGGTGCGACCGTCCGAGCGCGGCGCGGAATACGGACGAGCGCTAGCGGGCAATGGCGGCCGATCTCCTAAGCGACGATCGACCGCCCGCCGAGGGTGATCTTCGAATGGAATGATAATGGACAGCCGTTGCGGGAGTATCAAATGCTCCCGCAACGGCTGTTGAAACGAGATGGATGTTCGGGCGAGCCGCTTATCCCTTGATGAACTCCAGCATGTCGGGATTGATGACATCGGCGTTGACCGTGAGCATCCCGTGCGACAGGCCCGGATAGAGCTTCAGCGTTGCATCAGGGAGAAGCTTGGCCTGAAGCTCGGCTGCGTTACCGTAGGGAACTACCTGATCGTCATCGCCTTGCAGGACGAGGGTCGGTACGGTGATGGCCTTCAGATCCTCGGTCTGATCAGTCTCTGAAAACGCCCTGATTCCCAAATAATGAGCTTGCGCGCTGCCCATCATCCCTTGGCGCCACCAGTTGTCAACGACGCCCTGTTGGACCGGCTGGTCGGGATGGTTGAAGCCGTAAAAGGGGCCTGATGCAACATCGCGGTAAAAGCCGGCGCGGTCTGCGGCGAGCGCGCTACGGAACCCATCGAAGACTTCGATCGGTGTCCCGCCCGGCGTTGCGTCGGTCTGCAGCATCAAAGGCGGGATGGCGGCGACAAGTACCGCCTTGGCGACACGCCCCTGCGGTTGGCCGAATTTGGCCACGTATCGGGCGACTTCGCCGCCGCCGGTAGAATGGCCGACATGGACGGTGTTGCGCAGGTCGAGATGCTCGGCGACCTCGGCCGCGTCGGCTGCGTAGTGATCGATGTCGTGGCCAAAATCGACCTGCTCGGAACGGCCATGGCCGCGTCGGTCGTGGGCGACCACGCGGTAACCATGGGCAAGGAAGAACAGAAGCTGGGCGTCCCAATCATCAGAGGATAGCGGCCAGCCGTGGTGAAACATAACGGGCTGCGCGTCCTTGGGACCCCAGTCCTTGTAAAAGATGCTGACTCGATCCTTGGTGGTCAGATAAGCCATTTGAATTCCTTCGCGGTTAGAGGGTGATGGGAGGCAAATCAGTCATCGGCGGCGGTCGCGCACAATAATAATGGCAGTTGAAACTCGCAGATGCCAGTATCAACTCTCTTGTTTTGCAAGAATGAACGTCTTCGCCACTTTACACGTATGCCAATTAGATAATGGAGAAAATGGCAGCGTAATGTAATATCTCAGGAATAGCAGCGCTATGTGATGAATTGGACTTTTGAGGCGCATTGGTGTCTGTTGTCGTGACGATCCTGGTACGCGTCAGCCGAGCATCAGAACTCGTTGATCAGAGCCGCAAGAGACGGTCGCGGCCAACGGGAACGCAGCGCTGGGCTGTGAGGCAGCCGTACAGAAGCGCCTCTGTCCTGGCCCGGGCCGGGTCATGCGGGGCGTAGGGGCGGGCGGGACGCAGGGGCCGGCCGTCCCAAGGCCAGGAGGGGCTGTACTCGCCAATAGGTCACCGATCTCCAGAGCCACTCCAGAGGACCGAACGCGAAGACCCGGAGCCAGAGGAGGCTGACCGCGATGTTCAGTGTCCAGACGCCGAATGCGACGAGAATGAGCTGATGATGTTCCAGGCCGCCATAAGGGAGGAGGCCGAACCAGACGAACAGCGCCTGGCATATCGCGCTGGTAAGGACATAGTTGGTCAATGCCATCTGCCCCACTGCGGCCAGTGCGCGCTGGATGATCCGAATCCTGTCGTGCTTGACGATCAGGACGATGACGGAGGCATGCGCCAACGCGGCTGCAATCGTCTGACATTCATAGGGCAGCATCATCCAGACGGTGGTGACGCTGCTGCTGAAGCCATAACGGCGCGACTGCAGGAGCCCGACGAGGACGATGGGAATTGCGATCGCGTATCCCCCTGCGGCAATCCTGACGTAGCACGCGGTCGACAGGCGGCCCGTCAGGAAGCCGGATTTGAGAAGGCCCATGCCGGCGATCAGCAGTCCGAGCGTTTCCAGCACCCAACCCGAGCCGAAGATTGCTGTCACGAACCCGCGATAGCCCGCAGCGTTGGCAGGGAGATTGGTGGAATAGGACGACGGCGCAGCCGAAGGCTTGGAGAGCGATTCCAGCTGCCGGGCGCGTGCGACGCGCGCCTTGGCAAGCGCCTCGGCTTCGGCAAGGCGGGGCTTGGCCCCTTTGCCGATGGCGTCCTGCGCCCTTTCCTCCAGTCGTGCCGTCATTGCCGAAGTCCCGACGTCCAGGAGGTTGTAGATGCCGAACGTTCCGCCCGCCAGCGCCAGGGGCAAACCGATCTGGATCAGCTGCCGGCTGCTCAGATGGCGGAGGGGATAGAGCGCCAGCAAGGATATGGAGGCGTAGAAGAGGAGGACGTCGCCGCTCCAGATCAGGGTGCCGTGGACCATGCCGAGCAGCAGCAGCCACATGTTCCGACGATGGAATATATCAGCGGCACGTCCGACGCTGCGGCGTCTTTCAAGCCGGTCCAGAAGAAGCATCGAACCCGCCCCGTACAGCATGGTGAAGAGCGCGCGCATCTTTCCCTCGAAGAAAAGCCATTGCAGCGCCATTGCCAGAGTATTGGCAAGGGGGTGCGCGCCGGTCTGCGCGACGACGCGCAGGGGCATGTTGAACGCGACCCTGGGCGCGCCCGAGAAGAGTTGGATGTTGACGACCAGAATACCGAGCAGGGCGACACCGCGCAGGACGTCCAGCGAGGCAAGGCGATCGGCTGTCGCAATAGGAGCGGACGACGGTTCTGCCCCTTCCTCAGCGAGAGGTTCGGGAATCGTGGTGCTTGCCATCGGTAACGTGGACCTCCCTAGAGTTGTGGATGCAGGACCACGAGCTGGATCCCCAGCAGCAGCAGGATGCCGCCGGTGACGCGATCGAGCGCGGAGATGACGCCGGGGCGCCGGAGCCACGGGCGTATGCCGCCGGTGACAATGGCGAGTACCGAAAACCAAATCATGACGATCACGGCGTGCATCGCCGCCAGAGCGAGCGCGCGCGCTTGGTTCGCGTCCCCGGCCGGCACGAATTGCGGCAGCAGCGTCAGATAGAATGCGCCGACCTTTGGATTGAGAATATTCGTGGTGAATCCACGCTGGATCGCACCAGAAATCGTCGCGGACCGGCCGGCGTCCTCATCGGTCGCCAGCGCGATCCGGGGGTGCAGGAGGAATTGCGCACCGAGCCAGCCGAGATAGGCCGCTCCGGTCCACCGAAGCCCCTCAAACGCCAGCGGCCAGACATCGAGCAACGCCGTCAGTCCGAATGCCGCCGTGGCGCCCCAGCAGAGGCAGCCGACGGCGATACCAAATGCGGTTGCCATTCCGGCGCGAGTGCCATCGGTCGTCGCAGATCGTAGCACCATCGCGGTGTCCAGTCCGGGCACCATGGTCAGGAGGGTGGCCGTCAACAGGAAGGCTGCGTAAGTTTGCGTAAGCATCACCAATTCTCGCGTCCGGGGCCCGGTTGGGCCGTCAATGTCGTGAGTGCGTTGGCATCGGTGAATGTCAGCTACGCTTCACCGGCGTCCTGGCGGGCTGCAATTGTAACATCGGCAACAGTTTTGGGCGGCACGATGCCGGAGTGGAGGCCGTCGTAGATATCGACTGATCAGGCCCCCGCGATCAGAATTTGGCGTGAAATGATAGAGAAGTCAGCCTTTGTCAGAATGGCCCACAGTTCGGCTTAGGCGAAAGCACGCGTGCCCGCTTCTACGATGTGCCGACGCCCCGCGTCGTATGGCATCGGGAAGATCGCCCATGATCGTCCAGGCGTCCGCCGTCGAGCCAAGTACGGCGCTGAAACTCGCTTCACCTCGGCTGGTGAGCCAGCGCGTAGATGCGGGGGCATTACATTCGAAATACCGGGTGTGGCAGGAGCGACGTGACGCCCTCAGCGCGCCATCACGCGCAAAGCTCTCGCGCAAGATCGAGAAACGCCCTGAATGCGGCCGAAGGGTTGCGGCGCCCAGGATAATAAAGGCAGAGCCCGCCGAAGGGCGGCGTCCAGTCTTCCAGGACCCGGATCAGCCGGCCCGACTTCAGATCGTCGTGGACGTCCTGTTCCATCAGGAAGCCTAGTCCAAGACCTTCGATGACCGCCATGCGGGCAATGCTTGCCTCGTCGACGGTGACGGGGCCTCGGACGTCGACCTGGGCAATTGCATCCCCTTGCCGGAATTGCCATCGGTACAGCGACCCGTCGGGCAGGCGCACGCGGATGCAAGGGTGCTGGAGCAGATCCTCGGGAACTTGCGGCGCGGTATGGGTGTCGAAATAGCCGGGAGCGGCCACCACTGCGAACCTTTGCGGGCGGCGCAGCGACAAGGCGATCATGTCGCTGGGAATCAGCGCGGATTCGCGTACGCCGAGATCGAAGCCGTCGGCCACGATGTCAACGAGGCGCCCCTCGGTGACGATATCGACGTGCACCTGCGGGTAACGACGGACAAACTCGACGATCAGCGGCGCCATGATTGCGCGCGCCGCGGTCGGAAAAGCATTGATCCTTATCGTGCCAGCGGGGACGGCCTGTTGCGAGCGGGCGGTCTCCATGGCGTGAGCGATATCCTGCAGCGCAGGCCCGACTTGCCCGACGAATTGCCGTCCGGCATCGGTAAGCGACACGCTTCGGGTCGTTCGATTGAAGAGTCGAACGCCAAGACTGGCTTCGAGCTTTGCGACGGCATTGCTCAGCGCCGTGGCCGACATCTGCAGATCACGGGCCGCGGCGCGGAACGATCCACGCTTCGCGATCGCAATGATCGCCGTCAGGTCTTTCAGCCCTCCTCGGTTCATCGCGCCTTCTTCGGAGGCTTCGCATCGCAGATCAAGCCCGCGCCTTCACCTCGATGTTTCGGCCAATTGCGGGCCGGGTGCTCGGACGGATCATACCATTTCTTAGGCAGCATTGTCGGCGATGGCATGAGGAGGTGATGATCGCTTCGTGATTCAGCGTTGAACGATGGCATTTCATCCGTAATTGAGATGGTCTATTGATCAATTACCACGCGAGCGGCGGTCGGCCGAGGCTCGGCGAGATCCCAGGATTGAGATCGCTACCAGCCCCCCGATGATTCCGATATGCTCGGTCGCGGTATTGGAGGCGATAGATCGAAACGGCTTCTCAGTCATCGACTAGAAGCTGTGAACCAATATGATCGTCAGTCCCGTAAATACGGCAAGCGCCCCCGCACCCAGCCACGCAAATCGGTTTGTAATGACCAGGATCGATTCGAGCATCTGTACGGATATTGGGGCAGTGTTGAATAGAATTGCAGGATGAGGGTCGAGATTTGCCATCTCTGCGATGCCGGAATCAAAATAGAGCATCTTGGGAACACCGTTTACCCAAAATATAAACGTCATTGTGATCCTAGCGAACATTGCAAAGGCAGGATGATTTTGGCGGCTATCCCAGACGGCGTCGCAGATTGTCCCGATACGCGTGACATCTCGTCAGGGTCTGGCTTGCGTATCGCAGCGCTATCGGTCGCCGGGTTTCGCTCTGACCAAAGGCGCTGAAGATACACCAGGCTTTAATCGATCCAGAACGGCTTGGATGCGACTGGGATGCTGGTCCTCGCGGCGCTGTCAGTCCTGACGGTTCAGGACATTGTTGACCGCGCGGTCTCCGGCCTGCCAGCGGTGCAGCGCGCTATGAGCGACCGTCGGCTGCTGCGCGGTCACGCGGGCCATATTTTCGGGTTCCTCGCAAAATTCGAGCATCTGCCCGTCGGGATCTTCGACGTAGAGCGAACGCGCATAGCCATGGTTGAAATCCATCGCCTGATAGCCGGCCTGCTCGAGCCGTGCACGAAGGGCATCCTGCTCCGATCGGCTGGCCTCGAGCGCCAGATGCACAAAAAGCCCCTGCTTCTTCGCCGCGTTGCGTTCCTGAAGCCCGGCGTTGGCGAAATTGAAAAACGAAAGCGCGCAGCCGTCGCTCAAAGCATAAAGTGCGAGACTGAACTCATGCACGACGCCACCGAGGGTCTCACGTTCGATCCAGAAGCCGGTCAGGGGGATGCCGATCACATCTTCGTAGAAGTGACGCGTGCGCTCCTGATCCGCCGAGACGTAGGCCGTGTGGTGCAGGCGTGTGGAGAAGGCGATGGCCGAATTCGACGATGCCTGCATATCGAGAAGGTCCGTAGTCATGAGAAACTCCTGGTCCGGCGGCACTGCCGGTCGCCCCGGGGTATCGACACAGGGCTACGGCACGGTCACGTCGGTGCGGCGGATGCCTACAGCGGTAGCCAGGGCTCGCAGCGCCATGGCCGACCGGACTTGACGCGATCAGGCCGCGGCGAGCGACGTGTCGTGGATCCTATTGCATTGATGCGGAAGCCAGTCGTTACCATCGCTTCGCCGTCTCTTTGTCATGATCGGGTATAGATGCGGGACGACGTTGCCCGTGACCGAGGTGATTCAGCGTGATCGCGTGATTTCACAAAGGATTGCTTGTGCCGTTGCCATTGCGACGAACGCCCATATCCCCAATTGAAATGCGCGGTCAGTCCGCTTTTGGGAGCGGATCAGCGGAAGCAGACGTTCGTTCATGGAGCCATATTGCCTAGGCCTTGATCCTGACGCCGACCATCTGCTTGATCTGTTGCGGTGTGGCATGAAGCGTTCTGAGGGCGCTCAGCTGACAGATGGAGTCGACGCCAGCTGCTTGGCGTCAGGGGTGGCCTAACTGGCGCCGCGACCTAAAAGAGCCCGATGGCTGGCCTGTTCAATCGTCTCTTACCGTCCAAACGCTGGACGCCGTCGCGGTATCGGGCGTTGCTGCGCGCGC
>Ga0308169_10003159_pt1 | contig 16322 bp, 12 predicted proteins | sample PhyBR1_2_FD_202139 | JGI IMG/M metagenome (GOLD analysis project Ga0308169, IMG submission 202139) | Phyllosphere microbial communities from UC Gill Tract Community Farm, Albany, California, United States - DLSLSB.R1 | ecosystem: Host-associated > Plants > Phyllosphere > Unclassified | place... | reverse complement strand
CCGGCAACATCGCCGCCATTCGCCCCATGAAGGACGGCGTCATCGCCGACTTCAGCGTCTGCGAAAAGATGCTGCAATATTTCATCAACAAGGTGCACGAAAACAGCTTCCTGCAGCCCAGCCCGCGCGTGCTGATCTGTGTGCCTTGCAAGTCCACCCAGGTGGAGCGTCGTGCCATTCGTGAATCGGCGCTCGGCGCCGGTGCCCGCGAAGTGTTCCTGATCGAAGAGCCCATGGCGGCCGCCATCGGTGCCGGTTTGCCGGTCGAGGAAGCACGCGGTTCGATGGTCGTCGACATCGGCGGTGGTACCACCGAAATCGCCCTGATCTCGCTCAATGGCGTGGTCTACGCCGAGTCCGTCCGCGTGGGCGGCGACCGCTTCGACGAAGCCATCGTCACCTACGTGCGTCGCAACTACGGCAGCCTGATCGGCGAATCCACCGCCGAGCGCATCAAGCAGGAAATCGGCACCGCCTACCCGGGCGGCGAAGTGCGTGAAGTCGACGTGCGCGGCCGCAACCTGGCCGAGGGCGTGCCACGTGCCTTCACCCTGAACTCCAACGAAGTGCTCGAGGCTCTGCAGGAGTCCCTGGCCACGATCGTGCAGGCGGTCAAGAGCGCACTGGAGCAGTCGCCTCCCGAGCTGGCTTCTGACATCGCCGAGCGCGGCCTGGTGCTGACCGGTGGTGGCGCGCTGCTGCGCGACCTCGACAAGCTGCTGGCCCAGGAAACCGGCCTGCCGGTGATCGTCGCCGAAGACCCGCTCACGTGCGTGGCTCGTGGTGGCGGTCGCGCCCTGGAAATGATGGACAAGCACACCATGGATCTGCTCTCCAGCGAGTAACTTCGCGGGAAAGATTCCTGGGGTCGTTTACAGGTAGCGTCTTCGATGCTACCTGTATGCGTCCTGTACTTTCGATCCGGGCCGGTTTGCCGTCACATGAATGACCACATGAACATTTGCCTGGGAGGAGCGGCTTATTAAACCGCTTTTCACCAAGGGCCCCTCACTGGGCGTGCGCCTGTTGGTGCTGGTCGTGCTGTCGGTCGCGCTGATGGTGGTCGACGCGCGCTTCACCCTGCTCAAGCCCGTGCGCAGCGAAATGTCGCTGGTGCTGATGCGTGCCTATTGGGTCACCGATCTGCCCCAGCGGCTCTATGAAGGCGTTGCCAGCCAGTTTGGCAGCCGCACCGAGTTGCTGGCCGAAAACGAGAAGCTCAAGACCGAAGCCCTGTTGTTGCAGGGTCGCCTGCAAAAGCTGGCGGCGCTGACCGAACAGAACGTGCGCCTGCGCGAGTTGCTCAACTCCTCGGCGCTGGTGAACGAAAAGGTCGAGGTCGCCGAGCTGATTGGCATGGACCCGAACCCGTTCACCCATCGCATCCTGATCAACAAGGGCGAACGCGACGGCGTGGTGCTCGGCCAGCCGGTGCTCGACGCACGCGGCCTGATGGGGCAGGTGGTCGAACTGATGCCCTACACCTCGCGTGTGCTGCTGCTCACCGACACCACCCACAGCATCCCGGTGCAGGTCAACCGCAACGGCCTGCGCGCCATCGCCAGCGGCACGGGGAATCCCGAACGCCTGGAACTGCGCCATGTGGCCGATACCGCCGACATCAAGGAAGGCGACCTGCTGGTCAGCTCGGGCCTGGGTCAGCGTTTCCCGGCCGGCTACCCGGTGGCAACGGTCAAGGAAGTCATCCACGACTCCGGCCAGCCGTTCGCCATCGTTCGCGCCGTGCCGACCGCCGCCCTGAACCGCAGCCGCTATCTGTTGCTGGTGTTCAGCGACAGCCGGTCGCCGGAGCAGCGCGCCACCGAGGCCGCGCAGGCTCAGGAAGCCGCCGATCGCCAAGGCGCGGCACCCGAAGCCAGCACTCCGACGACGCCAACCACGGCGCCGGCTGCCGCTGCACCCGCATCTGCCACACCCGCGCACAGCACAGCACCGGCCGCCACCCCCGCGCACACGACCCCGGCGACGCCTTCGCGGTCCGCGCCGGCTACAACACGGGAGAGGCAATAATGGTAGGTACTCGCTCGCGCAATGGCTGGGTCATCTGGGTGACCTTCGTTGTCGGCCTGTTGCTCTGCGTGTCGCCGATGCCGCAGTTCATGGAAGTATTGCGGCCGCTGTGGCTGGCCCTGCTGCTGGCCTACTGGACGCTCTCGGTACCGCACAAGGTGGGCATGACCACCGCCTGGGTCCTGGGGCTGGCGCAGGACGTGCTGTTCGGCACGCTGCTTGGGCAGAATGCGCTCATCCTCAGCCTCATCACCTTTCTCATCCTGTCCCTGGCCCAGCGCATGCGCATCTTCCCGATGTGGCAGCAGAGCTTGGTCATCCTCGTGGTCTTCGGCCTGGCGCAGTTGGTCCAGCTGTGGCTGAGCGCCTTGACCGGCAACCGTCAACCTACCTTGGCCCTGCTGCTGCCTGCGCTGATGAGCGCTTTGCTCTGGCCGTGGGTCAGCTATCTGCTGCGCGGCTTGCGCAAGCGCCTGGGCATCAACTGACGGGCCCGTGCGCGGCCCGACGCGGAGACGCCTCGCATGTCTACCCTGTACCTGGCTTCCAGCTCGCCGCGACGGCGTGAACTGCTGACACAGATCGGCGTCCCGTTCACCGTGGTCAAGGCACCCATCGACGAAACCCCGCAGGCCGGTGAAGGCAGCTTTGCCTACGTACAACGCATGGCCGAAGAAAAGGCTCGCGCCGGCTGGGAGTCGCTGCCGCAGCCAGGCAGCGGTCATGTGCTGGGCGCAGATACGGCGGTCATCGCTCAAGGCCGCATTCTCGGCAAGCCGCGTGACGAGGCCGATGCCTTGGCGATACTGGCGTTGTTGTCCGGCAGCACTCACGAGGTGATCACCACTGTGGCGCTGTTCGACGGTGCGCGCATGGACACCTGCACCGCGTCGGCGCGGGTCACCTTCCGCCCTATTGACGAGGCAGAGGCCCGTGCCTATTGGGCCAGCGGCGAGCCAGCGGACAAGGCGGGCGGTTATGGCATTCAGGGTCTGGGTGCAATATTCGTAGAAAAGCTCGAAGGCAGTTATTCTGCCGTCGTCGGTCTGGGTTTGTTCGAAACCGCGGCGCTGCTGCAACGCAACGGCATCGCCTGCTGGCAAGCGTCCTGAGAAGGGCCTTGCGGGCGCGTCATCGCCACTACAATAAAGACACCAGGAACGAGACCCAGCCATGAGCGAAGAGATTCTGATCAACATCACGCCGATGGAATCGCGCGTGGCCGTGGTGGAAAACGGTGTCCTGCAAGAGGTGCATGTCGAGCGCACCCAGCGTCGCGGCATCGTCGGCAATATCTACAAGGGCAAGGTCGTGCGCGTGCTGCCCGGCATGCAGGCCGCCTTCATCGACATCGGCCTGGACCGCGCCGCGTTCATCCATGCCTCGGAAATCTCCCTGCGCGAAGGCTCGAGCCTGGAAACCATCAGCGCCCTGGTCCATGAAGGACAAAGCCTGGTGGTGCAGGTCACCAAGGACCCGATCGGTTCCAAGGGCGCACGCCTGACCACCCAGCTGTCGATCCCTTCGCGCTACCTGGTGTACATGCCGCGCACCCGGCACGTCGGCATTTCCCTGAAGATCGAAGACGAGAACGAGCGTGAACGCCTGAAGAAGGTGGTGGCCGACTGCGTCGAGAAAGAAGGGATCCAGGAAGTCGGCGGGTTCATCCTGCGCACCGCTGCCGACGGCGCCGGTGCCGAGGAAATCCTCATGGACATCCGCTATCTGCGCCGTCTGTGGGACCAGATCAACGCGCAGATCCAGACCGTCGGCGCCCCGACGGAAATCTACGAAGACCTGGGCCTGGCACTGCGCACCCTGCGCGACCTGGTCAATCCGAAGATCGAGAAGATCCGCATCGACTCCCGGGAAACCTTCCAGAAGACCACCCAGTTCGTTGCCGAGCTGATGCCCGAAATCGCCGACCGTCTGGAGCATTATCCCGGCGAGCGGCCGATCTTCGATCTGTACGGTGTGGAGGACGAGATCCAGCGCGCCCTGGACCGCAAGGTGCCGCTCAAGTCCGGCGGCTATCTGGTGGTGGACCCAGCCGAGGCGATGACCACCATCGACGTCAACACCGGCGCTTTCGTCGGTCACCGCAACCTCGAAGAAACCATCTTCAAGACCAATCTGGAAGCGGCCACCGCCATTGCCCGGCAACTGCGCCTGCGCAACATCGGCGGGATCATCATCATCGACTTCATCGACATGGAAGATGAGGAGCATCAGCGCCAGGTTCTGCGCACCCTGGAGAAGCAGCTGGAGCGCGACCACGCCAAGACCAACATCATCGGCATCACCGAGCTGGGTCTGGTGCAGATGACCCGCAAGCGCACCCGGGAAAGCCTCGAGCAGGTGCTGTGCGAGCCCTGCATTTGCTGCCAGGGCCGTGGCAAGCTGAAGACTCCCGAGACAGTGTGTTACGAGATTTTTCGCGAGATCCTGCGCGAGGCCCGTGCCTATCAGGCCGAAGGCTATCGTGTGCTGGCCAATCAGAAAGTGGTCGACCGTCTGCTCGACGAAGAATCCGGCAACGTGGCCGAACTGGAAGCGTTCATCGGACGAACCATTCGCTTCCAGGTCGAGTCCATGTATTCCCAGGAACAATATGATGTGGTGCTGCTCTGAAACGGCCAGTGGAACGATTCTCGACCTTTAGGGCTGACACGGTACATCGCCGGAGCATGCCTGCATGGTCCGTGTGAGTGCTGCGCTCGGGGGCGTGATCCGTTGGGCCCTGGCACTGTGCGCGGTGCTGCTGGTGTTGCTGGCGCTCTATGTCAGCCTGGGTCGGCAGTTGATTCCCCTGGTGGCCGAGTACGACGCGCAGATCGAGGCGCGTGCCAGCGAGGCGCTGGGCATGCCGGTGCGCATCGGCAGCCTGGAGGGCCGCTGGAACCGTCTGGCGCCAGTGCTGCTGATTCATGATGTCCAGGTGGGCGAGGGCAGCAACGCGTTGCGCCTGGATCAGGTCAAGGTGGTACCGGACCTGTGGGGCAGCCTGTTGGCGCGTGCGGTGCGCATTGCCCATCTCGAGCTGGGCGGCGTACAGCTCAGCGCCGTCGAGGACGCTACGGGCAAGTGGTCGATCAAGGGCGTGCCCCAGCAACCGGATCAGGCCTTCGACGTGCAGCGCACGTTGCAGCAGATGCAACAGGTCGAGCAGTTGTCGGTGCTCGACAGTCAGTTGACCCTGCAACCCTACGAGCACGATCCACTGACCCTCACCTATGTCGGCCTGAGTCTGCGCACCGCTGACGAGCGCCAGCGTCTGGACCTGCGCCTGCACCTGCCCGACGGCCAGCCGCTTGCGCTGAACATCGAGGCTCAGGTGCGCGCTGAACACTGGCGCGACGGCCGCGCCCAGGCCTACGCGAATCTGCCGCAGAGCGACTGGGCAAAGTGGCTGCCAAGCCGCTACACCCAGGGTTGGAAGCTTGACCAGCTCAAGGCGGGGGGCGAGGTTTGGGTGGACTGGGCAGACGCCAATGTCCAGCGAGCCGTGGTTCAACTCGATGCGCCGGCGTTCAAGGGCGCCTATGGCGACCACAAGCCGTACACCATCGCCGATCTCACGCTGAAGGCGTGGATGCAGCGCAACACCGACGGTTTCGACGTGAACCTGGGAACCCTCGCCATGACGCTGGACGGCAAGCCGTGGCAGAGCCATATGGCGCTGCAGCAGCGCGCGGCAACGCCGTCGAGCCAGGAGCAGTGGCGTGTGCAGGCCGACCGCCTCGACCTGACCCCGATCACGCCACTGCTCGACGCGCTGGCACCCCTGCCCAAACAGGTGGCGGCCATCGTCAATGGCCTGAACTTCACTGGCGTGGTGCGCAACCTTTCCCTTGACGTTCGTCCCAAGGCCACGGGTGCCGAGCGCCTGAGCTACGCTGCGAACCTGGAGAATGTCGGCTTCGATGCCTACTACGGTGCGCCAGCTGCGGATAATGTCAGTGGCAGTTTGATTGGCGACATCGGCCAAGGCGAACTGCGTCTGGACAGTGACAAGTTCATGCTGCACCTGAGCCCCATCTTCGAAAAGCCCTGGCATTACCTCAAGGCCAACGCCCGGCTGAACTTCAAGCTCGATGATCACGCTTTCACCTTGATCGCGCCGGCCATTCGTGTGCTGGGCGAGGAGGGCAAGATCGCTGCCGATTTCCTCATTCGCCTGCCGTTGCATCACGAGGCCGAGCCCTACATGGACCTGCGGGTTGGCCTGGTTGACGGCGATGGCGCCTACACCAGCAAATACCTGCCCAAGGTGCTCAGCCCGTCGGTCGACCAGTGGCTGCGTACGGCGATCAAGCGCGGCGCGGTCGACCAGGGTTACTTCCAGTACCAAGGCTCGCTGGCCAGTGCAGCCGAGGCCCATTCGCGCAGCATTACCCTGTTTTTCAAGGTTCATGACGTGACCCTGGCCTTCCAGCCCGGCTGGCCGGAAGCGCGCAAGGTCGCAGGCAATGTCTACATCCAGGACGGCGACGTGCGCATCCTGGCTGACCGTGGGCAGATTCTCGACACCAAGGTCAGCGACGTTGCCGTCAGCGTGCCCCACGTACCAGTTGGCCAGGACAGCCACTTGTTCGTGAATGGCAATTTCGACGGCGGCCTGGCCGACGGGTTGAAGATCCTGCAGACCGCCCCGATCGGTACCGCCGACATCTTCGCTGGCTGGCAAGGCGAGGGCCCGCTCAAGGGCAAGCTGGAACTCGACATCCCGCTGGTCAAGGGGCACGAGCCCAAGGTGGTGGTCGACTTCAGTACCCGTGCGGCGCGTCTTAAGATCAAGTCGCCGGAGCTTGCGCTGAGTCAACTGGGCGGGACATTCCGTTTCGACTTCGACAAGGGCCTGAGTGGCGAGGGCGTCACGGCCCAGGCCTTCGATCAGCCGGTCAAGGCGCAGATCCTGGCCGAAGGCAAGCCGGGCGCGCCGTTGACGCGCATCGTCGCCGACAGCCAGATCCCGGTGAAACGCCTGGTCGACTGGTTGCAGGTCAAGCAGGCCGTGCCGGCGTCCGGCGATATCGCCTACCAGTTGCAGCTCAAACTGGGCAGCGACAGCCAGCTTCGCGTCGACTCCGACCTCAAGGGCGTCGACATCGACTTGCCCGCACCTTTTGGCAAAGCGCGTTCCGTGGCCCGTCCCACGGCCTTCGTGATGAACCTGCAAGGCCGTGAGCGTCGCTTCGACGTCACCTATGCCGACATCGCCAGCTTCGCCTACGCCGCGCCGCCCAACGACCTGGCCAGCGGCCGCGGCGAATTGCTGGTCGGCGCCGGCACGCCGCAGCTTCCTGCGACCCAGGGCCTGCGGGTGCGTGGCGCGTTGCAGACCCTGGACCTGGAGCCGTGGCAGCAGCAGGCCGAGAACTACACGGGCGGCAATCCGAGTGGCACCGCCAGCCAGATCATCAATGCCGTCGACCTGCAGATCGGCACGCTCAAGGGGTTCGGCCAGCAACTCGACCAGGCGCGGGTACAGCTCAACCGCAGCCCCAGCGCCTGGCACCTCGCTGTGGCCAGCCAGCAAATCACCGGCAAGGTCGATGTGCCCGATGGCGAGGCGATCCCGATCAATGTCGACCTCGACACCGTGCGCTTGCCGCCGGTCGATCCGAACGCGGTCAAGGCGGACAACCCGGTCGAGGCGCCCGATCCCCTGGCCAATGTCGATCCGCGCAAGATACCGGCGGTCAATGTCAGGATTCGCCAGCTGTTGCAGGGTCCAGAACTGGTCGGCAGTTGGTCGCTGAAACTGCGCCCGACCGCCCGGGGTGTCGCCCTCAATGACCTCGACCTGGGGCTCAAGGGCTTGATGCTGCACGGTGCGGCGACCTGGGAAGGCGCGCCTGGAGCGTCCAGCACCTGGTTCCGCGGACGGCTGCAGGGCAAGAACCTGGCCGACGTGCTCCAGGCCTGGAAATTCGCGCCCACCGTGACCAGCGAATCGTTCCACCTGGATGCCGACGGACGCTGGCCCGGTTCACCGGCCTGGGTGGGGCTCAAGCGTTTTTCCGGCAACCTGGACGCGACCCTGCGTGACGGCCAGTTCGTCGAAGTCGAAGGCGGTGCCCAGGCCCTGCGCGTGTTCGGTCTGCTCAACTTCAATGCGATCGGTCGCCGCCTGCGCCTGGATTTCTCCGATGTGCTGGGCAAGGGTTTGAGCTACGATCGAGTCAAGGGCCTGCTGGTGGCCAGCGAAGGGGTGTACGTGACGCGAACCCCGATCACCCTGCGCGGCCCCAGCACCGACATCGATCTGGACGGTACCCTGGACATGGTTCGCGACGGCGTCAACGCCAAGGTGCAGGTCGCCTTGCCGATCACCAACAGCCTGCCGCTGGCTGCGGTCCTGGTGGGCGCGCCGGTGGTCGGCGGCGCCCTGTTCGTGGTGAACAAGCTGCTCGGCGACCGCGTGGCGCGCTTTGCCAGTGTGCAGTACCGCATCGAGGGTTCGTGGAAGGATCCGCAGATGACCCTGGTCAAGCCTTTCGGTGGCTGAAAATGCTGTTGCATTGACTGGGTATCGGACGGCTGGGCCAGGCCTGGTATTGAAAACGTGTCGGGGCGGACGCATGTAGTGTTCATCCGTCACCGACACCCGCATTGCGCGCGTCGCCCCAGGCGACTCGCGAGCATCCATTTGCGCAGACCGCCTCGCGGCCTGCGAGCACCTACTGACGCAGCGCCGCCAAGCGAACTGCGAGCACCTATCCCGCAGCGCGCAACGCGCCCTGCGAACAGCGCGGAGTAAATATGAGCCAGATGTTATCCACCGTCAGCGACCACCTGCTGGCCCCCGGCGGCCTCACGCTCGACAGCCTGCAATCGGTGCTGGGCGAGTTGGCCGGCCCGGGCATCGACGCGGCCGACCTGTATTTCCAGGGTCAGATTTCCGAGTCCTGGGCGCTGGAAGACGGCATCGTCAAGGAAGGCAGTTTCAACCTCGACCAAGGCGTGGGCGTACGCGCCCAGTCCGGGGAAAAAACCGGCTTCGCCTACAGCAACGCGATCACCCAGGATGCGCTGGTCCAGGCCGCGCGCGCAGCGCGCTCGATCTCCCGCGCCGGCCAGAATGGCCGTGTGCAGGCCTTCAGCAGTCCGGTGGTCAGCCAGCTGTACGGTCCGGACAACCCATTGGAAGTGCTTACCCGCGCTGAAAAAGTCGACCTGCTCAAGCGTGTCGATGCCGCCACCCGCGCACTGGACCCCCGTATTCAGCAAGTCACCGTGAGCATGGCCGGGGTCTGGGAACGGATTCTGGTCGCGGCCGCTGATGGCAGCCTGGCGGCGGACGTGCGGCCACTGGTGCGTTTCAACGTCAGTGTCATCGTCGAGCACAACGGTCGTCGCGAGCGCGGTGGCCATGGCGGCGGCGGACGTACCGACTACCGTTATTTCCTCGCCGAAGACCGCGCCATGGGCTATGCCCGCGAGGCGCTGCGCCAGGCTCTGGTCAACGTCGAAGCGGTGGCGGCACCGGCGGGCACCATGCCCGTGGTGATGGGCGCCGGCTGGTCTGGCGTGTTGCTGCACGAAGCGGTCGGGCATGGTCTGGAAGGCGATTTCAACCGCAAGGGCAGTTCGGCCTACAGCGGTCGCGTCGGTGAGAAGGTGGCATCGAGCCTGTGCACCATCGTCGACGATGGCACGCTGGCCGGGCGTCGCGGCTCGCTGAGCGTCGATGACGAAGGTACGCCGACCCAGTGCACGACCTTGATCGAAAACGGCGTGCTCAAGGGCTACATGCAGGACAAGCTCAATGCGCGGCTGATGGGCGTCGCCGCCACCGGCAACGGTCGTCGCGAATCCTATGCGCACCTGCCCATGCCGCGCATGACCAACACCTACATGTTGGCGGGCGAGAGCGATCCGGCCGAGATCATCGCTTCCGTGAAGAAAGGCATCTACTGCGCCAACCTTGGCGGTGGACAGGTGGATATCACCAGCGGCAAGTTCGTCTTCTCGACCAGCGAAGCCTACCTGATCGAAGACGGCAAGATCACCACGCCCGTCAAGGGCGCGACGTTGATCGGCAATGGTCCGGAGGCGATGAGCAAGGTGTCGATGGTCGGCAACGACCTGGCGCTGGACAGTGGCGTGGGCACCTGTGGCAAGGATGGCCAGTCGGTACCGGTCGGTGTCGGCCAGCCCACCTTGAAGATCGATGCGATCACGGTGGGCGGTACCGGCGCCTGAAGCGGGTGACGGGCAAGCCGGACGGCCTGCCCGCGGGCCTGTCAGCGCAGGCCGCGTTGGGTTTCGTCCAGCTCGCGGATGTACTTGAAGATCTTGCGCGTAGTGGCAGGCGGCTTGTTGTGAGCCGTTTCGTGCTGGGCCTGGCGAACCAGGTTGCGCAGGTGCTGGCGGTCGGTTTCCGGGTACTCGGCAAAGAACGCCTCCAGCACCTGGTCCGGGCCTGCGACCAACCGATCGCGCCAACGCTCCAGGTTGTGGAACCGCTCGTTGTACTGCCGGGTGGAGGCGTCCAGTTGATCGAGCAGCACCAGAATCGCCTCGATGTCCTGGTCGCGCATCAGCTTGCCGATGAACTGGATGTGGCGTTTGCGCGCGATGTGCGCCGTGTGCTTGGAGGCGTCGCCCAGTGCCCGCCGCAAAGCGTCGGTCAGGGGCAGGCGATCGAGCATGTCCGGCTTGAGCGTGGTGAGCCGCTCGCCCAGATCGGTCAGCGCATGCAGTTCGCGCTTGACCTGAGTTTTGCTTTTTCCCTCGTCGAGGGAGTCGTCGTAAGAATCAACCATGGGGGCCGTCCGCAAATAAACGCCGCCATGATAACCAGTCGGGGGCCGCTTGTCTGGCCCGGCCGTAGATCGGCCCGCGCCGAAACCCGAATTTGAGTGGAGAACACCATGAACGCACCCCAGAGCGTCGGCCCGCAGGCACTGCCCGTCCTGCAGGAGCAAGTGCAGCAGATCATCGACGAAGCCAAACGCCAGGGCGCCAGTGCCTGTGAAGTGGCGGTTTCGCTGGAGCAGGGCCTGTCCACGTCGGTGCGTCAGCGCGAGGTCGAAACCGTCGAATTCAACCGCGACCAGGGCTTTGGCATCACGCTGTACGTTGGCCAGCGCAAGGGCTCGGCGAGCACCTCGGCCAGCGGTCCACAGGCCATTCGCGAAACCGTCGCCGCAGCGCTGGCGATCGCCAAACACACCTCCGAAGATGAAAGTTCGGGCCTGGCCGACGCCGCCCTGATGGCGCGCGAGCAGCCGGACTTCGACCTTTACCACGCCTGGGACATCACGCCCGAGCAGGCCATCGAAAAGGCCCTGGCCTGCGAAGCGGCCGCCTTCGATGCCGAACCCCTGATCAAGAACGCCGACGGCACCACGCTCAACACCCATCAGGGCTGCCGCGTGTACGGCAACAGCCATGGTTTCATCGGCGGCTATGCGTCGACCCGGCACAGCCTGAGCTGCGTGATGATCGCCGAAGCCAACGGGCAGATGCAGCGTGACTATTGGTACGACGTCAATCGTCAGGGCGAATTGCTCGCCGATCCCGTCGCCATCGGCCAGCGCGCCGCACAGCGGGCTGCGGCCCGATTGGGCGCGCGTCCGGTGCCGACCTGCGAGGTACCGGTGCTGTTTTCGGCCGAGCTGGCCGGGGGCTTGTTCGGCAATTTCCTGGCCGCCGTTTCCGGGGGCAATCTGTATCGCAAATCCTCCTTCCTGGAAGGGGCGATGGGGCAGCGCCTGTTCCCCGAGTGGCTGACCCTGGACGAGCGTCCGCACCTGATGCGTGCCATGGGCAGCGCAGCGTTCGACGGCGATGGTCTGGCCACCTACGCCAAGCCGTTCGTGGAGAACGGTGAACTGGTGTCCTATGTGCTGAGCACCTATTCGGGGCGCAAGCTGGGCCTGCCCAGCACCGCCAACTCCGGCGGCGTGCACAACCTGTTCGTGACCCACGGCGACGAAGACCAGAAAGCGCTGCTGCGACGCATGGGGCGTGGCTTGCTGGTCACCGAGCTGATGGGCCACGGCCTGAACATGGTCACCGGCGACTACTCGCGCGGTGCTGCCGGATTCTGGGTCGAAAATGGCGAGATCCAGTTTCCGGTTCAGGAAGTGACCATTGCCGGGAACATGCGCGACATGTTCAAACAGATCGTCGCCGTGGGTAACGATCTGGAGCTGCGCAGCAACATTCGCACCGGCTCGGTCCTGATCGAGCGCATGACGGTCGCCGGAAGCTGATCCTACCGCCGGTCCGTCGCGGCCGGCACGGTGTGCAGCACAGGTGCCCACATGGGCGCTTGTGTTGATTCTCAATATCAATCAATAATAAAACTCATTCCGGCAAAAAGGTGCGCCGATGAGTTCTGCCGTTCACGAATTCGCCCATCTCGAAAACTGGCATTGGCTCGGCCTGCAAATCCGCTGCGCACTGGCGCCCGACGAGCCGCGACTCATCGAACACTACCTCGCCCAAGGCCGCTATCTGGCGCGTTTCACCCCGACTTCTTCATGGTCCGTGGCACACGGCACCTTTCGCCTGATGCTCGCCACTGCTCTCGATCAAGCCCTGCCGTGGCATTGGCGCAGCCTGTGTCTGGATCAGGCCTGGCGGCCCTTGCGTGACCTGCGCAATTGCGCGGCACAGCCAGCCCAGGTCCGCCAGTGGCAGGACTGCGCCCACCAACTGGCGCGCTGCGAGCTGCTGCCTTCGATTCCTCTCACTGATCTGCTGCAAGGATATTGCGATGAGTAACACCCGTATCGAGCGTGACAGCATGGGCGAACTGCAGGTACCGGAGGCCGCCTTGTATGGCGCCCAGACCCAGCGGGCCGTCGACAACTTTCCGATCAGCCGGCAGCGCATGCCGACCCAGTTCATCCGCGCGCTGATCCTGGCCAAGGCCGCCGCCGCCAAGGCGAACGTCGAGCTTGCGCAGATCAGCGCCGGCCAGGGCGATGCCATCGTGCGTGCCTGCGAGCAACTGCTGACCGACGACTTCATGCAGCACTTTCCGGTCGACATCTACCAGACCGGCTCCGGCACCAGCTCCAACATGAACGCCAACGAGGTCATCGCGACCCTGGCGGGCCGCCTTGTCGACGAGCCGGTCAATCCCAACGACCATGTCAACTGCGGCCAGAGCAGCAACGACATCATCCCCACCAGCATTCACGTGAGCGCCGCGCTGGCCCTGCACGAACAACTGCTGCCTGCGCTGCGGCATCTGGTGCAGGTCACCCAGGCCAAGGCCGAGCAGGTTCACGTCTTCGTCAAGACCGGCCGCACGCACCTGATGGATGCCATGCCGGTGCGCATGAGCCAGGTACTGCACGGCTGGGCTGCGCAGATCCAGGCCAACATCGACCACCTGCAAGCGCTGCAGCCGGCCTTGCAGGCGTTGGCACAGGGCGGGACGGCGGTGGGCACCGGGATCAACGCGCATCCCGAGTTCGCCCGGCGTTTCTGTCATCACCTGGGCGAGCTGACCGGTGTCGAGTTCACCCAGGGCGACAACCTGTTCGCCCTGATCGGCTCCCAGGACACCGCAGTGGCCGTGTCCGGCCAGCTCAAGGGCACCGCCATCACCCTGATGAAGATCGCCAATGACTTGCGCTGGATGAACTCGGGGCCACTGGCCGGCCTGGGTGAAATCGAACTCGAGGCCCTGCAGCCGGGTTCCTCGATCATGCCGGGCAAGGTCAACCCAGTGATTCCCGAGGCGACCGCCATGGTGGCGGCGCAGGTCATCGGCAATGACGCGGCGATCGCCATCGCCGGTCAGTCCGGCAATTTCGAGCTCAATGTGATGCTGCCGATCATCGCCCACAACCTGCTGTCCAGCATCGAACTGATGGCCAATGCCAGTCGTCTGCTGGGCGGCAAGGCGATCGCGACGTTCAAGGTCAATGAGGCCAAGCTCAAGGAGGCGCTCGCGCGCAACCCGATTCTGGTGACGGCACTCAATCCGATCATCGGATATCAGCAGGCTGCCCAGATTGCCAAGCTAGCCTACAAGGAAGGTCGGCCGATCATCGACGTCGCGCTGGAGCACACCGACCTGAGCCGCGAGCAGCTCAGCGACCTGCTCGACCCGGAAAAGCTCACTGCCGGCGGTATCTGACCGCTCGGCGACTGCTGGGAGACCTGCGCCATGCAGCACTGGAAACGTATCACGGAGACGGCCAACGCCTGCTTTGTCCGGGGCGAGCTGATCGATGCGCGCGAACACTACCTGCAAGCCCTGGCGTGGGCTCAGGTGCTGTTCGAGCGTTGGGCGGATGTCGACGAAGCGGTGGCCGCGTGCGTCATTTCCCACCACAACCTGGCTGACCTGCATCTGCAGCTGCATCAACCCGAAGAAAGCGCCGAATACCTGTGCGCCATCCATGAACGTTTGTTGCGCGCGGCGCAGGACCCCCGGTTGCGGCCAACACTGCGCGAGGCCGCGCTGCGTCATGCCGGCAAGACCTACGCCGAGTTGCTCGGCTTCACTCGCCAACATGGCGAATACCCCCGTACCCACCGGTTGCTGTGTGGCGCCGCCGACATCGACGTCGCGCCAGCGGTCACGCAATCCGATCACCTTCCCTACGGAGTTCACTGAAAATGCCCTATACCTTGCCCGTCCTGTCGTATGCCTATGACGCCCTGGAGCCGCACATCGATGCCGCGACCATGGAGATCCACCACACCAAGCATCACCAGACCTACATCACCAACGTCAACGCCGCCATCGAAGGTACCGAGTACGCCGAATGGCCAGTGGAAAAGCTGGTGGCCTCGGTCAAGCAGCTGCCGGAAAACCTGCGTGGCGCCGTTACCAATCACGGTGGCGGACATGCCAACCACAGCCTGTTCTGGGAAGTCATGTCGCCCAATGGCGGCGGTCAGCCCCAAGGCAGCGTTGCCCAGGCCATCGATGCCGAACTGGGCGGGTTCGACGCCTTCAAGGAAGCGTTCACCAAAGCTGCCCTGAGTCGCTTCGGCAGCGGCTGGGCCTGGCTCAGCGTCACGCCGGAGAAGAAGCTGGTCGTGGAGAGCAGCGGTAACCAGGACAGCCCGTTGATGAATGGCAACACGCCCATCCTGGGGCTCGATGTCTGGGAGCATGCCTACTACCTCAAGTATCAGAACCGTCGGCCGGAATACATCAACGCGTTCTACAATGTGGTCGACTGGGCCAATGTCGAGAAGCGCTACCAAGCCGCGTTGAGCTGAGTCTGGCCATGGGATCACAGACCTTCGCGCTGGCCAGTGTTCGCCGTTTTCGTCTGGCACTGGGCACGGTGTTGCTGCTGGCCGGCGCAGCCCTGCTGGTGGGCGAGCTGCTGGACTGGCTCGACCTCGAACCGCGCATCCTGCGCGCACTCGAGGGCGGTGCCATCTGCGCCTTGGGCACCGCCCTGGGCGCGGTTCCGGTACTGGTCATCCGCAGCATGCCCGTCGCGGTGGCCGATACATTGCTGGGTTTCGGTGCCGGCGTGATGCTCGCCGCCACCGCGTTCTCGCTGATCATCCCCGGCCTGGATGCGGCAGCGGCGATCGGTTTCTCGCGCTGGGGTGCCGGCGCCCTGATGAGCCTGGGCATCATGTCCGGAGCTTTCTGCCTGTACCTGGTGGACAGGAGGGTATCCGGCGTTACTCCGGATTACCTGGTGGGCACGACGCAACAGCCGGTGATCCCGGCACGCATCTGGATCTTCGTGATCGCCATCATCGCTCATAACATCCCGGAAGGCATGGCCATCGGCGTTTCGGCAGGCGGCGGCATGCACGACGCCGACAGCCTGGCGATGGGCATCGCCTTGCAGGATGTGCCTGAAGGGCTAGTGATCGCGCTGGTTCTGGCCGGGGCCGGCATGGCGCGTTACAAGGCTTTCCTGATTGGTGCCGCATCCGGGCTGGTGGAGCCGGTGTTTGCGGTACTGTGTGCCTGGCTGGTGCGCATGGGCGAGCTGCTGCTGCCTCTGGGCCTGGCCTTTGCGGCCGGCGCCATGCTGCTGGTCGTGACCCATGAAATCATTCCCGAATCACGCAGCAACGGCCATCACAAGCTGGCAAGCCTGGGCCTGTGTGTCGGTTTCTGTCTGATGATGGTCATGGACACCGCACTGTCTACCTGGGTGGTGGACGGCTCGATAGCCGCCACCCCGGTTCCAACGCTTGGCCGCTGGCTTGGCTTACTCGCCTTCGTCGAACTTGTCGTTGATCAACTTGACGATGGCGTCCAGCGCTTCCTGATCCTGCTCGCCTTCGGTGTGCAGGTGAATGGTGGTGCCTTTGCCGGCCGCCAACATCATCAC
>Ga0308169_10003158_pt1 | contig 16323 bp, 11 predicted proteins | sample PhyBR1_2_FD_202139 | JGI IMG/M metagenome (GOLD analysis project Ga0308169, IMG submission 202139) | Phyllosphere microbial communities from UC Gill Tract Community Farm, Albany, California, United States - DLSLSB.R1 | ecosystem: Host-associated > Plants > Phyllosphere > Unclassified | place... | reverse complement strand
TAAATTGGGACGACGTCCGGCTTTTCCTCGCGGTTGCGCGTGCAGGGCGGTTGCAGGCGGCAGGACGGGTTCTGGGGCTCGATCACAGCACCATCGCGCGTCGGATGTCCGGGCTGGAGGCAGCGATGGGCGCACGACTGATTGACCGATCGCCGCGCGGGGTCGTGCTGACCACGGCCGGCGAGCTGCTCCGCAACCATGCCGAGCGGATGGAAGTCGAGATGATCGGCGCCAGCGCAGCGGTCGGTGACGATGCGGGAACGGTCGCGGGGTCAGTGCGGCTAGCGACCCCGGAGGCGTTCGGGACCTATCTGGTCGCGCCTAATGTCCATTTGCTGCACGCGCGGCACCCCACGATCGAGCTCGAACTCGCGCCCGAAACCCGGTCCGTTAGCCTGTCGCGACGCGAGGCGGATATTGCGATCGGACTGACCCGCCCGCCCCGCGGCCGGGTGATCGCGCGTCGGTTGGTGGACTATCGGCTCGGGCTCTACGCCGCCGCCGATTATCTCGCGCGGCACCCTCCGATCGACACGCTCGACGCGGTCAAGGCGCACCCGCTGGTGTGGTATATCGATGAACTGATCGACATTCCCGAACTGCGCTATTTCGATCAGATCGTCAGCGACGCGCCTACGGTGTTCCGTTCAAGTTCAATCGCCGCGCAACAGGCGGCGGTCGGCAATGGGTTGGGGTTGGGCGTGCTGCACGTCTTTGCCGCCGAGCACGACAGCCGGTTGCAACGCGTCCTACCCGAAGTCGAGGTGACGCGCAGCTATTGGTTGCTGATGCACGCCGACCAACAACGTCTGCCGCGCATCCGCGCCGTGGTGGAATTTCTCGACGAGGTGGTGCGGATTAACCAGCACCGGTTCTGACCGGTGGCACGCAGCGGCGCCACCGGCCGAAGGTCAGCGCGCCCCGCGTGAAGGCGGCGTACCGTCCAGGTCCTCGAGTCGCCGGTTGCGCGGCTCGATGCCGAACAGGGCCACCACGATAATCTGCAGTATCAGCAGCCCAACCATTAACGCCATCACGCCGGCGATGCCGTGGTTGGTGAACAGCCATACCACGATGAACGGCGTTACGATTGTCGCACCACGCCCGACCGACTGGCAGATTCCCGACGCGCGTAGGCGGATCTCGGTCGAAAGAGTTCGGGTATGTAAATCGCGAACAGCAAGGCCACGAGCACGTAGATCGGCACGGTGAGCAGGAACCCGACCGGCAACAGGAAGGCCGGGTCAGACACGTTGGGGTAGATCAGCCCCATCACTACCGCCATCGCCGATGCGCCGATGATCGTCGGCTTGCGGCCCCAGGCATCGGCGGTCAGCGCGCCGATCGCGGAGCCGATCGGCGCCCCCAGCCCCATGATTAGCGAATAGCCGAATGAACTGGCGACGCTCAGCCCCTGCTTGATGAAGAAGGTCGGTAGCCAGGTGATGAAGCCGTAGAGCAAGGTATTGATCACAATCAGGCAGATGCAGCCGACAAGCAGCCGCGACAGCAACACGCCGGAGAACAGCTCGGCCATCCCGGCTTTGGGCGCGGCGACGACCGTCGCCGTCGCGGTGACGGGCGGCAGCGGCGCGGTCCGAGCGGCCTCGGCCTCAATCTCGACCATCAGCGCCTCGGCCTCGTCGTTGCGCCCGACCGATTCGAGCCAGCGCGGTGATTCCGGCAGCTTCTTGCGCATGTACCAGATCACCAGCGCGCCGAGCCCACCGATCACGAACATCGCACGCCAGCCGAGCAGCGGAATGATCAGCCAGCCGACCAGCGACGCGATTGGCAAGCCGGTAACGACGAACACCGCCATCAACCCGAGCCACCGCCCGCGAGACGCAGCCGGCACGAACTCCGTCATCGTCGAATAGCCGACGACGTTCTCAGCCCCCAGTCCAATCCCGATCAGCAGCCGCAACAGGATCAGCACCGTCATGTTGGGCGCGAACGCTGCGGCCAACGACGCCGCACCGAACAGCAGCAGGTTCATCTGATAAGTGAAGCGCCGCCCATAGCGGTCGCCGAGGAAGCCGGTCCCGACCGCACCAATCATCATGCCGACGAAGGTGACTGATACGAAGATCGCGTTCTGGGCCAGTGTCGAAAAACCACTGTGCAACGTGGCGCCCAGCACCGTGCCAGCGACATAAATGTCGAAGCCGTCGAGGAACATGCCGGCCCCGATCAGCCACATGATCCGATAGTGGAACGGGCCGACCGGCAACCTGTCCAGCCGACCTCCCGCATTGACGCCCGCAAGTACGGAAGCCGCCATGACATCTCTCCAGATTGATCAATATAAAATGCCGGCCGCCCTTCTACGTGGGCTGGCCGGCACCAAGGGGTCAGTTGAGGCGGCGACGACCCTCGGGGTCACCGTACCAATCCTGTGGTTCGTCATTCATCGCGACCATTACGCTCTTCACGTCGAAATGGTCGTTGAAGCTCTCGGTGCCGAACTCGCGACCGATGCCGCTGAGGCCGACGCCGCCCCAGGGCGAGGCGGGGTCAAGCCGGTGATGGTCGTTGACCCAGACGATCCCCGCCTTGATGTCGCGCGCAACGCGGTGGGCGCGGGCGACATGGTTAGTGCGGATCGCTGCGCCGAGACCGAACGGCGAGTCGTTGGCAAGGCGCAACGCATCAGCCTCGTCAGTGAAAGACGTGATGCTCGTGAAGGGCCCGAACACTTCCTCCTGAAAAATACGCATGTCGGACCGCACGTCGGCGAACACCGTCGGCTGGACGAAATAGCCCTCCTCGAACCCCTCTACCGTCGCCTCGTAACCGCCGGCGATGGCGCGGGCGCCCTCGTCGCGGCCGAACTGCGCGTAGCTCATCACGCGCTGGCGCTGGCGCTGCGAAATCACCGGGCCCATCTGCGTCGCGGGATCGAACGGATCGCCGACGCGGATGCCTTGCGCCTTGATCGCCAGCTTCTCAACGAACTCGTCATAAATGGTCTGCTGGACGATATGACGGCTGCCACACACGCAGGTCTGGCCTGCGCCGATGAACGCGCCGAACGCCGCGAGGTTGACCGCCTGGTCGACGTCGAAATCGTCGAACACCAGCACCGGCGTCTTGCCGCCGAGCTCCAGCGTCTGGTGCGCGAACACCTTCGACGCCGCACTGCCGGCGATCTGACCGGCTTCGGTACCGCCGGTCAGGACCAGCTTGTTGATGTCTCGATGCTCGGACAGGAACCGGCCCGAATCCTTACCATAGCCGAGCACGACGTTGAACACGCCGTTGGGTAGACCGGCCTCGGTGAAGATCTCGGCAAGCTTCAGCGTCGTTAGCGGCGTATATTCCGACGGCTTGACGACCGTGGTGCAGCCCGATGCGAGCACGGCCGCCAGCGACTTGCACATGATCATCAGCGGATGGTTGAACGGCGTGCAGTTGGCGACCACGCCGATTGGCGTGCGCAGCGTGTAGTTGAGGTAATTGCCCTCAACCGGGATCACGTCGTCGCGGCGCGCCAGCGCGAGCCCTGCGAAATAGCGGAAGAAGTCGGGGAGGCGCGACAATTGCGCGCGCGTCTCGTTGATCGGGCGGCCGTTGTTGCGCGTCTCGAGCCGGTAAAGCGTCTCAAGATTAGCTTCGAATGCGTCGGCCATCCGGTTGATCAGCCGGGCACGGGCGCGGATGTCCATGCCGCCCCATTCCTTGCCCTCGAACGCAGCGCGGGCGCTACGCATTGCACGGTCGACGTCGTCGCGGGTGGAGTTCGGGATCCGCGCGATGACCGCGCCAGTGGCGGGATCGCGGACGTCGATCATTTCCGCACCGGCCGTCTCGACCTCCTTGCCGTCGACGAAATTGCCGTGCTGCTCAATTTCGATGTCGTGGGTCTGTATCTCAGTCAAGATCGATACTCCTTGTGAACTTAAGAGCGGATCGCGCTTCGCGATAGCGCCGTAATGACGCGCTTTTCCGCCTGGAAAATGTGAGCCTTCAGCAACTTGCGCGTCGCGCGGACGTCGCGGCGCTGCAGCAGGTCGATAATGGCGCAGTGTTCGGCGACCAGGGCCGCAGGGTCGCGGCCCTTGATCGCATCGACGGAGACGCGAACCAGCCGGTCGGCCTGCGCAATCAGGTCGCACGCCACGATAGACATGCGATTATTGCCCGATGCGCGCGCCATCGCCGAATGGAATTCGCGGTTATAGTCGATGAATGCCTGCCCCTGGGGAAGGGTGCGATAACGGTCGAGATCGGCCAGCATCACGTCATCAGCACGCTCGATCGCCTCGGTGGCACAGGCCGGCTCGAGAGCGAGGCGGAAGCGAAACAAATCCTGCGCATCCGCGAGCGAAATCGGATTGACCTGATACCCTTGCCGTGGCGCGACCGTAACGAGATGCTCGCGCTCAAGGCGCAGCAGCGCATCGCGGACAGGCTGGCGGCTGGTCTCGTACTGAGACGCCATATCCTGCTCGCGCAGCTGCTCCCCGGGAGCCAGGACACAGGCCAGAATGTCGCTCCGAATAAGTTCGTACACATTATCTCGCAGCAGCATATTCATCATCCTTCTTCGGCATATGGTCCGTCGTGATATTTCACGCAAGACTATATTTGCTGTTTTCCGCTTGTATCACGGCGTCATGGTGCGTAGCCATGAGCGCTCAATCAGAGGGTTTTGCGAGCATGACCAACGAAATCAACAGCGCCGGCATTACCGCGACGACGCTCGGCGCTGGCCCGCCACTGTTCCTGTTCCACTCTTTGTTGTCGGACAGCGCCAGCTTCGATGCGGTCGCGCCGCGGCTCGCCGGTCGCTTCCGGGTGATCGTGCCCGACCTGCCGGGCTTCGGGGCCTCGCCTGCGGTGGACGGCGGGCTGGCAGAGGTCGCGGATCGGATGTCGGCGTTCGTACGCGCCGCGGTGCCCGGCGGCGATGCCATCCTGTTCGGCAACGGCTATGGTGCGTTCGTCGCGCTGCAGATCGCGATCCGCCACCCCGACCTCGTTGCGAAGCTGGTGCTCGCCGGCTGCGGTGCGCGCTTCTCTGACCCCGGACGCGAGGCGTTCCGCAACATGGCCACCGCCGGTCGCGCCAAGGGGCTGGCGGCGATTGCCAACACCGCGATGGCGCGGCTGTTCGCGCCCGACTTCCAGGCGGCGCACCCCGACCTCATGGCCAACCGACGCGCGGCGTTTCTACGCACCGATGTGGATGTGTTCGAACGCGCGTGTCTGTCGCTTGCTGCGCTAGACCTCTCGTCGCAGCTCGCCACGGTACGCATACCCGTACTGATGATGGTCGGCGACCAGGACGCCGCGACCCCGCCGGCGATGGCGATCGATCTCGCTGACCGCGTCCCCCAAGCGGAACTGCGCATCTTGGCCGGATGCGCGCACGTGCCCCCCCTTCAGGCGCCCGACCTAGTGATCGAGGCGATCACCGCCTTCCTCGACGAGACGTCCCAGCCGGCCGCGTGAGCGCGCCGGCCCCGAAGAACAGCCGAGCGACCCACGATCCCCGGATCGAAGGCGTCGCCGCAATTCCCTGGAGAGTGAAGATGATCGCACACGCACCCTGACGACCTGACGCACTGCCCCTCGCCGCGCCCATGCGGCTTCAGTCCGTTAGGAAATGCCATGTTCGAACTTCTCACCGTCGCCGCTATCGCGGCGGCTCCCCAGGTCGCGCCTGACGCGCGGCAGACCGTATCCTCCCCCACCGACATTGCTGCGCAGGCAAAGGCCGAACCGGTGAAGACTGGCGACACCGGCCTGCAGAACCACCCGCAGGTCCGCGACCTGCCCTATGACGAGGATTATAGCGCGCTGCGCGACCAGCCGCGATCGTCGCTTTGGACCAAGCTGAAATACATACCGCTGGCCGGCTCGACATTCCTGACGCTTGGCGGCGAGGCCCGGACCAGGTTCGAGACCCGCAACGATCAACGTTTCGGTCGCGGTGCGCAGGATGGCGCCGATCTCGAATTCCGCTTCCGCGCCTGGGCCGACGTCCATGTCGGCGACCATCTGCGCGGCTTCTTCGAACTGAAGAGTGGATTGCAGCAGGGCTATGACGTCACGCAGACCGTGTCCGACCGAAAAGGCATCGATGTTGGCCAGGCATTCGTCGAGGCGCGGACCGGGTTCGGCGATGACGGCTCGATCAAGCTGCGCGTCGGGCGGCAAGAGATCGGCATCGGCGCGTTCCGGCTGTTCGACATGCGGGACGGGCTGAACGTTCGCCGCTCACTCGACGCCGCGCGGCTGCTCGTCGCCAAGGGTGCGTGGAACGGCGAAGTGCTCGGCGGCTATGCGCAGAACGAGACGCTGACCGCCTTCGACAACGACACCAACGAGGATTTCAGCTTCTACGGCGCGCGCTTGGCGCGGACCGCGCAACTGGGCCCATTTGCCAGCAGGATCGAGGCACTGTGGATTCGGAGTGACCGCAAGGTTGCGGCCTATGATGCGGGAACCGCGACTGAGCGCCGCAATACTTACTCGCTGCGCGTCAACGGGCATGGCGGCAGGGTCGACTATGATGTTGAGGGTACGTTGCAGAATGGTCGCTGGGGCAACCAGGCGGTGCGAGCCGACTATGTTACTGCGAACGCCTCCTACCTGTTAGACGGCCAATGGAAGCCCAAGCTCGGCCTGAGGTTCGAGCGCGGGTCGGGCGATCACAATCCTGACGACGGCCGAATGAACACCTATTTCAGCCTGTTCGCGCGACCGGTCACATTAAACGGTGAACTCAATCGCTCGAATCTGACGCTATTCGGCCCGTCGATGACGCTGACGCCTACCCAGAGGCTGACGCTCGACGCGACCGTCAACGATCTTTTGCGAACCAGCACCGACGATGGCGTCTATCTCGGCTCGGGCGTGCTGCTACGCGGCGCGACCGAAGGTACGTCGCGGCAGGTTGGCGTCCGCACGACGCTCGGCGCGCGTTATTTGCTGTCGCCGTTCGTCACGGTCGGCACTTATATCAACCATGTCGAAGCCGGCCGCTTCCTCAAACAGACGGGCGACAGCGACAACCTCAACTACGCCACCGTCTTCGCCACGTTCCGATTTTGAGAGGTATATAAAGATTAAAGACCGCTGCACTATCAAAGCGCATTGATAGGATAGAAGTGCGCGGAACCGCCGTTGTCTCGACGATCAGCCCGGCGGTAACGATTGCCGTTACTATCACGGTGTTAAGCGAGCCCTTTGGCTGGTGGGAGGCAGTCCGTACGATCTGGGTACCGGACGGCATAGATCGTCTCGGCACGATGCAAGCCGCCTGCGTTTGTATCCGCCGACTGAGGAGGGGCCGGCATGAACGAACGGTGAACCTTCTGCACGGCGCCCGGGAGTCAAAGACCCAAATCCAGATATTCGCGAGCTGTTATCGGCTACCCAGCTTTGACCATTCATTCACATTGGCAATGTCGTCAATGTCGGCTTGAAAATTACCCGGGAAGGACAGTCATTAGTAAATGCCGCCGCCTCCAATCGCTCGGACCGTGTCGACGGCGACCTGCAACCGCATGCTCTGTACCTCCAGTAGCAGGCGTTGCGCGTCGAGCGCGGCGGTCTGCGCGGTGACCACGTCGAGATAGTCGGACGCGCCGTCGCGGTAGCGGATCAGCGCGAGGTCGCGCGTGCGTTCGGCCGCGCGAGTTGCGGCCAGCTGGTCGCGTTCTTGATCCACCAAGGCACGCGAGCGGGCGAGGTCGTCCTCGACTTCGCGGAAGGCGGTGAGGACGGTCGAGCGGTAGGACGCGGCCGCCTCTTCATATTGTGCGCGGCTGATGCGGACGCGGGCACGCCTTGCGCCGCCATCGAAGATCGCGAGCGCGGCGGACAATGGCCCGAGCGCCCAGAAGCTGTTCGAGGCGCGCAGGATGTTGCCGTTGCCAGCCTCGAACCCGCCCGACCCGCCAAGCGTAAGCGACGGGTATTGCGCTGCGCGTGCCACGCCGATCTGGGCATTGGCGGCCGCGATCCGGCGCTCGGCTGCGACGATGTCGGGGCGGCGTTGCAGGAGCGTGGAGGGTACGCCGACGGGGATGGCGGGCGGCCGCTGCAACGTGTCAGCGACGGGGATTGCAAAGGTCGAAGGGGTCTCGCCGACCAGCGCAGCGATCGCGTGCTCGAACGCCGCACGTGCGCCAGCGACCGCCGACAGTTCCGCGCGGGCGCTCGACAGCAACGCGGCGGAACGGCTGACGTCGATCCCCGAGGCGATCCCGCCGGTGTGACGCGTATCGGTCAGGTCGTAGGCGCGCTGGAACGCGGCCACCGTCTGTCGCAGCAATACCGTCCGCGCATCGAGCCCGCGCATCTGGAAATAGTAGTCAGCGAGCGACGCCTGGAGCCCGAGACGGACCGCGACGACGTCATGCCCGCTGGACTGCGCCGAAGCGGCATCCGCGCGGACCGAATTGCGGACGCGGCCGAACAGGTCGATCTCGTACGCCAGCGACGCGCCGACCGAGAGATTGTTGTAGGTCGCGGCGTTACCCGGCGAGAGCGGCCGACCAGCAGATACGCGCGAACGGCCGCCGTCGACTCCTACCAATATCGACGGCAGAAGCGCGGCACGGGACTCGCCGAGCAGGCCGCGCGCTTGATCGTAGCGAGCGACGGCGGCGGCCAAGTCGGGATTGCCCGCCTCGATCCGCGCTTCGAGCGCGGTCAGCGTCGGATCGTCGAACGCGGTCCACCACGCGGCTGGGAGCGACGTGTCGGTGGCGGCTGGCTGCCAAGGCCCCTGCCCTTGCGGTCCGAGCTCCTTGTACGCCGCCGCAGCCGGGCTCGGCGGAATGCTGTATGGCGGCGCGAGCGAGCACCCGGCCAGACTTGCCGCCACGACCGCTGCCGCGCTTACTCTAGCGCTTCGCACGGGCTGGTCCTGTCGGAGGCGCGATCCGGACCGGGTCGCCGGTCTGGAGCGAGTCCGGCGGGCTGTCGATCACGCGGTCGCTGGCGGTGAGGCCTGCGCTGATCGCGACGCTGTCGCCATCGTCGCGACCGATCGTGATCGTCTTGAGATGCGCCTTGCCGTCGCTGCCGACGACCGCGATCTGCGGGCCCTTCGCGCCGATCACCAGCGCGCTGGACGGCAGCCGCACACCGGTGCCCCCCGCACCGACCGGAAACTTGACCTGCGCATAAGCCCCCGGCTTGAGTGCACGATCGGTGTTCGTCGCCTGCAACTCGACCAGCACGGTGCCCGACTGCGGATCGACCGCGTCGGCGCTGCGGGTCAGCGTCACGTCGAAGTCGTGTCCTGGATATTCAGGTACGGTCAGCGTCGCGTGCATCCCCTGCCGGGTCTGCCCCGAATAGGCCTGCGGCACGCGGACGTAAATCCGCATCCGGTTGACGTCGGCGACCGTGAACAGCGGCGTGGAGGCCGCGGTGCCTGCGGTCACCAGCGCGCCGACCTGAGTCGAGCGGCTCGTGACGACGCCCGAGAAGGGGGCGGTCAGGCGTGTGAACCCTTGTAGCGCGCCGAGCCGGCGGACGTTAGCCGAGGCGGCGTTTGCGATCGCCGACTTGGCGGCGAGGTCGCCGATCTTCTCGTCGGTCTCCTGCTTCGACACCGCGTCCTTGGCGAGCAGATCGCGCCAGCGCGTCGCGGTCGAGGCGGCGAGCGAGCGGTTCGCGCGCGCGGTCTGGAGATCGGCCTGCGCGGCGGCGACCTGCTGGTCGACTTCGGGGGCATCGAGGATCGCCAGCGTCTGGCCGGCGCGGACCGGATCGCCGATGTCGACGAACCATTTGCGGATATAGCCCGTGGTTCGCGCGTAGATCGCCGCGCTGTTATACGCCTGGACGTTGCCCGGAAGAGTCAGCGCGTCGCTCGCGCCCTCGGCGGTCGGGCGGATCACCGTGACGATCGGCGTCGACTGAGCGGTGGTCCAGGTTGCGAGCTGCGAGTCCGAACGGTGCCGCGTGAAGATGCCGAACACCACCAACGCCAGCGCGATTACCGCCGCGACAATTCCGACTTTCTTGAACGATCCGCGCTGTGGCTCGGTGGTGACGGGATCCGAATGAACGATCTCAGACATGCGCTTCCTCTAAAATCTCGTCGCGGCGGGCTTTGGCGGCGGTGCGCTCAGTGTCCTTGCGGTGCACGAGGCTGAAAATGACGGGCACGAACATCAGCGTCGCGAACGTTGCGACGATAAGCCCGCCGATCACCGCACGGCCGAGCGGCGCATTCTGCTCGCCGCCCTCGCCGAAGCCCATTGCCATCGGCAACATGCCGATGATCATTGCGAGCGCGGTCATCAGCACTGGGCGGAAACGAGTCATCCCCGCTTCCATTGCCGCCTTATGCGAATCCCCCACCTCGGCGAGCCGCTCGCGCGCGAAACTCACCACCAGGATCGCGTTCGCGGTCGCTACACCCATGCACATGATCGCGCCGGTCAGGGCTGGCACGGACAGCGGCGTGCCCGTCAGGAACAGGATCCAGATGATCCCAGCAATTGCGCCGGGCAACGCGGTGATGATCACGAACGGATCGAGCCAGCTTTGGAAGTTCACGACGATCAGCAGATAGATCAGCAAGATCGCGCCGATCAGCCCGAAGAACAGGCCCGAGAACGCGCTGTTCATCGTCGCATACTGGCCGCGCAGCGCGACCGTCGTACCCTTAGGCGCGGAGGCCTTCGCGTCGGCCAGCACGCGCTTGATGTCACCCGCCACCGCACCGAGATCGCGGCCGTTGGGGGTCGCGTAAATGTCGATCGCCTGCGCGATGTTGTAGTGCGAGACGACAGCAGACGAGGTGCCGCGGACGACGGTCGAGAGCCCGCCGAGCACCTGCGACGCACCCCCCGCATTGGTGCTGGTGACGGGGATGTTCGACAGGTCGCTCATCGAACCGACGCGGTATTCGGGCGTCTGCGCAACGACGCTGTACGACACGCCGTTCTCTGGGTTGAGATAATAGACCGGCGCGGTCTGCACCGTGCCGGCGAGCGACGAGCCGACGCTCGCCGTCACGTCGCGCTCGGTCAGCCCCAGTTGCCCGATCCGACTGCGATCGATGTTGACGCGCAGTTCGGGATACCGCGCCGATTGCTGAATGCGCGGATCGGCGACACCGGGGATCGCGGCGATCTTGCGCAGCAGCGTGCGGGCGTAGGCGTAGTTGCCCGCCGCGTCCTTGCCGGTGATCTGCACGTCGATTGGCGCGGGCGCACCGAAGTTCAGGATCTGGCTGGTGATGTCGGCCGGCAGGAACGAGAAGGTCGCGCCAGGAAACGCGCCCGGCAACGTCTCGCGCAGCTTCCGGACGTAATCGGCGGTAGGCGCATGCTCATGCGCGAGCTGGATCAGGATGTCGCCGTCCTGCGGACCGATCGTGCCGGAGTTGTTGTAGGTCGCGTTGATCGAGCTGACCGGCAGGCCGATATTGTCGACTACCGACACGAGTTCGTTGGCGGGGATGATCTGACGGACGCGACGCGCGATCCGGTCGAACTGCGCCGACGTGCTCTCGATCCGGCTGCCGATCGGCGCGCGGACGTGCATCGTGATCTGGCCCGCATCGACCGCGGGGAAGAAGTTCTGGCCGAGGAACGGGATCAGCAGCATCGACAGCGCGACCACCGCGAGGAAACCGAGCAGGAACGGCTTGCCGGTCGCCAAGGCGCGCTCCAGCAGCCGGCCATAGCCACCGCGAAACCGCTCGAACCGCGCCTCGAACCCGCGCTGGAACCGGACCAGCGGATTGCGCGAGGTCGGCGTGCCCGCGGCGTGAACGTCGCCCGCGTGCGGCTTGAGCAGGTACATCGCCATCGTCGGCACCAGCGTCCGCGAAAGAACGAACGACGCGATCATCGCGAAGACGACCGACAGCGCGAGCGGCACGAACAGGAAGCCCGCGACACCGGGCAGGAAGAACATCGGCACGAACACGATGCAGATGCACAGCAGCGACACGAACGCCGGCGTGACGATCTGCGCGGCACCGTCGAGGATCGCCTGGCGGACGCTCTTGCCCTGCTCCAGATGCCAGTTGATGTTCTCGATCGTCACCGTGGCATCGTCGACCAGGATGCCGACCGCGAGGCTCAATCCGCCGAGCGTCATCACGTTGAGGGTCTGGCCGGTCGCCGACAGCGCGATGATCGCGGCGAGGATCGCCAGCGGGATTGAGATCGCGATGATGACGGTCGAGCGCCACGACCCGAGGAACAGCAGGATCATCAGGCTGGTCAGCGCGGCGGCGATCGCGCCTTCCTTGACCACGCCCTCGACCGCCGCCTTCACGAACAGCGACTGGTCGCCGATCGGCACAATCTTGAGGCTGTCGGGCAAGGTCGCCTGGATCGCCGGCAGCGCATCCTTGATCCCCTGGACGATCGCCAGCGTCGAGGTCGATCCATTCTTGAGGATCGTCATCACCACCGACCGCGACCCGTCGACATGCACCACGTTGGTCTGTGGCGCGCTGCCGTCGCGGACATGCGCCACGTCGCGCATGTAGATTGTCGCGCCGTTGACGACCTTCACCGGCAAATTGTTGAGTTCGTCGATCGAACCCGGCGCGTTGTTGAGGCGGACATTATACTGGAACCCGCCGATCTTTGCGAAGCCGGCCGGGTTGATCTGGTTCTGCGCGGCGATCGCGAGGCCGACGTCCTGCGCGGACAGGCTCTTCGACTGCAGCGCCTGTGGGTCGAGATCGATCTGCACCTGTCGCTGGCGCCCGCCCGACGGATACGGGATCGCAGCGCCCGGCACGGTGACGAGGCCGGGGCGGATCTGGTTGACCGCGGTGTCGAACAACTTGCCCTCGGACAGCCCGACGCCCGACAGCGCGAGTTGCAGGATCGGCACGGTCGAGGCGCTGTAGTTGAGGATTAGCGGCGGGGTGACGCCCGGCGGCAACTGGCGCAGCACCGTCTGTGACACCGATGTGACCTGCGCCGTGGCGGTGCGGATGTCGGCCCCTGGCTGGAAATAGATCTTTACGACGCCGATGCCCGGCATCGACTGGCTCTCGATATGATCGATATCGTTGACCGTGGTCGACAGCACGCGCTCGTACGGGGTGATGATCCGCCCCGCCATGTCGTCGGGCGACAGGCCCTGATACGTCCATGCGGCGGCGATCACCGGCACCTTGATGTCAGGAAAGATGTCGACCGGCGTCCGCACGGCCGCGAGCATGCCGACGACCGCGACCAGAATGGCCATGACAATGAAGGTGAGCGGGCGCGATAGGGCGACCCTGACGATACCGATCACGGATGATCTCCAATCCGAACGCGGCACGACTGGTGGCGACTCCCGGAGCCGCCAGACCTGCCCGATACACGCCCTTTGCGGCAGCGCAGCAGGAAAAGGCAAGGGTCAATGTTGCTTACGTTTTAGCGTTGGCATGTTTGCCTCGAGCTCGGGCGTGACGAAGCAGTCACGAACTCCTGACCCACAAGACGACATTCAGCAGTCGTTATGCACTTCCCAACTTAGACATTTGTTCATGTCCGTTCGGCGCCTAAATGATCGATAGTGAACGAGACGACGTGGGACGAAGTCGTTGATCGCAGGCAGCACGACGAACGACACCATCTCCCAGAAGCAGTCATTCGCGGAGCTTCCATTGCACTTGACCTAATATGCCGTTGAAACCGACCATGTTATCAAAGGCACGACGGTAGCGGTTTCGCCGTGCGGACCGCTTAGCGCGGCAAGGCGATCATCACGTACGACTGCCAGCCTCAAGCGCTAACGTCGCATTCTCGGTATCGATCGTCGGCACCGACTGCGCTGACGCATTGATGGACACCAGCACGGCAATTGCCGACCACGCGAAGCGCGCGCTACGACATCATGTCAAAAAACTCATGTTACTTAGCCTTGTGTACCATCGTCAGTCGCATACCAAAAAAACGGCGAGTAACTTCGGGAAAGCGTACTGATCTACATTTATAAAAGATCGATTGCTCGAATACTTTATAAACGGGAACTGACTGCCTGATTTCGCGCTTATACAGTATGAGCATTCGATCAGAAGAGCATCGCCCCGACGGGGGAAACCCAAGGTCCACAGCCAAGCTTTTTGGCCACCCCCTCCATCCCATGCTGGTACCGTTCCCGATCGTTTGCTTCATAGGCGCACTGCTAACCGATCTTACTTATCTAGGGTCGGCAAACATTATGTGGAGCAACTTTTCGATCTGGCTGATCACCGCCGGGTTGGTGATGGGTGGACTAGCTGCCGTGACCGGAATGATCGACTATGCTGGTGACCGGAGAGTTCGCGCGGCACGTCCGGCGACCCCGCATATGATCATCAACCTCGGCGTGTTCGTGATCGAGCTTTTCAACGCATTCGTTCACAGCCGCGATGGTTGGACAAGTGTAGTACCGACAGGCCTGACCCTATCCGCAATCTCTGTGTTATTGCTTGGCATCAGTGCGTGGCTTGGCGGGTCGCTCGTCTACAAGCATCACGTCGGGGTGCGATCGTGATTGTCGCACGCGCGCGCGCCCGCAACCTTCTCGCTGGTGTCGCGGTGGCATCGCTGATCGCGCTGGCGGGCTGCAACGATGGCGGCGCGGATTTCGACCGCAACTCACAGATCGGGTCCAATCCCGTCTTACCCGCACCAAAGCAATATCTGGTTCCGCCCATCCACGTCGCCGAGGTCGTTGGATGGACTGCGGGCCAGGCACCCACCGCTGCGGCTGGCCTGCGAGTACAGGCATTGGCACGCGATCTGAACCATCCGCGAAACGTTCTGGCATTGCCGAACGGCGACGTGCTTATCGTGGAGTCTCAGGGCCCAAATCTCGATCCGATCACGCGCCCCAAGAACCCTATCGTTTCTTGGGTTCAAAAACAGGCGACCGGGCAGAGCGGTACAAAACCAAAGGGCGGTACCAATCAGATCACGTTGGTACGAGATGCCGACGGTGACGGCGTACCTGAACAACGTACTGTTCTACTGGACCATCTTTTCTCGCCTTTCGGCGTCGTCTTTACCGACAATTACCTGTACGTCGCAGCAACCGACGCGGTTCTCCGATATTCTTATACGCTGGGTCAAGCCCGGATTACGGCTGCGCCCGTGCGGTTGACCGAACTACCCGGGGGGCCAATCGATCATCATTGGACAAAGAGCCTGACGCTAAGCCCGGACGGCAAATTGCTCTATGCGACTGTTGGATCGAACAGCAACATCACCGAGAACGGCATGGAGGCCGAGAGGAACCGTGCGGCGGTGTGGGAGATCGATCGCGCATCGGGCCGCTCGCGCGTGTTCGCCACGGGATTGCGTAATCCGAACAGCCCCAACTTTTACCCTGGGACGAACACCCTTTGGGTCGTCGCAAATGAACGCGATGAATTGGGGCCAAACCTTGTTCCGGATTATCTCACCTCAGTGCGCGATGGCGGCTTCTACGGTTGGCCCTATAGCTATTACGGCCGTCACGTGGATCCGCGCGTCATGCCACAGCGACCCGATCTGGTCGCTCGGTCGATCGTGCCGGACTACGCGCTGAGCAGCCATGTCGCGGCGCTCGGCCTTACATTCTACTCCGGGTCATCGCTTCCCCCTCGCTACCGCGGCGGCGCCCTGATCGGCGAGCATGGCAGTTGGGATCGCGATGAACTGAATGGCTACAAGGTTGCCTTCGTACCGTTCAGCAATGCGCGACCAAGCGGCAAGGCCGAGGACTTTCTGTCCGGCTTCGTATCACCCGATGGCAAGGTTCGCGGTCGTCCTGTCGGCGTTACTGTTGACCGAACAGGCGCGGTTCTCGTTGCCGATGACACCGGCAACGTCGTTTGGCGGGTTTCGGCAGCGCGCTAGAGCAATACGCAATGACGAATTATGTGGATTCAGTCTGAGCAGCCCCCACCGGGTGGTCCGGATAGATAGTTAGTGCATTGTCGCCCCCACCGCCATTGCCAGGCGTAGGTGGAGCAAAGCGGAACCGGAGGCTGGCAGTGGCGGGGTCGCTGCCGGCGCGGGAGGTCGATAGTCCAAGCTGCTGTGTGGTCGGACGGTGTTATAGTGACGCCGCCACGCCTCAATCAGCACCCTCGCCTCGGCGAGGCTGTAGCAGAGCTCTCCGTTGAGCAGCTCGTCGCGAAGCGAACCATTGAAGCTCTCGTTGTAACCGTTCTCCCATGGCAAGCCCGGTGCAATGTACAGCGTCTTCACGCCGACCTGCCCAAGCCATCTCTGAACCGCGGCAGCGATGAACGCGCTGCCATTGTCCGACCTGATATGCGCTGGCGGACCCCGCGCGATGAACAGCTCGGCAAGCACCGCCAGCACGTCTTCGTGCTCCAACTGAAGTGTGACGATCAGC
>Ga0308169_10003157_pt1 | contig 16327 bp, 14 predicted proteins | sample PhyBR1_2_FD_202139 | JGI IMG/M metagenome (GOLD analysis project Ga0308169, IMG submission 202139) | Phyllosphere microbial communities from UC Gill Tract Community Farm, Albany, California, United States - DLSLSB.R1 | ecosystem: Host-associated > Plants > Phyllosphere > Unclassified | place... | reverse complement strand
AGAGTCATCGTGTTCGACGAGCCTTCACTATCGGGCGAGTTTTTGGTGAATGCCAACGGTAGCCTGTCGATGCCGCTAATCGGCGAGGTGCCGGTCGCAGGTTCCACTGCGTCGGTGGTGACCGAGGCGATCAGACATCGCTTGGCCGATGGCTTCTTGAAGGAGCCGCGGGTCAGCATCGACGTCCTTACTTTTCGGCCCTTCTACATTCTAGGGGAAGTCAACAAGCCCGGCGAATACCCGTACTCGAGCGGGCTGACGGTGCTCAATGCCGTTGCCACAGCGCAAGGCTTTACCTATCGGGCAAATAAGAAGCGGGTCGTCGTGAAACACGCCGGGGAAACGGAGGAAAGCAAGGAAAAGCTTGCCCCCGATCTCCAGGTCAGACCGGGCGACACGATTCGGATACAGGAACGATTTTTTTAAGCTGTCCTAGTTTATTTAGATATCGGTCTAACAAGCCGGGCAACCGTTCCATCCTTGAACATCACGCCATCCGGTACGTTCCTGCCATTGCTTGCGTTTATGCGCCATGCGATAGACATCGACGGACAGGGATATAAGAATATGAACATGAACCGTTTGCAGGGCGTCGGGTTGCTGGCGGTGTCGGCTCTATCGTTTGCGAGCGCCGTCAGTGCAGCGTCTACTGCACAGCATAGCCGTACCGTCACATCTTACGGACTCGAAAATCCGGAGGTTCGACGCGGTTACGAGGCCGTGCTTGCGGCGATAGCGCTAGTGCCGGCCCAAGGTAAACGGGCACAATATCAGGCGCAGGTTGCCTATGCCCTGGATCAAGCCCAGCTCGATTGCCCGACTACCCTCGCATCGCTCGAGGTCGCTTCGCGCCAGCTAGGGCTCGCGCGTGCTGTTTATGGCGCGCTTCGCGACGTTACTGAGGCTGCTGCGCGATGCGACGCGCAGGGCATCGCAGCGATCGACGGCGGGCAGGCTGGGCGGATGCTAAGTTTTGGTCCAAGCGTAGGCTTTGGCGGCGGTAGTTCTAATTACGGTGGGCGATAAGGGCTTTACCGCTGCTATTTTAATGGGGGTTGAATAGGCATGAAGCGCAACGCGACATGGGCGGCAGGCGTGCTTGTGGCCGGGCTGTGCTCGGGGTTTGGCGCGAGCCAGGTTGCGGCGCAGTCTGTCGACGAAAACTTGATCACCCCTAACCTTCCCTTGGAATTTGATCGTGGTCGGAACGTAGGCGTTTTGCAGCGAGAGCGACCGGAATATCAGGCTGTCGGCGTACCCTTGCTAAGTTTCACGCTTTATCCCAGGATTGAGACGGGGGTAGGCTTCAGCGATAACGCTTATCAGGTCGCTGGCGGATCAGTTAGTGATGGCTTTGTAAATCTGTCGCCGTCGGTAACCGCTAGCAGCAACTGGGGGGTCCACCAGCTCACCTTTGACGCGAACTATCGCGCCAGACGCTACTTCAGCGAGACGCCCCGCAACGAAAATAATTACAGCGTCGGAGCCAACGGCCGGCTCGATATAACCCGGAGCTGGACACTCGACACCCAACTTCGGACCGCACGAAGCACCGAGCCGCGTGCTTCGGCCGCCTCGCCACAGGATGCTACCGAGGCTGTCCAGTATCGGCAGACCAGCGGTGGTCTTAGCACTACTTTCAACGGCGCCCGCATCCGTGGCCAGATCACCGGCAACTTTGACCGGGTGACGTTCGACGATGTGCGTACCTTTGCGGGTGGTATCCTCAATCAAAGCAACCGTGACCAGACCGTGCTGCGCACGACCGGTCGCGGTGAGTATGCCGTTTCACCCGATACCTCGCTGTTTGCCCAGGTCGGTTACACCGATACGCGGTATGATGAGTTCCTTGCCTTCGGTGTCGCCAATCGCGATTCGAAGGAAGTTAACATCTTGGGCGGCGCAACCTTCGACCTATCAGCCCTGATCCGTGGCGCCATCGGCGTGGGTTACATTAACCGCCGGTACGACGCGGTAATTTATCGCGATCTTTCGGGCCTTTCTGCCGAGGCAAAGATCGAATATTTTCCCTCGCAGTTAACCACAGTTGGGTTGACGCTCCGTCGGACAGTGCAGGACAGCTACTTTATCAACAGTAGTGGCTATTTTGCTACCGCGGCTGCGTTACGTGTCGACCATGAGCTGTTGCGTAATTTTCTACTGAACGCTCAGGTTGCGTACGAAGTCGACGATTTTGCTGAAAATGCTGGCACTATCAATATTTTTCGTGTCAGCGGCGGTGGGCGTTACCTGCTTAATCGTGGACTCGGTCTTGGTTTTGTGATCGGTCATGACAAGCGTTCGGGCAACGGTCCCGGACAAACCAATACGTTCGGCGAGACGCGAGCGCTGATTTCTGCCATCTTCCAGCGATAATTCCTACCCAAGGGCTCTCTCACCCATGAACGTACAGCCCACTGCCAGTGACACCGTTGCGGTAAGTCGCTTTGACCAGACCCGCCACAGCGACCGGCGACCAGTCACTTTGCGTTCGCTTGGCGACGCGATCCGCCGTCGGTGGTGGGTGGTGGCAGCAAGCGCGCTAACACTATGCATTCTGGCAGTCGCAGTCAGCCTAGTGTTGACGCCAAAATACGACGCCTCGACCAAGGTCCGCATTACCCCAAACGGTCAGTCGGCGCTTGACGTCAGCAATGCCGATCGGCCGCTTGATACCACGGCGGTCAATACCGAAGTGGCAGTGATAGGCTCGCGTAATATTGCGCGCAAAGTTGTGATCGAGCAAGTATTGTACCGCGATCCGGAGTTCGTGCCGATTGGCGATGGCAAGCCAGCCCTGTCGCGTGAGGACGCTATTGAACGTGCGACCAGCAGTGTGGTCGGCCGGATCAACGTTAACCGCAATGAGAAGAGCTATGTTGTCGACATCGGCTTCCGCTCAATTGATCCGGTAAAAGCGGCAGCGATCGCCAACGCGATCGCGCAAACTTATGTTGCCGGCACCGCCGACGCGCTTGCCGGCACCGCCTCACGTCAGTCCGCCTCGATTGAAGGCCGCTTGAGGGCGCTAGGTGCTGAGGTCGAGACCGCCGACCGCCAATTGGCCCAATATCGCGTTCAGAGCGGCATTTCGCAGGGCGGCACGGGTGGCACGATCACTGACCAGCAGGTTGCTCCGCTGTCATCGCAACTAGCCACAGCCGATTCTGAAGCCGCGGCAGCTCAGTCCAACGTCGCCGTTGCCGAACGCCAGATCGCCACGGGCGGCACCGAGGCGGTCTCGGCAGTGCTGTCGTCGTCGGTGATCGCCGACCTGCGCCGCCAACGCGCCGAGGCGGAGAAGCGCAGTGCCGAACTCGGTGCGAGATACGGGCTACGTTATCCCTTAGTGTTGCAGGTTAGCCAGCAAATCGATTCGCTCGACAACCAGATCCGCCAGGAAGCTAAGCGGATCATCGGAGGCCTGCGAAGCGAGGCGGCCGCGGCACGAGCGCGGGCGAACAGCTTGCGGGGTCAGCTTAACGTCCTCAAGGGCGCTATCGCGCGCGATGACCGCGCCTCGGTCGCCGCCAGCAGCCTAGAGCGCAATGCCGAGGCGAAGCGCGCCGCTTACACCCGCCTTGCACAGGCCGCGCAGCAGAACAGCCAAGTTGCGCAGCTGTCGCAGCCGCAGGCGAACATCATCGAGAATGCGACCATTCCGAGCCGGGCGAGCTTCCCTAACATTAAGGCCGCTGGCGCCGCTGGGCTGCTTATTGGACTGGTACTAGGTACGGGTAGTGTGCTGCTGATCGAGGGCATGCAATCGACTATCCGCAAGCCTGAAGATATCGAACTCCTGCTCGGCATACCTTTCATCACTTCAATCCCACGACTGCGGAAGAACAAGCGCTTTTCTTCGCGTAAGGCGCTTAATCCCGCCAGCACGCTGCTTTCCAAGCCAATGACCGTCTATGCCGAGGCGTTTCGTACGGTTCGTGGTCACATTGTAGGCAACGGCCAGCGGGCGCCGCTGTGTGTGATCGCGCTGGCCTCGACGCTTCCGGGCGAAGGTAAGACGACCAGCTCTTTGTCGTTGGCCCGTGTCATGGCGCTAAGTGGTGATCGGGTGCTGCTGGTCGATATGGACGTCCGCCGCGCTGGTCTTGCGCGTACGCTTCGCCTTGATACGCCCGCGGGTTTGGTCGAGGTGCTGACCGGTACCGCCACCGTCGACGAGGCGATCATCGACGATCAGGTGGCAGGGCTAAAGCTGCTTGTCGTTCGCGAGCCGACCTTCTCTGCCGCCGATCTATTCCGCGGTGGTGCAGTCGACGATCTGCTCGCGAAACTAAAGGGCCGGTTCGACTATATTCTGCTCGATACCCCACCAATCCTCGGCATTGCCGATGCCCGTGCGCTAGCTACGAAGGCGGACGGTGTCCTGTTGCTTGTAAAGTGGAGCACAACTCCAGTACCTGTGATCGATGCCGCACTGGCGGGATTGGAGCAGGACGGCGCGGCAGTCATCGGGGCGGTGCTGACTATGGTTGATCCCAATTCCGAGGCGATGGGGGGCCATTATTACTCCGCGCAATACTCCACTTATTACCAGGATTGATCGATACGCCGTGGTGGCGAGCCTATGACTCGCGGTGGCAAATACGTATTGCTTGCGCTGCTTGCTGGCGCGGCTTGGGTCGCAGCGCGAGATCTTATCCATGGCATGCGGATCGAGACTGCACGTGCGGTGCTGGATAGCTCGGTTCACGAGGGGCGGGATCGGTTGCTAGCGGATTGGGAACACAGGGCCAGGGGCAATCTGTCAATGCTGGTAGATACGTCGCCGCCCGAGGCGCTGGCGCTCGCCGCCTTGTGGATTGATCAAGCCGCGGGGATGCCCCCGCCGCTCCGGCGACGCGCTTTGTTACAGGCTGACCATCTGCTCGCCCAAGTTCGTGTGATTCGGCCCGCGGCACCCGGCGCGACGCTGCAGGAGGTCCGCGCCGACTTGATACGCTTCGGACGGCCGCGGACCGCGACGCTGGCGGCATTCTCCCGCAGCTATCGACAGGCAGGATTCATGCGCGATGAAGGATTGTGGCGGATTGCCTTCGCGGCCCTCTATTGGCGTGACCTGTCCGAACCAACACACAAGGCTGTGGTAGACGAGGCGCTGTGGCTGGCGCGGCTTGACGGGCGGCTTCGTGTCGCGGTGGATCAGCTGGTGACCGGAACCCCCCTCGCTCTACGTGTCGAATTGCGCCTTATGAGCTGAGTGCCGGGCACGCGCGCCGGGCGGGCGCCCCACAGTATGCCGACCAACACGCAGCTTAGGGCACCGAGTGCTGGCACGTTCCAGGCAATGTCGACTAGCGACGCACCCAAAGCGATCGCCAGCGCCCCGGCAAGGCCGATGTCCTGAGTACCCCATGGGCGCCAGACCACGTCTCGTGCGATCGCGGCTGCACCGGCGATGATCAGCAACAGCGCCGGCAAGCCTGCTTCCAGAGCAATCTGGATTGGTGCATTATGCGCGGCGCCGAAGCTCCAGAAACCCGGTGCCGTGGCCATGGTGAGCCGCGCTTGGTTAACTTCAAAGAAGCTGCCCGGTCCCCAGCCCCATAGCGGCTCTTCCAGCGCGTAATTCCAATATACGGTGACGATGTCCCATCGCGAAAGGCTATCCGCCGATAGGGCGCGGTAGCGGGGGAACAGCGCGTCAGCCCCTACATAAGCGATGGTCATGATCGCCAGCGTGAGCGGCAGAGCCAGCATTATAGCATGGCGCTTGCGCCTTGGGCGCATTGTGGAACGATGCCCCCATATCAGACCGACCACTAGAGCCACCGCGGTCAGCGTGAATGCCGAACGCGACTGCGTCGACATGCAAAGCAGTAACGCCGCGGCCAAGGGGATCGCGAACAACCAGGGCCACCCCGGCCGCCAGGGTGCCGGCCGCGCCAGCATTGCAGTCAGGCACAGCGTGGCGGTTATGCCAAAATAGGTGCCCGCGGCGTTCCAGTTGCCGATGGTGGCCGCGTATCGGCCCTGGCCCACCCCGGCTAGAAACTGCCACGGTAGTGGCGTCATGATCATCCACCCCGCATAAGCGCCACCCGTGACTGCCAGCCACCAAAGCCATGGCCTCTCCGACTTTAACTGATAGGTGGCGGCGCAGGCTGCGAGAACCAACGCTACTCGGCTGATGGCGTCGGCTAAGGCCGGCATCAGCCGGTCCGGGGCAGGATCGGCCGGAACGCCCGCGATCATCGCCCATTCGGCCGGCAGCAGTCGAGGCACCGCCGCCCACAGCAGGGCAAGGCTGAACAGCATCAGCGGTGTACGCGTTCGCACCCATACACGCGATGATGGCTTGACCGCCGCCAAAATCGACCCGGCCACCAGCAAGTTGACCAGCACCGCCAAAGGGTGCGTTGCCCAGCCGTTGCTGCCGCCCAGCGCCATTTCGCCGGTTATTGCAATCACGAGGACGGGCGGCGCCCAGCGCAGATCCCGCCAGTGCTGGACTATGGCGTTTCGACGCACGCCGTCGAGCCGGGCATCATCAGCCCGGATGCCGTCAGGTCGAACGGGGCGTGGCAAAGCGCTTGACCGTATCGACAAGGCGTCGCCCCGCCGCATCCCAGGTGAAATGCTCGCTTTGAACCCGTCCGCTGGCAGCTAGCTTCTCGCGCAGGCCAGGCTCGTCGCGCAGGCGGCACATGGCATGGGTCCAGCCATCTGCGTCATGCGGATCAGCATAAAGCGCCGCCTCTCCGCACACCTCGGGCAAAGCGCCGCAGGGCGCCAGCAATGCCGGGCATCCTAGCATCATCGCCTCAAGCGGGGGCAGACCAAAACCCTCGGTCAGCGAGGGCATCGCAAAGCACAGCGCATCCTCCATCAGTGCCCGCATCTGCCCATCAGTCACCTTGCCCGCGAACACTGTATTAGGCGGCACGGCAAAGCCGCGGGCGGCGAAGTCAATTGCATCCTCGCCACCCATCAACACCAAGCGGATGTTTCCCATCTTGTCCGAATCAAAGGCGCGCAGCAGCACGCTGATGTTCTTGTGATATTGCGTGCTCGCCAGCGCCAGCACGTAGCCTTGCGGCACAAGGCCATGTGCGCAGTTGACCGAGCGGTCCGGAGTGAAACCGCATACGTGATCGACCCCGTTGTAGATGACCGTGATTCGGTCGGCCGGCGCCACGCCATAGTCAACCAACTGCTGCGCCGAGTAGTTCGAAACCGTAAGGACTTGCTGGTTACGGCGTCCCAAAAGCGGCAGCACGAAGCGATACCACAGCCGAAATGGCCGCGAATATGAAGACGGCATAGTATAGACCTGCGCGTCGTGGATCATGGTGATGGCGTGACGCGAAGCGACCGGACCAACGTTGCATAGGTTGAGTAGCAGGCCACCGGCAGCCTGACGGGGCAGGTCCAGCTGTTCCCATGCCTGTCCGCGCAAGCGTCCGCTTCGCTCCAGCGACAACCGGCTGTCGTTTTGTATAAGCGCGACGGTGGCGGGAGCGATGATCGCGATCCCGTCGTCGAACAGCATGTCGAGTTCGTCAGCATGGTGCTGCAGTTGAAGAAGAAACTGGTGGGCGACCCGCTGCACTCCCGAGGGCTTGGCACCGAGAAAGCGACCATTAATCAATAGCTTGCGATAGGTAGGCATGCCGTCAGCGCCGTTCGATGGTGCGGTGTCCGCGCGCCGCTTGGATATAGCTTTGTATGGTAAGCCCCTTTATTTAACGGCCGTCATATTATTTGGAAACGTCATTGAAAAACCCGTCGCGCCTGCGCGAGAGACAGGTCCTTAACAGTTTGGTATCCCGCCCGCAGGTTTTGTGAAAGCCTTGCACGATTGGCCATGACCTGAGCGGCGTCAGCCTCTTCAAGAAATGCAGTAATCTCGTCGTAGCTGTCAAAAAAATAGCCAAACTCTCCGATGATTTCGGCAAGTTCTGAACCGAAATCCGTCTGCAACCCGATCACCGGCGTGCCAATGAGCAGCAGGTCCATTAGCGCGCCGCTGGCTTGGAGAGTGTAGGGATTTTCTGGGAGATGCAGGAAGTAAGAATATCTCCCAATCATCCCAAGCCTGTCCTTGTAGTCGCGTGAGAAATAGCGTTCGTCGTTTTCCGAAGCGATACTCGCTTTTACGTTCTTGAAGCGGATCGTGCCGCGTCGCGCAGCGATCACCTCAATAGCCTCAATCGCCTCGATCTTTCTGGGACTGGCCTGATGCCAGCCGTTGATGTGCAGTAGAGAGAAAGTGCCCGGCTCTGGCGTTACCTCCAGATCAACCGCCGGTAGAGGATTGATACCGATTGGATGGAAGATCGCCCTCACCTTTTCACCCTGATCGAGCAAAGCATCAACATTAGTCTTAATGCGCTGACCGCAGACGATAAAAATGCTATTGAATAGACGACTAAACATCATCGCCTTTTTCATTTTATTTTTAACTCTTTCGGCAACACCGTGATCGTCGAACGTTAGAAAATGGCTGTGCCCGACCCAATAGAGGGGACCGTTATTTCGGCGAGGGCCGAGCAGGTTTAGCCGAACGAATAAGCTATAGTTGATGTTGAGGAATATGATTCTGCCGTAACGATGGCGCGCGACTTCTTTGCGGTAGCTGTCGAGAGGTCCGTCCTTATCATATCGAACGAACCTGATCCGGGGAAGCTTGTCCGGGTCGAGATATGCTTCAAGCGCGTCAACATGGCTGTCGCGGGCTATCACAGTGACGGTGGCGTATAGCGTTAGGGCGATGTCCACGAAGCCGCTGTTCACCAAGATATGAGACTGTCCGTTGACCGACGGTTCCACAAGCAGAACACCTTCAACGGCTAGTTCCGTTCTGCCCGGGCGCTCATTCGTCATGATATACCACGGCCTTTCTAAGAATAATATGCCAAGCGCCCTATGCCGGTACGGCGTTAATCAAAATGGATCGTTTTGGCGTGCGGTCTTGAATGACCTATAGATGGTCAAGGTTGAGATTGTGTGTAAGAATGCCAAGTGACTAGGCTGTATGGCGACGCTTTCGCTGACCCATTGTTCCCATCTTATGCATCCCTTCAACAAATACTTTGTGCAGTGGCGCATGTGGTGCCTTAAACCGATGCAGGCTTATTTCGCAATCTCATAGTACACGTCGAACGTCGCGGCCGCCATGACCGCGACCGTTAAGTCCTGCGTCTCCGCTGCGGCCGCGGCGCGGTAGCGGGCGAGCAGTGCGGGATCGCTCGTCAGTGTCAGTAGCGCCTCTGCCATTGCCGTGGGATTAGCCGGTGGGACCAGCAGTGCACGATTCCGTCCACCAACCGCCTCCGGCAGGCCGTCAACGTCGGTCGTGACTAGGGCGCACCCCATTTCCCGAGCCTCTGACACCACGAGGCCAAACGGTTCGCGCAGTGACGCCAGAGCGAAGATATCGGCCGTGGCAAGTACCTCGCGCGGATCAGACAGATGCCCGGTGAAATGGACAGCGTCGCCGGCTCCGCTGGCGGCTGCACGATCTTCATAGGCTGTACGGAACGGTCCATCACCGACGATATAAAGATGCGCGGCAGGACATTGTCGATGAACGATGGCGAATGCATCGATCAGGTGATCGACCCCCTTGCGTGGATGCAGGCCGCACACCGTGACGATGGCGGGATGCGCTAGGGGCAACTTCCGCACCGGCACTGCCGGCCGTCGTGCCCCGCCGATCGTACCGTTGCGCACGATCCGTAGCTTATTGGCAGCAACGCCGAAGCTCCGCATCTCGTCGTACACTGATTGGCTGATCGCGATCACACGATCGCCAACCCGCATGAGCGGCGCCTGCTTGTCAAACGAGTTATGGACGGTGGTGACCAGTTTGTAGCCGGCGCTCCACGCCATCAGGCGCGCCGCGATCGCCGCGGCGACCATGTGCGCATTGACCACATCTGGGCGAATACGCCGCATCACCGGCAAAAGTGATTTCGCCATGTTAAACAGACGCAACGGAAAGAAACCATCTGCATCGGGAACAATAATTCTGGTGACGCCGTTGCGAGCTAGCACGTCGTCGAAGTCGCCCGGCCCCGACACCAAATAAACATCGTGGCCCATCGCTGCATGGGCGCAAGCCAGGTCTACTGCAACCGCGACGTGACCATTGGCCTGACGCGTATGGTTTAGATAATGCACGATCTTCATCGTGCTGCGTCATCTATAATGGACGACAGCATTTGGTGGGAAGCAATTGACAAAATTCGTCTCAACCTCGTCTTGTTCACGCAACGCAATCAACTGATCACATGTCCATAATCTTTTCCGGCTTGTCCCGGCGTAGCAGCACATCAAAAATAGCCATCCAGTTACCGATGGCGCGTCCTTTGCGGTCCACCCATGGCTCCGGCTTTAATGCTTTGACATGATTAGCGATCATGTTGCGCACCATATTGGTCACCCCCTTGCCTGTTGGCATAGTGCCTTTGCGCATGAGGTAGACGATGTTAACAATTTGAGAATAGCCCAGTTTCTTGCCGGAAGTGCGCCCTCCTTTTGATCCCTGATGCACGCCATAGAAGAGGTTGCTGGTGGCCATCATGCCGCGCCTAGCAACGCGCTGTGAGAAATCGACGTCCTCCTGCCATCCGTAGAGCGGCAGTCGTTCGTCAAACTGTTCGCCGGCAATAGCGGAAGTGCGAAAGGCCATGTTGCAGCCGTAGGTGCCTGCCAGCGGTGTTACGGTCATTGGCTGCCAGCTATGCGTGCGGTCGAATTCTTCCACCATCTGCTGTGCATCCGCATAGGGAATACCCGCAGAATGAATGCCGTCGGCTAGCAGGATGCCGCTGACAGCGACAAGATCCGGCTGCTCCGAAAAAGCCTTAGCGATGCCTTCGAAACAATAGAGTGAAGGTACATAGTCATCGTCAAAGAAGGCGATGATGTCGGGGTCGGTAGTCACCGCCGCCATGCCAGCATTGCGCTGAATGGTTAGTCCGCCGCGGCCGACGATCACGCGGCACGACGAGTCGGCGAAGCCTTCGGGCAAGTCTCCGGGGCGAGCGATTGAGTAAATCAGCTCACTGGGTGGCAACGTCTGCTCGGTGCAATACTGAACCCATCGCGCGGCCTCGGCGGGACGCCCGGCGCTAGCAATGATAACGGCAATTTTCAGACCCCTACCCCGTACAGAGCGCTGAGCAGTCATGCCATGTCGATCCGACACGGTCTGCGCCAAGGTGGCGCCGCTCGCGCTGACCGCCGCCGTCGATAGGTTGATCTTTGCTCCATAGGTCATGGCTCGATGCCTCCGTCGTATGCCATCCCGTCTGAAGATACCCTATCGGTGGCGATCCGCACCGCGGCAGCAAAGCCGTCCAAGAACCGCTGGCGGGTGAAGTTTTGCGCTTGAGCAATAGCAGCGTCCGGATCGAAGCCCGGCAGCCAGGCGTCAAAGCGATCAAGTGTCTCCATCACCGACTCAGCAGTCTGTTCGGCGATATAGAGCCCGGTGATGCCATCCACCACCGTCTCGGTGCCCCCGCCGCGGCCATAAACTAGTACCGGCCGCCCCGCCGCTTGGGATTCGACGGGGATGATTCCGAAATCCTCTTCGGCCGTGAATACTAGCGCTCGCGCTGTTGCATAGGCCTCGCGCAGCTGGTCGAACTTCATCCGGGTGGTAAAGCGCACGTTAGACCCGGCCCGTTTTTTGAGATCTGCGAGCATCGCGCCATCGCCGATCACGTGGAGCTTGCGTCTAGAGCGCGTGAACGCGTCCACCGCAATGTCAGGCCGCTTATAGGGCACGAGTTGTCCAACCCAGATAAATTCGTCGGTCACTGCATCGCTTTGTCGGAACTGGTCGACGTCGACCGGCGGGTGAACCACCGTCGCCTCGCGGCCCCAAAATTTGCGTATTCGCCGGCGCACGTAATGGCTATTGGCCATGATCAGGTCGGGCCGGCTAGCGCTTGCCCGATCCCAGATCCGCAAACGCGGGGCGACCATCGAGAGGAAAAGTCTGGCACCACGTCCGCCGGCACCAGCATAGGCGTGATACTGGTCCCAAATATAGCGCATCGGTGAATGGCAATAGGTGACGTGCACTGCATCCGGTCGAGTGATCACGCCCTTAGCCGGCCCCGCCTCGGACGAAATGACCAGATCATAGGCGCTGAGGTCGAGCTCCTCTAGCGCGCGTGGCATCAAAGATAGGTATTTCTGGTAGTGCTTGCGCGCGCCCGGCAGCTTCGCAATACTGGTGGTGAAGATCCGGTGACGCTTAAGCACGCTCGACAAGGCGTCAGGGTCAACGACGTGCGTATAGATGTCGGCCTGTGGATAGAGCTCGCAGATCCGCTCCAGCACCCTTTCGCCGCCCCGCATGGTGACCAGCCAGTAATGGATGATGGCGACGCGCGGCGGGGTCGACGGCAAAGGAGGCGCTGCATTATCCATGATCGGGTTAGCGCGAACCACGGGCAGCGAGCACCGCAGGGATCGTCATCGCCATAATCTTGAGATTCAGCCCGATAGAGCGATTTCGCGAATAAGCGACGTCTAGCGCCACACGCCGACGATAGGTAGTGTCGCTCCGGCCGCTGACCTGCCACAGTCCGGTAATCCCAGGTTTAACGCGACAATAGTGGCTAAACCGCCGACCGTAACGGGCAATCTCTGCGACCACGATCGGGCGTGGGCCGACCGCGCTCATCGTGCCGTTGATAAGGTTGAAGAACTGGGGTAGCTCATCGAAGCTACTTTTGCGTAGGAAACTGCCGAGCGCGGTAATGCGTGGGTCGTTGCGCAGCTTATGATCGCGCTCCCACTCCGCCCGCGCCGCGAGATCCTCCTCAAGCAGGCGGGCGAGCCGTTCCTGCGCATCCACCACCATGGTACGAAATTTGAAGCAGGCGAAGCTGCGACCATTGTGCCCGATACGCTGCTGAACAAAAAAAATCGGGCCAGGATTGGTCACATAAATCAGGATCGCCAAGACGATTAGCAGCGGGGAGAAGACGGCAAGCGCGGCCACACCGATGGTAAAATCAAAAATGCGCAACGAATATTCGCCCGCACCGGCATGATTGGCGCCCCCCAAAACTTGAGGAGAGGATTGCACAACTGACATACAATCTCTTTTTTCCAACGCGGATATCGCAACGTGACGCTACAGCTCGCCATGCGGATAGCAGAACGGCTATTAGTGAATAGCCCCATAAAAGTGTATATATCCCTTATTTGGACATATTTGTGGCAATTAATATCCGCTTGGCTTGCGTATCAATGGTCTGAGGCAAGTGGTAAATTGGGTGTGCGCGTCGTCCGTCGGAGCGGGAACACCGACTGGCGCGTCTGGGATGCCGATTCCGGCGGGCGCGGTTCACTCGAAGGTATCGACCGGCGCGTCGCAGCTGGGCCGTCTCGAACGTCCTGGGACTGAGCCGGCGACAATACTTCGTCGATGCGCGCGGGAACCGATGCTTCCGCAATTGGGACACCGGCCGGTGCAGCGATTTCAGCTATCAGCGCAGCGGGGTCTGCGACCACGATGGGCACCGCTTCCGGCGGAGCCTTGGTGATCATATCATAGCCGAAGGTTGAGTGGCCCGGCGGGCGATAGAAGACGTGATGGCCGATGATGCCGATCTTGGCGAGTTGCGGTGCCCAAGCGGGGAAGACCGCAAGCGTATGGTAGTGCGTTGCCTGTCCCGCCTCCGCCGAGGTCACGCCGTTGAGCACCGAGGTCGCTACCGCGGTAGCGATCGCCCAGCCCGAAGCACTCGGCACCCGGCGAGCCGAACCGTCACACGCGAAACTGAATTGGCACCCGGTGGGGCGTTCGGCACCCTGATAGACCACTTCGCAGATTGTCTTGGGGTACCGCGGGTTGCGTAGCCGGTTGAGCACCACTTGGGCGACTGCACGCTGCCCCGCCATCGGCTCGCTCGCCGCTTCGTAATAGACCGCGGCGGCAAGACATTTGGTAGCGTCCGCGAGGCTGGCGCCCAGCCATTGCGCGACGAAGGGCGGCGCGATCGGGTTGGAGCCGCGGCTGACCGGCAGCGCGAGGTTGCGCGCCATGGCGTCATCGGGATCTAGCTTAAGGACCGCATTTGGCAGAAACTGCTCGATCGGCACGTCGTCGATGGGATCGCCGTCATAGCTTACCTGCTGCTGAACCGGCCGCGGTCGTGTGTTGATTACCCCCGCCATATCTGGCTCATCGTTCAGAATCAGCACTAACGCCGCGCCGACGCCCGCGATCATCAGGACCATGACTAGGATCCAGAGCACCGATTTCTGTGATTGCGCTAAACCCACTCGGGAACCTCCGACGCGCCCCATAGCTACCACGCAGCCGTCTGCCCAATGATATGTCGTTCGATTGTCGCATTTGGCGATAGGAGCGGACCAATATGAGACGGTAATCGTGGCCGCAGGACACCTCGCCTCTCACCGCGAAGTCCGCTATGCAACAGCCTTCATCCGTGGAGATCGGTCGCGCATGACAATGTTACTGCCATGATAGCGCTGGGCATCTTCTGGCTGTTGTTCGTCCTTGCCGCCATCATGCCGCTGCAGTGGAGTCTGACGCTGCTTTTTGTGTCGTTGGCGTTTGGCTCCATGACCGTTGTACCAGGCTCGATCAACATCCTGCCCTATGTCGCGTTGTCGCCGTTGGTCGTCGCCAAGGTCATTCTAACCACACGCAATACGACCAATCTGTGGGACGGGCTGTTCAACTGGCGCAGGCTGGGCCTGCTAACCGCGTTCATCGTCATTGCAATGATCGTTACCTATTCCGCGCCTTACCTGTTCCGGGGCGTCCCGGTCATGGGACTCAATGTAGCGCGCCTGACACCGCTCGAGTTTGGTTCAGGCAATGTTACCCAACCGTTGTACCTTAGCATGTCGTTTCTGCTGTGCGTCGCGCTGTACATACTGATGCTTGCGCCGACCGGCCCGGCGATGCTGGCCACGGCGTTGCTTGCCGGCTCATCGATGGCTGTCGTGTCGGGACTGATGGACATGGCAACGGCGGGAACCTCACTGCTCGCGCCGCTGCGCACTGCGTCTTATTCCATTCTCGAAGGCGCAGAAGTTGTGAACACTAGGCGGGTCATCGGTTTTAACACCGAAGCTTCCAGTTTCGGTGCCCTGTCACTTTCGTTCGCTTCGATCCTGATGTTCGTGTCGCCCGCGTCGTGGCTGGGCGGCAGGGTGCGCTGGCTGCAAGGGGGGCTAATCGCCGCATTGCTGACGATGACCATCCTGTCGACCAGCTCGTCCGCCTATCTTGGCTTGATCGTGCTAGTCCTCCTGTACCTGTTCCGGCTTGCCTTGCTGCTAATCACGCCCCGCACGGGTCGCGACCGGAGCCAGTCGGCTCTGTCGCTTCTGACACTGGTGATGGCGGTGTTGCTCGGCGGTGCCTATCTAATTGCACGTCCCGCTGTCCTCGATGGACCCATCGCAGTCGTCAACAACACGCTGCTGGAAAAGAGCAGCAGTGATTCGGCGGACGAACGCTCGTCTTGGAACCAGGTTAGCCTGCGCGGCTTCGTCGCCACGGGCGGCTATGGCGTCGGCGTTGGTTCGACCCGCACATCGAGCTGGCTGGTGGCTGTGCTCAGCAGCACCGGAGTCCTTGGCGCGCTAATGCTGTTCGCATTCCTCGTACGCGGGATGCTGGTCTATCTGCCGCGCACCAACCCCGTACTACGGTTTTCTGCAATTGGCGTGCGTTACACCTTCATTATTGTGCTGGTTCCCGCGGCCGTGGCAGGCACGTTGGTCGATTTCGGCATCTTCAACGCGTTTTTCTTCGCGGTCATGGCCGCAACGCCGAAATTGCTGAACGCAACCCGCCCCCCCGCCGTGAAGCGCGCGGCCCCGGTTCGCAGGGTTCCAGCCCTAGCAGCACGCGTCTAGAACAGAGGACACGATTTCCGATGGCTAATCTGGCCCTTCCCACCACCCGCGGAATCTTAACCCTGTGCCTCGTCACCGTCTGGTTTGCGCTGAGTGGCCAATCGCAGCGTCATTTGCCGATGACACGACTGGATCTGCACAACTACAAGTTGACCTTCGACGAGCCTTTTGACCGGCTGGACGTATCGCCTTGGGGCCCTGGCACCCGCTGGATTGCGCATACACCTTGGGCTGGCGACTTCGGCGATGCCCAGTTCAGCGATCCTGGGCCCGACACGCCCTTTGCGATCAATCGCGGTATCCTCACCATCACCATGAAGCGCCGTAACGGCAAGTGGACGGGCGGCCTGTTAGCGTCGATCGATGGCAAGGGTAAGGGCTTTGCTCAAACCACCGGTTATTGGGAGATGCGCGCCAAGCTGCCCAGCGGCAACGGCGTATG
>Ga0308169_10003156_pt1 | contig 16328 bp, 11 predicted proteins | sample PhyBR1_2_FD_202139 | JGI IMG/M metagenome (GOLD analysis project Ga0308169, IMG submission 202139) | Phyllosphere microbial communities from UC Gill Tract Community Farm, Albany, California, United States - DLSLSB.R1 | ecosystem: Host-associated > Plants > Phyllosphere > Unclassified | place... | reverse complement strand
TCAAGGTGTCCAGATCTTTCAGGGAGGCGAACTGGACCAGGGTTTCCGTGTCCAGCTTGGAGGAGTCGGCCAGCACCACAATGCGGCGTGCCGACTGGACGAAGGCTGCCTTGACGGCCGCTTCTTCAGGATCGGGAGTGCTGACGCCAAAGGTGGCGTGGATGCCATTGGTACCGATGAACGCGATGTCCGGGCGGATGCGGGCCACAGCGTCTACCGTTGCCTGTCCCACCGCCACCTGGGTAATCCCGCGTACCCGGCCGCCCAGGATCTGCAGGGCAATGCCGGGGACGGTGGAGAGGCTGCTGGCGATAGGCACGGCGTGGGTGATGACCACCAGTTCGTGCTCCGGCCCGGCTCCGTCGGAAGGTTCGACGGCGGTGCGCCGCGCCAGCATATCCGCCAGCACCTCGGTGGTGGTGCCGCCGTCCATGAGGACACTCACAGGCGAGTTCCGGGGGATCAGGGCAAGGGCCGCTTCGGCGATGCGCATTTTCTGGTCAGGCCGTTGGATGGCCCGCGCGGTGACGCTTTCCTCGGTGGTGCTGAACCGGTCAGCCGCCACCGCGCCCCCATGGACCCGGCGGACAGTGCCCGCGTTTTCGAGGGCGGCAAGGTCGCGGCGGACGGTCTCTGTGGTGATGCTGAAGCGCTCAGCGAGCAGGGTCACGCTGACCCGGCCATTGCCGGCTACAAGCTCGGCAATCTTTTGCTGGCGCTCCTCGGCGAACACGTACCCTCCATTGCGTAACTACTCTGGTGACTTAGATCACTCTGATGTTGAGTTACTTGACTTTATCTTTGGTTGTGTTGGTTTGTCAATGGAAACCCACATGAAACAAAGTCGCCTTTTTGATGGGTTGAAAGATCCTTTGGCCGCACAGAAAAGCCGGGCTGGACGCGTGATGGTCCAGCCCGGCTTTTCGGGTTCATCCGTGGCTCCGGGACTCCCCGGTCGCTGTTCGGCTCTAAGTTAGATGCCGCCGTCGCGGCTTTCGTGGCGGGTGATGCGTTCGCCGGTATTGGGGTCGATCACCGAGCGGGACTCGCTCACCCGGCGGCTGCGGCCCGGCGAGGCGAGGATAAGTGAAGCGATCAGCCCGATGACGCCCACTGCTATCAGGATGTAGCCCACCAGCTGCTGATCCACGAACGGAATCAGTCCCGGGGCCACGGCCCAGGCGAGGATGGCGCCCAGGGCGATGAGGAAGATTGACGAACCGATTCTCATGACTTGCTCCTTTGTCCGCGACCTGCGCGGCGCTGGTAGGGCGTAACGGGAAGGTGGTGCGTACTACGAAAGCTAAGCCTGCTGTCTGTTATGCGTCACGCTACCTCCCGGCCATTGCGGTTTCAACGACCCTGCCCTTGGCCGCGGCGCCGTCTTTTAGGCTTGACCAGTGGAAACAGTTGTGTGGTCCAAGCCCGAAGGCCAGCGTGAGGGCACTCCGTTGCTGGTGATGATGCATGGCTACGGAACGGACGAGTCGCGGATGGTGCGCCTCTTCGAGTTCCTGCCCCAGGAATTCACCTTCGCCGCCCTGCGCGCCCCAATGCCCATTGGGGACCACTGGGGGTGGTTCCTGCTGGACTACTTCCTGGCGAATGACTTCGCCGACGTCATCGCAGCTGGCAACTCTGTGCGGGCATGGATCAGTTCGGTAAAGGACCAGCACAGCAGCGTCACGCTGATGGGGTACTCCCAGGGCATGGCCATGGCCACCACGCTCCTGCGCCTGCACCCGGAGGACTACAAGGCAGTGGTGGGACTTTCCGGCTTCGTGCTCAACAATGAGCTCCTCTCCGTAATGGATTCCTTCGAGGCCAAACCGCCTTTCTTCTGGGGGCGGGACAAGGCGGATCTGGTCATAAACGAGGATGCGGTGGCCTACACCGCCGAATGGCTGGAAAAAAACACGCTCCTGACGGCGCGGACCTACCCGGGGATGGGGCATGCGATGTCCAAAACCGAGATGGTGGACGTCAGCGCTTTCCTGCGCCACTACGTGCTGCGGACCCCGCCGGAAATTGCCTAGACAGCGATAAAAAACAGTTGCAAGTCAAATCTGCAAGCGCTTACACTCGTCTACGGCCATGATCGGTCCTGCAGTGGGCGGACAAGGAAGTGATACTGCGCGTCTCTGGCGCAGCAGAGCTTCCTTTCGGCTGCCCGGCAGGGCTACTGTCCGCAACCCGAGAGGACACCGCACTGCCGATGACGCAAGAAACTGCAGCTGATACCGCCGCCTGGACCGGCGCCGCAGCAATCCTGTTTGACCTGGATGGAGTGCTGACGCCTACGGCCACCGTGCACGAACGGGCCTGGCAGGAACTGTTTGACGGATACCTGGCCTCACAGCCCGGTGCCTCCCCATACCGCGAGAGCGACTATTTCGACCACATCGACGGAAAGCCCCGCTTCGACGGCGTCCGCGACTTCCTGGCCTCCCGCGGGATCACCCTGCCGGAAGGCCCGCTGGAGGACGACCCTGCCCACGACACCGTCCACGGCCTGGGCAACCGGAAGAACGCGGTCTTCAATGACATCGTGAGCGCCGGCGTCGAACCGTTCGAAGGCTCGGTGCGCTTCCTCCAAGCCACGCTTGACCGCGGACTCAAGGTCGCCGTCGTCTCCTCCTCCCGCAACGCACCCGCCGTATTGAAGGCAGCCGGGCTCAGCCGGCACTTCGACGTCGTGGTGGATGGGGTGGTGGCTGCGGAGCAGGGCCTGCCCGGCAAACCAAGCCCGGCCACCTACGAATACGCCGCGAAGCTGCTGGACCTGTCCAGTTCCGAGTGCGTGGTGGTGGAGGACGCCGTGTCCGGCGTGCAGGCAGGACAGGCGGGATCTTTCCATTCGGTTATCGGCGTGGACCGGGGAGCCGGGCGGCAAACGCTGCTCGATGCCGGCGCCACCCTGGTAGTCAACGATCTTCAGGAACTCATCCCCTAATTCGACGCCCGGAACCGGTGTTGCCCCTTCCCCGCGGCAACACTGCTGCTTCCCCCGGCAGCGCCCCATCCGGTTACAGCAGTTTCCCCGAATACTCCATGCCGGCCAGCCGGCAGCACCAGCAAGGCCAGAAGGACCCCGACCATGGCACTTATCACCGCGGACCGCGAACGGTTCCCCGACACCCCCTGGCAACTCGTTGAGACCCGCTACGAAGCCGACAATGCGGGCACGCTCGAGACCCTGTTTGCCCTTGGCAACGGACACCTGGGTATCCGCGGCGCGCACTGGGCGGCGGCGGACGCGGAGTTGCCGGGCAGCTTCATCAACGGGTTGCACGAAATCTGGGATATCAAGCACGCCGAAAACGCGTTCGGATTTGCCCGGACGGGACAGCGCATCCTGTACATCCCGGACGCCAACAACTTCACCATCATGGTGGACGGGGAAAGCCTCAGCCTGGCCGAAACCGAGGTCCTGGACTACCGGCGGACCGTGGATTTCTGCACGGGGATCTATGAATGTCGTATCACCTGGCAGTGCCGGTCCGGTGCAACGGTTACCACCACTGAGCGGCGGGCCGTGGGCTTCGCCTCCCGCGGCAGCCTTGCCATCTCGCTGGAAGTGGCCACGGACCGGCAGGTTTCCCTGGACGTCACCTCATCCGTGATCAACCGCCAGGACCAGCCGGTGGAAGACCACTCTGTGCACGATCCCCGCCGTGCCGGCCGCCACGCCGGTCGGGTGCTGCTGCCCGTGAGGCTCGACGGCGGCGACGGCTCCCTGCGCCTGTCCTGGGAAGCGGCGGAGTCCAAACAGCGGGTGGGTATCGCCGTGGACCACTGGACCTCACCCGGGCACCAGCCGTTCGAGACCCTGGTGGACCAGGACGACAGCAGTGTCCGTTACGTCCTTGCGGTTGACGCCGATGAACCGTTCCGCCTGGAGAAGAGCGTCAGCTACGCCGCGGGCCCCGCCATCCAGGACCCGGACATCGACTCAGCCGCAGTGGCAGAAGAAGCGCTCCGGCCGGTCAGTGAGGTCTTTGCTGAAAGTGAAGCGCACTTCCGCAGCTACTGGGCTACATCCGACATTGTGGTGGAGGGCGGCCGGCCCGGGCTGCAGCAGGCCGTCCGCTGGAACCTGTTCCAGCTGGCACAGGCCACGGCGCGTGCCGATGTTGCAGGCATCCCTGCGAAGGGCGTAACGGGTTCGGGCTATGAGGGGCACTACTTCTGGGACCAGGAGGTGTACCTGCTGCCGTACCTTACCTACACCAATCCCGACGGCGCCCGGCAAGTCCTTGAATTCCGGCACGGCATGCTTCCCGAGGCCAGGATCCGCGCCAAGGAACTGAGCATGGATGGCGCCTTGTTCCCATGGCGCACCATCAACGGGCTCGAAGCCAGCGCCTACTACGCCGCCGGCACGGCCCAGTTCCACATCGCGGCCGCCATCGCCTTCGCCACCAACAGGTACCTCTGGGCCACCGGCGACACCGCGTTCCGGGACGGTATGGGCGCCGAGTTGCTGATCGAGACTGCCCGGATGTGGATCTCCCTGGGCTTCTTCGGCAAGGACGGGCTCTTCCACATCCACGGCGTGACCGGACCGGACGAGTACACCGCCGTGGTCAACGACAACCTGTACACAAACGTCATGGCCCGCTTCAACCTGCGCGCAGCCGCCGCCCTTGAGCACGCGGGCATTACGCAGGAGGAACGCCAGCTGTGGGAGGCTGCGGCCAAACGGATGAACCTGCCGTTCGACGAGCGCATGCAGGTGCACTCCCAGGACAACGACTTCATGACCCTGGAGGCGTGGGACTGGACCACGCCTCGGTCCAAGTACCCCTTGCTGCTGCACTTCCACCCGCTGGTGATTTACCGGCACCAGGTCCTGAAGCAGGCGGACACCGTGCTGGCCATGTTCCTGCAGTGGCAGGACTTCACGCCCCAGGAGAAACACCGGGCCTTCGACTTCTACGACCCCCTCACCACCGGTGACTCCACGCTGTCTGCCTGCGTGCAGGGGATCATGGCGGCGGAGGTGGGTTACTCACGGGAAGCGCTGGAGCACTTCACCAACGCCGTGTTCATTGACTTGGACGACACCCACGGCAACACCATCGACGGTGTCCACATTGCCTCCACAGGGGGAGTGTGGAGCTCGCTGGTATGCGGGTTCGCCGGCATGCGTGACCAGGGCCGCGCGCCCTTCTTCGATCCGCGCCTGCCCGCGGAGTGGGAGGGACTGGCCTTCCACCTCATAATCCGCGGCCGCCTGCTGCTGGTCCGGCTTGCGGCCGGTTCCATCACCCTCAGCGTGCAGGAGGGCGCACCGCTGGAGGTTGACGTCCGGGGGCAGCTCTTCATGGTGGGCGGCGACCCGGTGCAGGTACCGCTGGAACCGGTTGCCGAACCGGAACCCACGGTGTTCCCCAGCGGACTGCCGACGGCGAGCATCCCGGTGGTCGTGAGCGGCAACAGCTGACGCTTGGCTGCTAACCCGCCAGGAGGGTGGTTGCTTCCTGGCGGGTGGTGCCGGAGTCTTGGATGCCGTCGGCGATGTGGGCCAGCTCGGAGGGGATGTCGCGTCCTTTTTTGCGCATGGCGGTGGCCCAGAGGCGGCCGGCGCGGTAGGAGGAGCGGACCAGGGGTCCGGACATGACGCCGAGGAAGCCGATTTCTTTTGCTTCGTGCTGCAGGTCCACGAATTCCTGGGGTTTGACCCAGCGGTCCACGGGCAGGTGCCGTTCGGAGGGGCGCAGGTACTGGGTGATGGTGATCAGGTCGCAGCCGGCGGCGTGGAGGTCGCGGAGGGCCTCGGAGATTTCGTCGCGGGTTTCGCCCATGCCCAGGATGAGGTTGGATTTGGTGACCATGCCGTGGTTGCGGCCCTGGGTGATGACGTCCAGGGAGCGGTCGTAGCGGAACGCGGGGCGGATCCGCTTGAAGATCCTGGGTACGGTTTCGACGTTGTGCGCGAAGACTTCGGGTTTGGAGTCGCAGATCGCTTCGATGTGCCCGGGGTTGCCGGAGAAGTCCGGGATGAGCAGTTCGACGCCGGTGCCGGGGTTCAGTTCGTGGATCTTGCGGACGGTTTCGGCGTAGAGCCAGACGCCTTCGTCTTCGAGGTCGTCGCGGGCCACGCCGGTGACGGTGGCGTAGCGCAGTTGCATGGATTGGACGGAGCGGGCCACCTTGGTGGGTTCGAACCGGTCCAGGGGTGAGGGTTTGCCGGTGTCGATCTGGCAGAAGTCGCAGCGGCGGGTGCATTCGGAGCCGCCGATCAGGAAGGTGGCTTCCTTGTCTTCCCAGCACTCGAAGATGTTCGGGCAGCCGGCTTCTTCACAAACGGTGTGGAGGCCTTCTTTTTTGACCAGGTTCTTCAGGCCGACGAATTCCGGGCCCATCTGGACCTTGGCCTTGATCCATTCCGGCTTGCGCTCCACCGGAACCGCAGCATTACGCTGCTCGATCCGCAGCATCTTCCGGCCTTCAGGTGCCAATGTCACAGTAGAGCTCCTTCAGGGCTCGAAACCAATGCTTCTTCATGTTTGCGGAATTCCGCCACGAACCGGTCCACGATATCCGCGGGCCGGACGTCCTGCCCTGTCTCCAGGGACATGGTGGTCACGCCGGCGTCGGTAATGCCGCAGGCGATGATCTGGCCGTAGGGTGCCAGGTCGTTGCTGCAGTTGATGGCCACGCCGTGCATGGTGACGCCGTTCAGGACGCGGATGCCGATGGCGGCGATCTTGCGGTCCGGGCCCTTGGCGTCGGCCTTGACCCACACGCCGGCGCGTCCCTTAATGCGTTCTGCCTTGATGCCGTAATCCGCCATGACCGTGATCATGATGTCTTCGAGGCGCTCCACATAGTCGCGGATGCCGGAGCGGTTTTTCAGCTTCAGGATGGGGTAGGCCACCAGTTGTCCAGGGCCATGCCACGTAAGCTTGCCGCCGCGGTCCACCGGGACCACCGGCGTGCCGTCGAACGGGCGCTCGTGGTCCTCCGTGAGCTTGCCGGCCGTGTAGACGGCGGCGTGCTCCAAAAGCAGGACTGTACTGGGGGCAACTCCGGCGACGACTTTGTCATGGAGTTCGCGCTGGACATCCCAGCCGTCCATGTAATCAACGAAGTCGGGGGCAAGACCCAGCTGTGAAAACTCAAGAGTCATGGCATCCAGCTTAGACCCCGGAGCCTCGCCCGCCCGGTTTAGTGTCCAAGCTCACCGATGCCCCGATTGTGACTGCCGCAGCCGGGGCTGTGGATAACTTCTGCAGCGGGGCTGAAACTCCGCTAGACATGGACCATGGATGATGCAGAGGCCCCGGAGGTCCCCGGCTACGACGTCGGCCGACTGCTGGGCAGGGGCGGCAGCGCGGACGTTTGGCTGGCCAGGGAGGAACGGACGGGCGGGTTTGTCGCCCTAAAGTGCTTCCGCGCCCCCGGCGGCAGGGCACAGGACAGCAGCGGAAGGTTCGGAGCGGCCATTACCGAGGAGGAGATGCGGCGGGAGATCCGCATCCTTTCGGTCCTGGACCACCAGCACTTGATCAAGGCGCACGACGCTGTGGGCGTAGGGGACCCCGGCAGCGGCACGGCGTTGACCATGGAATATGCTGCCGGCGGCTCTTTGGCGCAGTTGGTGGCCGTGCGGGGCAGGCTCAGCGTAGGGGAGACCATCACCGTCCTGACGCCCATTGCACAGGCCTTGGGCTACCTGCACGGCAGAGGCTTTACCCATTCGGATGTCTCGCCGGGGAACGTGCTGTTCACCGGGCAGGGCAAACCGATGCTGTCCGATGTCGGCGTTGCCCGGATGCTCGGCGATCCGGGCAGCCCGGATTCCGCCGGGACGCCCGGTTTCCTTGACCCGACGCCGGTTGATGCCGTCCGCGCAGGCCTCCAGCCGGAGCGCGACGTCTACGCCGCTGCCGCCTTGGGGTGGTTCTGCCTGACAGGTGTTGCGCCCGGGCGCACGGCCGACCGTCCGCCGTTGTCCCTCCTGGTTCCCGATGTCCCCAAGGATCTCGCCGCAGTCTTGGAGGCGGGACTGAACGAGGACCGGCGGTTGCGCCCGAACGCGCTTGCATTGGCTACAGCCGTCTACCGAAGCGCCGAGCCGCAGCCGGTGGACCTTTCCGACGCTGTCCACCCCACTGTCCTGCCTGAGCTGCTGACGCGCCGTCATGTTGTGCCTGAACCACGCGGGGCCGGCTTCCGGACCAGGCTCCAGGCTTGGCGCCGCCGTCTTGCGACGTCCCGGTGGCACGGCGCTTCACCCAACCAGTCTCCGCCTGCGAGGCTTGCCGCTGCCGGGCCAGGAGGGAAACACGCTGACCGAACCGTTGTCCTGCGGAGGAGGGTGCTCTTGCGGGCTGTCCTGCCAATCGTGGCTGCGGCAGCGGGCGGGATGTGGTGGCTGTCAGCCGCCGGACAGCCACCGTGGCCGGGGACCGCCGCAACCGGTTCGCTGCCGGCAACCGCAGGCCCCATTGAAGAGATTGAGGATGGCGGAACCTCAGCCGCTGCACTAATTGTTGATGCCCGGCAGCAGGCCCAGGCAGCCGATCCCGCCGTTGCCGTGCAGGGCCTGTCAACGCTGCGGGACTATGCCTTCAGTAGCGGCCGGTTTGACCTGCTTGCCGATGTGAACGCACCGGGCTCGGCTGCCGCTGCCGCCGATGAGCGCATTGCGGCGGAGCTCCGCCCTTCGGGGCACCGCCTGGCCGGATTCACCAGCACGCTCTCCGGCGTGGCAGCGGAAGAGGGCGCAACCGAGGCCCGCGCAGTTGTCCAGGTGACGGCTGCCACCTCCGCCTACAGCACGATGAATACGGAGAACAACGTGCTGGCGGCAGGGGCACCCAGCGATCCTCGGCAGCTTCGGCTTCTCCTGGTGTCGGTGGACGGCCAGTGGCGGGTCAGTGACATCCTTCCCGGGACAACCCTGGAATCCAGTGCATCGGCCATGGAGCCGGCCCGGTGAGGGCTGCCGGCTGAGGCTAGGCCGCAACGTCCTTGCCTGCTGCGTCCTTGCCTGCTACCCAGCGGCAGGCAGCTTCCAGGCTCCCGTGCTGCCACTGGAACCCGGCGGACGACAACACCGCAGGCTCCATCCGCTGGCTGTACAGGAGGAGCTCTTCCCCAAGGCCGGGCATCACAGTGCGCAGTAGAGGGGCCGGTACCCTCATGACGGCCGGCCGGTGCAGGGCGCGGGCCAACGCCGCGACGATGGTGTTGACGTCCGCCTGCCCGGGTGCCGCCACATTGACCGGGCCCGAGACCGCAGAGTCGAGGAGGAAGAGGAAGGCGGCGGAAACGTCCGGAAGCGTGACCCAGGGCCAGAACTGGCGGCCGTCGCCAAAGGGGCCGCCGACGCCCAGCCGCAGCAGTGGAAGCAGCTTGCCCAGCGCTCCGCCCGAACGGCTGAACACCACTCCCGTGCGGGGCGTCACCACGCGTACCCCTGCCGGGGCCATCAGGGCAGCGTGCTCCCATTCAACGCAGATCTGCGCCAGCGTTCCGGAGCCTGCAGGTGCGTCCTCGCGGAGGACGGTATTGCCGGCATCGCCGTAGTATCCGGAGCCTGATTGGCTGATGAAGGTTGCCGGCGGGGTATCCAGTTGCGCCATCGCCTGCACCAGCGTCCTGGTGGGGCCTAAACGGGAACTGAAGAGCTCCTCCACCCGCTTCCGCGTCCAGGGTTTGTCGCCAATGCCGGCACCGGAGAGGTTGACCACGGCATCAGCGCCGGCAAGCGCCGAGGGGTCCAGGACACCCGCCGCCGGATCCCAGCGGACCTCAGCGGCGCCGGCCGGGGGCCTGCGGACCAGGGTCACCACGGTGTGGCCGGCATCGCGGAAGGCTGCGGACATGGAGGTGCCGATGAGCCCGGAGGCGCCGGCCATGACGATGTGCATGGTCCATCACACCACGCCAGCGCGGGTTGTGTATCTCCCGCTGGGCAAGGGAGGGGTTGACTATGATCGAACGATGACCTCTTCGAGCTACTTCCGTTTCCCGCATTTGCACGGCGATCTGGTCACTTTTGTGGCCGAGGACGACGTGTGGATTGCGCCCTTGGACGGCGGCCGCGCCTGGCGCGTTTCGTCGCTCCAGCTGCCCGCCCGCAACCCGCGCTTCACCCCCGACGGCAAGCGGCTGGTGTGGACGGTTGTGCAGGGAGCGGCTCCGGAGGTTGTTTCCGCGCAGGTGGACGGCGGCGGGTACAGGCAGCTCACCTACTTCGGCCACAGCACGACCAAGGTTAAGGGCTTCACCGCGGGCGGTGCCGTGGTGGTCACCAGCGCCTTCCGCCAGGCTGAAAGCCGGCACACCCACGCCTACAGCGTTCCCCTCGAGGGCGGCTGGGCGCAGGAGCTTCCGTATGGTCCCGTGGAGTCGGTGGCGTACGGGTCCGAGGTCGGAGATGAACGTCCCGTGGTGCTGGCCAGCGTCCTGTCCCGCGAACCGGCGTGGTGGAAGCGGTACCGTGGCGGAACGGCGGGAAAACTGTGGATCGACCGCGACGGCAACGGTGAGTTCGAGCGCCTCCTGCCGGACCTTGACGGCAACTTGACCGATCCCCTCTGGGTGGACGGCCGGATCGCCTTCCTGTCCGACCATGAGGGGTACGGCAATCTGTACTCGGTACTCCCCGACGGAAAAGACCTGCGCCGGCACACCGACCACCAGGACTTCTATGTCCGGCACGCCGCCAGCGACGGCAAGCGGGTGATCTTCGAATCCGCCGGTGAACTCTGGGTCCTCCCTGACCTCGGCTCGGAGGCGGTCAAGCTGGACATCACCCTTGGCTCCGCTTCCCAGACCAGGCGCCCTGCCCTCCTCGACGCCGTCAAGCACCTGGGTTCCGTGGCGCCGGACACCGCCGGTTCCGCCAGCGCTGTGGAGACGCACGGCACCATCCACTGGCTGCGGCACAAGGACGGGCCTTCGCGCATCATCGAGGCCACACCGGGCGTCCGCGGCCGGCTGCCCAGGCCCCTCGGCGACGGCCGGGTGGCCTACATCGCCGACCACGACGGTGTTGAAGCGCTGCACATCAAGGACATTGCCGCGCCGGTTCCGCACGCCACTGCCCACGTGCAGGCAAAGACCAGTGCTGCCGACGCCGCCCCAGGCACCGTCTCCGAAGCTCCGGCTTCCCCGGACACGGAACAGCCGGCCCCGGAAACCGTCAGCCTGCCCCAACCGGTTCCCGCGTCCGGAGCAGCGGTCCTGGCAGGAACCGCCCACGTTCGTGCGGACGACGAACAGCAGGCCGACGTTGCACCGCCCGCGACCGCTCCCGCAGCCGAGGCTGAAGCGCCGGCGCAGGCCACCGGCATCACCGTCCCCACCCCGGCGCGACCCAGCTCACTGGAAGCAAGCCCGGACGGCCGATGGGTTGCCTTGGGTACATCCTTCGGCGACGTGTACGTAGTGGACACCCGCAGCGGAGACCTCAGCCAGGTGGCAAGCATCGGAGAAGGCAGTATTTCCGAACTTGCATGGTCGGCGGATTCCCGCTGGCTGGCCTGGTCCGAACCGGTCACGTCGTTCGGTTCGCGCAGCCGGCTGCGCCTCGCCACGGTGGAGCAGCTCGACGCCGAGCCCGTGGATGTCACCGACGGCCGCTTCCGCGACTCCTCACCGGCCTTCACTCCGGACGGAAAGTTCCTCGCCTTCCTGTCCAACCGCAGCTTCGACCCCGTGTACGACGGGCACTCCTTCGACCTCTCCTTCCCCAGCCCCATCAAGCCCTATCTGGTGGCACTCGCGGCAGAGACGCCGTCGCCCTTTGGTCCTTCGGTTGATCCCGCAGGCGCGGAGCCGGAAACGGCGGCGGATGAAGCTGACTCAGGCCAGGCGGGGGAGACCGGCATTCCTGCCGTCCAGGTGGACGCCGAGGGCCTGGCCCACCGGGTGATCGGTGTCCCGGTCCCGCAAGGCAACTACAGCTCCCTGGAAGCCGTGGACGGCGCGCTCCTCTGGCTCAATTCCGTCCTGGCCGGTGTCACCGGCGACGGAAAAGCGAGCCAGGAGGACAAGGATGCCCGCCCCAGCCTGGTCCGCTACGACATCGCGCGGCGTAAGCAGACCACCCTGGTGGATTCGGTGGACAGCTTCCGGCTGTCCGGGGACCGGAGCAAGGTGGCGGTGGTTTCGGACAAACAGGTGACCGTTGTTCCCTCGGATGCCAAGGCGGACGAGGAATCCGGCAAGTTGGTCAAGGTGGACCTGGGCCGCATCCGCGTCCTGCTGGATCCACTCAGCGTCTGGGGACAGGCCTTCGACGAAGCCTGGCGCCTGCAGCGCGACTTCTTCTGGACCGAGGACATGGCCGGGCAGGACTGGGACTCCATCCACACCCGCTACCGCCCCATCGTGGAACGGCTCGGTTCCCATGACGACTTGGTGGACCTGCTGTGGGAGCTGCACGGCGAGCTGGGAACCTCCCATGCCTACGTGCGCCCCGCCGCCGTCACCGAACGCGGCAGCCGCGGGCAGGGCCGGCTCGGTGCCGACCTCGCCCACACCGCCAATGGCTGGGAAATCACCCGGATCCTTGCCGGCGAATCCTCCGACCCGCTGGCCACCTCGCCGCTCACCAGGCCCGGCGTGGGCGCCAAGGCCGGGGACGTCCTGCTGGCCGTCGACGGCGTCCCGCTGTCCGAAAACGTCACCCCCGCCATGAAGTTGGTCGGCGCGGCCGGCCGGGCGGTGGAGCTGACCCTCCTCAACGGTCCGGGGCACGGTGCTGCCGAAGGCACCCAACGGCGGGTCGCCGTCGTGCCCGTCAAAGATGAAGAGCGCCTGCGCTACCAGGAATGGGTTGCCGGCAACCGCAGGACTGTCCGCGAGGCCTCCAACGGAACCTTCGGCTACCTGCACATCCCCGACATGATGGCCAACGGCTGGGCCCAACTGCACCGCGACCTGGATACGGAAACAGCCTTGGACGGCCTGATCGTGGACGTGCGCCGCAACCGCGGGGGCCACACGTCCCAGCTTGTGGCGGAACTGATCGGCCGCAAGGTCACCGGCTGGAGCATGCCGCGCGGGGAAAAGCCGCGGACCTACCCGCACCACGCGCCCCGTGGGCCCGTGATCATCCTGGCGGACGAATTTGCCGGCTCGGACGGCGACATCATCACCCAGGTGTCCAAGCTCCGCGGCATTGGTCCGGTGATCGGCACGCGCACCTGGGGCGGTGTGGTGGGCATCGACAACCGGTTCTCGTTGGCGGACGGCACCGGCGTCACCCAGCCCCGCTACGCCAACTGGTTCAGCGGCGGCGTGGGCTGGAACGTGGAGAACTACGGCGTTGATCCTGACATCGAGGTGACCTACCCGCCCCATGCCTACGCTGCCGGACGCGATCCGCAGCTCGAATATGGCATCGGGGCGCTGAAGGAAATGATCCAGGAACTGCCCACCGACCGCCCGCCGGCCCGTGCGGGCTACCGCAAGCTGTTGCCTTCGCCCCTGCCGGCCCGCCCGCAGGGAAGCTAGGAACGAAGAAAGGCCCTGCCCCTTCCGGGAAAACCGGAAGGGGCAGGGCCTTTTTTGTTCTGGGTGGCGGCCGGCGCCTTAGGACTGCAGCGTGGCGTCCAGGGTGATCTCGATGCCGGCCAGGGCCTGGGACACGGGGCAGCCCTTCTTGGCGGCCTCGGCAATGCGCTGGAACTCGTCCTCGGAGATGCCGGGGACGCGGGCGTTGAGGGTCAGGTGGCTGCCGGTGATGCCGGTGCCGGGCTGGAAGCCGACCTCTGACTTGGTGTTGACCTCTTCAGGGGTGAAGCCGGCCTGGCTGAGTTCGTGGCTGAAGGCCATGGAGAAGCAGGCCGAGTGGGCTGCGGCGATCAGCTCTTCGGGGCTGGTCTTGCCGCCGGCAGCTTCGGTGCGCGCCTTCCAGGTGACATCGAAGGTGCCCAGGCCGGAGCTGTCCAGGGTGGTGTTGCCCGAGCCCTCGGTCAGGCTTCCGGTCCATACGGTGTGGGCGTTGCGTGTTGTAGCCATGTCTCTCCTCAACGTCGATTCGATCCGGGTCCGGCAGCCGCTGCCGGGCCCGCCGTTTCCCATCCTAGGGATCAGGTTCCCCCGGTGCACGGATTGTCCGCTCTCAGAGGATTATGACCGGGGCGGCGTGCTGCCCGGTTACTGCCAGATGGTGGCGATGGCGACGTTGAGCAGGGCCAGGCCGCCGACGCCGTGGGCGAGTCCGGTGGAGACGGGCTGTCCGTTCTTGACCTTGCGTGAGCCGATGACCGCGAGGACTGCAACCACGACGGCGATGACGAACTTGATGCCCAGCTTGGCGTAGTTCGGATTCGAGTCCGGAAGGAACGGAAGGATGCCCATCATGGCGATGCCGGTGAGCAGCTGCAGGAAGGCGCCGTCACGCTGGCGCGGGTGCACGGTGGGTGTCCGCATCGTGGCGATCCAGTAGCCCACGATCATGGCGGCCCCGACGACATGCAGGAAGACCAGGATGTTGAAGAGAATGTTCATGGCTCCAGCTTAGCCAGTCAGTTCTACCGCCTGTAGCAAAGCCACGCAGGCCGGCTTGCCCGGTTGCCCGTTAAAGCGCGACGGCGGCGCGCGCCGCAGGTGGTCGTCCCACCGTTGGCGCCCGCCGCCGTCGTTCGTGGCTGGCTGTTACAGTCCCAGGTCGGCCTCGAACGCGCCCTCTTCCAGGCGTGCCTTCAGGGTCTGGAGGAACCGGCCTGCGTCCGCGCCGTCCACCAGGCGGTGGTCGTACGTCAGGGACAGGTACATCATGGAGCGGATGGCGATCGAATCGTCACCGTTCTCATCAGCAACCACCACGGGACGCTTGACGATGGCGCCGGTGCCCAGGATGCCCACCTGCGGCTGGTTGATGATCGGGGTGTCGAACAGGGCCCCCACCGAACCGATGTTGGTGATGCTGAAGGTACCGCCGGACAGTTCGTCCGGGCCGATCTTGCCGTCGCGGGTGCGGGAAGCGACATCGGCGATCTTGCCGGCCAGTCCGGCAAGGTTCAGGTTGCCGGCGTCGGCGATGACCGGAACCAGCAGGCCCTTGTCGGTGTCGACGGCGATCGCCAGGTGCTCGGCGTTGTGGTAGGTGATTTCCTGCTTTTCCTCGTCGTACGCAGCGTTGAGCTTGGGGTGCTGCTTGAGGGCCTCGGCCACGGCCTTGGCGATGAAGGGCAGGAACGTCAGCTTGGTGCCGTTCTGGGCCTGGAACGAGTTCTTTGCACGGGCACGCAGCTTGGCGACCTTGGTCATGTCGACTTCGTGGACCTGGGTCAGCTGGGTGGAGATTTCCAGGGACTCGCGCATGCGCCGGGCAATGACCTGGCGGATGCGGGGAGCCTTCTGGGTGGTACCGCGCAGTGAGGAAGCAGCTGCGCCGGATGCGGCCGGGGCGGCTGCGGACGGGGCTGCTGCGGACGGGGCTGCTGCCGGAGCGGCAGCAGGCGCGGCCTTGGCCTCAGCGGCGGCGATGACATCCTGCTTGCGGATGCGGCCGCCAACGCCCGTGCCGGAGAGCGAGGAGATGTCCACGCCGTGCTGGTTGGCCAGCTTGCGGACCAGGGGAGTGACGTAGCCGGACTCGGAGCCACCGGCCGGTGCTGCTTCCTGGGCTGCAGGAGCCTGGGCGGCCTGGGGCGCAGCCTGCTCCGGGGCCTGCTGGGCAGGAACGGCCTGGGCGGGAGCCGTCTGTGCAGGAGCGGACTCTGCCGGCGCGGGCTTGGGGGCTTCCTGCTGGGGCGCTGCCGCGGGTGCAGGTGCAGCGGCCGGTGCGGGAGCCGCAGCAGCCGGAGCGCCGGAGCCAATGACGGCGAGCACGGAGCCAACCTCGGCGGTCTCGTCCTCGTTGACACGGATTTCCTGCAGGGTGCCGGCAACGGGGGACGGGATCTCGGTGTCCACCTTGTCGGTGGAGACTTCCAGCAGTGGTTCGTCCACCTCGACGGAGTCGCCGACGGCCTTGAGCCAGCGGGTGACGGTGCCTTCGGTGACGCTTTCACCCAGTGCGGGGAGGGTGACTTCGTGGCTTTCGCCGCCGCCGGCAGCGGGTGCTTCTGCAGCGGGTGCCTCCTGGGCGGGAGCAGCTGCGGGAGCCGCTTCAGCCGGTGCCTCCTGGGCGGGGGCAGCTGCGGGTGCCTCTTCGGCGGGAGCAGCAGCGGGAGCTTCTTCTGCGGGGGCGGAACCGCCGCCGGATCCATCGCCGATGCGCACCAGCGGTGCACCTACCTCGGCGGTTTCGTCTTCAGCGACCAGGATTTCTTCAATCACGCCAGCTACAGGAGAGGGGATTTCAGTGTCTACTTTGTCGGTGGAGACTTCGAGCAGCGGCTCGTCCACCTCTA
>Ga0308169_10003155_pt1 | contig 16329 bp, 7 predicted proteins | sample PhyBR1_2_FD_202139 | JGI IMG/M metagenome (GOLD analysis project Ga0308169, IMG submission 202139) | Phyllosphere microbial communities from UC Gill Tract Community Farm, Albany, California, United States - DLSLSB.R1 | ecosystem: Host-associated > Plants > Phyllosphere > Unclassified | place... | reverse complement strand
CTCACCGAGCTCCAGCACGTCAAGGCCAACCAGACCCTCTTTGAGCACAAGGTGCGTGGCCCTGCCCTCTCAGCCGCGCCCCACAGCCCCTCATCGCTCTTCCTCGAGCCCGCTCCTCCCCCTCCCCCACGTTGGCCGACGAATCATCTGACCCTCCTCTCTCGCTCGCTCGCAACAGCTCGAGACCTTGACGGTCCCGCCACTCTCGCCCTCGACCTCGACGGCCAACATCCCCGCGCTCAACGGCATCTCGCAGCAGTCGAACGGCGTCGTCTCGCCCTCGTCGACCCCGTTCGTCAAGCCCGCCGACCTCCCGACCTCGCCCTCGCTCGTCGCCCGCAAGGACGCCGCCAACGGCGGCTACTCGCAGCGCGTCGTCCTCACCACCTACCCGGGCCAGGTCGGCATCAACCCGATCCCGCTCAACTGGGGCGCGCCGACGCCCGAGCAGCGTGGACCGGTCGTCGCCTCGAGGCAGCCCAAGTCGCTCAAGGTGCGCAACGCCATCGGCGCGTACGGCGGCTCGTACTCGGTCTACCGCGCTCTCGCCTCGGCAAGCGGCGCCGTCGACCCGAACCACCGACCCGGTGCGTCGCCCTCTCCTCCTCCTCGACGACCTCGCCTCGTCAGCTCCTGCGCGCTTGCTCGCTCCGTCACTGACTCGACGACCTGCGCGCAGACTTCACCAACACCGAGCCGCCGTTCACGATCGCGCACAACCCGGCCTGGGACGACCCGAAGAAGATCGGCGCCATGGACCCGTACGGCCACCTCGCGCCGACGCTCTTCAAGTCGTACTTCGACGCCGGCATCGACGTGCGGCCGACCATCTCGATGACGCGCGCGCACCTCAAGCTGAGCGACTTTGACGACATGGTCCGCAACGGCACGCTCGAGGTCGACGGCAAGATTGTCGTGCGCACGCCGACCGACTGGATCAACCAGAACCGCGCGGCGTCGGCGGCGGCCAAGACGGCGCGCTCCGAGGACGACGAGGCCAACAAGCACGTCGAGCACGCCGCATTCGACGCCGGCGTCGAGCTTAACGTGTCTAAGGCGGCCATCGACCCGGTGTGGAACCTGCCCGAGATCGCGAGGAGGTTTGGTGTCAGCGAGGGCACCCTTCGGTGCGTCGTCCCTTCTCTCCTACTCGTCCTTGTCGTCGTCGTCGTCGTTGCTGTTGTCGCCGTCGTCGTCATCTCGACCCGGCTGACCCGCTCTTCTTCCTCCTCCCTGCAGTCGGTGCTTGTTCGAGGAGTGCGGCGGCGCCCTCCCCGAGCTGCTTACCCGTCACGACATCAAGACGTACCTGCCGCCGATCGGTGGCAGCACGGCCTACATCGTGCGTCCTCGCTCCCCATCTCAGCGGCGGATGGGAACCAGCTCATCGAGAAGTCGCTGACCCCTTTCTCCTTCTCCCTCCCTCTCCTCCTCCCTCCCTCTCCTTCTTCCCCTCCTTCGACTCATCCCACTCCCTCTTCGCCTTCGTCTCCCTCTCGTCCCCTCGTCGCAGTTCGGCAACCCGGACCTCATCGCCAACCCCGAAACCGAGATCACCGTGCGCGTCCACGACGAGTGCAACGGCTCGGACGTCTTCAGCTCGGACGTGTGCACGTGCAGGCCCTACTTGATGTTCGGCATCGAGGAGGCTGTCAAGTGCGCGCAGCGCGGCGGTGTCGGCATCGTCGTCTACTTCCGGTGCGCTCCCTCTCGCTGTCGCTCTCGCTCTTGCCCGTGTCGGTGCACTCCAAGCTGACGTGCGACGCACCGCTCGCAGCAAGGAGGGTCGTGCGCTCGGCGAGGTCCTCAAGTACCTCGTGTACAACGCGCGCAAGCGCTCGGGTGACAACGCCGCCGACTACTTCCGCAGGACGGCCGACATCGCCGGCGTCGAGGGTGCGTCTCGCTTCGTCTCCTCCTCTTTATGCTACCTTAAGAGTTCTGCTCGAGAGTCGAGCGTGCCGGCGCTGACCTCTCTCCCCCCTCGCGCGCAGACATGCGCTTCCAGGTCCTCATGCCCGACGTCCTGCACTGGCTCGGCGTCAAGCACATCCACCGCCTCGTCAGCATGTCCAACCTCAAGTACAATGCCATCACGGGCTCGGGCATCACGGTCGGCCTGCGCTACGAGATCCCCGAGGACCTCGTGCGTCCCGCTTCCCCTCCCTCGTCCTCGTCGAGCACCTCTGCGCGCTCTCGCCTCGAGCGTCTCTCTGAACCGTCAGCTGACGTCCTCCATCTCTCGTCGCGCCCAGATCCCGCCCGACAGCCGTGTCGAGATCGACGCCAAGGTGCGTCAAGTTCTCCTTGTCCTCCCTCATCCTGCGCTCGTGGCTGACGCGCCTCTCTCCCCTCGCTCGCAGATCGCGCACGGCTACTTCAGCAAGACGCAGGTCGTCAACCTCGCCAACACGTCGGGCCGCATGTGGGAGGACATTGCGCACTAGAGCGCTTCTCGGCGAGGGAGGGCGAGGAGAGGGGTCCGTCCGGGTTGTACACAGTGTCGTCCTTTGCGCAGGTTCTGCTTTTTGTGCCATGCAGATTTTTACACGCTCGCACTGGTCGAGGAGTCGGGCTCGTGCTTAAGGTGGCGAGATGAGGAGAGAGGTCCGAGCGGCTCGACTTGAGAAGGTCGCTCAGGTGCGCTCGCAGCGCTCGATCGCACCGGCGAGCATGCAGCGCTCGCTCGAGTCGACCTTTCTCGCTCGTCTTGCGACGCTGTCGCGCTACGGCTGCCGGGCCTGCACCCTAGGCCCGAGAAACCGCTTCAGCGCACGCACCCTTGTTTGGGTCGTCGCACCTCTGCGGCTGAAGCCTCCCGCTCAACATGTACCGGTGCAGGGTCTCACTGGCGCGCTAGGAGGCACAGAACCTGTCTTCGTCGTCGCTGCTCCTGCTCACGGTCCACGCCCAGGCTCGGAGCGGCTGCGAGGCTCAGACGGCTTCGCTGCGGGCTTCTTCGCAGCGCGCTGCTCGCAGGGTTTGCCATGCAGCCGAAAGCCCTTCTCCCCTTGCTCTCGCCCTGTTCATCGCAAAGTATGTGTGTATGCAGTCGTGGAAGCGCAGAAAGTTGAAGGGCGAGAGGGACGACCGCGATCCCGCGGGCTGGTGGTGCACTGCACAAGCTTAAGTCTCTCACGGCGCGCGGCCGCCGCCTCCGAGCAACCGTAGCTACGAGAATTAGCCTACCGCCGGCGTCTGAACCCTGTCAGCTCTGCTGCGACGTCGACCCTGCGGCCGCTGCGGGTCCACGGTCGCAGTTGGGATCGAAATCCGCTGGCGCTCGCGCCTCTCCCGCGCCGCTCGATGCTCACCTCGTCGCTACGAGCGCTTGGGACTCGAGCCGCTCACGCTCGCAGACGGCGTGCTGGATGTCGGGACTGCACAGAGCTGCACAGCCACGTTTTGCGATCGAGCCTCTTCCTCAAGGCGGGGGCGGAGACGGCGGCGGACTTTTCGCTGCCCTCGCCGCCGCTTCTTCCGACGTCGGAGTTGCTGCCCTTGCCCGGTGCGCGCACACACAGTGAATGCGCGCGTGGCAGAGCGAAAGCCAGCTGTCCGTGAAGATCTGCGACGATTTCATTTGCCCGCTCCGAGGGCGCCGCCGAGTTATCATCGCGAGAGGCATCGAGGCGATGGGGCGAGCTTGCAACGACATCGACAGCGAGAAGAGAAGCCAAAGCCCGGGTCGTCCAGGTCGAGATTGTGCAGCCCTCGCGGTCGAGGCGCCTGCGCGAAGCTCGCTCGCCTTCTCGACACAGCGCACGCGCCCCTCGTCTTCCTGCTCACATGCATCCGTGCCTCGCCCGAGGAGTTCCAGATAGCAAACCATGCCGCTGCGCTGCCCCACCGGCCTCGTCCCCGACGACGAGAGATTATCGCAGGGGCGCCGCCTCGACCCGCTCGCGAGGCGGAGCGCCCTGATCCGCTCGACCTTCTCGTTTTCTGCCGCCGCTCAAATTGCTTCCTCGAGTTTCGTTCTCGCTCGCGCTTCCACGGTGCAGCCGTGGCGTTGCTCAACCAAATCGTCGCAGGAACTTCTCTCGCTCGCGCCGCAGACGTCCGTCCGTCCCTTCGACGACGCTCTCGTCGACACGCTCGACTCGAGGCTTGCGGATCTTCCGGGACGACGAGAGAAAAGAGGCGCGCTCTTGCGACGAGCGGGCGACGACGCCGGGTCTCGACTCTCGAAGCGGGCTCAGAGTTTCGGCGCGGAGCGGGAGCTCGCTCTCGGCGTGGCTACACCGCATGCACGTCTTGCGCAGACCCTGAAGCGAGAGCAGAAAGAGAGGCTTGTCGTGCAGATCTCGTAAGCTCGCAGCTGCGCTGCCGGAAGCCGCGAGCGAAGAGCAAGTTGGCGCTCGAGCCCCACACGAGCGACCGCCGGATCCGCGGCTCCTCCTTCGGCACGCCCTCGCTCATCTCAGCGTCGCCGCCGGCCCTCGAGGCGACAAGTGCAGGAGCAGGATGAGACAGCGGGTCAAGCCAAGGATCCGACCGCGAGGTCCGGGCCAAGGTCGCTTGCTCCTGCTCAGCTGTGGGCAGAGATCCGAGAGCCAGCGCTGCAGATCCGAGACTCGCTCGGCGCTCGAGATCCCTTTGTTCTGTGCAGGGCCGTTGGCATTTGACGTCTGTGCAGTCATGCGAGAGGCCGACCGCCCGTGAGCGAGCGCAAGCGAAATTGCCGACGTCGTTCGGAGGGGGGCAGTTCAGCGCGCGCTATCGAGGGAGCGCAACGCCCAGAGTTCCTCTACCGATGGTCATTGCGTACAGCCAGCTTGTGGTACTCCAGATGAACGCAGCAAGGGCGCAAGGCGCACAGCAAAGCGAGCAAGGTCTCGACGCGAATGTCAAAAAAAGGCGTCGCGAGGTCAATCTCTGCGCAGCATTCAACGCTTGCTCCACGGCGATGTGCGACGATGCTCGCTGTGCGCTGCGTACCAGATTGCATTAATGCTCGCCGGCAAGGAAAAGCGAAGCGGCTCGGTACGAGGTGGAGCGCAAGATGACAAGAGTGGGAGCGGGCGCGGGGCCACGCCCGGACCGCTGCGGCTGCCGAGCGCTCTCGCTCGCGAGACGGCGTGCAGCCCGAGACGCAGCCGATGTGAGCGCCGCCGCTGCGAGCTGCAGCGCAAAGCAGGTGCGTGCAAAGCAGAGCAGGCCGGAGCTCGCTTGCGGCTCGACAAGGTCCGAGGGAGGGGCCCTTGCGCAGCGTCGTCCCTGACCTGCGTGGCTGGCATGGCGAGCGGCGTCCTCGCCGGCTCATCGAAGTTGTCGGCGTGTTCCATCGGCACGGGCGGAAGAAGGATCGACCTTCCTCGGCCGTGGGCTCGTCGTCGCTGAGCGACATCGAGCGGAACAGCGGTCCAAGCGGGGGTGAATGAGCGAGCGGGCGACGAGACGAAGGCGAGTCGGCTCTCGCGATGCACAGTTCCTCGAGTCCGAGGGCGTGCACTGCGGGTGAGCGCTAGCGAGCAAGTGGGGAGGCGAAAAGGGCCAGCGGGCGAGGCTGGCGAGCGAGCGGAGCTTTCTGCCGCCTCGCCGCCTTCCCTTCTCGGGGGTGGGTGCTTCCGATCAGATATATCGGAGCGCAAGGGCGCCCTGGCAAGGCACGCCCGGCGGGGGAAAGGTGCGCACCTTGCAGCGCAGAGAGGAGAGAGCGCGAGAGGGCGGCGGAGCGAGAGAGCGACGGCGTCCAGAAGCTCGCCCCGACCTGCTGCCCGTCCCACACGCCGTGCGCAAGCTCGTCCGCCAGGTGCTTGCACTGGTCCACTCTCGAGCTACCACTAGGTGCGCCCCGCGCAACCCGTCCTGCAGCCGGTCCCGGAGCTGACCTCCTGTCGACCCTTGCGCCCCCGTCCCCTCTTCGCCCCTCGCTTCCTCCCTCCCTCCACCCTCTTTTCCCGCCCAGCAGAGCTCCAGGGCCAGCGCAGGGTGCGCCCGTCGCCATGAGCCTCGCCGACTTCGCCTTCCCGCCCCAGCAGCGGCTGCGCACCGTCTCTCAGCAGCTGCGCACCCTCACCGACGGCTCGGGACCCGCCCACGGCGACGAGGACTCGGGCGCGCTCGCCTGGGGCGACTGGGGCAGCACTGGGTACAGCCCCGACCGCACCGCGACCGCGCAGCAGCCGTACCAGGACCCGTACGCCGACCTGATGAGTGAAAACGCCTTCGACCCGAACCTCGCCTACTCGCCCCGCCAGGCGAGCGGGCCCGCCATGGCGACCTTCGACGCGACCATGCACATCGCAGGCGGCGACGACGAGCCCGCCCAGTACCAGCTCGACCAGAACCACTTTCCCCCTCCTCCCGACGGCTCTCACCCGCCTCCGCCGCACCACCAAGCTCTGCCTCCAGCCCAGCCGGCCCAGGTGCGTCTCTACTCCCCTCGAGGTCTTCTGCAGCGAGCGGCGAGCGAACTCGAGCTGACCCCGTCCCTTCGCCCCCCACCCCTCCCTCCTCCCCTCCCCCCTCCCGCACCTCGCTGCTCCAACTTGATCCGCATACAGTCGCACCCTTCCTCGCCCGGCCGCTCGCGCGCTTCAAGCCTCCAGTCGAGCAACGGGCCGACGCCGCTCCACATGAGCGTCCTCACGTCGCCGTCGTCGCCGTTCTTCCCCGGCCCGTTGCCGTCGCCGTTCCACGACACCCGGTCGTCCTTCTCGTCGAGCACGATGAACCCGTCGCACTCGGTGCGCAGCTCGAGCCCGAGCGACTCGTCGTCGGTGTCGAACCTCAACATGTCGCGCCTCGACTCGAGCTCGGCGACGAGCAGCATCTACGGCGGCGACAGCGGCTCGACGGCGCCGTCGACGCCGTACCGGTCCGGCTCGATCTCGCGCCAGAATAGCCAGCGTGGCTCGGCGAGCCAGATGCACGCCCGCCGTCGGTCGTCGCCGATCAAAACGAGCGGTCGGCACCACCGCAAGCTGTCCAACGCCGAGCGCAAGGCCATCTGCGAGTTCTCGAGGACGCATCCGGGCTGGAAGCAGGACGACATCGGCGCCCACTTCGGCTACGAGCGCAGCACCATCTCCAAGACGCTCAAGCACAAGGACCGGTACCTCGCCATGGACTCGGCCGACGAGGCCAGCGCGTCGGCCGTCCAGGCGTTCCTCCACACCGGGCCGTACCACCAGCAGCAGGGCGACGAGCGCGACTCGTCCGAGGCGCCTTCGCCCGCCGCGACCCACATCCCTTCGTCGTCGACGCCGCAGCCGACGTTCGGCCTCGTCGCCTCGTCGTCGACCTCGTCGCTCGTCTCGCTCGGCTCGACCGCGACGGCCGACCTCGGCGCCTCGACCTCGTCGACCTTGTCGTCGAGGGTCCTGTCGGGCGGGCGGTTCCCGCACATCGACAACGCGCTCGTCGAGTGGGCGCACTCGCACGTCGCCAAGGGCAACAGCCTCGCGGACTCGGTCCTCCAGCGCCAGGCGCGCTCGATCGCGCGCGACCTCCCCGGCAACGAGTCGTTCAAGGCGAGCCAGTCGTGGCTCGACGGCTTCAAGTCGCGCGCCGGCATCGTCCGCGGCGCGTTCCTCCACGACCGCGCGCCGTCGCCGATGGCGCCCGCGCTCTCGAACGCGCAGCGCTCGCTCGACCCGCCGCGCGAGGAGGACGACGAGGAGGACGACACGTCGGCCGAGGCGCCCGTCCGCCGCAGCAAGCGCTCGATCGGGAGCAAGACGGTGCGCCGCCTCGCGAGCGCCAAGTCGACGCTCGCCGCCTTCGCCGAGGGCTTCGCCGGCCGCAGCTCGTCGCCCGCAGCCGCGTCGTCGGCCCGCATGGATGCCGAGCTCGCGAGCGGCAGCTTCGGCGACCTCTCGATGGACTCGGAGGCGACGCCGACCCACTCGACCGTGCACTCGCGCGCGTCGACCCAGGGCGCCGAGCGCCCGCCGCAGCTCGCCCAGCCCTTCTCGTACTCGCCCGACGACGGGCAAGGGGCGGGCACGCCGTCGCGCGCGTCGTACTACGCCGGCCAGGACGACGCGCTCGCGCTCGACCGCAGCCTCGGCGCCGGCAGCGACTACTCGCCGCCCGACGGCATCAACGCGCAGGCGCACGCGAGCTTCTACGCCGGCGGCGCGTACCCGGGCGGCCTCACGCAGCCGTACTCGCCGCACGACCTCGGCGCGAGCTACTCGTCGGCCCAAGGCATCTCGGCCTCGTCGTCGCGCTCGTCGCTCGGCACGTTCCCTCAGCAGCAGCAGCAGCAGCAGGGCATGTACGGCACGGCGTCGCCCGTCCCGTCGACGCAGCACCGCCGCTCGGGCTCGACGGCGTCGAGCACGAGCGTCTACTCGGGGCTCACCGCCTTCTCGTCGCAGAACGGGCCCGGCACGCCCCTCTCGGGCTCGATGTATGGCTCGTTCCGCGACAGCCAGGGAAACCTGTGCGCGTCGGTCCCGGGCACGCCCGCCAACCCGACCCTGGCCTCGTCGACCTCGTCGGCGCCGCCGGGCAGCTACTTCGGCTCCGAGCAGGCCCAGCTCCAGAACTCGTTCCTCTCGGCGTCGGCATCGGGCGCAGGCACGACCCCGACCTCGCAGTACTCGACCCTCGCCTCGTCGTCGTCGTCGTCCCTCGCCTCGGCCAACCAGCCGTTCCAGCAGCAGCAGCAGCCGCAGCAGCAGCGATACCCCCACCCGTCTCCGGCATACCAGCCCACTTCTTTCGATACCCAGCAACAACAGCAGCAGGCGAGCGCGACTGTCGCAGCCGCCGCCGCCGCCAACCGCCGCGCCACCATCTCGGGCGGCCTGCCCTTCAACAGCGCCGCGCGCAACTCGGTGCCGTCGAGCGCCGCCATGACGCCCTCGTCTTCGTTCGGCGCAGGCTCGCGCACGAGCATGAGCGGCGGCGCGGGCGCGCCCGTCACGCTCGAGCAGGCCTTCTCGTCGCTCGAGATCGCGCTCGAGTACCTCTCGACGCGCGCCGGCCAGGACTACGTCTCGCCCAAGGACCTCGTCGTGCTCGCCGACCTGCGCGGCAAGATGGAGCGTGCGCGCAACGCGCAGGGCGTCAACCTCGCCGCCATTTCGTCGGCGCCGGCGACGCCGTCCGGCCTCGGCCCGAGCGGCGGCGGCCCGAGCTTGCACGCGCCGTTCATGCCGTCGCAGGTCAACGCCTCGTTCGCCGCAGCCGTCGCGGCCAACAACATGGTCGGCCCGGCCAAGCAGCAGCGCATGCGCCTGTCGCGCACCCAGAGCACGAGCAGCGTGCCGTTCTTCGGCGGCGGCGGGCCCGGCAGCGGTCCGAGTCGTCGCCCGGGCTCGTCGCTCTCGCTGTACGAGGTCGACGGGCACTGAGCGGCGCGACGCTCCCTTCCCTCTTTCCTGCATGGGTCGGCTCCCGGCGTGGAGCCTTCCCCTTCTCCTCCTTCCCTCTCCTCTCTCGCCTTTGCTCTCTCTCCTGCATCGCTTGCCCATCATCGTGCATTTTCTCCCTCCTCTCTTCATCAGTAGTCGGACACCTTCCTGTGCCATACCCTCGCCGTTTCGTTCATATCTCTCCCCCTTTCGTCAACGAGCTGCCTCGTCATCTTTCCTCGTGCCAATCTCATCCTCGAGGACTTTCCTTGCCTTGCCTCCCTTCTGGCTCGTGCCCGTCTTCAAGAGACGAGAGCAAGCGTGCTGCGCGAGAGCAAGAGCGAGACGATGCTGCCAAAAAGAGAGAGGAACGAGGACGAGGTCCGTGCGAAATTGCGTTGCGAGCACGACGGCTGACCTACGCAGAGAAGAGAGCGAGCAGCGAGAGGGGGGAGTAACGACGGAGGGGAGAGAGAGTACGTAGATGTAGTAGAGGCGTCAAGGGGTAACCAGGTAGAGAAGGGAGCGAGGCCGAGAAGGAGAAGGTCGTGAAGAGGCGGGCGAAAGGCGACGACGCTCAGGCCTGGCCCTTGCCCTCCCAGGCGTACAGAGGCTCGCGAGGCGGGAGACGCTGACGGAGGATGTACTTGCGGAAGTTGTAGCTGCGTGCGGGATGGCTAAGGGTCAGGGCGAGAGCGAGAGAGAAGCTCGAGAGAGGGAGGAGGGGACGACGGACCTGAGGCCGGCGACGTTGTAGGCGGTGTGACGAGCCGTCGGAATGCTGAAGACGGCGTCGAGCTCCTCGAGAGAGAGGCCTTTGGTCTCGGGGACGAGGACTAGTCGGGCGAGAGTCAGCACAAGGAGGATGAGAAGACCGAGCAGGTGCGAGACGCACAGAAGACGAGGACGGTCCCGGCAGCGTTCCCTGTCGAGCGCGAGAAGAGGAGATGGAAGGGTCAGCTACGAGCCGACAGGCGAGACGACGCAGAGCTCGGCAAAAGGGCGCGCGAGGCGGGAAAGAGCGAGACGAGGACGCACAGGCGGCGTACCAGCCAAAGGCGCCAGTCGGCGTGAAGGCCGACAAAAGACGAGGGAAAGTGAAGGCGACGACCTGCGCGCGGGCGAGAGGGCGAAGGAGAAGGTGCGAGGCGAGGAAGAGGGAAGGTGCGTTTGAGAAGGTCAACTGGAGCGCACTCTGAACGCTGAACGCGCGCGAGAGGAGCGAAAGCCAGAGAGAGAGAGACACGCACGAAGTTGAAGATCCACGTGACTGCGGTAGCGTACGACATTCCGACGTCTGGAGAGAGGGGGAGGAAGAAGAGTCAGCGCCGCCTCTTCTCCCTCGAGCGAGCTCGCCGACGCACCGCGGACGTAGAGCGGGAACGCCTCAGCCCTGCAGGCAACGAGAGCTGCGTTAGTATGGTACGCTCTGCGCGGGATGGTAGCGCGGAAGAGGGACGGACGAGTAGGTGAACCTGCAAGTTGAGAAGGCCGTGAGCGGGCCGTTCTCGCGACGGCGAGGATTAGGCAGAGATGAACGTACGGAACAGGACCCTCGCCCGGCGAGTACGCCATGCCTGTAGGAGGAGGAGGGGAGCAGAGTCAGGCTCGTGCGAGGGGAAGGGCTCGAGGAGGAGGGAGACGACGCACAGTGAAGGTAGACGCCGAGCGCGATCACGCTGGTGCGAGCGGCGCCCTCGGGAGCGTAGAAGCCGAGGCCGGCCAAAAGCAGGAACGCCGACATCATAGGGAAGGTCGTGAGGAGGAGGTTGCGGCTGCGAGAGAGGGCGAAGAGAGGGAGGTCAAGGAAGACGTCAGCCTCGGGCCCGTCGAGGAGAGCGCTCGGAAGAGAGTGAGCGTACCGGCCGAAGGTGTCGATCGTCCAGACGGCGGGAGCGGCCTGCGAGGAGCGAGAGCGACGGCGGGAGGTCAGCGCAAGTCTTGAAGAGGAGGGCGCACGGACCTCTCCGACGCACCATGACGAAGTTGAGCGCGCCGAAGCCGAGCGTCGCGCCGAGAGCCGTGACGTCGTCAAAGCCGGCCTCTGTAACGCGGGCGAGGATGAGGCAGAGGGAGAGGAAGTCAGCCAAGCGGCTCGTGGATGACGTAGAGGGAGAACGACGGCGACTGACCGCGGAAGATGGTCGCCGAGTAGTACTGCGCGCAGCGTGGGAAGAGCGTCAGCTCTGCTGCGGCTCGATATGAAAGAGAAAGAGAGAGAAGAGAGGACGAACGGCGATGACGTTGATGCCTGAGGGGGGAGAGGGTTCGTCAGCGGAGGTCGTGCAGGTCGAGCAGCAGAGAGGGACACACCGCAGACTGCGAGGGATAGAGAGAGGTTCAGTCAGAACAGTTCGTGCAGGTCGAGCGAGGGAGAAGGACGCACACTGCTGCATGAACATGACGACGCTGGAGAGGCGAAGAGACGAGGGAAGGAGGAGGAGGTCGGTGTCAGCGGTCGAGCCGGCGAGCACGAACGACGAGACGAGGAGGACGCACCCGGAAGCGATGGTGGCACGACGGTTGCGAGGGACGCTGAAGAGCTCGACGATCGCCGACTTGCCCGTGACGAGGCTCGCCTCCTCCTCGAGGAGGGCGTTGATCATGAAGAGGTCGCGAGCGGCCTGGAGCTTGGTGTGCCGCAGGCGGCAGAGGCTCTCGAACGCCTCGCGGTGGCGGTTGCGCGAGATGAGCCAGCGAGGCGACTCGGGGCAGAAGTAGACCTGCACGAGCGGTCCGAGCGAGGGTCAGTCTCGGCGCAAAGAGGAAGATCGAGATCGGCGGGACGTACCTGAGCCATGACGAAGAAGGCGGGGAGCGCCGCACTGTGAGTAATCGATGAAGATGAGACGGCGAGCGTGCGAGGAGGAGGAGCGAGGAGGGGAAGAAAGAGTCAGAAGTTGACCTTCTCAAGTTGAGGAGAGGGACGCACGAGCCGAGCATGAGGCGCCAGTTGAGCCCGGTGATGGCGACGCCCGAGGGATCGCCGACACGGAAGAACATGAGGCTCGTCGCTGCATGGCCAGAGGCGATCGGCGGCAAGGAAGAGGTGTGCGAGGTGGAGGAGGGCGAGAAGGTCAGCAGGAGCTCGATCCGCTCGCTGAGGGGCGAGAACGTCACGCACCGGTGCCGATCATGATGCCAAACGCCGTCCAGACTTGCCACTGCGAGAAAAAGCATGCCGAGGAACGTCAGCGAGCCGTCGAGCGGCGTCCGGAACGAAGTGGACGAGGCGCACCTGCATGACGAGCGCGCCGCGAATGATGGGCGGTGCCGTCTCGGCGGCGTAGACGGGGACCGTAGCCGACTTGGGGCCTGCGAGCGGGCGAGGACGAGCGTCAGCGCGCGCTCGAGCTCGGGCAAGAACGCCGGCGAGGCAGCGTGGACCGACCGATGCCGAAGCCGAGGACGAAACGAGCGGCGAAGAGGTGCCACTTGCTGTTGACGCACGCCATCCTGTTGCAGCAAAAAGGATAGAGTCAGTGCGGCGCCGGCGGGAGGGCGAAAGGGAGAAAGGAAGGCGGAAAGGCCGAGGAGGAGCAGGAAGGGGATCGTGCGCGCACGCACCAGATGCAGGTGAGGGCCGAGATGAGGGCGGTCACAAAGATCGTTCCACGACGTCCGAGCCTGCGGGCGAGAGTAGAGGCGTCAGTTCTCCGGCCGGCGAGGTGCAGGCGAGCCCGGAAAGAGCCCCGAGGCGCGGAACAGGCTCGAGGACGTACATGCGATTGAGCGGCGCGCTAAGCCAGCAGCCGGCGAGACCGCAGCAGAGGTATGGCGCGCCGTTGATGAAGCCGAGGATCCACTGGTCGTTGTCGCGCGCGGCCGTGTCGATGTCCTGCGGGCGAGGAGGAGGCGTCAGCGCGAGAAAACGCCGAGGGAGGCGCGCCGACGCACAAACTGCTGCGGCCAGAAGAGGTTGGCACCGTTGGTCTGCGTGCACGACGAGGAGGATCAGCTGCTGCAGCGAGAGGGAGTAAAGTCCCGAACGAGCTCGGGGAGGGGAAATGCTAGCTTACCACGCTCTCGTCCATCCCCTGAATTGCCGCAGACATCGAGCAGCAGATCGTGAGGAAGTAGAGCTGCCACGGCTGGTGCCACTTGTGGGTCTGCAGGAGGAGGAGGGAGTCAGGAAGGCGCGCCGAGTTGAGCCGAGACGAGGAGGGGAGAGAGGGACGCACGACCTCGCGGCGCAGAACGTTGCGGTCGTCGTCGCCGAGCATGGTGAGCGACTCGAAGGCGAGCGGGTCCTGGGCGACCTGGGCGCCTGCGGAAGAAGGAGGAGCGTCAGGAAAAGCCGGGACGGGCGAGTGCGCTGAGGGAAGGGGGACGCACCTTTGGCGAACTCGTCCTCGTAGTCCTGCAGGCCCTTCTCGCGGGCGAAGGCGCGGCCCATAGCTGTGTGAGGAGGGGACAGGCGTCAGCGAGGCGTTTCCTGCGACGCCTCGACGAGGAGACCTTCATCAGTGCGGACGACCGGATCCGGGGTAGGTCGGTCGCTCCTCCTCAAAGTGGGACCGTACTCACCCTCGAGGCGCTCGAGCGAGATGCCCTGCTCGCGATAAGGGTCAGCGACGAGCGCGAGGGCCCTCGGGCTGCGGCGAACGAGGCGGGGAGGAGGGAGAGGGAGGAGCGAGGACGCACATGGAGCGGGTTCTCGAGCAGCGCGTTCTTGTTGGTGATCGAGTTGGCCTTGTTGATGTACTCGTCGTCGCCGACGAGCTCGCGCTTCTCCTGCGTGCCCGTCGCCTTCTGCTTGAGGGCGTCCTCCGTCATCCTCGCGACGGAGGGGTCGACGTGCTGGTGGTTCGAGTCGGCCGGGTGCGACATGCTCTGGCGGGACGGTCGTGCGTCGCAGGCTGTGCGCGTGTAGGTGCAGGAGAGAGAGGGAGAGCGGAAAGGCGAGGCGAGCGAGTTGCGGAGGCCCCTGGGAGCGAGCAGGTGGGGGGAGCGCACGGTCGATCGAGGTTGCGCCGGTGCCAAGAAGGCTGGGACGGACGCTAAACGCACGGTTCCCGCTGGGCCGGTAGGGCCGGCCGAACCTCCGGAGTCTCCTGTCCGGCGAAAAACGAGAGCGCGTCACCGAGAGTGAGCAGCGCGCGAGGAAACTGCTTCGAGGCGGGACGAGGAGGAGGAGGAGGAGGAAGGCGGCGTGCTCACCGGCTTCGAGTCCTGCTGCTGCGCGCTCGACGCTCCTGCTGCAGTACAGCTGCTGCCAACGGATTTCGCTGCCTCGAGCTCGTGTGCCGACAGCCGCCAGAGCTGGCCGCGACCGACGCACGTACCTCCTCCGCCGACAGGAGGTCGTCCGTCCGCCTCGGCAGGACTTGGCCTGGCGGCCTCGACCGGTCTCGCCGTGTGCCGAACCGTGGGCGAGCGTCGATGCTCACCTTGGCGCAGGAAGAGGCGAGGAGGTAAAAGTGCGGGCGTGGAGGAACGAGAAGGTCGGGCGGGTCGAGCGAGACGAGGATTTGAGGAAGGGCGGACGTGGTTAAGATTGCACGAGCGCGGCAAGGGGGTACTGACTGCGAGGGAACTAAGAGAGAGGGAGAGAGCTGGAAGGAACGAGGCGAGGCGGAGAGAACCGGGCGCGAGCGCGAGCCGAGGACGACGTCAAGCGGCCGAGTAGCTCAGTCGCGAGCGTACGTCGTGTCCTCCCACGAGTAGAGGGGCTTGCGCGGCGGGAGGCGCTGGCGGAGGATGTACTTGCGGAAGTTGTAGCTGCGGCGCGCGAGCGAGAGAGGGTCAGGATCGGCTCGGGCGGGGCCTGAGCGGGGTCGAGCGAGAGAGGGAGAGACGTACCCGAGGCCCTTGAGGTGGTAGGTCGCGTGGATCTTGGTCGGGACGGAGAAGACTGCGACGGCGACGAGCGTCAGGAGACAGGCGAGGGAGAGCTGAGGTGAGCGAGGAGGAGACGCACCCTGGTCGAGCTCCTCGAGCGAGAGACCCTTGGTCTCGGGGACGAAGAAGAGGACGAGGAAGGTGCCGATGACGTTCCCTGTAGGGGTGAGAGGCATCAGGTTGAAGTCGGAGGGCGAGAGGGAGGGCTGAAAGGAGGAAAGGGGGACGCACAGCCGGCGTACCAGCCGAACGCGCCCTGGCGCGTAAAGGCCGAGAGCAGGCGAGGGAACGTGAGGGCGACGATAAAGTTGAAGACCCAGGTCGTTGCAGTAGCGAACGACATGCCGACGTCTGCAAGGGCGAGAGAGCGTCAGCGCCGGGACCTCTCGTCGACCGAGACGAAGGAGGGAGGGGTCGCACCGCGGACGTAGAGGGGGAACGCCTCGGCGCTGTGAGCGAGAGAGAGGCCGGGAGAGGGTCAGCGCGAGGTCGTCGAGAGAGCCGGGAGCGGGGAGCTGGCGCACGAGTAGACGAAGCTGCGGCGAGCGAGAAAGGAGTCAGCGCCTGGTCTCTCTTCTCGAGGTGGATGAGGAAGAAGACGCACGGAACAGGACCCTCGCCCGGCGAGTAGGCCATGCCTGCAGGAGGAGGGGAGCAAAGTCAGGAGTCGTCCGAGGGAAAGAACTCGAGGAGGAGGGAGGGGACTCACAGTGAAGGTAGATGCCGAGCGCGACAACGGCGATGCGAGCGTTGCCCTCGGGGATGAAGAAAGCCATGCCGGTCATGAGGAGGAACACGGCCATCAAGGGGAAGGTGAGGAGGAGGAGGAAGCGGCTGCGGGGTCGAGGAAGGGAAGGGTCAGCTCACGGTCGACGACGACGACGAGCGGCGGCGCAAGAGCTAGGACGACGACGTACCGGCCGAAAGTGTCGATGGTCCAGACGGCGGGAGCAGCCTGCAGGGGAAAAAGAGGGAGAGGAGGGCGGGAAGGAAGAGGGTCAGCAACTCGACCTTCTCAAGTCCGTGCGACCTCGACACCGTCGCCGAGCGACACAAGAGACGCACCATGACAAAGTTGAGCGCGCCAAAGCCGAGAGTGGCACCGAGAGCCGTGATCTCGTCGAAGCCGGCCTCTGCGAGACGTGGAGAGACCGAGGTCAGCGACCGACGGTCGGCG
>Ga0308169_10003154_pt1 | contig 16335 bp, 17 predicted proteins | sample PhyBR1_2_FD_202139 | JGI IMG/M metagenome (GOLD analysis project Ga0308169, IMG submission 202139) | Phyllosphere microbial communities from UC Gill Tract Community Farm, Albany, California, United States - DLSLSB.R1 | ecosystem: Host-associated > Plants > Phyllosphere > Unclassified | place... | reverse complement strand
TGGCGAGCAGTTCGACGACGTCAGGAAGTGAGCGCGCGGGTGACGTCTCGCCCGGTGTGTGGGAGGGCGGGAGAGGGAGGGCGGCAGGCTCGAGGTGCGTCTCTCCACAGCCCTCGACTTGGCGCGAGGCTGCGCGCGAGGCAGTACGCAGCTCGCCCCTCGCGTGTTGCTCCTTGTTCTTCAGCGTGTCGCTGGGCAGGCGCTGACGCTCTACGCACTCGCAGCCCCTCGCGCCTTCGCCTCGCCCTCCCTCCCTCCCTCCCTCCTTCTCCTTCTTCCCCTTTCGCTTCGTCACCGTCCTTGTTTGCCACTAGTAGCCTCTCGCACCGTTCCCCTCTTTCTCGCTTTCGTCGCCCTCTCCCTTCGCAGCCTAGACGTGCAATGCTTTGCCCGACGCCGTCCCTCGTGCTCGAGCGCGTCCGAGAGAGCAGGGGAGGCGAGCGAGATGTTCCGTTCCGCGGCTCTGTGCACTCCTGGGAGCACAGTGTGACAGCCGAGCGTGCACTGCAAGCGTCTCTCAGCCGTGCGAGAGCAGCACTCGCGACATTGTGGTCCGGACTGAGGCGGACCAGCTCGGGCCTGGCTCGTCCTCATCGCTGCTCGCCTCCCACCCCGCTCGCCCCACCCAGCGGCACGGCTACCAGCAGCCATGCCAGCAGACACCGCCAAGCGACCCTTGAGCGCGACCGACGCGCACCCGCCGGCCAAGAAGGCCAAGAAGCAGCCGCGCACCTCCGCCGCCGGAGGAGCACCCAGCAGCACCACCCCGCCGCTCGGCAAGTTCCTCGCAAGCAGTGCGTCCCCTTTCCCTCACTCTACGGAAGGTGCGCCGAGCGGCAGAGCTGACTCCTCAACCCCACGCAGGCGAGAAGCACGTCCGCGACAAAGCCGTCGCCTCGCTGTCGCGCTTCCTCTCGGCGGGCCGCATCCAGGCGCGCACGGCCGACGGCGAGGACGACGACGAGAGCAAGGAGGACGAGGAGCTGCCGGTCGGCAAGCTCAAGTGGGAGGACGAGTGGACGGTCGACGCTCGGTTGAGGCCCGACGAGATGGCCAAGCTGTGGAAGGGCATCTTCTACTGTGCGTTCGCCTTTCCCTGCGCTCTCCTGCTCCTCCAAGATAGCTCAGCTGACGCCGTACGCCCCGCCCGCAGGCTTCTGGATGTCGGACAAGCCGCTTGTGCAGCAGCAGCTCGCGCAGACGCTCGCCGACCTTACGCTCGACGTGCGCCCCAAGAGCCGCTCGCGCAACGGCCGCGTCGAGCGCACGAGGGCCGCACTGTGCTACCTGCGCGGCTTCTGGCACGCCATCGTCACCGAGTGGTACGGCATGGACCGGCACAGGTGCGCACTCTTCCCCCTCGCTCCTCCTCCCTCCAGACGAGCCCAGCTGACGCAGGACACGTGCGACAGGCTGGACAAGTTCCTCCTCCTCATCAGGCGCTTCGTGCACGCCGGCTTCCGCCTTCTCGAGCGCGAGGCGTGGGACGAGCGCGCCGTCGCCGAGTACAACGAGATCCTGACGGGCCCGGGCGGACCTCTCCAGTGCGTCCTGTCCCTGTTCTCTCGAGCTCCTGCGTCTTCTTTTTGACACCCTGCACCCGCTCGCAGTGTCCAGGACCCCAAGGTGCTCCACACGCTCGCCTACCACCTCGCCGACATCTACAACGACGAGATCGAGCGCACCTGCTCGGCCTACCTCGCCTCGACCTCTTCCTCCTCCGCCTTCGAGTCCGACTCGGACTCTCCCGCCCCCGCGCCCGAGCGCACCGTCCCGCTCGTCGCCCTCCTCGCCCCGATCTGCCACACGCTCGCCATCTGCCCGACCAAGGTCATGTTCGCGCGCTTCACCGACAACGTCTTCTCGCCGCTCCTCGAGGCGTTCCTCCCGCCCAAGCCCGACCCGCGCAAGAACCAGAAGCGCAAGAAGAACGACCCGCCGCCGCCGGCGCGGCAAGAGTACCCGGCCCTGCTCGCGTGCGCCCGGGTCGACGACGGCGCGGCGGCGAGCGACGCCGAGGCCGGTCCGGCGCTCGCGAGGGCCGTCATGAAGGCGCTGTTCGAGGCGGGCGGCGCAGAGGAGACGGACGAGACGAACCGGAGGCGGATCTACGAGTTTGTGAGCCGGTCGGGCGTCGACTTGGAATAGACGCGCTCGCGCACCTCCCTCCTCCCTCGCCTTCGCTAGCCTGTGAGTCGTCGAGCGCGTCGTCCTGTGCATGCACTCGACGTCGAGAAAGAAAGTCGCTCAGTCCTCGCTGCCGTCGGCTCGCCGCGGCCGGCCGGGGGCGGCGTGCTCGCTCTCCTCCTCCCGCTCACAAGCTTTCGCCGCTGTCGCCCCCTGTGCGGCTCGGTCGCCTCGCATGGCGCGCTAGCTCGCCTCGTGGCTCGGCCCACCTCCCTCGCGCGGCTGCAGAGCGAGGTGCAGGCGGGTTTTCGTCATCCTCGACCGGCGCGGGCGGGGACGACAAAGGGAGGGCGAGGTGCGCGGGGACAGGGCTGGCGGTCGCGCCGGATCGGCAGGAGCTCTAGGTTGCAGGACAATGGCATCTGCGGCGCACGGATCAACACCGGCAGCCAGCGTTGTCGAGCTCCCTTTCTCGCCGCTCGAGGACGCTCGCTCGGCTCCCTCGTCGCGCCCCATTGTCCTCTCGGGCGCAGGAGGGTGGGGCAGCAACCTTCTGCGGGCCCTTGTCCCCTCGGCTGCAGCTCGCACCCCGGCAGCGGCTGCTACAAGAGAGGGGGTGGCCGCCGAGCCTCTCTCTCCTGCTTCGTCTCATCTTCATCGCCTCGCCCTCGCCTTCTCCCCTGTCTAACTTCACATCCTTCTCGACGTCCTCGATCATGGTCCTCTTCCGCACCGCTGTCGCCCCACTCGCCATCCTCGCCGCCTCGTCGGCCTCGCTCGTCGAGGCCCTTCCCTCGCCCGTCCGCCTCACGGGCGCCGTCCCCTCGATCCACAACGCCGACGGCACCCTCAACGAGGCCGCCCTGCAGCGCAACGTCGCCGAGACGTTCGCCAAGCTCGAGGCGAGGCACGTCAACCACCAGGCCGCCGAGGCGCAGGTCACCTCGTCGTCGCGCGAGAAGCGCAAGCTCGCCAAGAAGTGCAACGCCGCTGCGCCCAAGGTCTCGCTCGACAGTACCGTCGGTAGCGGCCAGAATGTGCGTCTCATCTCTCCTCGACCGTGCGCGACGCCCTCCTGCAGGTTGACTGACGCTCGAGCCCGTCTCGCAGGTCGCCATCCCGGGCTCCGTCGGCACGCCCTCGCAGCCCGCCAGCTTCACCTTCGACACGGGCTCGTACGATATGATCGTCCAGTCGACGACGGCCAACGGCGGGCTCGCGTTCGACCCGACCAAGTCGACCACCTACTCGTCGGACGGCCAGCTCACCCAGTTCAACTGTGCGTCTCGCTTCCGCTCCTCGGGCCTCGAGTCTATCTAACTCCCTTTCCGCGCTCGCAGTCGTCACGGGCTCGTACCGCGGCAAGGTCAGCACCGACGCCTTCTCGGTCGGCGGCCTCTCGGTCCCGAAGCAGGTCTTCGGTACGTTCCGCTCCCTCATCAACTCGGGTTGCAGGTTTACTGACTCTTTCTTCTCGTGCAGGTCTCGTCGAGAGCAAGAGCGACTCGGCCGGCGTCTCGGGCACGCTCGGTCTCGCCTTCGCGCCGCAGAGCAACGTGCGTCGTGCGCTCTCCTTCTCCTCCTCCTGCTCCTCCGTGCTGACTCGCTCTTCTACATCCTTTCCCACAGCTTCGTCAGCCCAACTTCATTGACAACCTCATCGCCGCCGGCAAGCTCGCCGAGAACAAGTTCGGCCTCCACATCTCGCCCAAGGGCAAGTCGGGCTCTGAGGTTGTCCTCGGCGGCGAGGACCCGAGCCGCTACTCGGGCAAGCTGCAGACCCTCGAGAACAAGGGCACGCAGGGCGGCTACGTGCGTCCCTCTCTCGCTCGTCATTCGTCCCTTCTGCCGCGACTCGAGCCGCTGACCCGCTCGGACCTCTTCCTCGCAGTGGGCGCTCACGCTCAACAACATCTGGTTCGACGGCAACTACGTCCCCAACAATGGTGTCATTGCTACGACGCTCATCGACTCGGGCTCGGCCGTCGTACGTCCAGCTCGTTGACGACCGACTCCCCTCTCGCTGACAGCGCTGACGCCGCTGTTCTCCTCTCCCTCCAGTCGTACCTCCCCAAGGCCTTGGCGACTGCTCGTGAGTTCCACTCTGCACATGCCTGTGCTTTCTCGAGGCGCCGACGCTAATGCGCCGCCGTTCTCGCTCGCCCGCAGTGCACCAGAAGATCCCTGGCGCCGTCCTCGACCCGGCGCACTCGCTGTCGCTTCCATTCGGCGGCCAGATCTACAACGTCGACCGCTGGTCGGTCCCCTGCGACGCCGTCGGCAAGTTCGGCTTCCAGTTCAACATGTACCGCCCCGTCACCACCATGCCCAAGTACGAGATCCTGGCCGACGACCTCAAGGTCGGCGCATGGGAGGAAGGCGGCAACCTGTGCGCGACGTCGGTCTGGGGAGTCGACATCCAGATGTGGAACCAGCCGGCCGGCATCCTCGGCGGTGCGTCCTTGCTCAGCCTCCTCGCGCGGCGGTCCTCGTCGCGCACACGCTCACGCCGTCTCCTGCCTCCTCTCGCAGTTCCTCTCCTGCGCAACGTGTACTCAGTCTTCGACTACGGCTCGACTGACTCGGCGCCGACCATCTCGTTCGGCAAGCTTGCCTGAGCGCGAGCGCCCGGACCCTCCGTCGCCGTCGTCCTCCCTCTCCATCCTCCCTATCCGCCCTCCCTCCCTCCTCCGGCGCCTCTCGCCTCGCAAATCTCTCTCAAAGCATCGCAAACCCTCGCAGCACTCGCACCCGCATCGATACCCTGTCTCTTCCCCTTCTTCGTCGCCTCGCGCTCGCCGCTCGGCCCTTGTCTCCTCGCCGAGGCGTCCTTTGTAGATCCACTCTCTTGCGCGCTCTCGTATTTTCTGCAAAGCCCGGGCATCTTCATATCCTGGTGCCCGAGAGGCAGAAGTTCCAGAGAGAGGAAGCGTGTGCAGCTGTCCCCACCTCTCGCTCACGGCGCAACCACACTGCGACCAGCTCGCGAGCTCCCGCCCTCGGCTCGCCTACTCCGACCACCAGGCACGGCACAGCTCCTGTCAAGATGCCCGTCGAGCTCCTTGGCTTCCCGCCAGCCTATGTCCTCGGTGCGTCGTCTCCCCTCCCCGCTCGTCATCACCTCGCCGAGGTTGCACCGCCTCCCTCGCCTCACACAGCTGACCTGGGCCTCTGCGCGCACGCAGTGGGCGCATACCGACTGCTCACCGACTCGAGCCTGTACCTCCCGATCTGGCGCCGGTCGGGCAAGGCGCTCCAGCGCGCCCTCCTCCTCGCCCTCCCGCTCGCCCTCGTCTCGCTCCCCGTCACCCGCCTCTACGTCCAGTTCATCCTCGCGAGGAGCCCCTTCTCCCCGAGCGACATCCACAATGCCAACTTCCTCGGCGTGTCGCCCGTCCAGTACACGACCTGGATGCTCGTCCTCGGCCAGGCCTCCATGTTCCTCGAGTGGATGCTCAAGCGCGAGCTGCGCAAGAGCCGCGACGAGGTCTACGAGGCGACGGTGCGCAGCAGGGGCAAAGGTGCGCTCATTCCTCCCTCTTCTCGCCCCGGGACGAGGCGAACCGGCCGGCTGACCTCTCGACTTGCTCGCCCGCAGCCGCCGACTTCTGGCAACCCTACATCGAGGAGTGGCGCGTGCCGCCCATCGAGCGCGCCAAGCGCGCCGGCGAGAAGCAGTCGTTCTACATGCGCCTGTCGAGCCCGCTCATGCGCATCGTCCTCCTGCGAGGTGCGTCCCGCCTGATCCCCCTCACCTCGGCTCGTCGCTCACCCGCTGACGACGCACTCTTGCCGCCTCGCAGTTCTCCTCACGCCGCTCAGCTTCATCCCTGGGCTCAGCCTCGCCGTCATGAGCGCCATCCGCTCGCTCACGCTCGGCAGGTCCCTGCACCGGACCGTGCGTCCCCCTCCTCTCCCTCCTTTCCACGCTCGAGCGCCGAGCTGACCTCGCCCTCTCTCCTCACTCAGTACTTTGCCGCCAAGAAGATGACGTGTGTCTCGTCAAGTCGCTGCCCTGATCTAGCTCGAGCTGACGCTCCCTTGTCCTCGCACGCAGGCCGCTCCAGGTCGAGCTCTTCGTCACCGAGCGAGAGATCGGCTACCGCAGTGCGTCCCTCCCCTCGCTCGTATTCCTCCCATGAAGGACTCGGACTGACGGCTGTCCTCGCAGTGTTCGGCTTCGTCGCGTCGCTGATGGAGCGCATCCCGCTCGTCGGCCTCGTCTTCAGCATCTCGAACCGCATCGGCGCCGCAATGTGGGCTCACGACGTGCGTCCTCTCTCTCTTCTCTCTCTCGACAGTGTTTCTCTACTTGAACACCGTCGTTGACGTTTCTCTCGGCCCGCAGCTCGAAAAGCGCCAGCACGCCTTCTCATCCGGCGCGCTCAAGCCGACCAAGGTCTACGCCTCGAAGACGGCCGCCCTCGCCGAGCAGCAGCGTGCGGCCGACATCCCCGAGGAGGTCATTCGCGGGCCGGGCGGCTTCCCTCTCGCCAAAGGCCCGATCCGGATCGAGAAGGACGGCGCAGAGGTGGGCCTGCCGGCAGGAGGACCGCCGGCGCTGCCGCCGAGGAAGTGAGCGAGAACGAGTAGTTGCAACGGTGGTGCTACAGACATGTCACAGCGAGAAAAAGCTAGAACGAGAGTTTACAAATTAAGCGCCGGCTGAGAGAGAAAGTCGGCCTCGCCAACCGCACCGACCCGACCCGGCTCAGATCGGCGGCGTCGCGAGCCCGCCGACGCGCGCCGCCGTCGACACGTCGCCGAGGTCCTCCTGCACGCCTGCGTCGTCGTGCTTGGCCGAGGCGGGCGTCGGGTCGTCGTTGAGCCAGGTCGAGGTGATGTAGTTGCGCAGCCTGCGGGCGAGACGTGCAAAGCGTCAGCATCTTGAGCTCTCAGTCCGAGACGAACAACAGGTCGTGGAGAGAAAGAGAGACGCACGAGTCTGGGAGCACGACGACTACGTTCATGCCCTTGACGCCGCCGACCTTGTTCCAGCCCTCCTCGCTCTTGAGCCACTCGAGTGCTGCACCGACGCTCGCGCCGCTCGAGCCGCCGACGAGGAGGCCCTCGGTGCGGATCAGGCGCTTGCAAGTCGCGAACGAGAGCGGGTCGGCCGACTTGATCCAGTGCGTGACGGCGTCGTGCGAGAGGACGGCGGGGACCTGCGCGCAGAGAGGAGGGTCAGCTCGTGCAAAGGGGCGAGCGGGCTCGAGAGCGAGGGAAGGGACGCACAAAGTCGTAGCCGGTGCCCTCAACCTGCAAGAGGAGGCGAGGAAGGAGTCAGCGAGGCGTTCAAGGTCAAGTGCGAGGAGGACCGAGCGCTCGGACGCACCTTGTAGATCGCGCTCTCGCCGTCCTTGAGCACGTTGAGGCTCTCGGGCCTCGCCAAAATGCTGCCGACCGGGTCGACGCCGAGGCTGATGAGGTTCGGGTTGGCCTCGCGCAAGCGCTTCGAGAGGCCCGACAAGGTGCCGCCCGTACCGGCGCCGGCGACGATGACGTCGACGAGGCCGCTCGAGGGTCGAGTCGGGGTTGACGGGACGGAGGCGACCGCCGTGAGGAGCTCGACGGCCGTGTGGTGGTAGTGGGCGTCGGGGTCTGTGCGCAGAGGGAAGCCGTGAGTCCTAGTTGATCGTCGAGCAGCCTGACCGAGGAAAGCCAGGCAGGTGACAGCGCTCGAACGACTCACTCGCAGGGTTGTTGTACTGGTCGAGCATGACGGCGCCCGGGGTCGACTCGACGATGCGCTTGGCGAGGCTGATGTGCGACTCGGGCGAGTCCCAGGCCGCCTCGGTCGGGGTGCGATAGATCTCGGCGCCTGCAGGTACGAGCGTCAGCTGCAGCTCGCGAGCATGGTCAGAATGAGCGAGGGGACGTACCGAGAGCCTTGAGCGTGTTGGACTTCTCCTTGCTCATCTTCTCGGGCTGCGGACGGGGAGGCGAGGGGTCAGCGCCGGCGCCGAAAGCTCGAGAGGTGCTCGAGCGTGGACGCACCATGGTGATGATGCAGCGGTAGCCCTTGACGGCCGCGACGAGAGCGAGGCCGATGCCGGTGTTGCCGCTCGCTGCGAGGAGAGAGAGCGAGACGAAGGTCAGGGCGAGCTCGACGGCGCGAGTGCAGGCCGTGAGAGAGGGGACGCACTGGGCTCGACGAGGACCGAGTATCCCGGGACGAGCCTGCCGTCCTTCTCTGCCTCCTCGACCATGCGAAGCGCGATGCGGTCCTGCGCGCGAGGGAGGAGGCACGTGAGCTCGTCGTTCGGTTGGAAGTCGCGCACACAGCGCAGCCCATCGCAGTAGAGCAGGAGGACCGAGTGCTCACCTTGACGCTGCCGCCCGCCGAGAAGCCCTCGACCTTGGCGAGGAGGTTGCACTCGAGTCCCTCCTCGCGGGCGATGCGGTCGAGGCGGACGAGGGGCGTGTGCCCGACGAGGCTCAGGGCCGAGTCGTGGATGGGCGGCTGAATGGGCGTGTAGCTGCTCATCGTGTGCTGGTGCGTGTGGTGCAGGCTGGCCGGTGCGAGGACGAGGGCGAGCTGAGGATGGCGGGAGGTGAGCTCGGGATGGTGCGACCGGCGGTGTGTGGGGGCGGCGAGGCGGCGGCTGGCTCTGGCGGGGCTGTCGGGCGTGCAGGCTGGTGAGCTGGGTGCTGTAGCAAGGTCCAGCTGGTGGACGAGCTCACGTTGGTGCAGCGAGTGGGTGAGGGAAGAGCGAGGCGAGATCGACCCCGCACTCCAAGTCGGACGCGCGGACGGCACGCCGTCTCCGCCCTCTGGCTCGCGCCCCTCGTGGTCCCTCTTGCCGACGCAAAGCGAAGCAAAGCGCGCACCTCGAGCACGCTCCCTTCTCCGCACTCTTCGCAACAGGCGCGCCTCGTCTCCCTCGCTTCGCTCTCCTCTTCCCTCTTCCCTTCACGCGCATCTCGCCTGCGACGACGACCAGCTCCTTCGCTTCGAGGCTTTGACGGCGAAGACTCGTGCTGCGTCGGCCCGCTTAGCCCCGGCCTGCGCGCCGCCGCCGCTCTCCTGTCCGTCCGGACGTCGTCGCCGCCGGACGCTCCGCGGAACCTCCTCTTGGCCGTCGCACCACGTTCCTCGGAATCCGCTCTTGCTCAGGCTTCGCTTCATTGCTCCTCGCCATGCTCCCGCCTCAGCGTGCGGGCCGCGCCGAGCGTGCGACCACCCGCTCGGACCGCGACTCGTGGCCTCTCCCCGCTCGCGACCCTTTGCCGTGGCCGACGCCCGGCAACGAGGCGGCGATCAACAGCAACCCGCGCCTGTACGGCGCGACTCGTCCGACTCGCACCGCCGGCGACGGCTACTACGCGAGGGCGGTCCCGCCCATCGAGCCCGAGGAGGACCCACTCGCGCACCTCTTCCCCTCGCCCGTCCCGACCGTCCAGCTCCCCAACTCGCACTTCGCCTTTGCCGACCGGTTGCACGAGGCCGACAAGATGTACGACCACCGCGCCGACGACCGGCGCAAGACGCCGAACTGGTCGTACCGCACCGCTCGGGCGCACGTCTTTTACGACGACGACGTCCCGCACGACCTCGAGCTGCCCGAGGACGGCTCGGGGCTGCAGTACGAGCGCAGCCGCAGTCGACGTCGCAGCTCGCGCTCGGGGCACGACCGCGGCAGCGACGGGCGAGCGCGCAGCACGTCTCGAGGGCGACGCTCGGGCGCGGCGGACGAGGGCGAGCGTGGCAGGCGCAGCGGGCGCAGCTCGAGCAGCGGCGTCTTGCCTCGCAGACGTTCTCGCTCGGCGTCGACGGCGTTCGAGGAGGACGAGCCGCGGCGGGCGGGCCACGAGCCGCGGCGGGCGAGCCACGAGCAGGAGAGGTCCGTGCACGGTCTCGAGGAGCACCCGCTTCTCGACGCCCGCCGGGCTTCGCGCGGGGACGAGCGCGTCAGCCGTTGGCACGAGGGGCTGGAGGCCGCTCGGGCTCGGTCGCCCTCGCCGTCGGTATCGCCAACGACCGCGCACCGTCGAGCGCTGCTCAGCCTGAACGGCGAGGACGACCTCGAAGCCGCGCACGAGCGTCGCGCTTCTTCCGCTCGGCCTCGCCGTCTCGCCAGCTTCGACCACATCACGTCGCGGCGGCCCTCGTCGAACGTCGCGCGCGAGAGGAGCCCGCTGCGCAGCCCGATCCCCTGGCGCGAGTGGAGCAGCGCCGGCGGCGTCCTCCTCGTGCGTCCCTCTCTCTCTCTCTCTCTCCTCGTGACCATGAGCATCGCTGACTCTCGATTTTGCGTGCTCGCAGGTCATCGTGCTGTGCTCAGTCGGCGGCTGGGCGGCATGGTTTTTCGGGACCGGGCAGCAAAACAAAGGGTAGTGCTCTCAGAGGAAGCTGTGCCGCCATTCTCGTCGGAGCTGCACTTTTTATCATGAGAGGCTGAAGTGCCAGGCGAGCGAGAGAATGTGCAAGTGCGAGCTAGAGAGCGAGAGCCGGTTCGTCGACCTTCTCAAGTCAGCGTCTCTCCTCGTCGGCTGCCTTTGCGTCGTCCGAAGCCAGCACTGCAAAGCTGGCTCGAGCTCGGAATCTGTCCACGACGCCGTTCAGCCTTGCGCAAAGCCCTCACCTCGTGCCTAAGCAGCTCTTCCTCTGCCTTCGTCGCATCGTTGCTGGTCGGCTTTCGCCGCCATTCAGCTGCGGAACTGCGGAGGCTGAGCTCGTGGCTCGCAAGACAGACGATCGGTGCGGAGGCCGCGCCGGGCTCGGGCACCAGTACCAACTCCTGAGTCCGCCCCGCGGACCTGCCGCACGGACCTCGGCTTCGCGGCGGCGGGCTCCGCTCTCCTCCCTCGCTCTTTCTCTTTCGCCTCTCGCTACTGAGCTCGATGTCTCGTCGCGACTCGACGATGTCGGACGGGCCGACATGGCACCCCGGCTCGCGCGACTCGCAGCCACCGTTTGTCTACGACGAGCAAGGCCAGCCGCAGCCGGCAGAAGATCAGCTCGACAGCAGCGAGCGAGGGCGCCAACCTCGAGCTCTGCGTCGACGCAGTACGAGCAGCGACCTGCGCAGCCGCAGCCGCAGCAGCCGCACCATCCGGCCGACGAGGCGGTCGAGCAAGGCGGCGCCCGACCGCTTCGACGATGGCGACGAGCCGGTTCACTCCGACGCCGACGACGAGCACGACGGCCTCCTTCGCTCCCGATCCTCCTCCGACGAGCGCAACCGCAGCCGCAGCCCCGCCGACGACCGCCGCTCGCGCGCCTTCTCGGTCGCCTACTACGACTTCCCCTCGCCGCCGGGCCACGACCACGGCGTGTACCCGCCGAGCCCGACGTCGAGCGCGCGCACGACTCGCCGCATCAGCTCGGTCGAGGCCGAGAAGCGGCGGCGCGAGCAGGACGAGCAGACGTCGTGGCTCGCGTCGCCCGAGAACTCGTCGGGCTCGGACGACGAGGCCCGCCGCGCGCCGACTCGCCCGCGGTCGCTCGTCCCCTTCGAGCGCGAGTCGAGCGAGGACGAGCGGCGCCGCATCGACGAGCGCCTCGAGGAGCAGAAGAAGCTGCGCGAGGCCCGAGCGCCGACGTCGTCGCTCGAGCACGAGCGCGCCGCCGCCTTCCTCGCCGCGGTGCAGACGCACCAAGCCGAGCGCGAGGGCCGGTACCCAGCTCGCAGCGTCGACGAGGCCTGGCGCACGCCGCCGTCGCAGCAGCGCGAGCAGCAACGAGCGGCGCGGGGCGACGCCCGACCGCGGCACGCCGTCGACGCCTACCTGTCGCGGCGGGACCCGACCTACCTCGGCGACGTCGACGAGGACGACGCCGGTGCGCAGAGCGACGGCGCGCCCGAGCGCGAGCGCCGCGCGCAGCGGCTCAACGCCGCGCACCGCGAGCGGCTGCGGCGCGGGTCGAGGATGCACGGCCGGCTGCGCGACGGCGAGTCGCTGTACGACCTCGAGGAGGGGCCGCTCGCCGACTACTTCGACAGCGCGAGCAGCGGCGGTGAGCGCGAGTTCGAGCGGCGCGAGACGGCGAGCAGGCGTAGCGGTTCGCGCGCGAGCTCGTCGCGCCCGAGGGCGACGAGCGACACCGAGCACTTTGACGGCATGTCGAGGTCGCTGTCGGACCGCGCCGATACGGTGCGCAAGGCGATGAAGAAGCGCATGATCCGGCACGCGATTCGGCATGCTCGTCTCGGTCCAAAGGACCTCCCTCGCCGGCCCGAGCGCGAGCACGAGGCGCTCGAGTGGGTCCAGCAGCACGAGTGCCTCACCGCAGGGCTCGTCGTCCTCGTGCGTCCCTCTCCCACTCGCTCCTCCCTGCTTCACCCGCCCCGTCGTGCCCTCCCTGACGTTGTCCTCGTCGTCGTACGCAGGTCGTCGCCGTCCTCGCCGTTGCCGGGTGGGCGAACTGGTGGGCGGCAGCTGGGAGCAAGCAGGGTGCGCATGTCGGTGCTTGAGTCGGGCTCGAGTTGTTGTGGAGGGCGGGCGGGGAGTGTCGGTCGGGCGAGGAGCAGGAGGAGCAGCAGGTCGAGTGGAGAGGGTTGTGGGTAGGAGCGCGTGCTGGTCACGCTCCCGGGACCTGGTAGAGCGAGTGCAAGCCTAGCTAGTGCAGCCCGGAGCCGCTGTGAGCGAGAGCGGGAGCTGGAGATGGAAGCGAGAGAGAGAGCGACGCGTCGGCGGAGGCTCGCTTCCTCCCTCCTCGACAGCCCCCTTGCCGGATGCAGCAGAACGCCTACGTCGTCAACGGTCAGCTCCTTGTCCTCTCCCCCAGCAGCGCACCGCCATGCCCGCAGCGAGACGAGCGACGGCGCGAGCTCCTCGTCCTCGCCCGCTCGCTCATCTCGAAGCGACTATCCCACCGCCTGGACCAGAGCTGACGCCTGCCAACACACACAGTCGGACCCGAGCGCACCTCGGGCCGCAAGGCCATCACGCAGAACATCGTCGCCGCAAAGGTCAGCTCGACCCCGACTCCTCATCGCCTTCGCCTCCCACACGGACCACGAGGCAGCGTGCGCGAGCGGCCTCGAGCTGACTCTAATCACTTGCTCGCAGACTGTCGCCGATGTCGTTCGGACTTGCCTCGGTGCGCCCGCCCTCCTCCCTCTCCTCGTCGGCCGACTCGACGAGCGGCCCTCCTCTCCCTGCAGCTGGCTGACTCCTGCCCTCCCTGCAGGTCCCCGCGCCATGCTCAAGATGATCCTTGACCGTGCGTACTGCGCCACTGCCTGTCGAGCTCGTCGAGGCGATGTCTCCTCGCGACCCGCTTCGCGGAGTCGGCATGCATGCTGACCCAGTCCTCTTCCTCCCTCTCGCAGCTATGGGCGGCATCCTGTGCGCGCGCCCTTCCTTTTATCGTCGAGCTTAGTCGGGCTTCGTTGAGCCTGAACTCAAGCTGACCCCGCACCTCGCCGCAGCCTCACCAACGACGGCAACGCCATCCTGCGCGAGATCGAGGTCGCGCACCCGGCGGCCAAGAGCATGATCGAGCTGTCGAGGACGCAGGACGAGGAGGTCGGCGACGGTACGACGAGCGTCATCATCCTGGGTGAGCTCTTCGTTCCTCCTTGCGTCTCTCCTTCCTCCTCCTCCCTCTTCCCGCCTTCCCTTCCCTCTTTCGATTCACTCGGCCCGTGGGCTCTCCCACTCCCTCATACTCTTCGCTTCATGCACATTCCCTCGGAAGCTCTCGGGGCCTGATCGCTGACGCTCTTCTCGCACCGCTCGCAGCTGGTGAGATCCTCGCGCAGGCGCTCCCGTACCTCGAGCGCAACATCCACCCGGTCGTCATCATCTCGGCGTTCAAGCGCGCGCTCGAGGAGGCGCTGCGCATCATCGACTCGATTTCGGTCCCGGTCGACCCGAGCAACGAGGACGAGATGCTGCGCCTCATCAAGACGGCGATCGGCACCAAGTTCGTCTCGCGGTGGTCCGACATGATGTGCAAGCTCGCGCTCAAGGCGATCCGCACCGTCGCGCGCGACGAGAACGGCGCCAAGACGGTCGACATCAAGCGCTACGCCAAGGTCGAGAAGGTGCCCGGCGGCGAGCTCGAGGACTCGCGCGTGCTCGACGGCGTCATGGTCAACAAGGACGTGACGCACCCCAAGATGCGTCGCCGCATCGAGAACCCGCGAGTCGTCCTCCTCGACTGCCCGCTCGAGTACAAGAAGGGCGAGAGCCAGACGAGTGCGTCCTCTCCCTCTCCGTCCCTTCCTCGCTCTGTCTCTCTCCTCGTCCTCGCTCGCTTGCTGACTTGCCGCTCGCCCGTGCAGACATCGAGGTCGCCAAGGAGGCCGACTGGAACCGCCTGTTGGAGATCGAGGAGGAGCAGGTCAAGGCCATGTGCGAGCGCATCATCGAGTTCAAGCCCGACCTCGTCTTCACCGAGAAGGGCGTGTCCGGTGCGTCCTCTCTCTCTCGCTCTCTCCTGCAAGCTCTCGAGGCTCTGCAACTGACGCAAGTGCTCGCCTCGCTCGCAGACCTCGCGCAGCACTACCTCGTCAAGGCCAACATCACGGCGATCCGGCGCGTGCGCAAGAGCGACAACAACCGCATCGCGCGCGCGACGGGCGCGACGATCGTCAACCGGGTCGACGACCTGCGCGAGTCGGACGTCGGGACTCAGTGCGGCCTGTTCCACGTCGAGAAGCTCGGCGACGACTACTTCTCGTTCCTCGAGGAGTGCCGCAACCCCAAGGCGTGCACGATCCTCCTCCGCGGTCCGTCCAAGGACATCCTGCACGAGGTCGACCGCAACCTCGCCGACGCCATGAGCGTCGCGCGCAACGTCGTGTTCGACCCGCGCCTCGCACCCGGCGGCGGCGCGACCGAGCTCGCCGTGTCGGTCGGACTCGCCAAGGCGGCGCGCGCGATCGAGGGCGTCGAGGGCTGGCCGTACCGCGCCGTGAGCGAGGCCATGGAGGTGATCCCGCGCACCCTGATCCAGAACTGCGGCGGCAACGCGATCCGGGTCTTGACAGAGCTCCGGGTGCGTCCCTCCTCTCTCTCCTTTCCTCTCCCTCCCTCCTGCACGCCGTCCAGAGCTAACTCTCTCCCTCCCTCTCCACCTCTCGCAGGCCAAGCACGCCGCGGGCGAGCACACGTGGGGCGTCGACGGCGAGACGGGCAAGGTCAACGACCACCGCGAGGGCCTCATGGAGTCGGCGGCCGTCAAGACGCAGACGCTCAAGACGGCCATCGAGAGCGCGTGCTTGCTCCTGCGCGTCGACGAGTGCGTCCCTGCTCTTCCTTTTCGTCCCTTCGACCCTCCCCTCCTTCCTTTCTCTCCCTCCCTCCTCCCTCTTCCCTCTCTCGCTCTCGCTCCTCCCTCACTCTCCCGCGCCTCGATACCGAGTACATGCTGACGACGAGCTTGTTCCTTGCGCGCAGCATCGTGTCGGCCAAGCGTCCGCAGGGCGAGGGCGGTCCGGGCGTGCAGCAGGGCGAGGTCGGCGGCGAGGGTCCCGAGCAGTGAGCGAGTCGTCCGACGGGGAGCGACGAGGAGGACGAGAATGTAGACGAGCAAGCAGAGGGTCTCTCTCTGCCGCAGCAGCAACGCAACTACCCTTGTACCACGAGCTCTGCATCGTCGCCTTGACCTCGTCAGCTCGAGAGCTTGCTCTCGCTCTCCTCGGCCTCGCGCTTTCAGTCTCGCCCTCTGGGTGCAGCTGAAGAAGAGAAGTACAACATGGTACGGCGTTGCAGGGCGTGCGGGGAAAGCTTGCGAGGGGATGCGGACGAGGGACGAGAGGTGCGAGCGGAGAGAACGACTCAGGCGGCGACAGGCGCAGCGCCCGAGGCCTGCTGCTGCTGCTGGAATTGGCCCTGGAGGTGGACAATCTGCAGAGACAACGAGAGAGCGAGTCAGCGCCGCGGCTCTTCGCACATCGACCGGGCGAGTCGTCGGCGAACGAGACCGAGGTCGATGCGGGGACAGGGCCGACGCACCTCCATGCGCTTGCTCTCGACCTTGGTCTCGAGGTCCTTGAGGCTCGCCTCGACTCGGGTGCTGCAGGAAGGAAGGCTGGGTCAGCGAGAGAGCCCTGGCTGTCGAGGAGGGAAGGAGAGGACGCACATCTCGCCGGCGATCCACTCGAGGCGCTTGTCGACGTTGTGGCGTGCTTCAGACTGGTCCTGCTTCATGAGGATGGGGCCGACGAGCTTGTAGACCGAGTTGTGCTCGGTGAGGTTGGCGAGCTCCTGCGAGCGAGGGGGGGGGAGGAGGGGGAGGGTCAGCTCTCGGCA
>Ga0308169_10003153_pt1 | contig 16335 bp, 15 predicted proteins | sample PhyBR1_2_FD_202139 | JGI IMG/M metagenome (GOLD analysis project Ga0308169, IMG submission 202139) | Phyllosphere microbial communities from UC Gill Tract Community Farm, Albany, California, United States - DLSLSB.R1 | ecosystem: Host-associated > Plants > Phyllosphere > Unclassified | place... | reverse complement strand
CCTGGCCTGCCGCCTGATGGACCGCCCGCTGCGCCCCGCCTTCATCAAGGGCCTGCGCAACGAGGTCCAGATCGTGGTGACCGTCCTGGCCATCAACCCTGACGAGCTCTACGACGTCGTGGCCATCAATGCCTCCTCGATGTCCACCCAGCTGTCCGGCCTGCCGTTCTCCGGCCCCATCGGCGGCGTCCGCGTTGCCCTGGTGAACGACGAAAACGGCTCCCAGTGGGTTGCTTTCCCCAAGCACTCCCAGCTGGAGAAGTCGGTCTTCAACATGGTCGTGGCCGGCCGCGTTGCCGGTGACGACGTCGCCATCATGATGGTCGAGGCCGAAGCCACGGACAACTCCTGGAACCTCATCAAGGAACAGGGCGCCACCGCTCCCACCGAAGAGGTTGTGGCCGAGGGCCTTGAGGCTGCCAAGCCGTTCATTAAGGCACTCTGCGAAGCCCAGGCCGACCTCGCCGCCCGCGCTGCCAAGCCCACGGTCGAGTTCCCGGTCTTCCTGGACTACGAGGACGATGCTTACGCCGCCGTCGAGTCCGCTGCTGCCGACAAGCTCGCCGCCGTCTTCCAGATCGCCGACAAGCAGGAACGCGACAACGCCTCCGACGCGCTCAAGGACGAGGTTCTGTCCAGCCTGGCGGGCCAGTTCGAAGGCCGCGAGAAGGAACTGTCCGCAGCTTTCCGCTCCGTCACCAAGCACGTTGTGCGCCAGCGCATCCTCAAGGACCAGATCCGTATCGACGGCCGCGGCCTGACGGACATCCGCCAGCTCACCGCCGAGGTTGAGGTCCTGCCCCGCGTCCACGGCTCCGCCATCTTCGAGCGCGGCGAAACCCAGATCATGGGCGTCACCACGCTGAACATGCTCAAGATGGAACAGCAGATCGATTCGCTGTCGCCGGTAACGCGCAAGCGCTACATGCACAACTACAACTTTCCGCCGTACTCCACCGGTGAAACCGGCCGCGTGGGCTCGCCCAAGCGCCGCGAAATCGGCCACGGCGCCCTGGCGGAACGCGCCCTGGTGCCTGTCCTGCCGTCCCGCGAGGAATTCCCCTACGCCATCCGCCAGGTGTCCGAGGCCCTCGGCTCCAACGGTTCGACGTCGATGGGTTCCGTCTGCGCCTCCACCCTGTCCCTGCTGAACGCCGGTGTGCCGTTGAAGGCCGCCGTCGCCGGCATCGCCATGGGCCTGGTTTCCGACCAGGTGGACGGCCAGACCCGCTACGCAGCCCTGACCGACATCCTCGGCGCCGAAGACGCGTTCGGTGACATGGACTTCAAGGTTGCCGGTACCTCCGAGTTCGTCACGGCCATCCAGCTAGACACCAAGCTCGACGGTATCCCCGCTTCCGTGCTGGCAGCAGCGCTGAAGCAGGCCCGCGAAGCACGCCTGCACATCCTCGAGGTCATCAACTCGGCCATCGACACCCCGGACGAGCTTTCCGAGTTCGCGCCGCGCGTCATCGCCGTCAAGATCCCCGTGGACAAGATCGGCGAGGTCATCGGCCCCAAGGGCAAGATGATCAACCAGATCCAGGAAGACACCGGCGCCGACATCTCCATCGAGGACGACGGCACCGTCTACATTGGCGCCACCAACGGACCGTCTGCCGATGCAGCGCGCTCCGCCATCAACGCCATCGCGAACCCGCAGGTCCCGGAAATCGGCGAGCGCTACCTGGGTACGGTCGTCAAGACCACCACCTTCGGAGCCTTCGTGTCGCTGACCCCGGGCAAGGACGGCCTCCTGCACATCTCCGAACTGCGCAAGATCGCAGGCGGCAAGCGCGTGGACAATGTAGATGACGTCGTCTCCGTCGGCCAGAAGATCCAGGTGGAGATCACCAAGATCGACGACCGCGGAAAGCTTTCGCTTTCCCCGGTGGTTGCCGAGGAAGAAGCTGCGGCTGATTCCGAGCGCGTCCACGCCACGGAGCCTGCTGAGGGCGCTGAGGTCTAACAGCCCGGGCTTCCCGGCATAAGTACGAACTGGCGGGACCGGTGGATGATCCACCGGTCCCGCCGCTGTTACGATGGCACCCAGATCCGGCTGCCCCTCCTGAAAGGCATCAATGACTGTTGTACCCCTGCTGCTTGAGCAGAACCACGCCGGCGACACCCTGGTCCATGGCTCCGACGGCGGGTCCGAGGTCCGCCGTTCAGTGCTGCCTGGGGGAGTGCGGGTACTGACTGAGGCGATGCCGGGCCAGCGCTCAGCAACCATCGGGTTCTGGGTGGGCGTCGGGTCCCGCGACGAGGCACCCGGCCAGCACGGGTCCACCCACTTCCTTGAGCACCTGCTGTTCAAGGGCACCAAGCGGCGCACTGCGCTGGAGATCGCCTCGGCCTTCGATGAGGTGGGCGGGGAATCCAACGCGGCAACCGCCAAGGAGAGCACCTGCTACTTTGCCCGGGTCCTGGACACGGACCTGCCCATGGCCATTGACGTGATTGCGGACATGATCACCGGCGCGGTGCTGGACCCTGACGAGATGGAGCAGGAACGCGACGTCATCCTGGAGGAAATCGCCATGGACAGCGATGACCCCACCGACGTTGCCCATGAGCATTTTGTCGCCGCGGTCCTTGGCAGCCACCCTCTTGGCCGCCCTATCGGCGGCACCCCTGCAGCGATCAAGGCTGTGGCCCGCGACTCAGTGTGGGAGCACTACCGCCGGTACTACAAGCCGGAGGAACTGGTCATCACCGCCGCGGGCGGCCTGGACCACGACGTCGTGTGCGGACTTGTGGTGGATGCCCTCGAGTCTTCCGGCTGGTCGCTGCACTCCGATGCTGCGCCCGTCCAGCGGCGCTCCACTGAACGTGCCCTGATCACGGGGACGGCCGGCCTCCACGTGGTCAGGCGTGCCGTGGAGCAGGCGAACATCATCATGGGATGCCCCACGATTGTCGCCACCGACGAGCGCCGCTACGTCATGAGCGTCCTCAACGCGGTCCTGGGCGGGGGTATGTCCTCCAGGTTGTTCCAGGAAGTCCGTGAAAAGCGGGGCCTGGTGTACTCCACCTACTCCTTTGCATCGTCTTACGCCGACGCCGGCTATTTCGGTATGTACGCCGGCTGCACGCCGTCCAAGGTCCGCCAGGTGGTGGACCTGCTGGGCGTGGAACTGGACAAACTCGCCGAACACGGAATTTCCGAGGATGAACTCCGCAAGGCCGTGGGCCAACTCGGCGGCGGGATTGTCCTGGCGCTGGAGGACACCGGCTCCCGGATGTCCCGCCTGGGCCGGGCCGAGCTGGTCTCCGGCGAATACCAGGACATCGACGAAACCTTGCGCCTGATCAAGGCCGTCACGGCCGAACAGGTCCAGGAACTGGCCGCCGAACTCGCAGCCGCGCCGCGGACCATCACCGTGGTGGGACCCTTCGAGGAGTCGGAAACCTTCGGGCTGTAGGAGACTGGCGCTGCTGCCCTGCAGAGTCCATCCTGAGTATGGGGTGAGAGTCGGCAGGAGGTGGCGTGTTCGTGGACGGGCCGGAGTTGAAGCCCGGGCATCCTGCCTTGGTACCTCTGTTGGGCCACTGGCGTGGAAGCACCGTCCTTGCTGCCGGTCCTTGGGGGCCCGAGCGCATGGTGGACGCTGAGGTGTCCTACAAGCCGATGGCTGGTGGCTTCGGAGTGCTGCAGAGCTACCGGCACGTCGAGGCTGACGGTACGCACTTCGAGGGCCATGGTATCTTCACGATAGATCCTGCGCGCAAGGACGTGCTCTGGTATTACGTGGACAGCACCGGTGCGTTGCCCGCTGCCGCTGCCCGGTGTACCTGGCACGACGGTGTCATCCGGGTTGAGCGGTTGAGCAGTGCAGGCTGGACGCGCCACGCCATCAGCGTCGAAGCTGGAGTGTTGCGGCACGACACCGAGTTGCGGGCAGCCGGCAAACCCGAGCATGAAGACGCACCGTACTGGGAAGCACAGGTCGCGGGGAACGGAAAGGACCAAAGCTACCGGCCCTTTATGCGATCGGTCTTCCACCGTGCCTGAGGGCGTCAGCAACATAAGCGCGGGCCGCGAGCGTTGCCGATCTTGCAAGCCCCGGATTCGTCAGCACCCCAATTGTTGGTGGCTTCAAATTCATGACTCCAGCCGTTCCCAGTCCTTCCACGGGTCGGGTGGCAGAACGAATGGACGCGCGTAGAAGTCCTCCCAGAGTGGATCTGTCGGGCATAATTCGCTCGGATCGAGCAGGCTCTCGCCGGGCGGTTCTTGGGGTGATGGATCAGGCCAGTTCGGCATGCCCGCGAGTAGCTGCTGCCACTCCAGATCTTCAGTTGCGCGCGCAACAGCGTCCATCGGCAGGATGCCGGGTGGCCATTGTGTTGGCTTGGGGTCGGGGTGTTCGGGTTTGTAGTGGCGTCCTGTTGGTGAGGTCCAGCCGGGTGGTTCATTCTTGGTTGCTGGGTCCGGTGTCCATCTGCTGTGGTGTTTGAGCCGATGGTGTTTGGGGCAGAGCTGTGCGAGGTTGCTGGTTCCGGTGGTTCCGCCGTGTTCCCAGGCTTGAAGGTGGTCGGCTTCGTTGTCCGGGGTGTGGTTGGTGCAGCCGGGGAAGGTGCATTTGGCGTCGCGCATCCTGATCCAGCGTTTGATGGTTTCGGTGAGACGGTAGTTTTTCCGGCCGATCTCCAGCGGTGCCCCGTCGCGGGGGTCGACGAGGACGCGGTAGAAGGAGTCGGCCCCGTCGGCGACGAGTTTGCGTGCCATCGAGGCCGGGATGGGCCCGAGTCCGTCGAGTTCGGCGGGTTCGTCGGTGAGGCCGAGGAGGGAGAACACCGGCACGGTCACCAGGACGTCGGCCCGCGGCATGGGAGCTTTGCTGAACTCAGTGGCAGTTCCGGTTCCAAGGAGCAGGGTTGCTGCGATGTCGGGTCGGAGCTGGGTGAGGGTACGGGTTTCGTTGGGGCCTTGGAGGCCGCGGGCGATCGCGGTGGTGCGGTTCCAGATGGCGCAGGCGGTATCGCCGGGGAGGTAGAGCGAGACCCAGGCCATGCCGTCCCGGTCCGGGGCGTACTCCATCCGCCGATCCTTGAACCCTTTGGTGTGGCGTTTTTCGATGGATTCGGGGTGGTGGCGTTCGCGCCAGTTGCGGACCTTGGCCCGGAACCGGGAGGGGACGAGTTCACCGGGGGCTGCTCCGCGGGCGGGGTGGGGCGCGTCGGGGTCGAAGAAATGCTCCACCAACTTCATCGCGCCCTCAGGAGTGAGGCCCTCGGTTTCGTCCGCAATGACCTTCGCGTGCTGCCACGACATCACCCCGGCAGACAGGGCCTCGAACACAGGCCGCAGGGAACAGACCCGGCGGGACTGCTCCACCAGCGCCCCCGCCGCCGCAGAGCTGACAGTCAGGACCCCGGCGATCTCCTCCAGCGTGGACATCTCCCCGTAGGTGCGGTTCTGCACGGACGCGTCCGGCGGGGTCATGGCCTGCTGAAACCCTACGGCCTCGGCTGAGTCCCGTGCCTTCATCGCGGCGAGTTGCGCCTCCAGACGTGCCGTGACCTCCAGGCGTTCCAACCGGATCTCGTACCGCCGCTGCAACACATCAACGCAGGCCCCGAGAGCAGCCCCCGAACCAACAGCAGTGCCGGACGCCAGGAAAGCATCCTCACGGTCTAGGGCATCAAGGGCACCCACGGAGGCATGAATGCCCTCCGCACCTGCCCCCACACCGCTGCTGCTTGCCATAGAAGAATCATCTAACAGGGGTCTGACAATTTGAGCTCGGGCGAGAACAAGTGGCCAGGAGACTCCAAGGAACCAAACGCTTGGGACCCCGAACGCTAGCCCCCCGCGAACGGCGGCAGCACGTCCACCACGTCGTCGGGATCCAGCACCGTGGCCTGGTCCCGCACTGCCACCTCATTGAGCAGGAAGCTGCTCCTGGACAGGATCCGGGGCAGCGGCGGCGTCCCGGCAGGGGGCTCGGGCCGCTGCACCGCGGTGATGGCGGCCAGCAGGTCAGCCACCGTGGCTCCGGCAGGCAGGTCGAATTTTTCTTCCTCGAACCCGGCGGCGGCGCGCGCGGCCGCAAAGTAGCGTACAAGCATCCCGGTCAGCCCCCGATGGCACTCATGCTGCGGTCCGGCTGGACGAAGTCCGGAGCGTCCAGTCCCACGTGGTCCATGCCGTGGGCCTTGGGTTTGATCCACATGGCGTCCTGCCACCGCTGCGCCAGCTCCGCGTCGCCGGCACCCGCGCGCAGCAGGCCCAGCAGGTCGAATTCCTCGCGCGAGAACAGGCAGCTCATGATCTTGCCTTCGGCCGTGATCCTGGTGCGCCGGCAGTCGGAACAGAACGGCTCGGTGACTGAGGCGATGATCCCCACGGTTCCCAGCACCGGACTGTCCGGATCCGCAGAACCGGCCACCCGGCGTCGTACTTCAAAGCGCTCGGCAGGAGCGCCGTCACGTTCCCGGGGATCGGGACTGAGGACGAAGTCCCGGGACAGCAGTTGGCGGATTTCCGCGGCTGTGATCATATTGCGGCGGGTCCAGCCATGGTCGGCATCGAGCGGCATCTGTTCGATGAACCGCAGCTCATACCCACGTTCCAGTGCCCAGGCCAACAGCTGCGGGGACTCGGCGTCGTTGATGCCGCGCATCAAAACGGCGTTTAGCTTGACCGGGCCCAGCCCGGCGGCCCAGGCGGCGTCCACGCCGGCCAGCACCTGGCCCAGGAACGGGCGGCGGGTCAGCTTGGTGAACGTTTCCTCATGCAGCGAATCCAGCGACACGTTGATGCGCGTCAACCCGGCTTCCTTGAGCGCCGCCGCCTTTTTGGCCAGGCCAACACCGTTTGAGGTCATAGAGATCGGCAGGTCCGGGTGGTCGGTGCGCAGGGCCGCGATGATCTCCACCAGGTCGTGCCGGACCAGCGGCTCACCGCCCGTCAGGCGCAGTTCCCGGACGCCCAGCTGCTCCACGCCAACCTTGACGATCCGCACGATCTCTTCGGCTGACATTACGGCCTGCTTGGCGAGCCACTCCAGGCCTTCCGCGGGCATGCAGTAGGTGCAGCGGAGATTGCACTTGTCTGTCAGGGACAGCCGCATGTCCGTGGCACGGCGGCCATACCGGTCCGCCAGCCCGGCCGGTGCATCCGCAGGCCGGCGCCCGGGGACGGACGGCAGCGCCGATGCTGCTTCCTCCCGTGGCTGGGGCATGCCTAGCTGGACAGTCATGAATTCAGGCTACGCCACGAAGAGCGCCCATCACACCATGACCTCGGGAAACCTCCGGAGCCGACTGCGCCGTCGGCACCAGCGCCGGGGACGGCCGGCGAACCTATGCTGGAAGTTGTGGAGAGTTCCAGGCACGCGCACGGGGCGGACGACGACGGCGCCGGCCTGGACCAGCGCCCGGAAAGTTCCAGCGGCCAACAGCCAGTCCGGCGCGCCAAGGCCCGGCGCGGCACGGGCCGCTGGGCTGCGGCTGCCGGAATAGTAGCGGCCGGTGCAGGCGTGGCAGCGGGCGAGTTGCTGGCGGGTTTTGCCAGCCCTTCCCTTTCGCCGTTGACCGCGGTTGGCGGGGCCGTCATTGACGCGGTGCCTCCCGCCGTCAAGGACTGGGCGGTCTCCGTTTTCGGAACGGCTGACAAGGCCGCGCTCCTGGGCGGCATGGCGCTGGTCATTGCCGGGCTGGCCGCACTGGCCGGAGTGCTCCAGCTCCGGAGACGGTTCGCCGGTTCGGCCGTGGTGGGAATTTTTGGACTTACCGGCGCGGCGGCCGTCCTGACGCGTTCCCAGGCGAGCCCCCTGGCCGTGGTGCTCCCGCTCGTGGCCGGGGCTGTCGCCGTGGTCCTGTTTCGGTTCCTGGTGGGCAGGCTGCAGACGTGGGACGCCGCTGGTTCATCCTCCGGTGGCGGCAACACAGCGACAGCCCCCACGGCCGCCCGCTCGCGCCGTAGCTTCCTCCAGGCTGTGGGCGGGACTGCGGCGGCCGCTGCTGCAGGCGGAGTGCTGGCCGGCATCTGGCGCGGCGCCACCAACGCTGTCAGCGCAGCCAGGGCACGCATCACCCTTCCTGCGGCGGCGTCCCCGGCGCCGCCCATCCCGGCGGCCGCAGACGCGGGCGTGGCAGGACTGCCGCCGCTGGTCACGCCGAACCGGGACTTCTACCGGATCGATACAGCCCTGTCCGTCCCGGCGGTCAACCCGGATACCTGGGTCCTCAAAGTCACGGGGATGGTGGCCAGGGACGTCCAACTGTCCTACGCGGACCTCCTGGCGAAACCCTTGACCGAACGCCACATCACCATCGCCTGTGTCTCCAATGAGGTGGGCGGAGACCTGATCGGCAACGCCCGGTGGCTGGGCTGGCCGGTCCGCGATCTGCTGGCCTTGGCAGGGCCCCGGCCGGGAGCCGACATGGTCCTTTCACGCAGTGCCGACGGCTGGACCGCCGGGACGCCCCTTGACGCCCTGACCGATACCCGTGATGCCCTGCTGGCCGTGGGCATGAACGGGGAACCGCTGCCGTTGGAGCACGGGTTCCCGGTCCGGCTGGTGGTCCCCGGCCTCTACGGGTATGTCTCGGCGACCAAGTGGGTCACCGAACTCAAGGTGACCAGGTTCGCCGAGGACACCGGGTACTGGACCCCGCGGGGGTGGTCGGAACGGGGACCCATCAAGACGTCCTCCCGGATCGACGTGCCCCGGAGCGGGCGCCCGGTTCCGGCAGGAACGGTAGTAGTGGCGGGCGTCGCGTGGGCTCAGCACACGGGGATCCGAAAGGTGGAAGTACGGCTGAACCGCGGGCCGTGGCGCGAAGCGGAGCTGGCGCCCGGCATCTCCCCGGATACCTGGTACGAGTGGAAACTGGCCATGGACCTCACCCCGGGACAGTACGAGGTCCAGGTCCGCGCCACCGACCTGGACGGCCGGCCCCAGGATGAAACGTCCCGGGCGCCCGCTCCTGACGGAGCCACGGGACTGCACACGGTTAGAGTGGACGTGAAATCCTGACGGCCGCGACCAAAGGTATGCCCATGACCAGCCAAACCCACAGCGACCAAACACACGGCGCGGCCAAGCGTCCACGGTCCGTTGCTGAACACTTGGCTGCGGTCACAGACCTTTTGGCCCGGTTGGTATCAGAATCCCGCGCTGAAGTTGTTCCCCTGCCCGATGCCCTCGGCCGCGCGCTGGTGCATGGATTCCTGGCGCCCCTCAGCCTTCCCCCTTTCGCCAATTCGCAAATGGACGGCTATGCCGTGCGGTCGGCGGACATTCCCGACGGCGGCACTGACCTGAGCATCATGCCTCCCGTTCCCGCCGGGTCGCGCCCGCAGCCGCTCCAGCCCGGGACAGCGGCCCCCATCATGACCGGTGCGATGATCCCGGCGAATGCTGACGCCGTCGTACCTATCGAAAAAGCTGTGCCTGACCACTTCCTCACTCATCCCGGCGGTGCCGCAGTAACGCTGCCCGCCACTGCCCCGGGAACGTTCGTGCGTGCCGCCGGGAGCGACATCGCGGCGGGGGAGCAGGCCCTGGCCGCCGGGACCTGCCTGGGCCCGGCACAGCTGGGACTGCTCGCCGCCTTTGGCATGGCGGAGGTGGAGGTGTACCGGGAGGTGTCCGTCCTGCTCGTCACCACGGGGGATGAAGTAGTTGAACCGGGCGTGCCGCTTCCGGAGGGCAAAATCTACGACTCCAACGGAACCCTCCTTGAAGCGGCAATGAAGCAAGCGGGGCTTTGCGTCCGGCGCGCCGGTATATCCACCGACAACCCGGGGGCACTGCAGTCGCTGCTGCGGACCGCCGGCCGGGATGTGGACGTCATCGTGACCACGGGCGGGGTCAGCAAAGGTGCCTACGAGGTGGTGCGGCAGGCCATGGCGGACCAGCCCGTCGAGTTTTTGCACGTCGCCATGCAGCCGGGCGGTCCCCAGGGGATAGGCACGTTCGACGGCGTGCCCTTCCTCGGGTTTCCCGGTAATCCGGTCAGCTGCCTGGTGTCCTTCGAGATGTTCCTGCGTCCCGCCCTGTCGGCGCTGCTGGGGGCACCGGCACCCAGGCTGCCGCTGCGCGCCCGCCTTGATCTCAAGGGGCAAGCCCGGCAGCTCACGTCTCCCGGGCACAAGCACCAGGTCCGGCGGGGGAGCCTGCAGCCGGACGGGACGGTGCGGCTGGAGGGCGGGGAGAGCTCGCACTTGATGCATGCGCTCGCGGCCTCCAATGTCCTGATCCAGATCCCTGAGGGCGTCACGGAGCTCGATGCCGGGGACGAGGTGGAAGTATGGATGCTGTGAATGCAGAACAGACTCCCGCGCTGACGCACCTGCGCCAGGACGGCAGCGCCCAGATGGTGGATGTTTCCGCCAAGGCAGAAACCACCCGGGAGGCCACGGCCACCGCCACCGTCCGGACCACCGCCGATGTCATGCAGCTCCTGGGCACCGGAGGGCTCCCCAAAGGGGACGCCCTGGCCGTTGCGCGGGTGGCAGGCATCATGGCCGCGAAAAAGACGCCGGACCTGATTCCGCTCTGCCATCCATTGCCGCTCTCGAAGGTCACCGTTGATTTCGAACTCGGCGCAACCGCCGTCACCATCAGCTCCACGGTGAAGACCAGGGGCGTCACCGGGGTGGAAATGGAGGCCCTGACCGCGGCATCCGTGGCAGCGCTCAGCGTTTACGACATGATCAAGGCCGTGGACAAGCATGCGGTGCTGACTGACATCAAGGTGCTGGCCAAGAGCGGCGGCAAGAGCGGAGACTGGGCACTGTGACCTCACCCTTCAGCGCGGCCGCCCCGCACGTGCACGGCGAGGTACAGGGTCGGAAGGCCGGCGTTGTGATCGCCTCCACCCGCGCGGCAGCCGGCATTTACGACGACGAAACCGGCCCCGTGATCTCCGACTGGCTCACCGAGCACGGCTTTGACGTGTTCCCGGCCATGGTGGTCCCGGACGGCGACCCGGCCGGTGCTGCCATCCGGGCCCTCCTCACCCAGCACCCCGCCGTCATCATCACCAGCGGCGGGACCGGACTTAGCCCCGACGACCGGACGCCGGACGTCACCCTGCCGCTCCTGGACCGGGAAATTCCAGGCATTATGGAGGCCATCAGGCGGGCCGGCGCTGCCAAAACCCCGCTCGCCGCCCTGAGTCGGGGCTATGCCGGCGCTGCCGGCCACACTTTTATCGTGAACCTGCCGGGTTCACCCAAGGGCGTCATGGACGGGCTCACCGTCCTCGACCCGTTGATCGGGCACCTCTGCGACCAGTTGGAAGGCGGCCATGGCCACTGAAGCATTCGAAGTAGTGAGGGCAGTCCTGAGCGCGGACCCGATCTCCGTGGACCAGGCGATTGCCGCGGTCGAGAGCGACACCGCCGGTGCGGTGGTCAGCTTCAGCGGGGTGGTGCGCAACCACGACGGCGGCAAGGCCGTTGAGCGCCTCAGCTACAGCGCGCATCCCACGGCCCACCAGGTGATGGCCGACGTCGTCGCGCGCCTGGTTGCCGAACAGAGCGCCGGCGGGGATACCGGAGCTGAACAGCCCGTCCGGATTTGGGCAGCGCACCGGATCGGCATGCTGGAAATCGGCGATCCGGCGCTGGTGTGCGCGGTGTCCGCCGCGCACCGCGGGCAGGCGTTCGCCGTCTGCTCCGAACTGGTGGACCGCATCAAGGAACAGGTGCCCATCTGGAAGGAACAGTTCTTTTCCGACGGCACAGTGGAATGGGTCGGCGCGGGCGGCTGACGCTCCACTGCGAGGTAACGCACGCCGGCCGGTTCCTGCACCCGCCACCTGCGCCGGTAGGGTTAATGCCATGACCGAACAACACTCCGCCCCCAAGCTGGTGGCCGTCCTCGGCGCCAATGGACGCATGGGCGCCGAGGCCGTCAAGGCCATCGACGCTGCTCCCGACATGAAGCTAGTCGCAGCCCTGGGACGGGGTGATTCGCTGGAGCAGCTGACCGCCGCAGGTGCCCGGTACGTGGTGGACCTTACGGTGCCCGAAAGCACCGAAGCGAACGTCCGCTTCGCCGTCGAGCACGGAATCCACGCCGTGGTAGGCACCACCGGCTGGGATGCGGAGCGCCTTTCGGCACTGGAATCGCTCCTGGCAAAGAACCCGGAGACGGGCGTACTCATCGCGCCGAACTTCGCCCTCGGCTCAGTGCTGGCGTCCGCTTTTGCCGCGAAGGCGTCCAAGTACTTCGAATCGGTGGAGATCATCGAGCTGCACCACCCGGACAAGGTGGATGCCCCGTCCGGTACCGCCGTCCGCACCGCGGAGCTGATCGCGGCGGAACGTGCTGCCGCCGCGGTGGCGCCGAGCCCGGATGCGACCACCAGCGAACGCCCCGGTGCCCGCGGCTGCGAGGTGGACGGCGTTCGCGTGCACAGCGTTCGCCTCCGCGGGTTGGTGGCACACCAGGAAGTGCTCCTGGGTGGTCCCGGTGAGCAACTGACCTTCCGCCACGACTCCTTTGACCGCGCGTCCTTCATGCCCGGCGTGCTCCTGGGCGTGCGCAACGTCGCCGCGCACCCCGGCCTGACTGTCGGCTTGGACGGCTACCTGGACCTGGGGATCTAGGCGGTGAACGGGTTCGTTGCCGGTTTCCGCAAGAACCGCACCAAGATCTGGGTGGCGGCGGTGACCCTGCTGCTGGTCTTCTACCTGGTGGTGTCCTTCCAGCGGTCCCTGCTGCTTCTGACGGACAGCAACCTCACCGCCAAGGCCATCGGCGCTGCCTACCTGGTGCTGCCGATCGTAGGTGCGTGGGCCCTGATCCGTGAGCTGATGTTCGGCGCCCGCACCGAGCAGATGGCGAAGGTCCTGGAAGCCGAAGGCGGCTTGCCCGTGGATGAACTTCCGCGCACGCCCGGCGGCCGGATTGTCCGGGCGGCGGCAGATGCAGAGTTCGAAAAGTACCGGGCCGAGGCCGAGGCCGCCCCCGATGACTGGCGTTCCTGGTTCCGGTTGAGCTGCGCCTACGACGCCGCGGGAGACCGCAAGCGTGCCCGGGCGTCCATGCGGGACGCCGTGAAGCTCTTCACGGCTGCGTCCTAGCACCTGCCCCAACGGCCGCCCTCTCTGCTGACCAGCTGCGATGGGCATTTCTGCCCATCGCGGTTCTGTGCCGCCCGCGGTAGGTTTGGTTAGTAAACACTCTTTAGCTTTGGGGGAAAGCATGAGGTTGGCACTGTCCGCACCATGGCCGCGGGCCCGAAGGACTTCCGGCCCGCGCCGCGCACAGGCCCACCCGTACCCGCAGCGGATCTGCCCTCTCCGGCGCGCCCGGAAGCCGGAGGTCTGACGTCCCCCGGCAACCCGTGAAGCTTTCCCCTGCTTCCGTCGCGCCCGCACCCGTGTCATTGCACTCACGTCACCGCACCCGCATCACCGCACAGAAGGACCACTCATGAGCCACCCGAACTATCCCAACCCGCCGCACAGCGGACCGTCGGCACCACCGATTCCGCCGGCACCGTCATCTTTTGGCGCGCAGCCCGCCTATGAGGGGCAGTATCCGGCAGGGCCGCAGGGGGACTACCAGCCCGGCCCGTACAACCAGGGACCTTATTCGGGCGAACCGGGCAAGTCCTTCATGACCACCTGGCTCCTGTCCCTCCTCCTGGGCACTTTCGGGGCGGACCGCTTCTACCTGGGCAAGACCGGTACGGCCGTGGCCAAGCTGCTGACGGCCGGCGGCGCGGGCATCTGGGCCATTGTGGACCTGATCATGACGCTGACCGGAAACACCAGGGACAAAAACGGCCGCCCCTTGGAGGGCTACCCGGAAAACAAGAAAAAGGCCTGGATCATAACTGCCGTCCTCTGGCTGGTGAGCATCATCAGCGGGATCCTGCTGGCCATCGCATCCGTCGCCATGGTCGGTGCGGCCATTGATGCCCGGAAGGTGCCGGTTGCGCCGGAACTTCCTTCGGCTTCCCAGGCGGCCCCTGCTCCCTCGGGCGGCAGCACTGCCGGTGGCAGGTCCGCACTAGCCACCGTGTCAGAGGGGAACACCGTGAAAATCGATGTTCTCGACTCCATTTACACGGACAAGATTCCGGGCATGGACTACATGACCCCAAAGAACGGCGGATTCTTCGCGCTTGACGTTTCCTGGGCAACGCAGAGCGGCACCAGCTTCTCCAGCCCCTCCAACTTCACCGTGTTGGACGCCGACGGCAAGGAGGGCGAGTTGGTGTACCTGGACGAGGAGCTGGGCCCGCTGCCCTCCGACCAGGTAGGTGCGGGGGATGCCCGCCAGGGAATCATCGCGTTCGACGTGAAGAAGGGCCCGGTCCAGGTCGTCGTGTTCGACGACTATGGCGATAAAGCAGCCACCTTCAACCTGACAGCCCAGTAGTAGGCAAACCCTCTATCGGTGTCCAAGACGGAACCCGCGGCCCCGCCGGAACGCGGGGCCGCGGGTTCCTTGGCGTTCCATGGGCAAAACGGCCGGTAGGCCAGCTCCAGGCATCCGAAGGGTGCCGGTCACTGCAGGGCTTTGACACCGTCCCGGCCCACCCTGCTGGCCGCGTGGCCCACCCATTCCAACGGGCCGCGCCACCCCAGCACAGCAAATACCATGCCGATGATGATCGCGGCTGCGGCATTGGCAAAGTACATACCGTCCTCGGTCCAGCCTGCCGGCAGGGGTTTCAGGTAGAAGCCGGAAACCACCCAAACATGCACGGTGTACAGGGTCAGCGTCATGGCGCCGGCTCCCCGCAGCGGCAGCAGCAGGTCCAGGTCCACCCATTCGGCGAGGCGCCCCAGGAGCAGGCAGGCCCCAATGACGGCCGCCGCCACCGCCGAGGTGTGCAGCAGGTCAAGCGGCGTGCCGGAATGCGGTGCAGCCGACGCCAGCCACCACCACGAGCCCTCCTGCGGCAGTCCGGCCAGGTTGACCTGCAGCACGCTTCCCAGCGGGTACCCCGGCGAGTTCAGGACCTTTTCCAGCGCGGCACGCCCGCCCCAATCCTCCATGGCTGCCACGCCCAGGGTCTTCGCTGCCACGGCCACTACGGTTCCGCCCACCAGCAGGAGGACCGGAACCAGTGCCTTGGTGAGGACCAGGCGGCCGATCGCCAGCCCCACCAGCAGGTAGGACAGCCATTGCACCACCGGGTAATACCCGGTGAAGAAGAGGTCCGCGAGCAGCCTTGACGGCGTTCCCAGGTCCTCCCAGTTCGGGTTGTGCCCCAGCCTCAGGGGCGGCTCGGGGGCAAGGAGCCAGGGTCGCAGGAGGTACGCCAGTACCGGAGACGCCACCATCCAGCCGGCGGCCCATGCGCACAAGTGCTTTACCCGGAGGCCCAGGAAAGGCAGGATACACAGGAACAGCACGGCGTAGTGGACCAGGATGATGGCCACGTTCACTTCCAGGCCGCCCAGGGTCAGTCCGACGGCGGCAATCACCAGCGCGCGCAGCGCCACGCCCCGCCGGGCAGCGAAAAGGTCGCCGCCCTCCAGCGGCTTTTCCTTGCCGGTGGAGAGGGCCAGCCCCACTCCGGCCAGGACGGCGAAGAGTGCCGCGGCGCGGCCCGAGAACGTCAGGCCGATCCAGGTGGGGGTCAGGCTGGCGTTCGATTCGAACGTTGGCAGCAGGTGCGTGGCCATCATGCCCAGCAGCGCCAGGCCGCGGGCGGCGTCGATGCCCCGAAGGCGGCCCGGGAGCTGCCGGCCCGGGGCCTTGCGGGACCTGGTTGCCGGGGTTCGGGACGTCATGACCAGATCGTCTCACATGCGCCGGCGGCGTTGCTGCCAAGCAGTTGCCTGAACGGGGGAGGGCGACACCATGGGTCCGCGCCCTTGTATTCGAATATGTGTTCGAATAACCTGGCTGCCATGAAGACGCCATCATCCGGAGCCCCTGCACCGCAGGGATCATCTGAAGACCCTGGCGCCGCAGGCGGCCTGCTGAAGGCAATGAGCCCCGGCGTGGTGGACTACCTGTTCCGCCAGCTTGTCTCCGGACGGCCTGCCGAGGATATCCAGTGGGAACGGGAGGGCATCAGCCTCGCCGCCCAGCCTGAAGGGGCAGAACTGGCGCGGCGGCTGGCGGAAACGGACATCGATGCGCTGACGCCCACGGAACTGTTCCATTACGTCCGGGCGGCGCAGCGGCTGGCGTCCTGGGCCGAAGACCTCCGCCAGGCCGCCGTCGGACGCTATTGCCATACCGGAACAGACGCGCCGCGGCCCGGCCGCCACCGTATTTGACGCTCGTCACGCCCGTGGCATTGTCCTAACCAGCCGGGGACAGGGTAACGTTTTTTCCATGGCTGACTCTTCCGCGCACATCCCTGCCCTCGGTACACTCCTGACCGCCATGGTCACGC